>Ga0302325_10022572_pt1 | contig 13169 bp, 18 predicted proteins | sample Palsa_T0_2_FD_201948 | JGI IMG/M metagenome (GOLD analysis project Ga0302325, IMG submission 201948) | Peat permafrost microbial communities from Stordalen Mire near Abisko, Sweden - Palsa_T0_2 | ecosystem: Environmental > Terrestrial > Soil > Palsa > Peat permafrost | place: Sweden: Abisko... | reverse complement strand
AAAGAATGATTTATGACATAACTGCTCACCGCCTTCATAAACATCGTCTACATCGACTGCATCCCACTCAGGAATCGGTGTGTGAAGAGGAACAAAGTCCATCAAGGGCGGAATACCTCGTGGGCGAAGAAGGAATGCAAGATACAAGGCGCCCAAGAAGCCGAGAAAAACAAAGACTTTGTTTCTTATCGACATTTTGCGGATGATATTGTACTTGGAGAAGATGATTTGTGTAATTGCTAATTACCGAATGGCTCAGGCTCCTTTACTTGATGTCGCGAGTTACAGTAAGCGAAATCTGTCCTCCAATCACCCTAAGTCATCAGGAGGATTGCATTGGTGTGAGCACCGAAGCCACAGATTCTTCAATTGGAAGGATACATATGTGAGAAGGCGATTGCTTGCGAGGCACAGAGACTCTCATGTTGTCCTGAAGCTTGGTTTGAAGTTTACACTGTGTTGTGTCAAGGCACAAACAACCCCTACTTCTCTGGAACACCTCTTATTCGACAGAGCTTGGCTTTTGGTAAAGTAATTTTGCACTTGCAATCCCCGCCGTTCTTGAGAGAGTCCATTTTTTGGTTTCTTGCCTTGCGTGAATATTTGTTGAAGTTATATAAACAAGAACAACTTGCGATAACTTAGATAGGATTTTTAGCTCGAGTTTCTTAGACTATGATAAGACTACTGCTACGTGGCGAATCATAGCCGCCTGCCACTAGCAGCGCCTGCTTTTGTTTGTATAATGGTTCGAATATTTACCGAGATCCCATTGACTAGGATTAGTTTACTTGTAGTCCACAGTCTTGGTAACAGATAGGACGCTAGAGCAGGTCTTAGTCTCACCACCAATTACGGAGACGTCGGTTCATGACCAGTCAGAGCAGGAGGAAGAAGATCCGCAGAGAATATAGTAGTTGATACCGTCGTTAGTAACTCTGCCCTGGACGTTGTCGATAGTGAGATCAGTGATAGGAACGCCTGTCGTAGCTCTTCCTGTTGGAAGCCATTCTAGATAATTAGACCAGTTTGCATCATGCCTCACGTTTTATGGTGTTGTGTAGTGTTCACTTATCTCGTAATCCTGCTCAATGGCGATACCATATTAGTGATGTCTTCAAGCACAATGTCCCTTTAGGTAACACCCTTTACACTTCCAGTCGCATCGTAAACGGTCTTGATATGGACACCATTTTGTGAGTTTTTCACGGTAGAGGAAGACATGGCCACAGTTTCGGCGGTGTTGTCATCACGACCGCCAGCTGATCCGATCGAGAGACCATGACCTCCGAAGCAGTATCCGTCAGTGAAGGTAATAGAAGTGCCACTCTTGATGGCCGGACAGCTGTATGCAGATTAGTATGTGCCTCTGATTCACATTTTACGAGCTGAGGAGCCGCTGAGGTCCCGAGACATGCTTCGAGAGCCCGGCGCCTATTCGACTCGTATAAAGCGTGGAACAAGACTTACTCATCTTGGTTATTGATCGTCGATCCGGTGATAATTATTCTCGTGCTGCTGCTAATGTCAAAAGCGTCGGTGTTAGCAGCTTCCGTAGAGCTATCACCAGTGTCGCCTTCGAGATTGTTCTGACTAATGTCCGTGGGTGTCAAGTCGGTCGAGTAGTCGATGCTTATCATCTGGATAGAAGGGTTCCTGAAAACAAGGCCAGGGATAGAAGAAGAGATCATTTTATGGGCATAGAAGAACTTGGGCTTCGTCTTCCCTCAGCTCGAGTCCCTCTCCGTCCCACCACGGATTTCTATTACCGTTAATGTACGTACCTGAAGCCGCAGTTACGGTGATGTCGGTTCTAGACACGGAGGTCAAAGGACCAGACTACTCTTTGTATCCAAAGGATGTTTCGCCCTCAAAGATTACCTGATTCGTTTAGCATAATGGCCATGATTACAAAATCCTTTTATCTTACATGAGTGCCCCTATTACAATATTAGCATTATGACCCGAGTCTGGAACGATTCTAGAAAAAGCACGTGTTCGTTGAGGTCTGTAAGGTCGAGTGTAGTTCCGGGTGGCGCCACAATATTGTCCAAGACAATTATAGCACAGTCCGTCTTGCTCTTGCTCACCAATTTAGCATTAGTGAAGGTACAACTGGTTCTCTTAACAAGAGCAGGTCACCATGCTTCAGAGATCATTGGCGCAGGAGCTGCAGCTGCAGCTACCAGGTGAAGTAAGGTGGCTGCGAAGCCGAGAAGGGTAGATAGATGAACCATAATGAATGTAATGACAACAGAGTTGTACAAGAAACAAATAGACACCAGATGAAGGATGACTCAACTGAAAAGAATAGCAGATCAACTCAACTTATACTGCATCCCCCATAGCGCCGGAACGCAGTTTGGGCTAAGCCAGGATAGTGTGTGATGTCGCTGCTACCTGCATTCCTAGATCAAATGATGTATCCATAGTTCACAAGGGTGCACTACTTTGTCAACACACCTCTACCCAGAAAATGGGGAAGCCCAACAGGTCCTATTCGTCAATAATTGCCTCAGTCCCAGCTCTGAATTGGTTCAGATTTCTGGAAGTTGCGGACGATATGAAAATGGCTCAGGACCTGACATATGCCCCGCGTACAATTTTATAGTAGGGGCAATGACCCGCAAAAGCGAATAAACCGCATAACGTGAATGGTATTCCAAACTGCGCCAATACAGACGAGCTTTGGTGAGTAAATCCGGGCGACAGTATAAATTATCAAGCTTTATCCAAGGGCGATCCGCCATCGTTCGATATATAATATATGTGGTCGGGGGTTCGCTTTTTGCAGGGTGCATATCTCGGCCCACGCCGAGCACCCACAAGTTGAAGACAATGCATTATCTTGCATGACTGGCAGAGACAACGGGCAACGACCTCAAACGGGACTTCAAGTAACTCGCCAGCCAGGGACATGAGAAAGTCGGAGGTGCTACACCGACAATTAACCATAAATTCCAACCCCCCCAAGAACTTCAGGAAGTGTGTCCGAATGGATACCTCTGAGACAACGTCAGAGACCTCATTTGGTGCTTGCTCGCCAATCCTGGCAGCTGGAAGACCCACCAGGCAGGCATCTGGATTCTGGAAAGGCCAGTAAGACCTAGGCTGGAAGGGAGCACACTTCGGAGAAGAGATTGAGATGCTCAACACTCGATTCAGTTGAAATGAGAAGGGGGGATTAATCCAAGACTACGACATCTGATGCCTCCTGAAGACTTCGAAAATATGATTGGAAATTACTTGATAAAATATCTGATTCGAGTCTTTAAGCCTCTGGCACTGTCACACGGCATACTTCTTCAAGTGTCCTCCTTACTCACGACCTGAGTGGTCTTCCTAGTAAAGGTGATCCTTAAAGTCTCTAAATGGGTGCACGGCTGACAGCAAACGCCGTCACAATGAACAAGGGTACTAGAGACAATTGGAAAGAAAGTTTCAATCAAGTAACAGTTTCAAAGAATTACCCTTCAACTAATAGAAGCAAGAACTACATCACAAAACATTTCTTCTGAGGAGTACTTTCCTCCGATCTCAAGTTCGTTTGAAGAGCCCTCAGACTAGGGGTGGTGTTAAGATCTGGGCGCCACCACAGGTGACTACCCAACAGTTTCCTAACGCTACTGGTTCGAAATTCGTTTACATAGAGATTATGTATAATACACGGGAATTTGAATCCCAGTAAGGCTCTAAAACCGTTATCTTCACGATAGGGTTGATTAAACCTGAATGTCGAACATGTGGCCATATCCTTGACCATGATCTTCCAGACGCCAGCACAATGCCTTCTTCCACCAATAACGGGAGCTTAAATCCGCGTGAGAATCCACATGAAGAGCAATTGCAGGGGGTATGAGTATATGAAGAGAAACTGGGTCCTTCGACTCTTTTGTGACCGTGCTACAGTTTGCATTGTCCCTCTCTCATCGTTCGAGCTTTCTGGTAGAAGAACGTATTTCAAAGATCGTAACTATGTGAGTGTTAGGCATCATTCCTTGAACAGCACTCAATAAGTGCTTACCAGAAACAGAGCGTTGGCCAAGAAAGTATACGAAAATATAGTCCATCCAATCCATCCACCAGTGCCCTTTCCTCCATTTGAGATTTCGCTGACAAGTATTGTGGCAATAACTCCAACAAACTTGTAACCCGAATAGGCAACGAGGTCAAGCAGTTGGGACTCGTTCGAAATCGACAGGATGTAACACCCGAACTTCAAAAGGAGGATTTCGACGAAGACAACAAAGAACGCGTATGTAGCCGTATATCCAAGCAACTCTGGGTTGAACGCGCCTTGTAAACCAGCCATCATCGTGGATAGGAGAATGTAAGTAACAAGAGCCATCAACGGTATGTACATATCAGGGCTGTTGAGATCGTCTCTCGGCGGTAGAAACCATCCTTCCTGACCATTCGGACCTATGGACTGCTTGCGGGACCATGGCTTATGCCTCCAAGGGAACAATACCAGGAAAAGCTTGTTGACCACATATGAATTCGAGACGTTGAAATAATGTTTGAGGGCGGAGAAATTAACGTATCTGTTGAACTAGAGTCATAATAAGCGTCCATTTCATCCTCTAGAACCTCTCTTGACTGACATTTTGTTCCACGTATTCTGTGCCGTGTTTTAATGCTGTTTGCCCAACCTGGAATCCCATCTGCGCCGTAGGATCTGCCATAAAACCTCCGTATGCGCCAAACGCGCTGGCTCCTCCCTGAGGACCTTGCTGCTGGTAGGGATTGCCATATCCTGATGTTTGATGCTGCGGTGCTGGTGGAGGTGGTGATCTTAGCTGGGGAACTGTAGAAACATGCTGAGGTACGGGATGATGAAGAGGTGGAGATGTTGCCGGCGCAGGGTTTCCATAATTTGTTCGCTGCATCTTTGCAATTTGTCGATATTGGACACGGCAGAGATGGCCCCGGAGGACGGCGGACTATGTATCAAAGTTTGGAAAAGAGTAATGTGGCTAGTTCAAAAGGGCGCGCTTCTCATGAACACCATGTCCATTTCTTGAAGTTTGCAAGGTTCGCGATCCCTGCTTACCTAATGTCTTTCTGATAAGCCGCTAAAACCCCAGTCCGCATTCTTATCAGATTCTGAGCGATCACTCTGCGCCTTCAGTTGTGACACCTCTACCAAAGCATTCCACATTTCCGGGTTCTCAAAATGCTCGACTCTTTTGAGATACTTACCACTTCCGGTGTCGTACTGTGGTCTAGATCGTATGCGCCAACAAGCCCAGCGATTATCAACAGTCTCATCACGAATGTCTTCATTGAAGAGCGAACACTTCCTGGTGCTGGGATAGCTGACGATATATCTGCGGCAAACAACCCTCCGTACAAGCATGACCAGCATACATTGAAGTGGACAACAGTTAAGGAACTTGGCTTGATCTTTGTGGTAAGTTGTGATGGACTGCAGTGAGCCTCTCTACTCTCTCTAACTAACTTACTTGTAGGCTGTCTACCGGTCATTATTGCACCTATCTTGGATTGACAAGCTTGTCGACAATATTAAGGAGCTTTTTGTGGACTTGTATGGGGATCAATTGAAGAAGCCACATACTACATTGGTCGAATGCCATTTTGACGAATATTTTGATCAGCAAATACGGGAACTTGAGAAGATAGCACTGAATCAAGACACAAGAGTTGCTAAGTCCGCTGCTCTAGTGGAGGAAACCCCACCTTCAATTTCACAAAGCTTCGAAGATGAGCCTCCTTTGCCCGGAATTTTGTTAAGAGGTTTGTGAATGATTCGGAGGCATAGTTGCAGAACTGACCAGGCGCAGGGCAATCGAAGAACACTTTCAAGGATCTGACCTCGAACGAGTCGACACCCATTGCTACGCCAGATACGTCGCGCCCAAGCACACCAGCTGGTCATTTACTTACTGGGAAGGCTGGACCAGGAGGGAAAGGGTCACGAAGAACTCGTAAGGCCGCCGGTGCGCCCTCGGCTCACGCATCATCAGGCGAAGAATCACATGCGAAGAAGAACAGAGCAGCGAAGGCTGCTGTCCCGAAGAAAGGGAGGAAGTGGGATGCCGATGGATTAGCAGATGAGGATAGTGATACCCCGCTTGACTATTCGGCACCAGCAAACGGTGCCCCATCCGGAGAGGATGAAGCAAAAGACCGAACGGGAGCTTTAGAAGAAGTGGATTCAAAATCGTGGGGTTCCAAGACTGGAGGACGATTTGTTCTAAAGGATCTGGACGACCAAGTTCAGTCCATCTTAGCATCTGCGGATGCGAAGAAGTCAGATACGAAAACAGCACCTACTGGTATAGTAGGATCTAGCTTAAGCGCCATTGGAGGTCTTTTCAGGAATGTTGTTGGAGGAAAGACACTAACGAAGGAAGACTTGGACAAGGCAATGAAAGGCATGGAAGATCATCTTCTCAGAAAAAATGTTGCTCGCGAAGCTGCTATTCGACTATGTGAGGGAGTAGAACGGGAACTAATTGGAGTAAAGACTGGAAATTTTGAAAGTCCGTGGGCATTACCCTCTTCTTGAATACACAATGACTTTTATACAGGCGTCCAAGTCAAGATTCAAACGGCAATGGAATCATCGCTGCGGAAGATACTAACACCAACTTCTTCTCTTGACCTTCTTCGGGAAATCGATGCTGTCACCTCCCCATCCGCGCTATCTCTGCAAAAGCCTCGGCCCTATGTCATCTCGATAGTTGGCGTGAACGGAGTCGGGAAATCTACGAATCTATCCAAAATATGTTTCTTCCTTCTGCAAAACAAGTACAAAGTCTTGATTGTTGCTGGAGATACATTCAGATCTGGTGCCGTCGAACAATTGGCAGTTCATGTTCGCAATCTGAAAGATCTCACCGCCCGTGAAGGAGGAGAGGTAGAATTGTACGAAAAGGGTTATGGAAAGGATGCTGCCAATGTTGCAAAGGACGCAATAGCTGTGGCCGCCCAGAAGGGATACGACGTGGTATTGATTGATACTGCTGGTCGCCGTCATAATGATCAGGTATTTTGCTCAGAATTCGATGTGGCGTTCTCTATCTAATAAATTTGCAGCGTCTCATGTCTTCCCTCGAGAAGTTCGCCAAATTCGCCAATCCTGACAAAATCCTCATGGTTGGAGAAGTAAGTCGTCTTTCAAATCAAGCATCTTTTATAGCTAACCATCACAGGCTTTGGTGGGAACCGACTCCGTCGCTCAGGCAAGAAATTTCAATGCGGCATTTGGCAGCGGCCGATCACTTGATGGATTCATCATCTCTAAGTGTGATACTGTCGGAGATATGGTTGGCACTCTAGTTAGCATGGTTCACGCTACGAATGTGCCCGTCCTCTTCGTTGGTGTTGGTCAGCACTACACGGATTTGAGAAACTTGTCCGTGAAGTGGGCTGTTGAGAAGTTATTAAGTAGTAATTAATAAGACCATCTACTGCGATATATTGCAGTTCATCTCAAATAAGATGTCCTCCCACTATTCCTTTACTACCACTAGGAATGTACTGTACATTGAGCACTCGATGCCGGACCAAATCACAGACACTGAGATTTATTTCATCTCATCAGGCTGAAGTGAATATGGTTGTGTTGAGAAGTTTGGTTTGCACATCGGACTCAATGTCCGTATATTGCTCAGACATTGAGATTAAGATTTCGTTTTCAACATTTCAACCAATCTTTGCCTCATAGCTGCCATTGTATGCAATGTAGGTACTGTATATGTCATTCTGGATGGGAATGAAGACTTTAATGGACCAAAATCATCTAGGCCATTAGATTTAACTTGTCTTCTCTACCTAGATGACCAATGTTCACGTGATATAGCTCTCCACGTAATGCCATTTTTAAACTACATACAGTTTTGAAAAAGACATCATTGATTTGAAGGTGGAGTAAGACTCGTGAATTTATTATCCACTTGCTCGCCCGCTCTGGAGCTGGTGAGGCTTCTTCTCTGGCTCAGTGGATACTCTTTTTCACCGGCTAAATGCAGGCCCATGGCGCCGGGACATGCTATAAATTCTACCTCCTATGTTCATTCTTCTTCCATCAGGAGAACTGAACCATATCTCAAAGAAAAATAAGATATACTAGGCCTGTACTTTTAATACAGTCTACAAGGCTGGGAAGGTGGTTTGCATTCTGGGAAGTGCAAGTGTTTCTCGAGGAAGCACCTGAGGGGCTGGATTAATTTTCCAGTAAGTATTCTCTAAAACTCAAGTGATTAAAGAATGGCATTTATTTCAAAGCCATTTTTGGTATTTTCTTGGATTTCTCCAGTGGCGAGACTTCTTCATTGCTCTTTCGTTATCCAACCTCGAAGATGGAGAAGCGATGAAGCGAGTATCTCAACTGTCACTTATCAAGAACTGACTATTCTCAGGTCGAATAAACCACCGAACTATTAAGTCAACACGAAAGCTGGAAATCCTGTCCAACCTTCCACAGAATCCAAATCCACTCTATCTGCTCAACTCAAAATGGACCCTAAGCTCATCCTACCTATTCCCCCACCTCTCCATTCAGATTGGCTCGCTCACGAAAAAACCTTTAACCTCCTCGTCCCCAGACTGATCATCACAGACCCTTATCTCAGTCAAAAACGCTACAGCGATGCCTGCAAAGCGACAAACACAGAATTACTTGCCGGAAGAGACAAGCATCTCACTGTCGACATCCTAATCCAAGACACGGTGATCGAAGTATTTACAAGTTCATCAGATATTCATTTCGTTCCTATCCGGTCTTATAACCCTGCCTCTCTTCCGTCCGGTCTACTAGATGTTCTATTGAACGGAAGAGAAGTGAAGCTCATTGTGATATATTTCCACGGTGGAGGACTGTACAATGGCGATCTCGATAGTGAAGATTTGATCTGCCCGCGGATCTGCAGAGCTCTTCAATGCAAGTTGTACTCATGCACTTACCGCAAGATGTCTCAATTCACGGCCGACGACGCGTTATTCGATGCATTCCGCGCTTTTGAAGACATCACTACCAAGATGAAAGCCAGTAGGTTGATCTTGATGGGGAGTTCATCTGGTAGACAACTTTGTGGCCAGATATCACAGCGCTATAGAAATTTGAACAGAGACTTGATCGATGGAGTGTTGATGAGGGGTCCTGTGACGTGTAATGCCACAGAGGGTGGCAAACACCTACCTGCACGGTTTAAAGACGTTCATAAGTCGATGTCGGAGGCTTTCCATACTTCGCTATTGAGTGGTGCTGTGGTTAATAATGAGAATCGGACGATAACGGCACTGCCATTGGAAGCGGAGGATTTGAGGGGGATGCCGAGACATTGGATTCAGGTTTCGACGAATGATATTTATTATTCTGATGGTGCTTGTTATGCGAAGGCGTTGAGAGAGGCAGGTGTTGAGGTTAGACTGGAGGTTGTGGAGGGATGGCCACATACTTTTTGGTTGAAGGCGCCATATCTAGAAAGGGCAGTGAAAGCCGAGAACGATATGATTGATGGGCTAAAGTGGTTGCTGGAAGACAAAGTTCAGGGAGAGAAGAAAGTATAAGCCGACACTTCTCGTACCAAATACTGATGAAGAGTTTCAAGTAGTTTTCTCAAGAGCGTGTTAGCTGAGCTTCCAGATTCCGAGTGCGAGTTTAAGATCTTGCTTGCTATGCCCAACGCACAGCATATTTAGAGCATAAAAAGAGATAAGTTTCCTGAACTTGACTGAGAGGTCTACGCTTGTGATACTTCTATATGAGAGTTAGATATATGGGATGCAATCCGAACCGATCTATGGTTGTATTCAGTAAGCAATTTCAAGTCGAGCATGCCTCAACAAAGATACCGATATCGTTTCATTCTTCTATCGGACCGCTATTTACAATAGTACAGGTAAAATAGGAAAGGATGCTAAATGGTTAACTACAGCAACGAGAGGTCGCCGAATTTTTCCTGTGGCATGATTAGTCTGGATACAATCAGTAAAATTTAGAGGATGTGCACGAACCTTGTAGCCTGGTACAGACCAGCGTCCTTTGGAAACGAGTTGAGATGTCTTCTCGTCAATATCTGGACGAGCGGCAGCAACTTCGTCCTAAAAGCACACAGCATATCAGCACCCCTTTCATCCTTGAACCATATCATGGCAGCAATACATACCACAGTGAGATCCTCGAATGGCCTCGCCTCCTCAATATTCTTCAACGTCTTCTCCAAATCCTTTAACTCCAAATCAACACGTCCCTTCGTCTCCTCAGCATTCTTCAAGGCCTGCGCCTCAAAAGCTTCAATCGCCTTAATCTGTCTTCCAACATCATATGTCGCGGGCTTGAACGAATTGAAATGCTTCTCGATCTCGTCGACGACGGCTTGGTTCTTCAAGATGGAACGATAATGAGCGAAGTCGACTTTAGAGGGTTGTTCGGAGAGTTGGGTCACTAGGCGACGGGCATCCTCGTTACGCTTCTTGAAGGCTTGGAGGGAGGTGACGGTCTGGCCACGGAGACCAAGAGAGCCGGTAATTTTAGCCCAGTCGAGCTTGAGCGCTGCACTTCGCTGGAGAGGAAGGTATGTTAGCTATGGTCGGGGAAGAGGAAGTGAAAGTTTCAGCAAGGCTCAGCGGGATGCGACGAGTCTAGCACTTCTGATGGATACAGCAGAAGCTCCGCGTGGACAATTGGGGGTTAATCGATCGGTTGAACTTACTCCGGCTGCCATTGTGATGAGGTTGAGACGATTGAGGAGTGGAGAGTCGGAAGTGAGGGAAGTTGTCGTCAAATCCTGGAGAGCTTCGGTAAGTAAAGGCTAGCTAATCACGTGACCTCGAATATTTGAAAGTGTGGAACGGGATTATTACACGGAGATGTTCTTGCATTTGAGGAAAGAGTTTAAGTTCGGTTGAGGTTATTCTCAGTAGCTCCGAGGCCGTTTCAAGAGTATATGTGGAGAAAGTGAAATAGGTGCCGTTCCCAACCCGAAGCAAACGATTTGGCACAGGCGCACATGAGGTGAGTTCGCAGCTACTATCCGAATTTCTGGGATGCAATTCCACGTTTGCATTTTTCAGAATACATTTCTTTTCGGGCGCAGGTTATATCCCAGCATCTACCATCAAATTCTCCAACCAGCCATCACCATGCAAGCTAGACTGACAGGACAACCTAGGGATCCTATATGCTTAGAGCCATAATGGAGTTGACTATGTCGTTGTCATTCTCCTTCAGTGCCTTGATAGCCTTGTTCCTCGAGACGCTTGCTTGAGTCATGACCAGCTCGATATCCTTATCCTCAAGACCAGTAGCATCGACTTCTTCTCCATCGTCCTCGTCATCGTCCTTCTTGTCATCACCAGTATCGATAGCCTTGCCCTTGCCGTGGTCGTGACCAGAGTGATCGTGGCCGGAGTGGTCATGTCCAGAGTGATCGTGGGCCTCAGCAGCAGCCAGTTGTTGAGCAGCGGAAGCTTGAGCTTGAGAGTTGAGATCCTCAATCTTGGCCTCACCGAAGACACTTCAAGAAGGTTAGCTGGGGCTCATCCCACGCCGGTAAATCCAAGATTGCTTACATGTATGTGTTGCTAGTAGGGGACTTGTAGACTTCGGGTTGGTTAATGACGAAGAGGATCTGTTTTCAGGAGATAGATTAGCCACAGTTTCTTTCAGATATTTTTGTTGGCCCTGGCTGAAATATGAAAGTATGTAGAATTTGCTGTTTTCAAGAATTGTTTCCCCACCTGCTCTGGTGACGTTATTTGCGTCCGCCAGGTCTCCCAGATTGTAAACGGAAAACTGGACCACTCACATTCTTTGGTCTTCTCAAAGTGACTCTGGTAATGCCAGGGACTCTGGTCAGGCCGAGCTTAGCAATTGACTTGCGCGCCTTCTTCTCATTGCGAGAGTGGACAATTGCTCCTCCAGCGGGAATGCCGCTCTCGCCCGTCTCACCATCGGAGTCAGAGCTCTCAGATCCCTCATCTTCGGCGGTGACGTTCTTCGTGGGCTCATCATCTGGGAGCTCTTCGATACGTGGGTTCGACATGCTGGGCGGTATGTCTGTGGCTGAAAAGTTAGCAGACTGATGTTGTGTGTTGATTTCGAATATTTGTCGTGTGCGCCGTAGGCTTGCAGATTCTACGGCTTTTCCAATCCCAACACAGACCGTGGAATCTATTGCAATAAGAGTAGAAAGAGAACTGACCTCGGAGTATGGACCGTGAAGTGGGAGTAGATATTCACGTCCTGATGTTGTAGGAAGCTCTTTAGTGGGTTTGAAATTCGCTAAATAGGTTGCCGAACTTAACGATCTCCAGATGATGGAAATGGCCATTATTACCGTTGAACTTCATAATAAATAATTTTTGTTTTTATATCAGTGCAACTGAAAGAAGGCAGGACCTCTGTTTCTTTGGCGTGTCGAGTTCGATGTTCAATTTTAAGATCATTTAATCACTTGTAGAGCATGGATATTGCCTTCGGATGGGCGCCACCAGAATTACAGCAATTATTTCCATGAAGCACTTCATTGTCTTTTGAAGTCCATATGCTCGTGACGCCTGTCAAATTTGACGTAGGATACAAAGCTCCCTGAGAAGCAAAGGAATCCAGCAACCCAATGCAGTCATGCTCACAATCCCAAATCCATCACAACATCTACGCAGCCTTGACCTTAGCCAACGACTTTCGGACCTCGAAACGTGCTTGCTTCCTCAATCTCATGACCTTGAACCGCTCGAAATCCGTCAATTGTCGTCTCCGCTCCTTTTGGCTGCGCTTCTTTGCCCACGCGCTCTCCTGCCACTTCGCCTCAATACCAGCCTTCTCCCATTGCGCCTTTACGGCTCCAGTTCGTGCACCCCGGGGAAGCCTCTCGAGAACAAGAGGTGTAAGGATGAGTTGTGAAAGCGAGATCGATTGACGAGGAACGGCGGTCTTGGTATCTGTTGATGGGCCATCGATGAGGGCCTGTGAGTGAGTCAGTATTCGCGCATCTAATTTTCCCAGCCGGGGCAATTCCACATACACGCTTGTGATCGATGATCTCAACAATAGCTGCGAGCTTTCCGTCTGAGGGTCCTCCGTGAATGAGGCAGACACGGCCGACCTCGACCAGTCTCCAAGATGATGCCTTGATCTCTGCGTCACCCATTGTGATTGATTCTAAAGAGCAGTTGTCAGCTAGAGGATTCGCTACTAG
>Ga0302325_10022571_pt1 | contig 13169 bp, 10 predicted proteins | sample Palsa_T0_2_FD_201948 | JGI IMG/M metagenome (GOLD analysis project Ga0302325, IMG submission 201948) | Peat permafrost microbial communities from Stordalen Mire near Abisko, Sweden - Palsa_T0_2 | ecosystem: Environmental > Terrestrial > Soil > Palsa > Peat permafrost | place: Sweden: Abisko... | reverse complement strand
CGAGTATGTGGATTTGTTTGTCACTATGAAACATACCACGTATGCCAACGTCAATCTCCTAGACCCTGACCTGGTCATCCTGTCGAATCGGCAAGGAAGTGGAGGCAAGGAATGTTTCGCAAAAGTTAACGGCATAAAAAAGAAAAAGGATTCCGTGGAATTGAGTCTCAGATGTATCCCCTCTGGAGACATGGCTTCGCTTCTCGTCCCCAAGGCACAAATGTTTGGAGTCAAATTGTTTAGGTATTTCTTCCTTAGGATAGGAGCTGATTCCAGTTTGACGCCTATATTGAGAGAGTATGGTGCTCTCAAAGGGCTGCCTTATTATGATCTTGTGGAAGAAATATTAGCTGCTCGGCCGAGTATGCCCGCTCGACCTAGTAAACATGATCTCAAATTTACTATGGATGCTTATGCCGTCAACGAACCTCAAGCCGCTGCCATCGTTGGCGCCTGCCAAAATGAGGGATTCAGTCTAATCCAAGGACCTCCCGGAACTGGTAATTTCATCGACAATGTCGCTTATAATAGGCAAAACCAAGACAATTCTCGGGATGGTGGGCGCGTTTCTAACAGGAAATGCAAAACCAGGAGCAACGTCAATTTCCATCCCCGGACAACATATGTCAGTTATCCCACCTAAACCTAGAGTCCTACTCTGTGCGCCAAGTAATGCTGCAGTCGACGAAATCGTGCTCCGTCTCATCGGCGGAATCCGCAACAGTCAAGGCCAGAAATATCAACCGAACGTAGTCCGGGTAGGCCGATCAGATAACATAAACCCTCATGTCCGTCGAGTGACATTGGACGAGCTGGTTGATGTGAAACTCGAGGCCTCGGGACCGCGATCCGGGAAGGGTGCTATGGACGAACAAATTCTACGCCAAGAGTTACAAAAAGTACTTGAACTGCGGAACGCAAAGGGCTTGGAATATGATCGGGCGCGGGAATTGGGGGAGGGAGATCCCTCGTTATTGGCATCAGAACTGAAGGAGTTGAATGCTCAGAAAAACCTGATTGGCGCGCAATTGGACGATCAAAAGGAGAAACGCATGGCAATGGTCCGAGACGCAGATATCAATCGTCGACAGATCATTTCTACAATTCTAGAGGAAGCAGATGTCATTTGCTGTACTCTGAGCGGATCCGGACATGACCAACTCCTGAAAATGAAAGTCGATTTCGAGACGGTGATAATCGATGAAGCGGCTCAGAGTATTGAATTAGCGGCCCTTATTCCACTCAAATACGGCTGTCAGCGATGTATCCTTGTCGGCGATCCGAATCAATTACCTCCCACGGTCCTCTCACAAGCAGCCGCTAAATTCCTCTATGAGGAATCCCTGTTTGTGAGAATGCAGAGAAATCATCCTAAAAGTGTGTATCTCCTCAGTATTCAGTATCGAATGAATCCCGAGATCAGTCGTTTTCCAAGTCTCAAATTCTATGACGGCAAGTTGATCGACGGACCTGATATGGCCTCAAGTACTGCAAGAGAATGGCATCAATCACCATTATTCCGACCATACTGTTTTTTCAACGTCCATGGTGGGGCACAGGAACGTGGAGCGAGAGGAGTGAGTTTAATGAACAAAGCAGAAGTTCAAGTCGCACTTAACATCTACGATCGCCTCCGTCGAGATTTCGGACACATTGATTTCGCCGGGAAGATCGGGATTGTGACGCCCTACAAGGAACAATTACGAGAACTATTACGACAGTTCCGGAGACAGTATGGGAATGATATCACGAATTCTGTTGATTTCAATACGATCGATGGGTTTCAGGGCCAGGAGAAGGATATTATTATCTTGTCTTGTGTGAGGGCTGCGCTGGATGCGGGAGTGGGGTTTTTGAAAGATGTGCGGCGGATCAACGTCGCTTTGACGAGAGCCAAGTCGACTTTGTTCATTTTGGGGAATAAGGGCGCGTTGAGGGGCAATGAGTTCTGGAGGGACTTACTTGTTGATGCTGAGAAACGCGGTGTCCTTGTTGATTGTGGACCTAATACGTTTGCGAGAAATACGGTTGTTCCCGCCATCAGATCAACTGGACAAAACACTTCCGCGAATAATCCTTCTAGGAAGGGCAGTATCAAAGCCAAGGCTGGTCAGGTTATGGGAGAACTTATTCCCCTAGGACCCGAAGCTTCCGGGGTAAAGAAGAATCCTATCAAAATTGATTCGGATGTGGAGATGAGGGATGTGGGAGATTCTTCAGATTCATCCTCTGAGTCGGATTCAAGTTCAGATTCAGACTCCAGTTCAGATTCGTCATCCGCGGAAGAAGGAGAGATTCGAGATGTTGAGATGACGGATTCTATCCCGAATATTCCCCTTGTCCCACGGCCGCGACAGCCGGAGCCGAAACGCCAATCTCACTTGGAGCCTCAGATTAGGAAGAAACTCAAGGCTTCGAAATCTCCAGTACTGTCGAAGAATAACCCAGAACACAGGCCATCTTTTAAGAAGGATGTCAATAAATCTGAGACGGACGACATTTCACGAAAGGTTACTGCCCTTATTTATCTGCTAATATTTAAGAAGACGAAAAAGTCTCCTCTGAAATCGCCAAGGGATGGGAAGTCTCCAAAAGTCGCCAAGACCACGTCGACGGACCCAAGGAATAGTACAGTTCATACCCCCGTCGGTAAACCTAACAAGAAACCGGATCCACCGAATTCAGCCCCCCAGTCTTCGGGAATCAAAATACTTAAACGACCAGCTCTATCGGAAGCGCCAAATCCGACTGTATTCAAACGAAAAGCCGCTCCCGCAAATCTCTTTATAACAAGTAATAAGAAACCTAAAGTTGTCAACGAAGGCAAGAACGAGGCAAAGCCAGGGGAGAAGAAAGAAAGCGTCAGGGAGAGGTTAGCTAGGCAGATGGTATTTCTCGTGGAAGTCGTTGGCTGATGGCGTAGAGACAGTGATGGGAACGTGATAAGGGTAGGTTCGCAAGGTTTGAGCATTTGAAGGGTTATTGCATATGGGTGCGTTGCATAGGTGCATTTGATGGTCACATTGAATATGATACTAAGCCAGGGATTGCATGGACGGCATATTATTGATCGCTAGACTAGTTATGTTTTTGCCTCTCATCTGGTGGATCCTTGAACTGATGATTGACTCGTACACTCGGTAATGAGTTAGGGCCCGGAGCAGCCTTGGACAGCGTGATACCTGGTATCCACAGCAGGAGATGCCACGAGTCTCTCGGTGGATAATATCGTGCCAGACACCCTCAGCCGATATCGAATATCGAAATCGTAAAATTTGATCTCCTCGGCCCACTGGATTCAGACTCAGCCCACTGGATTCAGCTGTGCGGAGCGACGTTTGATTGTATTCATGTATTTCAGTGACTCATGGTCCGTAAAAGATCACGATTCTTACGGACCATGAGTCACTCAAACACATGGAAACAATCAAACGTCGCTCCGCGCGGCTGAATCCAGTGGGCTAAGGAGATCAAATTGTACGCTTTGGATATTCGATACTTGGTGACACCTGCATTTTGCCTTGTGCCGAGCTCACTGGTCTTCGAATGTGCTGGTAGCTGAATGCGGTCAGGTCTGAAATCTGCCGGCCGGGCGCTGACGAATGAGCTGCACGAGACAACGTCATCCGCCAGTGAAGAAATCCCACTGCCGCCACAGCCACACAGTATTTACAAAAGGACTGACTCGTGCGACCAGACCAAAGTAAAGCAAGCCCTTCTCCAGCCGCCGTTCCCGTCCGTCGCAGCTCCCAGCCCTTCGCATCCATCGTCCATCTCTTCATCGAGCACAGCCAAGCAAAGCAGCACATCTCTCGTCAAACCACTCAGAAGCAAAGACTCGCCGTTCACAGTTGTATGTGTAAGTCTCCCGGCGCTCCCCGTCTGTCTGTCTGTTCCCGATATCGTGTGTCATCACAAGATAAAACCATATCGTCATCTCTGCACCTTCCTGCTGCGCCCCTTGCTGGATGGAATAGGCTCTAATATGTCTCTGTGTAGCAAGTTCAGCAATCCAAAATCTACAAAAATTTGATCCCTTCGCCGATACAGGCGACGACTCGACCTCCGGATCTGGTGGCGTAAGTCTGCATCCCTGACAAGACGCTGATTGCCGCAGAACTACGTTCATATCCGTATTCAACAACGCAACGGTCGCAAGACGTTGACTACAGTCCAGGGTGTTCCCGCAGAATATGATCAAAAGAGAATTCTAAAGGCTCTCAAAAAGGTAGACTCCCGAGATCGTGTTGTTGGGGTTGGCGCTGACGCTGGGGGTAGGATTTCGCATGCAACGGAACTGTCGTCAAAAGTGAAGAACTGGGCGAAGTCATTCAACTTCAAGGAGATCAACGCAACAAAGTCTTTGAATTCCTTTCAAAGACACTTGGCATGAAACCAAAGTACCTCCCTTTCCCTCCCCCCCGCCATGCCCACCCTCCCACGTTATGCCACCGTCTTCCCCAAATGGAGGCTTATAGTAGCACCATCAAAGTCCACGGATTTTAACACGTTATCGTCGCACGCGTTACGCTAACCATCTCATTCACTCAAATTTCTTTATCGCTTGTACCTTGCGTTTCGTTTATGTTCCTCATCTATGTCGAAATCTTCCACGACTCCGCATCTACTACCCTTTTACCATCATCATCATGCCTTTCACTGTCGACGCAGGAAATTTTGTAGGGCGAGGAGGGGCGGAGGGTGGTGGGGCACGAGTATGGATACCAGAGATCGGCATCGACGGAGAAGCTGTGCACTCACTTAGTCTGTTTTTGTGATTTATATATAGTACGGTATGGATAGGTGGAATGGCTGCATAAATTGTTCTGCTGGATATGTACTGTTCGTTCGATTGAAACTGGGCGATGAGTCCTGTGCCTTTGTGACCGTGCGTTATGCGACTCTGTCTTGGATATCTGAAACGGCATGCTGCAGTGCACAGTATGCGATGAATGCGAAGATAACAGAGCTCGGTGGAAGAATTGTTATCTCGGGATACAGCCATGACCCTTCAAGCAACTGCACGCGCAAAGCTTCCACTCTCCACACTTGAAGCACAACATAAGAGTGGTGATCTGCGCCGTTGTCAGTTGAGCAGACGGAATCTTGTCATCCACCGCCCCTTTTTATTTTCCGACAGACAAAGGGGGGCCTCCCACGCCTACGGAATCAGGCAATATTATTCTCCCGCTTGATCATTCCCCCGTGTGGTTGCACTTTGCGGCGGCGCCCCGTAAAAGGGGCCAGGCTAGCATTAGCCCGAAATTGCAAAGGCGTCCTGTGCGGCGGAAAGCACTGACCTAAACTTCTATATCACTGCATGCAAAATAATGAGTTTCGGGTAACTTTGAGCTTTCTCCGGGGTACGGGTACTCAGCCACCCAGCCGCCAGAAGTTTCGTCTCGCATCGCATCGCTAGAAAGACAAGCGAGACAAAAATAAGACGGAGGGAACTTTAAGACATGCGACACCCGAGGTTGCACGCGCATCGGATCTGAACCTTGAATTGCTAGTATCTCAGGACGTATCGGGTTGTTTGCGTAGACTTCCTAAACAGGCCTGGTATCGGATAAATACATACATAAATACATACAAATGTGTTTACATCCCACGTCGAAGACTCAGGTTTGACTCCCACTTTCGATAACAAGACCCCGCCGTCTGGATGCTTGCGCGGGATACGGTAAACAGTAACCTTAACCCCTTGCCGTCCGCAGGTTAAATGAAATACAATGTAGCACGACACAGACATACACATACATATGTCTGTACATATGTACTATGAGGCAATGCATATCAGCACTGAGCGTGTGTGTGTCCATGTGTGTGCACCACATGTTTTGACTGGCGCGTGTGTGGGGGATCCAACTATTTGGTTCGAGGACCGGTTTCGGGTTCCTGCCTTGGAAGCGGTAGCCAAATTGTCAACCTGCCAGTGCGATCAAGATAAGCTGTTTTTGGAAAGTGTTATCGCCGGAGGATCTATTTTCGAACAGCGGCACGATGGACTTCAAGGGAACACCGTCCGTCACGGAGAGCCGCGCGCTATCCGGCTGCAACCCCTGGATGCAGAAAATCAAATTCAAGTCGATCTGCAACTATAAACTAGCTTGCAGCACCGCAGCAGTGCAAGGGCCGTTTGTGCAAGGCACACACACGCTGACACGCCCCCTCATAAATTGATCAAGGTTAGAGCAGCCAATAAAGGACGGCCCCGCTGGTGGTGTTTAGGCGCTATGACCCTTTGGGCCACCACGTTTTTCAATCGCTCAGGCCCCGGATATTATGCTGCCTCCAGCAACTTGAATCATATCAGAGCCCCCAGGTCCAATATGAACACCACATAAGACGCATAGATCCCATCTGCCAGGATTCCTGTCCAACGGTCTTTGCCACACTGTCGTTTCCCACTCGTCTTTCACATTCACGTCCATCCTTTGCAATCAACAGCAGTCATATTCAGCCAGCGAGCGGTGCAGACAGACCGGACTTCGTGGCAGCAGGTGCTGATCAATTGCGCGCGTGTTTTTGGGTACCGACGATCAAACCAATTTTGCAGCTGAGGCGTTTGCTGATTTGCAGAGCGCTTGGCCTACCGGAGATTACCGCTTCAGACCGCCGGCGCAAGTTTCAAGCGGTGATTGGAGCTGGCAGCAGATGACAGATTGAGCAGACCTCAAAGGTACATACATTCTCTCCGCCTCGCTCTCGTTATGAGGAGCTCTCGTTGGCAGCCTCTCATATTTGCAATTGCGCGCGAGTCTATTCGTCCTTGAACCAAGGCCTTCTTTCCTTTGCTCTTACCTGATTTGCGTGCTTTGATCTATGAATTGCTAATTAAGTGTGGATCAGGAGCCTCTCGCGCCCCTTGCTTCACCACAGCCAACCACCACGTTTTGCACCACCTTACAGGACACCGCCTCGCCAGAGAATTAATCCACTCGTTGTATGCCTAATCCCATGGCGTCGCACTCGCTCGATTTCCTCGCCCCGGCGACTCCTGGCTCTGCCTCCTCCATCAAGGCACCCGCAGCTGGACCGCCGCCCCCGTTGCTGCCCCTGCACCGCGATCTGCTCAATCTGCCTCCCCTGTCCGCTGAGCGCGAATCGGCAGCCGTCTCGACGTCCCTGGAGGGCCATTTCATGAGCCACCCGCTCCACCTCGATCTATATAATCCCCTGCAGCAGCAGTCCAGCTCGACGCCACCAAAACCGCAACATATCGACTCGAACGGCCATTCGCACAAGTCTCTCGCCGTCGATCAAGCCGACTCGTCCAAGTCTTCCCGCTTCTACCGTCTCAATTCACATCAGAAACAGAGCAGCACGGCGTCCCTGGCCGAGTTTCTTAAGACGACAGGACCCGAGGATATTCGGAAGGCGCCGATGACTGGGATGCCACGACCGGTGTCTCCGACTTCGAACAAAAAGAAGAATCCAGGCAGCTTTCTATTGAAGTTTGCTGTGGGAAAGTCCAATTCGACATCCCCGAAACGAGATGACAGCAGTGAGATCACAATGAATCAAGATAAATCGGGGGAATTTCCCCCGCCTCCTCTTGCGAAAGAACAATTCACTGCAACAGGACGGAAATACTATGCCATCAAAGTCGATTACCCCTTCGATGATACCTCCTCGTTATCAGCTCGACCCCTCCTTTCTACCTCCCAACTTGATCCTAATGCCGATACCCGAAGCGAGATGGACTACCATGCGATCATGTCAATGAAGAAACACCATCGATTGAGCAGTGTTCTTGCCTCGGATACGTCCATGGAATTCCTCGTCGACGACAATAATACAATCACCCCCCGAAGTTCCGGCCGATACTCGAGTTATCCCCCCTCTCGAAGCCGCTACAGCCTTGTTCGGTCGAATTCGTTAAGTGAGATTGCGTCGGAATCGATCCGCGATGATGGCAGTATTGCACCCGGAGACAGCGTCAGTCTTAGACCCGTTCAGCGAAAACGAATGAACACGGCACCTAGCTCAGTACAATCTTCTTCGACTCCTCTTAGACATCCATCGAAAAACGGTCTCAGTGTCGCCGCCGTCCGAAGTCGCAGTCCAAGTACATCCTACGCCACAACTGTTCAAGAAAGCAACGTCGCACGGACCCTTGCCTCATCACCTATTCCTCCCCCCTCGCAGGTCTCCAACAACACAATGGAGCTCATGGAGTCTCTGGAAATGTTGGACAAACTACGAAAATCTCGCACCTCCTCCGATGCAGACAGTATGCGATCTCAAGCCACGGCGAGAAGTCTGCAACAACGCCGTCGAGCGAAACGGTTAGGACAGCCATCAGGGTCGTTAGATGTCACTAAACGCGACGCGCCTAGACGGGCCGTCCATTCAAGTCGATCGATCCCCTCTGATCTCAATAATAAGGGTCTCCCCATGTTGCCTCCCCATGTCAATAGCACGACTACTTCGACGGTGCAAAGAGAACGCGCCGCCGCCGTGGCAGCAGCATTATCCCCGCGCCAGAGGAAGAAATCGTCTCCCGAGCCCAGCAGTCCTACCTCCACGCGCGTCTTTTCGCCGACTCTAAGTAACGTTTCGCTTGAAAACTATGCCATTCCCGAGGACGATGTCTTGAGTTTGAGATCCGGTATTTCCGCGTACAGAAACCAGAGGCGAGAAAAAGTGCGTGATAAAAGACACAAAGATCTCGAAGACGAGAGATCCAGAAAACTAGACGAGGCAATGAGATTATTACAAAAAGATGTACAAAAGAAGAGAGAAATACTCGACAGAGAGGAACAAAGGCACAATCACAGTCACAGCAAAGATAGTTCAACGATGGGCTCGGGCGGGTCACAAACGCCGCGTCAAATGCCCTCGATCGAAAGATTACGAACACCACCCAATACTCCACCGCTCAATCCGGGCTACTCGATCTCACCGATCCTCATCGTGGCAGATTGTCCCCCCAACTCCCCCCGTCGCCGACCCTCTGCCTCCGCCGCCAAACCATCCGAGACAATCGACGACCGCCCCACAACCTCAAACTCCCAACGCACAGTCTTTACCAACGGCCCCATCACACCCGTTTCCTCAGCCCCCTCATCACCCACAAGAACCCAATACCACTCCTTAGCAAAACAACCCATCCCGCAACTGGTGTCGCTCCCGCCGAGTTACCCGCCCCCGCAACCGAGCCCGTTACAGCGTGCCAAGGTGCCACTAGACGATAGAGAACAGCGCATCGCAGCACTAGAAGAACAGAAATGGGTCCTCGAACAGGCTTTGCGAGTATTATTAAATCAGAATTCTACTGCCACGGGAACCAGCAGCGCAAGCAGTAGTCCGCGAATGGGCTATGCTAGTGGAAATCCTGGAACCTGAAAAGTTTTTTTTTCTCTCACGGCATTTGTATTTTTCGAGAGGGAGTTATATCAGATGCATGGCATAGTCAATCTTTGGATGTCTGTCTATCGATTATGATATTTTTTTTGGCTTTTTTGGGCGAGGGGTGATTTATGTATACCAATTTTTATATTGGGAGGAAATAATGTTTGCAAAACTGGAATGCAGGCATTTATTTTTGCTGGAGTAGTGGGGTTTTATACTACTTTCCCTTTTTTTTGGCTCGTTGTATTATGGAGATTGATGATGATAGAAGTATTCATTAGAGGATGTAGGCATTCCTTAGGCAATCATTGCTTAGTATTATTTGTCGCTGGTCTTGTTTTCGTAGTCCACGATGACTGACGTACTGTACGCCGAGTTGTCCCTGAGATCAACGCTGTATCCGACCGCCGATCTGATCGGGCGGGATGGGCGACATCCAAATTTTTGATCTCGAAATCAAAGACCAAAAAGTCCAAACAGACTCTCTTCTTCTGCCGGCGAGGGAGACCAAGAACGCGAGATGTCCACACAACTCGCCTCCCAAACAACTCAATCCCTACGAATAGCCTACCAACCCTTCCTCTCGACATCCCGCTCCCAAGCCCTGCTCTCGCGCCTGTCCTCCCTGCCACACACATTCCTCCCCGTCCCATCAACATCACTTAAATTCCCTCCCTCGGCACAAATAATCCTGCTCTCCCGGGGGGGCAAGCCATTCGCACCGGCAGAAAATTTCCCCTCGAGGACAGCGTACAAGGCGCTCCGCGAACGCGATTGGAATACCTCTGCGGCAAAGTATGTCAAGCTTTTGCAACAGTGGGAGGAACTCAATGCGAAACTGCCTGTTCTAGTATCGCGGTTGAGGGCTCATTTTCCGGATGAGGCCTTGCAGAGTCGGGACTTCAGTGTACAGCTCCGGAGACTGATGTATACGGGAGACTTCAAGGATACAGACTCAGTGAAGGAGTTGGTGCGGAGGTATAATTCGCTGCGGAAGGCGCAGTTGAGAATCCATTCACTGCTGGCCAAGACGCAGGGACATATGAAAGTCAGTGCCCGCAGGACGTTCAGCTTTGAGAATCTGCGGCTGCGGGAGTATGTGTTGGAGGATCACAGGGATATGTTTGATTTATTCCGCTTGCAGCTGGAGAAACGATACAAGGGCATGGCATTAGTTCGATCTCCTAATATCGCGGAGCCGAAACCTTGGATTCTACTGCCTGAGGATCCAGAGGGTGCATGGGGGGATACCTTTCCCGACTATGTATCGAACTTGATCTCGCTGGCTCAAGAACGATTCTTGATGTCCCCGGAGGAACAAGAGCAGGCCCTTGAACGGGATGCGAATGAGTATCTCGCGGAGAATGGTCATCGGCTGTTACGAATTGCGGATGAGGAGTTGACGAAGGAGGAATTGATGCAGAGTGTGAAGGAGAAGTTACGCAACGAGAAGAGCAAGTTGTGGAAAAATGATGCGGAGCAGTTGGTTTTGCCCGAGTTTGTGGGCAAGTTTGAAGGGGATCTGTGGAGGGAGCCGAGGACGGTGGAGGATATGGCTGTGCTGGAGATTGGTGAAAAACAGCTTGTTAAGCGGGGAGCATGGCGTGTCGCTGATTAACAAACGAAACGGAAGTAGAACACAATACAACACAATACCATAAAATTACATTCCAGATATCCCTGCCACTGCATCATGCCACGCTCTCATTGCGACTCTCCCTATCCCCCCCTCAATTCCTCCCACTTCTTGTCCCCTCCGCTCCGAACATTGCATCTAACTATCCCTCACAAATTCGCCTTAACCGCCTTCTTCGCCTCGTGATAACATTTCTACAAATCAGTCTCCCCTCCACAATGCATTGTCACGGGCCGAGAACTTCGTACCATCTCATTCTGTCCCTTGACGAACCCGCACCGCTCATAAAACTTGATATTATGATCCGCACATACCAGCGTCGTTTTATAACAGCCTACTTGCTCGCTTATCGCCATTAGGGTGTGGATTATTTTGATGCCGAGTTTTTTGCCTTGTTCGGATTTGGAGACTGCGATGTCTTCGATGTGGCCTGCCAGTGCGCACGAGTGGATGCTACTAATTAGCTCGGGCCATGGGTATTAGAAAGAGGCTGGGAATTGGGATTGAAGGGAAGGGAAGGGAAGGGAAGGGAGGAGGGAGGGGAGGGACAATTTGGCTTCGACGAGGAGGGAGCCGACTGCTACGATTTTGTTATTGTCGTTCTCAATGACGATGGTGAAATATGAATCATTCCGCCTAAGAAGCCACTCGAATCGTTCTACCATCAGTCCAGCCACAACACAACCCAAATAACACTCGCAACAAAGAGACAAACTCGAATGAGGAAACAAGGGGCCAATTCAAGCGTGTCAACAACAAGCGATTGATACCGAGATATTTTTCCTTAGAAATATTCCCCACGGTCGTAAGCACTTCCAACACCTGCAACACCCCCCTGTCATAATCCCCCGACTGCAGCGGCCGCAGAGTATACCCTCTAGGCAACGTCTCGGCAATCTCTCTCGGGATCAACTCTTTTGAGAACAATTGTTTTTCCATCCCGCGCGTCTGCACCATCGTCTCAGTGTGCTTGCTCACTGTATTCGAAACTGTGTTCAGAATTGGGTGAGGATTGTCTTGAGGACTGCTTTGAGGTGCGTGGTGAACGAGGGAACAGGGAAAGAGACAGGTTGGTGCGGTTATTATATGTTTGTGGTTGCGATGGATGGCCGGTGCCGGAACTGGTTGTGCTCGCGTTGTGGACGGAAAGAGCTGAGGCGGTGTCGCTATCCGTGCCTCCTTGGCTGAAATTAAACTAATTTTGGAAAGGGATCGACCAATCATTCTTTGTATATTTGTAACGTGCCTGTCCTACCAGAGAAGACACTTGAGATATATGGAGATGCTACCTTTGGGAAGATATCAATTTTGAGCACGAAGAAGAGGGCAGATCCCCGTGTTCATGGCAACGATTAAGTGAGTCTTAGCTCTCTTCTGTGGTTGTGTTTCAATTACCTCGCTCACAGACAGGAGGTTTCCATTCCGGCGTGAGATGTTGATGGTATCTTTTCGTAGTATGTCAGTCACCCACTATGCGCCAGGCCAAATGAATCGAGTTCATAAACGCATCGGACACATATTCATCAAACACACACCAGCCATCAACTAACCATAATCAACCCCCCGCCCTATTCAATCACACCAACTCAACTCAACGCACCTTTCCATCTGACCCACCCATAACTCACACCACGACCACTCAGGACTCTCCCATTCCTCCTAAAGTCACAGTTCAGTTCTAAAACCACAATAATGATATCCCATGCTAATAATCATACACAAGTAAATCCCCACCAACCCTATCCATCACAAGCGCCTTATACCGATCCAACACATCCGTCGAATTGACTACATTCCCCTGCCAATAATAACTCAGATGACTCACCAGGGCACTCCCGACCGCCACGCAATCTAGAAAAATCAGACACACCGTCTACGAAGTACACCGAGCGCAGGAAATGCAGGGTGGCGGTGGGAGGGGGAGTGGTTCGGTTGGGTTGGGTTAAAGGACAGGTGATACGGATGCAGGGGGATAGGGGTGCAGGGGGATAGGGACACGGGTAGGGACGCGGGTAGGGATGCAGGGGGTACGTTTTCGTATTGATTGGGGGTAATCGGCTGAGAGATGTTGTTCGTCGTCTTCGGGGAAGGGTCGTGCGGCGATGATTTCATGGCCCCATGCGGCGAAGAAGTTGATTGACCATCTATCGTAGGAGACGCCGTGGATATCCCATAC
>Ga0302325_10022565_pt1 | contig 13170 bp, 9 predicted proteins | sample Palsa_T0_2_FD_201948 | JGI IMG/M metagenome (GOLD analysis project Ga0302325, IMG submission 201948) | Peat permafrost microbial communities from Stordalen Mire near Abisko, Sweden - Palsa_T0_2 | ecosystem: Environmental > Terrestrial > Soil > Palsa > Peat permafrost | place: Sweden: Abisko... | reverse complement strand
CAACCAGCCGCTCACCGCTCTTCGAGAATGCGACAATCGAGGGCGTAGTGCGCGCACCCTCTTCATTCGCAATCACTTTGGGCTCTCCGCCCTCCAAAACCGCAACGCACGAATTGGTCGTGCCCAGGTCAATACCGATGATTTTTCCCATAATCTGTTACCCCACACGTTTCGTAGAATTCTGACTTCTATAGGATGCATGATTGAGTGACTTAGTGTCAAATTTATTTGATTGTATGTGCATAAAGTATCTGACCAGGGCTTCAATTCAGCCTGGCTGAGTAGAGATCAGGCTCATGGGAAACGCAAAGCCTTTTATTTGTGGCTCTTAAAACCGTCCTACTCCGGCGCTTCAAGCAACGGATCGCTCTCCTCCGTCGAGTCGCGTGCCGCCATGGCCGGCTCCTCGCTGCCGTTCTCCGGGTCGAACTTGTGCTTCACCATCCAGGCTTTCAGCAGCGCATCTGATTCCTCCGCTACCGCGCCATTCTTCCAGTAATAGACCAGGCCGGTCTGCATCTCTGTTTGCAGGTCGCAGCCCTCCTGGTTCCACGGCTTGCCGGCCTGCGGCAGCAGAATTTCAAGCGCTTTGTCTTTCTTTTTCCACCGAGCGGGAAATGTCTCATGTCCCCCTGAAGCGACCATCGGGACCGTGCAGCTATAGCGGAATTGAAAGCCTCGCGGGTCGCTATTCTCGAACAGATCTGCCTGGCCCATCCCTGCGACGTACTCCGATCCGTCCGATGGATTCTTAAATTCGCGGCTGTGACTCGGTTGCACAACATATCGGAAGACGTGCACCCTCAGAGGGTATTTGGCAGCATCGGGCTTGCCCGCCAATGCGACGGTTGATATCGCGAAACAGCCCGCAGCTGCACCCAAGCCCAACAAGGAAACAGGCCGCATCAGAGGCACCTCTAATCAATATCCATTCCCGGATTTACAAACCATCCTAATTCAAGAGTCCCGCCTGCAATCCGACAGCGGGAGACGCGTGGCTGTTCAAGAAGCCGCTCGGGAAAGCAGCACCATCGCCGAACGCACACTGACGAGATTCACCACCAGTCGCAAACTCTGTTCTTTTTCAAGGCGATGGACATAGAGTATTCTTGCGGAATGCTTCCCAGTATCTCGCGTTTCCATGCCATGCGCGTTTTGATCTTCGCGGCTGTTGCGTCCGGCCTCGTTTGCGTTGCACAGGCTCCCGCACCATCAGTTCCCGCCGCGCCCACGCTTGTGCTCGACGGCCTGGGAAAAGGCGCTGCGCCCATCGACGGGCCTTGGGCCTTTCACATCGGCGACGATCCTGCCTGGGCCAATCCCGGCTTTGACGACTCAGGCTGGGAGCGGCTCACAGCAGACAAGCCCTGGGGACTGCAAGGCCAGAAAATCGAGAGTGGATTCGCCTGGTATCGTCGCCGGATCGCCATTTCGCCAGCCCCCGGCGCTTCACTCAACGTTGCCCTCCTCATACCCGGCATCGTCGGCATCTATCAGCTCTATTGGAACGGTATCGAGGTCGGTCATCTGGGCCAAATGCCCCCTCATGTTGTCGGAATCGCTGGCGGACCTGCGCAAACCTACGGCCTGGGTCCCGCCCGCATTGGGGTGCTCGCAGTTCGTGTGTGGACTCTTCCAATTGCCTCCAATGCAGATGGATCGGGGGGCGGCTTTCTTTCGACGCCTTACATCGGCAGTCCGCAGGCAATTGCCTCCGCCAAGGCGGTGATGGACTATGAATGGCTCCGCAGCCAGCAATTCCGCTTTGGCCTGACTTCGCTCTACACCCTGGTGGCGCTGCTCAGCCTGGTTGCATGGCTGCGCGACCGAAAACAGTGGCTGCTCTTCTGGATGACGGTCTTTGCCTTCACGCCCTTGGCGGAACTCTACTTTCGGGGTCTTCACATACCCCACTCTGGCATCGCCCTCAATTTCGCCGTCCAGACGGAGATCCAGATCCGGGAAATCTCCCAGTGGCTCCTGCTGCTCTGGCTCCTTCAACTGCACGATGACCGAAAGATTGTCCGATTCGCACGCACGGCTGCACTCATTGCCCTGATCGGAGGCGTCTGCGACGGCATCACAGGCTACCTCTACCCATCCATCCTCACAGGTGGCCAGTTTCAGATTGTCGATGCCGCATTCACCACCCCCTTGCTCCTGGCCGAGATCGTGCCTGTCATCCTTGTGATCTGGGCCTTCATCCGTCGCAAGCGCCTCGATTCGGCCCGCTGGGTGGTGGCCATCTTCGCCTTTCTCAGCGCCATGATCTATGCGGTCACCAACATTTCTGTTCAGGGCGTCCGCTTCACCCACTGGACACTTTCCGCAAGGCTTGGTGCGCCACTGATCTCATTGAATGGCAACCCCCTCAACCTGCTCACCATCACCCGCACTCTTCTTTTTGTGTCCATCGTCTACGCCGTTATCCGCTATTCGATTGCGGAGAGGCGCCGCCAGGCCGGACTGGAGCAGGAGATTCAAAACGCGCGCGAACTTCAGCAGGTGCTGGTCCCGGAAACGTTGCCGGCGCTGCCTGGGTTCACGCTGACCAGTGCTTACCGCCCGGCGCAGGAGGTGGGTGGCGACTTCTTCCAAGTCATTCCGCTCGGCGACGAGGAATCGGGCGGCGGCTCGACTCTCGTCGTCCTCGGTGACGTTAGCGGCAAGGGACTCCGCGCCGCCATGGCCGTCTCGCTGATCGTCGGCGTTGTTCGCACGCTGGCTGAAAGCACATCCAGCCCGGCGGAGATCCTTACCGGCCTCAATCGCCGTCTGAGTGGCCGGCTGCAAGGGGGCTTCGCCACTGCCATCGCGCTGCGCCTCGATCGAGATGGCAGCTGCACTCTCGCATGTGCCGGCCATCCTGCGCCGTTCGTGAACGACCAGGAGATGACCTTTCCCGGCGCGCTACCGCTGGGCCTTACGCCCACGGCCGTGTTTGAAGAAACGAAGCTCAAGCTGAGCGAACGCGACCAGCTCGCTCTCTACACCGATGGGCTGCTCGAGGCCCGCAGCCAGAGCGGCGAACTCTACAGCTTCGCCCGCCTCAAGACTCTGTTCGCAACGAACCCTACTGCGGAGCAGGCAGCTCAGGCCGCCGTGAATTTTGGTCAGGACGACGACATCACGGTACTGACGCTGACTCGGCATGCGGGCGAGATCGCAGCGTAGGCATTTTAGTTTGCTGCTGTATCGGGTCTACTCGGGATCGCCGAAGACACGTCCACCAGCCTTGCGCGTCGCGTCGGCTAGTTGGCCGTCAAATGTGGCCAGCACACTGCTGGTTCGGAGAACGAGTTCGAGATAGGTCGCGTCGTAGGCGGTTAGATTGTGTGCGCGCGCAAGTGTCAAAACAGTCGGCTGGGCTGAAGACTGCCTCGTCGAGTCCTCCACAATCGGCAACGTATAGATCAACCCCATGAACGATGCCGACGCGAACCTGGTGACTCCGCCGCTGCGCTCGGCCACCAACACACCGTTTGCAACTTCGAGAAACCACAATGCCGGCACCAGGGCGTCGCGGCTCTGAATGGTCCGAAGGACCTCATCGGCCAATCGAACCTCCGCAGGATCGACGCGGTCAATGAGCCAGGCAAGCGATGCGGATGCATCAAGAACCAGTCCCATGCCCCGCGCTTACTTCCTTCCCTCGCGAATCCATTCCAAAACCGTATCGCCTGGAATCCCTTGGATTCGGGGGAAATTGAGCAGGCCCTCGACAGCCTCGTCGATGGCGCGTTGGTTCCTGACCTTCGTCGGCACAATGTCCGCCACGGGCCGCCCGCGCACGGTGATCGTGAACCGCTCACCCTTGTCGACCTTGCGCAGAATCTCAGAAAGCCGGGTCTTGGCGTCGAAGGCTCCAATTTCGGTATAGGAATTGTCGGCAACAGGCATAAAATCTCCTGATTCAGGCTAGATCGAATCAACTAGTTTGTCAACTAGTTGATTCGAGTCAATGGAAGACTGCCAGAGCTTGTAATCGATCCTGGAAGTTCACGAATCCACCCCAGTTCAGAACCGCAAGTTGAATTAATTCGCCGGCGGTATACCATTTGGAGACAGGACAGAACTCGGTCTCAACTTGCCCGGCGCGGATGGCATCTATTGCTGTGTCCATGAAGTCCAGGCCTCGGCGTGCCCGGGATTCGTATCGCAACGGAGACGAAGGAGGACGACCAGATGATCAAGAGCAAAGACGACCAGACGATCAAGAGCAAAGTTCTATGCTTTTTCCCGATATTGGTGCTCGCGGCCTCAGGGTTTGCGGGCGCACAGGAACAAAACCCGACGGCTGCCGGACAGTCGCCGATGCAAAGCAACGCTGTTCCGATGACCCCGGCAGGGACACAGGACAACGTTCCCCTCTATAAGATTCAGGTGGTCGCACGCGACATTCCGGCCATCAACTACTTCCATCGCAAAGAGGCTACAAAAATCGGCTTTCAGGGAACGAATCTGCTGCCTTCGGCAAAGGGCGACGCCAAGGTGGAAGCTCGCCTGGGAAGGACCGTCATTGATGCCAATTTTCAGGGGTTGAGCCCGGCCAACGGCTTCGGCACCGAATATCTGACCTATGTTCTTTGGGCTATCACTCCGGAAGGCCGTCCCGTCAACCTGGGCGAAGTGCTTCCCACCGGCTCCAGGGACAAGAACCAGATTACAGTGACAACCAACTTGCAAGCCTTTGGCTTGATTGTGACCGCCGAGCCTTACTTTGCAGTCACCATGCCGAGCGATGTTGTCGTGATGCAGAACTTCGTTGAAGACCGCACCCAGGGAGTGATTGAGCAGGTGAATGCCCACTATTCCCTGCTGCCGCGCGGAGCGTATGAGGAAACGGCCGGACGCCACACGGTACTCAATCCGATCACACGCAAGGAGCGCTCGCCGCTGGAGCTTTACGAAGCCGAAATGGCGGTGCAGATTGCCGAGGCCGCGGGTGCAGATCAATACGCGCCGGATACAATCGCGACGGCCAAGACTGCGCTCAAAAACGCGGAAGATATCGACAGGTACCAGCGAGACCGCAAACAGAGCATCACCTTTGCGCGGGAAGCGGTGCAATCGGCGGAAGACTCGCGCATCATCACCATTCGCAAGATCAAGGCGCAGGACGATGCAGCTGCCCTACAGGCTCGTTTAGATGCGGAGCAACAGGCACAGCAGTCGCAGCTGGCGGCGCAGCAGGCTCAACTGGCGGCCCAGCAAGCGCAGGCAGCGGCGGCGCAACAGGCCGCTGCACGAGCCCAGGCGGACGCCGCAGCCGCTGAAGCCGAAGCGCGCGCACAGAAAGCGCGCGACGCCCAGCAGGCAGCAGAGCTAAGTGCGCAACAAGCCGCTCAACAGGCGGAGCAGGTGCGCGAGCGGCTTCGCCAGCAGCTGAATCAAGTATTGCAAACCACTGAAACCGCCCGGGGCCTGATCGTCAACATGTCCGACGTGCTTTTTGACTTCAACAAGTACACGCTGAAACCGGAAACCCGCGAAAAGCTGGCCAAGGTTTCGGGGATCCTGCTTGCCTATCCCAGCCTGAAGCTGCAGGTGGAAGGATATACGGATAACATCGGGTCCGACGAGTACAACCAGAAGTTATCTGAACAGCGTGCAGGCAGTGTTCGCGACTATCTTGTTTCGCAGAGTGTTGCGGATGCAAATGTGACGGCGCAGGGCCTGGGCAAGAGCGACCCCATCGCCGATAACTCAACGAGCCAGGGAAGAGCCCAGAATCGCCGTGTGGAGCTAGTGGTCTCCGGCGCTGCTATTGGCATTGACCAAAGCGCTCCAGGAGCCCAGTCGCAAACGCAGCCCCCAATTTCACAGGCCCCGGCTTCGGAAACCAATTCGGCCGGAACGTCAAACCCTCAACAATAGCTAGCCCATTTCCAGAAATAAAACAGCCTGGGCTGTTTCTCTCCCGAGGAACAGCCCAATTTCATGAACGGTTCTGCATCTTGGCCGCCTCATTCGAGCAAATCGGCTCCATTTGCCAGAGCGTTGGCACCGCGGCCTCAAACCACGAGCGGCAAGAATTTCTTCAATCCTTCGTCGAATTGTTCAATTCGTCCGCTCAATATGTCGTAATACCAGCCGTGGACCTGGAGACGGCCCTCGGTTACGGCTCGCTGGATGTATGCGTGGGTCTTCAGGTTGTCGAGTTGGACCAGGACATTGGCGTGGGTCAGCGCTGTGTGACGGGAGAGTTCGCCCCCGTTGCGCTCCACTTCGTCCACATACTGCCAGGCGGGCTCCACGTGTTTAAGCCAGTCTTTGACGCTGTCGAGCCCGGCCAGACGCTCTGGATCCATTAGAGCTCGGATCACGCCGCAATCGGAGTGCCCGCAGACGATCAGGTGCCGCACCCGCAGCACTTCGACTGCGTACTCAATGGTGGCCGAGACGCCTCCCGCCGGCTCCCCGGCGCGCGGAATCACATTGCCCGCATTGCGGCAGATGAACAGGTCGCCGGGCTGGGTTTGCAGGATGAGGTCGGGAACGATGCGCGAGTCGGCGCAGGTGACGAACAGCGTCTCCGGCGCCTGCCCCTCGGAGAGCAGGTGAAACTGATCGCGCCTTGCGGGAAATGCCTCGCTAAGAAACCGCCTGTGTCCCTCGATCAGACGTTTCATGGGATCAGCCGTTGCATGGTTGCTGCCGCCTCCGCGGGCTCAGGGAAAATTGCCCGCAAGCACCAGCCTATCGCACTGCTGCTGAGATATAGTTACAACGATGCTTCCCAGCAGGCCTGCTCACTTCGGATTTCTGTTGCTTTCCGCCCAAGAAGACCGGGGGAGGACGGCCCTTTCATTATGGCTGCCTGTGCGCTCATGACGGATGGGCTTCAGTCGGTAAACCGGCTATTCGAGCCGGTATCTCTTGTCTGGCAAGTGGCCAACACTCCGTTTGCCGTTTATGCCGCACTGCTGTTTTCACTGGCCGGCGCATATTTGGGCCTGTGGTGGATTGCGCCTGACTATCGCGTATTCCGCAGCATGGGGATTTATCTGCTTCTTTGCGCGGTCCAGATGGTGTGGATCTACGAGGGCGGCCTCGCTTCGAATTGGGCGCTGATTTCTCTGACAGCTCCGTGGCTGGTGATGATTGCCGGCGAAGCGATGCGGGTACCTAATCGGCGCTGGACGCTGCTGATCTGGCCGTTCTGCGTGGCCGTTTTCATTCTCGGCTGGATTCATGGACTACACGGTCTGCGGTCGCTGCCGGTAGACGTCAGCGATGTACTTGTCTTCTTCCTGATTGTGCAAGGTTATCGCCGCGGCAAGGGACGCGATCGGCAGGTTGCCGTCGCACTTGGATTGTTCCTTGTTGTGCGCTGGACACTTTCTGCCAACTTTACTGCTTTGACCCATGCGCCGGGATTCATGGATCTGGGCGGCTGGCGATGGGCTCTGACTCCGGCGGCGATTGTGGTGCTGGGAGCGGCCACGCTGGTAATTTTTGTGCGCGACCTCATTGAGGACCGGCGTGCCAAGCAGCGACTGGCCGCGGAACTGGAAGCCGCCCGCTCTGTTCAGCAAGTGCTCATCCCCGAAGAGATACCCGGCATCCCCGGCTTCACCATTCAGTGCGTCTACAAGCCCGCAGGGCAGGTGGGAGGAGATTTCTTCCAGATTTTGCCGATCAAAAGCGCAAACGCGGGCGGCGGTGTTCTGGTGGTGATTGGCGACGTGAGCGGCAAAGGCATGCCCGCCGCGATGACCGTCTCTCTGCTTGTGGGCACGATACGGACTCTCGCTCACTACACGCAAAATCCGAGCGAGGTTCTGAGCGCCATGAATCAACGGATGCTGACCCGCAGCGGTGGCGGATTTACCACGTGCCTGGTTCTGCGGGCGGATGCGGATGGAAAGCTGACAATTGCCAATGCCGGGCATATTGCGCCGTATGTCGCAGGCAAAGAGCTGCCGCTCGAAAATGGCCTGCCGCTGGGGCTGTCAGCTGAGACAACCTACGCTGAATCGGTCTTCGAATTAGCCCCTGGCCAACAGCTCACGCTGCTCACCGACGGCGTGATTGAAGCGCGCGACAAAGCCGGCGTGCTCTACGGCTTTGAACGCGCAGCAGTCCTCAGTATTCAGCCCGCAGAAGCAATCGCAACCGCCGCGCAGGCCTTCGGACAGGACGACGACATTACCGCGCTCACTCTTGTCCGCATCGCCTGATGCAATCAATTACCATGCGGCATACAAGGAGAATCGTCTCGACCATGCTTCGAAAACTGCCCGGCTTCGCCGCAGGCTGAGAGAGAAGCACCCGCAAGCACCAGCCTATCGCACCGTCTCTGCGATATAGTTGCCTTCATGCTTCCCGGCAATCTTTGGGCTGTTGGAATTTTGCTGCTTGCTGCCTGTGTCCCTTTTGCGGATGCGCAAAACGGCACGCGCGGACCCACGCCGGAGCAACTGAATCCGCGGCACTTCGACGCCTTCTGGCTGGGAATGCGCGTGAACCTCGGCCCCGACTGGCTTTTTTCACCGGACGACAACCCCGCATACGCCTCGCCCAATTTTGACGACAGCGGCTGGAAGACAGTCTCCACGAACAAACAATTGACCGACTACGGCGTGCGCAATATCCCCTATGCCTGGTATCGCATGCACGTTCACGTGGACCCTCGCTGGAATAGCCTGGCTGTCGAGGTCCAATTCATCACCGGCAGTTATGAACTCTATGTCAACGGCGTGCGCATCGGCGCCCACGGCACGATGGTTGGGATGCTGGAGTCCGCTCAGAACTACCTGACCGCTTATGACATTCCTGACAGCATGGTTGCCCCCAACGGCGATCTGGTCATCGCCATTCGCCTCGCCATTGACAAAATGGGCTTCAAGGAACCCGGCACCAGCACGCCCCTCGTTGATAATTGCATCTTCCTGGCCAGCCGCGACGCGGCGCAGCGCGACGCCAGCTATGTAACCGCCCACCAGACTGCGACCTACTTCGTTGTTTTCGGTCTCGACCTGATTGTTGGCATCGTCGCTCTCGCGCTCTACCTGGCCATGCGCAGCCAGCCGGAGTATCTGGCGATCTCCGTTGCGCTCCTTGCGAACGGCTTTCAGTCAGCCTTAATCATCTGGAGCCATCTCCTCGGCTTCACCGCCGCGAATGATTTTCTTGAGTATGTTGCGGTGGGCATTACGAGTGTTGCAGGCATTGAGTTTGTTCGCCTGATTGTTCACTCGCGACGCACGCGCTGGCTGCTGGCGCTGGAGATCGTATTATCCCTGAGCTACTCTGGAGTTCCCCTGCTCGATATCGGCGTCCTGGGCGGGAACTATGCTTCCTTCTTGTTCGCTCTCGCCATGTTCTTTGTTCCGTCCCTGGTCGTATTTGCAGCCTTACCCTTGCTGCTGATCTGGGCCGCACTGCGCGGCAACCGCGATGCGCGCCTGTTTGTTCCCCCGTTCGCATTTATCGGGCTCCTGAATTGCTGGAACTTCCTGACCGCTCTATCCATCGTCTTTCCCATAATGCTGAAATTCCCTTCCATGCCGCTCTTCCATTTTGGCAGCTACACGGCAGATCTCTGGGACCTGTGGAACATCGTTTACTGCGTCACCATGCTGCTGTTCCTTGTGCTGCGCACGATCGGCATTGCCCGCGAGCGCGCCCGGGCGGCGGCGGAGCTTGAGGCGGCGCGAACTGTGCAGCAGGTGCTAATTCCGGAAGAGGTGCCGACCGTTCCCGGCTTTCTGCTGCACAGCGTTTATCGGCCCGCCGGCCAGGTGGGCGGTGACTTCTTCCAGATTCTCCCCATAAAAAGCGGCGGCGTCCTCGTGGTCATCGGTGACGTGAGCGGCAAGGGCATGCCCGCCGCGATGACTGTGTCGCTGCTGGTAGGAACGGTGCGCACGCTGGCCCACTACACGCAAAGCCCTGGCGAGATTCTGGCCGCCATGAACCAGCGCATGATGGCCCGCAGCAGCGGCGGATTCACCACCTGCCTTGTGCTGCGCGCGGACGCGGACGGCAAGCTCACCATCGCCAACGCCGGGCACATTTCGCCTTATCTCGCCGGCAAAGAACTGCCGCTCGAAAGCAACTTGCCCCTGGGCCTTGCCGCCGACACTGTCTATACCGAATCAGTTTTCCAGCTCTCTGCAAACCAGCAACTCACCCTGCTGACCGACGGCGTGGTGGAAGCGCGCGACAAGGCCGGCGCGCTCTACGGCTTTGAACGCGCAGCCGCTCTTAGCATCCAGCCCGCCGAAGCCATTGCAACCGCCGCACAGGCTTTCGGACAGGACGACGACATTACCGCGCTCACGCTTGCCCGCATCGCGTAGCGCCATCAATTACCATTCGGTTTGATAGGAGTTTCTACTCGCATATGCCTCTTAATGCAATTCGCCTTTCGCTCTTCGCGTTGATCACTGGTTGCGTGGCCCTCTCCGCCCAAACCGTCGACACGCTTGATCCCGTCCTCAAGGCCCGCATAGACCGCATCGCAGCCCAGGTGCTGGAGCAGACCAGCGTTCCCTCCGCCTCCGTCGCCGTCGTGCAGCATGGCAAGCTGGTCTATACGCATGCTTACGGGAATGCACGACTGGCCACCGATAACGTGTCCGCAATCCCCGCCACGCCGGACATGCGCTACTCCATCGGATCGATCTCAAAGCAATTCACAGCGACCGCAATTCTGCTGTTGCAGGAAGGCGGCAAGCTCTCGCTCGACGATGCGGTCGGCAAATACATTCCGGGCCTCACGCGCGGCAACGAAGTCACGATTCGCCAGATACTTTCTCACACCAGTGGCTATCAAGATTATTGGCCCGAAGATTATGTGATGACGCCGATGTTGCAACCGGAAAGCGCTCAACAGATCATCGACACGTGGGCCAAAAAGCCTCTGGACTTTGAACCCGGAACGCAGTGGCAATACTCGAACACCAACTTTGTCATTGCCGGCCGCATAGTGGAAACCATTACCGGCGCGCCGCTGATGGACCTGCTCGTGAGCCGCATCTTTCGGCCGCTGGGCATGAAGTCCGTCTGGAACTCGGACGAAGCCAAGCTCACCTCTGTCGACGCCACGGCCTACTGTCGAAATGCTCTTGGGCCGCTCCGTGTGGCGCCCAAAGAAGGCCGCGGTTGGATGTTTGCTGCCGGCGAACTGGCCATGACGGCGCACGACCTGGCGCTGTGGGATGAGAGCCTGATTGCCCAGTCCATTCTGAAGCCCGAGAGTTACAAGCAGATGTTCACCGAAATCAAGCTGAAGGATGGCAAGGGCACTCACTACGGGCTCGGCGTCGAAGTGAGGGATCGCAACGGGCACCGCTCCATTGAGCATAGTGGAGAAGTCTCCGGCTTCGTCTCCGACAACGAGGTTTTTGTTGACGATGGCGTCGCCGTAGCTGTGCTGACAAACCAGATGGCGGTGAACGCCGCATCCGCCATCGCCGGCCTTGCTACCCCAGTCGTTCTCGGCGCACCGCTGGCCGCACCCGAGCAACAGGCGATCGACGTCTACCACGGATTGCAGCGAGGCCGCATTGACCGCACTCTGCTCGCACCGAACCTGAGCGACTACTTCACCCCCGAAGCCGTTGCCGACTTCCAGCAGAGTCTGGCTCCTCTTGGCGAACCTCTCCTCTTCCGACAGATGCGCGAGGAACTTCGCGGCGGAATGACTTTCCGCGAGTTTCAAATTGTCTATCCCGGCAAACGGTTGGAACTCACCACCTACACCTACCCCGACGGCAAGCTGGAGCAGTACCTGATTGCGCCGGCGGAGTAGGGGCCAAACTCCGCAAGAAAGGGTCGTCAACCCGGCATTCCCTCGGCGGCTCAAGCCGGGGGATCTTGAGGCGGCAACGGCGCGGCTGAAGCCGCGCCCTTTCAAAGCCCGCGCTGGGTTCGGCATCCGCAGGACGCCCGCGATACACTTGTATTTGACCTATGTTTGAAAACCTTACAGACAAACTCCAGCGCGCCTTCAAAACCCTTCGCGGCCAGGGCACGCTCACTGAAGAAAACATTGCTGAAGCCCTGGGCGAAATTCGCGTGGCGCTGCTCGAGGCCGACGTCAATCTAAACGTCGCACGCGACCTGATCGAAGGAATCCGCGCCAAAGCTGTCGGGACTGAGGTCTTGACAGCCCTTTCGCCTTCCGAGCAGGTCATCAAAATCGTGCGAGACGAGCTGATCGGCCTACTCGGCAAAGACACTGCCCGATTTAAATTCTCCTCGCAACCGCCGAGCGTGATTTTGATGGCCGGCTTGCAGGGCTCTGGCAAAACCACCACCTCAGGAAAACTTGCCGCATGGTTGAAGAAGGGCGGTCACCGTCCGATGCTGGTCTCGGTCGATGTCTACCGCCCAGCCGCTCGCGAGCAACTCAAGGTCGTCGCCAAATCAATCGAGGCCAAGCTCTATGAGGGCGACCAGAAAGGCGAAACCGCCAATTCGGCCTTGGTCGAGCGCCTGGCCAAGGAAGCGCTGCGCGAAGCCCGCATCATGGGCTGCGACACGCTCATTGTCGACACCGCCGGCCGCCTGCACATTGACGAAGAACTGATGACCGAGATGGAGCGCCTGAAGAAGCTGCTCAACCCGTCGGAGATTTTGTTCATCGCAGACGCCATGACCGGCCAGGACGCCGTCAACTCGGCACAGGACTTTCACTCGCGGCTGGGGCTGACGGGCGTGATCCTGACCAAGATGGATGGCGATGCCCGCGGCGGCGCGGCTCTCTCCATTCGTCACGTCACCGGTCAGCCCATCAAGTTTATCGGCGTAGGCGAAAAGCCCGACGCGTTCGAACCGTTTCATCCCGATCGCATTGTCGGCCGCATCCTGGGCATGGGCGACATGATGTCGCTCATTGAAAAAGCCGAATCCACACTGGACCGTAAAAAGTCAGAGGAGTTCGCCAAGAAGGCGCTCCTCGGCGATGGCTTTACCTTGGAAGACTTCCGCGACCAGCTTCGTCAGATCAAGAAAATGGGCTCCATGGAAAGCATCCTGAAGATGCTGCCCTCGGTCGGCCCCTTCGCGGGCCTGCAGCAGGCCTCAAAGCAAGTGGATGAAAAGCAATTCGTGCGCCTCGAAGCGATCATCAACTCTATGACGCCCATTGAGCGCCGCAACCACGAAATCATCTCCGGCACGCGCCGCAAGCGCATAGCCGCCGGCTCCGGCACAACC
>Ga0302325_10022557_pt1 | contig 13172 bp, 11 predicted proteins | sample Palsa_T0_2_FD_201948 | JGI IMG/M metagenome (GOLD analysis project Ga0302325, IMG submission 201948) | Peat permafrost microbial communities from Stordalen Mire near Abisko, Sweden - Palsa_T0_2 | ecosystem: Environmental > Terrestrial > Soil > Palsa > Peat permafrost | place: Sweden: Abisko... | reverse complement strand
TCCAAGTGGTCCTGGAGTAATCGGCGACGCTGCCCAGTCAATGAGCGTAGGGTCGCCAAGGTTTCGTGCTACGGGAAAGCCGGGTATTCGAGTGGTTCTCGTCGCATTAATCGGACAGGCTCCTAGGGAACAACGGCTTCAATGCCGGATACAGCGAGTGGTACACGGCATGGCCGTCGGCATAAATTTTCGATTCCTCTCCCCGAGGCTGGACGATTTCCCGCTCCCGTACAATCGCGCGGCAGGCTTCCTCAACCGACGAGTATTCGCCGGTCGCGACTATCGCCAGAATCGCAGCGCCCAACGCGGAGCCTTCTTCGGACGCCATCGTGACCACCGGCCTTCCAAAAACATCGGCCAGGATCTGACGCCACAACGGACTGCGCGCGCCACCCCCGGAAGCCCGGATCGACGCGAGGTTTACGCCCAGCGCGGCAAGAACATCCAAACCATCCTTCTGGCTGTACGCGACTCCTTCGATCAACGCTCGAATCAAATCCGCGCGCGTATGTTTCGCCGTCAGGCCGATCCATCCGCCGCGGGCTGCAGCGTCCAGATGCGGTGTTCGTTCGCCCATCAGATAGGGAAGCCAGTACAATCCGCGCGCGCCGGCAGGCGATTCGGCAGCCTCGGTGAGCAATTCGTCATAAGACATTCCCGGCGCGAATTGATTCCGGAACCATTGCAAACTCAGACCGGCCCCTTGCGTCACACCCATCGCGTGCCACTTGTCGCGAACCGCGTGACAGAACGTATGCACGCGCCCGTCGGGATCGTACGCTACGTGTTCCATGTGCGCGAAGATGACGCCCGAAGTTCCCAGCGTGCAGGAGACCGCGCCCGGTTCCACAACGCCATTGCCCACGGCGCTCGAGGCCTGATCTCCACCGCCGCCCGCCACGGGAGTGCCGGGAGCCAGGCCCGTCAACGCCCCTGCGCTTTCGGAAATCGCTCCCGTCACCTCGACGGACTCGTACGCGCGCGGAAGCATGGAACGGTCGAGATCCAAAGCATCCATCATTTCCAACGACCAGCGGCGGTGAACGACGTCGAACATTGCGGTTCCCGACGCGTCGGAAACCTCGGTGGCGAATTCGCCCGTGAGGCGAAAACGAACGTAGTCTTTGGGCAGCAGAACATGCCGTACACGCTCAAAATTCCTCGGCTCATGATCGCGCACCCACAGCAGTTTCGGCAGAGTGAATCCCGTCAGCACCGGATTCGCCGTATGCTCCAGCACCTTCCCGGAGCCTAGATGCTGATTGATCCAATCCACCTGGGGTTGACTGCGCTGGTCGCACCAGATGAGCGCCGGACGGATGACGCGGCAATCGCCATCGAGAATCACCAGCCCGTGCATCTGCCCGGAAAGTCCGACGCCTCTCACCTGATGGCCGGCGATTCCCGCGGCAGCCAGCGCACCACGAATCGCCTGGAACGCCGCGCCGGCCCAGTTTTCCGGGCGTTGCTCGGCCCACAGCGCCTGCTCCATCATTATTTCTTCGTGAGGAACGGAGACCGCGGCAGCTTCCCTTCCGCCGGAGTCGAGCAGGATCGCGCGTGAACCGCCGGTGCCGACGTCCACCCCGAGCCAGTACACGCTCATTGGATTTCGATATAGTCCAAGGCCGCGGATTCTCCCCCGTCGGGCGACCCTTCGATGCGGATCTCGTCGCCCGGTCTGAGCGCAACGCCGGTTACGATTCTGAGCGAAGAAGACGTGCCGTCGATCTTCTGCGTAGGCAAGCGATCCGAAGCAACCCATTGATCCAGTAGTTCGCCGTTCACCAGAAGCCGAAACCGCGCGGTCCCATTATTCTGGTCGAAATAGCGGATGCGAACCTCATGCCGGCCCGGACTACCCTCCCGGCCTGGGCCGCTTCCATTAAAGACGAAGCGCGCCGCGCACCGCGCAATCGCGCATGAGACCGCCATTCCTCCGGACGCCGCTTCCCAAGGATTCACTGGAACCGGGGTGTAGCCTTCCAGCTGCATGGATTCCGCCTCCACGCGGCCGGGATGTTTTCCCGCCCTACCTTTTTCATCAGTGACGCCGGATGTTTTCAGAAACCAGTTCACCACTGCGTCGCGCCACACTTCGGCTTGGCCGGCCTGATACTCGAGTTGCGCGAGCACTTCCTGGTAACGCCGCTCGTCGATCAAGCCCTGGAGCTTGCGCCACTGCCGGACGTAGTTCCCGGCGGCCTCGGCGCCCTCATAATGCGAGTCATACAGGGATTGAATCACTGTCTGGCCGGAATGGAGCCGGTACGTGTAGGGCACGTGATGGAAGAAAAGCAGCAGCTCATCCGGGGTGCTGGCCGCAGTGCTATTAAGAGACTCGTACATTTTCGCAACCTCGGCACGGTACTGGCCCGCGAAACCTGTTCCCGACTTTACGCTGCGATCCATTCCGACGCCGTGCGCATCGGCATTGTGCCATTGGCCCCAGCCGTTTCTTTCGGACGCCTCCACGTTGACGCCATAGTGGTTGCCGGTGATGTCGGTCAAGGTTTGCAATCCCAGAGGGCCCGTATAGTTTTCGTAAGTCTTCCACGAGCTGAGCTGAATCTCGTTGACCACTGAATTGACTGTCGGGTCGGGCCCAAACGTAAGCCGCGTCCATTCCTGGGAGATTTCGCGCGCGCTCAAATCCGGATTCCATGCCAGCCGTCCGAAAGTATAGAGATTGGCCTGCGAGAGTTGATTCCCGAACCAGTTATCGCTCAAGCCCACGTTCGCCACACCCACGAAACCGCCCACCGGCCGGCCGAACACTTTCCCGGCAGCCAGCGACTTTACGGGCGTGGTGCTCGCCGAGCCCTTGGCCCGCAGGTCGAAATCCAAGACTTCTTTCCACATCGGCGCGAGAAACACCGTATGACGCGCCTGTCCCAAATACTCCTGCGTAATCTGAAGCTCGATCGCCTGATTAGTTTTTTCCAGAGTTCCGAACAAAGGCGAGGCTGGTTCGCGCACCTGAAAATCGATGGGGCCGTTCTTGATTTCGACCACCGCGTTCGGTTCAAATTTGCCATCCAGCGGCCGGAAATTGTCGTCAGCGGCGCGAGCGCGGTCATTCTTCGGATTCCGCCAGTCCATCTGGTGGTCGTAAACGAAGCCCCGGTAGAAGAGCAGGCCGCCATGAGGCTTCAGCGCGCGGGCCACCACGTTCGCCGCATCCGCGTGCGTGCGCCCATACGCCGACGGTCCCACGCGCCCCTCCGAATCGGCTTTCATAATGATTCCCGCCAGGTCTGGAACCGCGCGATACAGCTCATCCACCTTGGCGCTCCACCATCGGGCAACGCGCGGGTCGAGAGGATCGAAGGTGTCCAATTTGCCCAATGTTTGGGGGCTCCCAAAATCGACGGAAATCGCGACACGCACGCCCCAGGGTCGAAACGCTGCAGCGATCCGCGCGATCTCAGGCAGCATTTCGGCCGCGAGAATCCCGGGATCGGCGTTCACATTGTTGATGGAGCAAGCGTTCACGCCGATCGATGCCAGCAGACGGCCGTAATCGGAGACGCGCGACAATTCGGCGCGCGCATGCCCGTTATTCCAGAAGATGGAACGGCCTCCATAACCACGTTCTATGGACCCGTCCAGATTGTCCCAATGGTTCACCCAACGGATGGGCGCATAGGGAACCTCCGTTTCATCCAAGGAATCGACAGGCTGCTCCAAAGCGATCATACGCAGAAGCGCAAACACACCATAAAGGATGCCGCGTTCCGTTCCACCGGCAACCACGGTATAACGGGCTGATCCTTGCCGCACCGTCTTGAGCCGAAATCCGTCGGCGGGCAAGTCCGACGCGAATCCAGCCGATGGGAGCGCTTCCGGGACCCCGCGCCGGGGAACGCGGCCGAGCATTCCCCGCATGCCTCGCGAGAGTTCGTCGCGCGCCGCGCGAAGGACTTCGGAGCTGCCCGGCACTCCGGGACCACCCAACAATGTCACTGAATCGCCCAGCGCTTGCATATCAGCTTCGGCCACCGGCCCCGGCAGCGCTTGATACCTCAGCCAGGCGTCATAACCGCTCTCGGCAGACTGAACGCGGTGATGCACGCGAACAGCAACCCGATTCGTCCGCCCGGCATCACGTGCTCATGGTACAACGAGACTGCATGAAACCGATCCCGATGGAGCAACAACAATCTCTCGTCTCGCGGTTAATGAAGGCCTGCGGTGGCGCCTATAGCCCCCAGATCCGGCGACGATACTTCATATCTGGCCCGCAATGGGCCGCCGCTTATGACGGTAGCGCCCTGTTTCATGCTCCTACCAGGCCACCACTTGGATTTGAAGATGTAATCCGGCACTACGCGGAAATCGGCATCGGACATTGGTGTACGCATGACACCGATGTCATTCCTGCGGATGCTTTGGGCGCTCCCAAGCAAGCGGAGATCCTCGATCGCATCCAAGCGGCATTAAACAAATACGGTGTTCGATGTTCCATGGTGACCGCCGAGACCTTCCACCATGCGGTATGGGCGGCGGGGCCGGCCGCCGAATCGCCGCACGTGCGCGAGTACGCGAAATTCAGGGTTCGGAACAATGTAGACATTGGCCACCAACTGGGCGCGAGTTTCGCCGTGTACTGGCCCGGTTCGCTCGGCTACTACGTGCAAGGCGCGGTGGAAGAAACCGATACATTGCGCTGGTATGCCGAAGCTCTGAACGCTGCGTGTGAACACGACATTCAAGTATCGGCTGAGCGCGGCCGTTCCCCGCTGAAGCACTGCCTGGAGGCCAAACCGTTCGAGCCCCAGGCTGAAATCCTTCTTCCCACCAGCGACGCCATGCTCGCGTTTATCTCTTCCGGGCTACTGACGCACCCGGAGATGGTGGGCCTGAATCCCGAGTATCTGCACGAACTCATGTGGGGCGGCGCGCCCCGGGCGGCGCTCGCGCGCGCTCTTGTGGCGGGCAAACTCTTCCACTTCGACATTAATGACGGCTACCGGCTCAAGCACGATGTGGATATCGGAATCGGTTTGGTGAATCCGCTCGACTGGCTCAACGTCCTGGTCCTGCTGCGCAGCCACAACTACACTGGACCCTTCAACCTGGATTACAAGCCTCCGCGCACCACCAGCCAGTTCGGCGTGTTCGAGGTCAGCTTCCCTTCGGCCGTCGATCGCTTCATCACTCTCTGGGAAATGTCGGGCGAGGCCATCGCCGATCCGGTGATCAAGGATGCCACCGCTGCGCTCAAGGCCGGTGCCGAATACTCCGGCGATCCTCGAGATGCGCAGGCCATTACGGCAGCGCACCGCGAGTTGCTTACACTTCACGAGTTGATCGCCCACCGGCTGGTACAAATCCTGTGCGGCGCGCACCGGGGCCGCGTGTCCTCGATCGCGTAGCGCCACCGGCCACTTAGGTGTTTCTCCCTGAAGCCCAAGCCGCGTAAGAAAGCCACGTAGGGAAACAAGCTAAGAATGTGCGTATATTTCCGAGCAGCACCACCCAGACGGAATGAGCTGCCACAAGCCGACTTCTCGGTCCCAATTTCCGTGGACGACGCTTCACCGGGCGATCCTATAGCGTCGCGCAACGATTGACGCCGAATCACGAAATCGCACCCAGTAACTTCCGGGTTCGAATCTCCCAAACGGCTTTCGTCACCAGACTTGCCCCCGAGAGCTGTTTCCATGCGCGGCATGCGGCTTCGATAATTTCCATACTATTCGGATACAGCACGGTGAGCTCTGCCATGCACTGTGAGATGCTCATGAAGCTCGTGATGTACGCTTCGCTCACCACTTGCTGTCGGTAACTATCCTTGACATCCGAATCGCGAAGGAATTTCCGGTCTGGGAACCGACTGTCGAAGATGTTCTTGTAGAGATTCGCTTGCGGCAGCCCGTGTGCGAATGAGCAGAGATATACGTACTTCGCGTACAGGCGTTCGAGCATCCGCTTCTTCTCAGCGGAGGACGTGATTTTCTTGATCCCCTTGCCGGGAGTCGGGAACGGGCGTACCGGTTCTTCGGCCATCCCCGCGGGCATTGGGATGCCGAGTTCTTCTTTATCCACCGTGTGAATGTGGGCTGGAGCGATGCCAAACTGTTGGCCGAGCATCACGAGCCGCTGCAATTGAGGAGTATTCTCTGGTTGATATCTCGAAAGGAGCTTAGTCTCCTCTTTCGCTATAAGATACTCCACATACTGCTTTCGCCAGTGGTCTTGGACGTACGCCGTTACGTACTTGGGATCTTCGAGCATTAGGCACAGGGAAAACAGACACTCCAATTGGACGCGCGCGAGCAGCAGCGCATCAACCGTTTCTGGATCAATGGGGCCTTCGAAATCCAACATTCGCCTGATGCCCCGTTGCGTCGCTACCATTGACCGGAAGATGTCCCCGATCTGATTGCAGTGCATTTGGGTATACCGGCCAGTTGGCACCTTTAGCACCTCGGTAGCCCTCATTACGCAGATATTGGCGATTCTGTCGAATTCCTTAGAATCGCGATGTTGTTCGTGATCGAAGTCGGTTTGATGGACGTGCGCGTAATCTTTGACGCGGAGAGCCATGACCCAATTCTAACTTCATCGGCCGTTGCCAACATTTTGCGTAGGGCTCGGCGGGACGCCTTGGCGTGTTTCTGGCTCACTAGCGCTTCTCAGTCGAGGCCGGAAACCAGAGCAAGATCGACAAATCATATAAAATGAATTTCTCAGTAAAGAGTTCCGCTTGCCCTGAATATCTACGGCACTGGTGTGCTAGGTCCAGTAGAGAAAAGGACGTTTGTCTGTTTCTGTCCGCAGATCGTTGGCCGACAATCGGAAGGAGCAAAGAGTAAACGATGAAAGGAGTTTTTCAGTCATACAAGAGATTGGCTGCATTCCTAGTGACTGTGGCAGTCGTGGGTCAATATCTGGTTCTCAACTTTCTTCTACCCTTGTTGAATCCAATTCTTGTCTCCCTACCAACCGGAATTGCCGGATTCATTCGATTCATCTTGGCCTCGACGGCTGCCTACACGGCGATTTTCGCCCTTGGATTGTACTGGTTTGAGAAACAGGGCTGGAGAAAATTGCACCCAAGCGTCTACTTTGCGGGGGAATGGCGGACCGAATATTCGTACGACATTCATGATTTGCGCGCCAACCGAAAGCCTGCCGAGGTCGCCATCGGGACGGCAACCGTGTTTCAGTCGCTGCTCAAGCCCATTTCAGTACACGGAACATTCGAGATTGGCGACGAGAAGGGTATGACGAAGGCGGTGTGGCGTAGTCGAATGTTCGAGGCTCAAGTCGATGACGGGGGGCGCGTCTCTGTCTTCGTTGTGTACGAGTCGGATCGTAAGGGATATGGTCCATTGAAGAGCGAAATCGTTCGAGGAATCGAAGAGCTAAATGTGACGCTTGACAATCGAACACACCTTCCCGTCGAGATGACAGGATTCTACACGTATCATGAAACGCCACTCCGTCGCGGACAGGTACGATGGTGTCGCATCAGCAGTCAGTAGGGTCGATTGTGGGAACGGCGAATAAACGCCGAGAAAGCACGGCGGTTGAAAGACTTGCGCTCATCTGAGGAGATTAGGAACGATAAACGCGCTTGGCTTTTTTCAAGTCTGATAGAACGCCACATTCTGTCTGCAAATGAGAGACTAAGAACAGCCCCCCTATGCGCGTCTTCATTTCTTTCGCCCACGACGACGCCAATCTGGCTGCGCAGCTGGAAGCGGCATTGCGGCGCAACAATATCGATACGTGGTCAGCGCTGGACATAGCTCCTGGGGAGGACTGGACACAAGCAATCGACAAAAAGAGCGCCAGCGCGGATGGTTACGTCTTCCTGCTCGGCGCCGGTGCGTCGGAAAATCCCCAGCTCCGTGCCGAATGGCGATCGCTCCTTCGGAACGATTGGGAATCAAAAAAGTCTTTGATCCCCGTAATTCTTGCGCACGGTGGTGTCCCTCATGATTTACCTCCATTCCTGCGGAACAGGAGGGCGATCCTCACAACCAATTTCGACGACGCGATCCGCGAGGTCCGCTACCTGATTGAGCACCCGGCCGAGACCATGGATCACACACATGAGCAGCAGTCAAAAGCGGAGTGGGAGAGACGCCGTAACGAACTGAAAGATTACGCGCTGTCGCTCAAGCAAGAGAACGGTGCCGGCGGCGAGGCCAAGACGCAGTGACGGTCCGGCCTTTGCCGGCATATGAGAAGTCGGTCTTTATTAACTGTCCGTTCGATTCGGAATACCGGGATCTTCTGCTGGCTAACGTGTTCTCCGTTCTTCGCCCACGGCTTTGTTCCTCGAACCGCGCGGGAGACAGAGGGAAACCCCGAACCGCGATTTTCCCGTATTCTGGCAACAATTGCGGCATCCAAATACTCTATTCACGATCTGTCACGCTCCCAGGGCGAAGGGGACGAGAACCTGGCCAGGCTCAACATGCCGCTTGAACTTGGGATGGCGGCGGCATTTCGTTTTGAGCGCGAGAATTCAGACCGGCCGCACCGATGGCTCGCCCTCGTGCCCGAAGGCTATGCCTATCAAAGTTTCGTGTCCGGCCTGGCTGGCTTCGATCCCGCGAGGCACGACGGGTCCGTTGCCTCGATAATTCGCGAAGTTTCCGCGTGGCTCAGGACCGAGGACGATGCCCTGGACCCCGTTCCCTCGGCGAAGAATATACTTCAAAGCTTCCCGTCTTTCCGGAACGAACTCGCGAATTTGCGAATCGAGGCGCTTGAGAAGGAGACCTGGGCCGACGTCCTCCTGGCTGCTTCGAATAGCGTTCCCAAGCCTTAGCGCAGCGGCTGGTCACTCGTGCAATCACAAGCTCCCTCCCGCCCTTTCTACTTCCCCTTCAACAAACTGTGTCGGGCCGCCTATCGTCTGCATCCTCGGCCGTGTTATCCAGTCACCGAGGTCGACAAATGGCAACAGCAGCCCAAGCTCAAGCAACACCAACAACAACGGATCCCGTCCAACGCTGGTTAGCCCGCAGAGGCGCGTGCCCCCAGCCCGATGCCAAAAGGACAGGCTCATCCGCGCCTTCTTTGCCGGCGACTTACTCAAAAGCGCCGGCGAATTCCTCAAAAGCGCAAAGGGCGCGGCGCCCAAGTGCCGCAGAAGACGGTCGTGCCGCTACAAACCGCGCCAACTCCCAGCGCTCCACCGGCCCTCGCACCGAACCCGGCAAGCAACGTTCGTCGCTCAACGCGCTGCGCCATGGTCTCACTGCCCGCACCGCAATCTTGCCCACCGAGGACCCCGAATCCTACCAGCGCCACATCCAGCAATTTCTCGATCAATACACCCCAGCCACACCCACCGAGACTCAACTGGTCCACGAAATCGCCAACACCGCGTGGCGCCTCAATCGCATCCCATTCCTCGAAGCTGAGCTTCTTTCCCAAGCCCCCGACCCGCAAACCCTAATCCCGATGCTGGCTACGCTCGGCCTCCACGGCTCGCGCCTCTCCCGCCAGTTCCAAAAGGCTATCGAGCAGCTCCGCGACATCCAGGACGAACGCCGCCGCCTGGAGCGCCGCCAGCTCAACGAAGCGGCCGAAATCCTGATACGCCATCAACGCAAAGGACTTCCCTGGGACCCCGCCAGCCTTTTTTCAGAACAAGCTGGCTTCGTTTTTTCAAAAGAACAAGTCGAGCTCCACGCACAACACCTGATCAGCTACAACCCCACCTATTACGCCCCCGGCCCCCGCATCCAAACGGACGCGCCGCCCACCGTAGCCACGGGCCGGTAAGGCGAAGCGTGATGCGCGTTCGTGCCGCCGCTATCCCGGCAGTCAGCTGCACACCTGATGGAAACGAGCTGCAGATCCGCGAGCAGGCCGTCAAAACTAAGCCGCTGTCACTGCTTGACGAATTTTTGCACTTTGCCGCTGAGCTGAGCCAGATAGACATCGCCGGAATCGCTCACGGCCACGCCATGCCCCCCTGCCGCGTTGGCTCCGGGCAACCTCGCCACCACCTGTCCTTGCAAATCCAGCAACACACCACCCGCCCAGAGGTGCTGGTCTTTGGTCATGGCCAGCCCCGAAACTCCCTCTAGCGTTGGCCACTGTGCCAGAAACTTCCCGTTGGAATCAAAAACCTCGATCCGCCGGTTGTCCCGATCGGTGACATAGACCTTCCCCTGCGCGTCGACTGCGACATTGTGCGGCAGGTCGAACTGGCCGGGGCCCGGCCCTCTGCTGCCCCACTCGAGCAGATATTTCCCGTCATGCGAAAACTTAACCACGCGTGCGCCGGCGTACCCGTCGGTCACATAGAAATCGCCGTTGGGTGCGAAGCCCACGTCGGTAGGCAGGTTGAACGTGTTGTGACCCGCTCCGGCCGTTCCCCTTTGTCCGAGTTCCAGAAGTACGTTACCGTTCGGATCCATTTTGTAGATCACGCAACCAGGAGCATCCACCACCCAGATGTTATGCTCAGGGTCCATGCGTATGGAGTGCGCGCCGCACGAATCGCATCCTGCCGCGCCATAAACCGCCGAGTAACCAGACTTGCCGGCAACCCGATCGCGGGGTGCGATGCCCGCGACCTTTCCTTCGCTGAACGTCACGCTGTTCCACGGCCGCACGAGTTTCCCATTGCTCTCAAAATCCAGAAGCGGCTGTGCCCCGCGGTGGAGCACCAGAATGTGCCCCCGCGAATCCACCGTCACTCCGGACACTTGAATGAAATTCCAGGGCGCAGGCGTACCGGCGGCGTTCCGGATCTGGGCCGGCCAATCCGGCACCTCTTTGTAACCCAGAGTAGGAGCGTTGGCGCCGAGGCGCGGCTCGTTACCCTGCTGCCCCAGGGCCATGCCAACAACGGCAAACACGGGCAAACTTACACGAATGAGGCGCACGCAAAATCCTTTCCCGGCCGATCGGAAATACCAACTTCACGGCCCGCAGCTCTAAAAGAAGTTTACATGCAAAAGCCGATCGCATTGCAGACCAAGAGGCATCCGGGACTTCAGATGGAGAAGGTGCGCGGACACAAGGCGCCCCACGATTGACATCATCACGGAGGTGTGATGGGATGTACTGGGATCTTTGCGCGGGGAAGAGTACTCAACCGCGTTCGAGTAAAGTGTTCGTAGGCGGAGATGAGAAAATGAAACCGCTGAACTTGATAGGCATCCTGCTCCTCACCCTGACGGCCCTCCCGGGAGCGGACAACGTGCTTACGAAACAGGAGAAGGCCGATGGTTGGATTCTCCTGTTTGACGGCAAGACTCTCGATGGCTGGGATTCCACCAACACACCGCCGGCCGGCCGGGGGCAGGGAGGCGGCAATAAAGGCGGCGCGCAAGCAACTGGGCAAGCGGGCGCGTCCCGCGCGGTTGGATCGAACCCGCGGGCCTGCTCCACTCCGATGGGCTTGGCCGCCGTGACAGCCGGCGCGTCACATTGGGAAGTAGTGCATGGTTTGCTGGCCCCTTGCGGCGAGCCGGCCGGTTATTTGACTTCGAAGACAGAATACAAGGATTTCGTGATAAAGGTGGATTTCAGAACCGGCGAGGATACCAACAGCGGCGTGTTCGTTCGCGCTCCGGGTGGCAACGGCGGATATGAGGTGCAGATCTGGAAATCGCAGCCACAGGGGTACAACACCGGCTCCATCGTGGGCACGGCGAAGACCGGTCAGGAATACAAATTCATTCCCGACCAGTGGAATCACTACGACATCACAGCCGATGGCGACCATCTGGTGGTTGTTCTGAACGGAACGAAGACCCTGGACGTCCACGACTCCAAGTTCCCGGAAGGCCGCATCCGCCTTCAATACCAGAAGTATCCGATTGAGTTCAAGAATATTAAGTTAAAACCGGTCCAACATTAGAGTCTCCAAGGAGAGAGTTATGAAACACAATTTGAAGTCCGCCTTTGGCTTAGCCGTTACAGCGGCTTTACTTTTGGCAGTGGCCGCGATGATGGCTCAGCAGCCGCCTAAAAAGAAGCACATCAACCGCACCATCGATTATTTGGAAGCCGGGCAAGCCGTCTATTACACCGGTTCACATTCGGGAACCGAAGGTACGTTCGAGCAGGGCAAGAAAGACGCGCAGACCTGGGCCGATTACATCAGCTACGACATGGAGCATGCGCCCTTCGACGTAAAAGGTTTGCAGGAATACATGCGCGGACTGGTGGCCGGCGGCCCAACCAAGGACGGTTATCGCACTCCCACCGTAATCGTCAACGTGCCGGTGAACGGTCTGGATGAAGCGAGCGTTCGGGCCAACGCCTGGATGTTCCAGCAAGTGCTCGCCACCGGAGTCCACGGCGTACTTTTGACGCACGCCGAAACGCCCGGCGCCGTTCGAGCCTTTATCGAAGCGTGCCGTTTCCCGAATCGCGAACAGGGCGTCGGCCAGCACGGCTTGGCGGAAGGTCATCGCGGCGTTCATGGGAACCCGACTGCCGCGCAGATCTGGGGTATTTCGCCCGCCGAATACGAAGCCAAAGCGGACGCATGGCCGCTGAATCCGAACGGCGAATTGCTGCTCGGACTGAAAGAGGAAGACAAGATCGCGCTCGCCAACGTCGAAGAAAATGTCCAGATTCCGGGTCTGTCGTTCGCCGAGTGGGGTCCTGGAGACATGGCGCTGTCGCTCGGAGTTAAGGGCGGCGATCCGAGAATGGTGGCGGCCCGCGCCAAGGTTTTTGCGGCGGTGAAAGCCAATCACCTGTATTTCCTGAATACCTGTAGCGCAAGCACTGTGGTGGACATGATCAAGGAAGGCGTGCGGATCTGCTCGGCAACCGAGGAGGCCGCCGATATCGGACGCAAATTCCAGCATCGCGAGATACCTCAATAATGCAATGCCCAAAACAGCCGCCCTTCTGTTCATCCTTGCGTCGGCGCTGGCGGCCCAGCCTGCGTCCACCGGGGCCGGAGATTCATTAGCGAAAACAATACGGCCGTTTGTCGAGAAGAATTGCCAGGTTTGTCATAACAGCGTTCTGGCGCAGGCCAACATTGACTTGCAGCAACTGGCGAGCTCGCCCGATTCGTTTTCGAGCCAGCGGCTGATCTGGAACCAGGTGGTTTCCGCGCTTCGTGACGGCGAGATGCCGCCGGCCGGACAGCCGCGTCCCGCGCAGGCCGACGTGGACGCGCTGTTGGCGGCAATCAACGGCGAACTCGCGCATACCACCGCGGCGTC
>Ga0302325_10022556_pt1 | contig 13172 bp, 13 predicted proteins | sample Palsa_T0_2_FD_201948 | JGI IMG/M metagenome (GOLD analysis project Ga0302325, IMG submission 201948) | Peat permafrost microbial communities from Stordalen Mire near Abisko, Sweden - Palsa_T0_2 | ecosystem: Environmental > Terrestrial > Soil > Palsa > Peat permafrost | place: Sweden: Abisko... | reverse complement strand
CGGTGCCGGGGCGAGCGGCCCGGTTGCCTCAGTGGCGGACTTCCTCGGGGGTCTCATACCAGCGGACGCGCTCGCCGACGCGGCTGCGCAGCCGCCAGGAACGGGACTTCGGCGCTGCCTCGATAGCGGACTGCAGAGCGCGGACCTGCTCTTGCACGTCGTGCGGCGCGCCGGGCAGCGGCTCGGCCGACCACAGCTCGAGCACCTTGCCCAGGTTGCGCTGGACTGTGTGGCAGAACCCCCAGTCGCTGCCGAGCACGGAGGAAACCCGGTCGAGGCTGATGTCGTCCTCGGCAGAGCCAGTGGCGGCAGGGCCAGCGGCGGCAGGGCCAGCGGCGGCCAGCTGGTGATCAGCCAGCACGCACACCGCGTCGCCCAGATCCTTGCGGTTGATCTCCCACACCTGCAGCTTGGTCAGCAGCAGGTCAGCGAGGCTGATGGTCGGCCCCGGGCCGTCCAGCTGCCCGCGCAGGTCCAGCGAGTGTGACATGGACAGCTCGTCGATCACGATGTCCACCGACCAGCGCGCGTCCGGCGCCTGGTAGTAGAGCCGGGTAGCCCCGTGCAGCCCGTTGAAGAACTTGTCCGGCAGGTACCCCCGCGCCTCCAGCAGCGCGCGGAACCTGGAGCTTGACGACTTGCTCACGGCGAAGTCCAGGTCGGCGTACGACCGCGCGAACGGGCCCGAGTGCACGCTCGGGCAGCGCAGCCAGACCGCCAGGCCGCCCAGCAGCCGGGCCGACAGCCCCGCGGCCAGGACCGCGCCGCCGATCGCGGCAGCCTCCTCGCGGATGTCGGCGAGTATCGTCGCCGCGCTCTCAGTCATTGAGCACAGTCATTCAGCACAGGTCCGTCAGTACAGGTCCGTCAGCGCTCGTAACTCGTCTCACTCCGGCGGGAGTTCCTTGTAGACGAAGTTTATGTTCACGCCCTGCCGCTGGCGCAGATACCGCGGCACGTAGTAGATGAGCAGCCCGATGACGATCAGCGCGGCCAGGAACGCCGGGATCCACCAGATGTTGCTCGCATTGCCGTTCATCACCAGTGCCGGGTACTTCAGCCCGATCCCGATGATCGCCAGGAACTCGATGATCGACAAGCCGCCGGTGATGTAGAGCACGGGGATGCCCCACAGGTTCACATTCGCCGGCGAGGACTGGTACAGGTCCGGCCGCCGCCGGGGCAGCGCGATCGCCGCGGCGCCGACGATGATGACGGCGAGCGCGCCGGCCAGCACGATCATGCCGAGCACCAGCTGGAAGGAGTGCGAGTAGACGCTCCAGATCACCACCAGCGCGATGATGATGTTCGCGGTGAGGATGGCATTCACCGGCGAGTGCGTCCGCTCGCTGACCTTGGCCAGCCCCTCGGGCATCAGCCGGTCGAACGACCAGGCGAAGAACGACCGGATGGGCATGAACGTATTGGCGATCATCGACGGCAGCGCCCAGAACAGGAACGTCCCCAGGATCAGCACGCTCAGGATCGGGGTGTTGAAGACCAGCGCGGCCAGGAACTGGTAGAAGGCCCCGGAGGGGATCTTGTAGGCGGGGCTCGGGACGTTCAGGGCGTAGATGAGGTTGTAGCCCGCGATCCGGAACAGCAGCTGCGCGCCGATGATCAGCAGCGCCACGTCCCAGATCAGCGCGCCGAACATGATGTTGAGCTGGCGGCGCCGGTTGGACGCGCTCTTCAGCTCCCCGGACATGTAGACCGACCAGAAGTTCCACATCATGAAGCCCTGCAGCGAGAACAGCGTCGGCAGGGTCGCGCTCATGTCGCCCAGGTGCGGCGCGGCGCTGCCGGCGTCGGCCTTGGCGATCATCTGCGCGGCGTTTCCGCCGCCGAACTTGGCGTTCACCGAGTCGAGGTTCGACAGGAAACCGTGCCGGGAGCCGACTGCCAGCACCACGAACGCGATCAGCGTGCCGATCATCGCGATGATGAACGAGCCGTTCTGCCAGCGGAAAGTGGACTTGGTGCCGCGCAGCAGGATCAGGGTCTGCAGCGCGACGATCGCCAGCGCCGCGATCAGGATCCAGGTCGTGTCGGTCTGGAACGACGACCCCCACGAGACGAACGAGTTGTTGTGGAACAGCACGCCCATCGCGACCAGTGCCGGGCCGAGTCCGAAAACGGCGAAGAACTTGGCAAAGAACGCAGCGCCGAACAGCCCTCCGAAGATCATCGCCACGTTCGAGATCAGTGCCAGCGGGGGCGAGAGGACCCGGCTCACCCAGACGTAGTCGCCACCCACCCGGGGCATGCTCGCCGCCAGCAGCGCGAACATGATCAGGACCGGGATGTTGATGATCAGCGTGATCAGCAGCACGCCGCTGGTACTGGCGCCGGGAAAGGCGACCAGCGTGAAGAAAACCGAGTAGGCGATGGTCGAGCCGATCGGCGCGGAAATAACCGCGTTGAAGATCGTCGCGTCGAGCGCGGAGGCCTCGCGCACCAGACCGGTGCTGTTGCGGACGAAAAGGTTGCCCGACCGAGTTCCAGTCGCCACGGCTCCACCGGCCTTTGCTTGGGACCGAGTGATCAGATAGGGAGGAGTGAAACACCGGTCTGCCGGGAGTGTCAAGGTAACAGCGGAAACATTGGCCTCTGCGGTATAGCGGGCTACTATGCCCGCGAGTGACCTGGCCAAGGACACCGGGCGAGGGAGACGAGCGTGCGTCTGGCGGAGGTCTTCGGGACCGGCAAGCCGATCATCGCGATGGCTCACCTGCCGGCCCTGCCCGGGCGGCCGCGGCACGACCGGGACGCCGGGATAGGGCTGCTGGTCGACACTGTCGCGCGCGACCTGACGGCGCTGCAGGCCGCCGGGGTGGACGGGCTGCTGTTTTGCAACGAGGCCGATCTGCCTTACCAGCTGGCGACCGGCCCCGAGATCGCGGCCGCGATGGCAGCGGTCATCGGCCAGGTCCGCGGCGAGATCGCCGTGCCGTTCGGGGTCAACATCGTCTGGGACCCGGTGGCCAGCCTGGCGGTGGCAGCCGCCACCGGCGCCGCGTTCGTGCGCGAGGTGTTCACCGGCGTCTACGAGAGCGATCTGGGGATCATGCAGCCCGACTTCGGGGCGATCGCCGCCTACCGCGAGCAGATCGGCGCCGGCTCGGTGGCCCTGTTCAGCAACATCACCCCCGAGTTCGCCAGCACGATCGGCAGCCGCACGATCGGCGCCCGGGCGCGCAGCGCGGCGTTCCTCGGCGTGGACGTGATCCTGATCAGCGGCCAGATCACCGGCACGCCGACCGATACCGGCGAGCTGCGCGCCGCCAAGGCCGCGGCGGGGGACACGCCGGTGCTGGCGAACACCGGCGTGCGGGCCGACACCGTGGCCGACATCCTGGCGCTGGCCGACGGCGCGATCGTCGGCACCAGCCTGAAGTACGGCGGCGTTACCTTCAATGCCGTCGACCCCGATCGTGCTGCCCAGTTCATGGACGCCGCCCGGGCTGCCCGCGACACGCTCGCCGCCCGGTAGCACAGTCAGGTAGCACAGTCAGGTAGCACAGTCAGGTAGCACAGTCAGGTAGCACAGTCAGGCAGCACGGGCCCGACGGGAGAGTGACATGGCCAAGACGACGATCTATTTCGTGAGCGACCTGCACGGCTCGAGCCTGTGCTTCCGCAAGTTCATCAACGCCGCCCCGATCTACGGCGCCAACGTCCTGGTCCTGGGCGCCGACCTGGCCGGCAAGGCCATCCAGCAGATCGAGCGGCAGCCAGGCGACCGCTGGACCACCCGGTTCGTCGGCAAGGAGCAGACGGTCGAGGACGGCCCCGAGCTCGCCGCGCTGGAGAAGATGATCGCCGACCACGGCTACTACCCCTACCGGGCCGAGCCGGGCGAGCTGGAGGCGATGCAGGCCGACGGCACGCTGGACGCGCTGTTCCTGCGGCTGATGCGGGAACGGCTCACCCAGTGGCTGCAGATCGCCGACGAGCGGCTGCGCCCGCGCGGCGTGCCGCTGTACTTCATGCTCGGCAACGACGATCCGGAGGAACTCGGCGAGCTCCTGGACACCGCCCCGTGGGGAACGCACTGCGAGGGCAAGGTCGTCTGGCTGGACGACGACCACGAGATGATCAGCTGGGGCTACTCCAACACCACCCCGTGGCACACCTACCGGGAGGAGACCGAGGACCAGCTGGCCGCCGCCATCGCCCGCAGCGCCGACCAGCTGACCCGTCCCGAGCGCGCCGTCTTCAACCTGCACCCGCCGCCGCTGGCCACCCAGCTCGACGACGCGCCGAAGCTGGACGCCGACCTGCAGGTGCAGGCGGTGCTCGGCCAGGTTCAGTACGCCGCCGTGGGCAGCAGCGCGGTCCGGGAGGCCGAGCTGGCGCGGCAGCCGCTGCTGGGCCTGCACGGGCACATCCACGAGTCGTCCGGCATCCGCAGGCTCGGCCGCACCATGATCATCAACCCGGGCAGCGACTACTCGACCGGAGCGCTCAACGGGGCGCTGATCACGCTGGACAAGGACAAGATCAAGGGCCATCAGCTGGTCCGCGGCTGACGACATGACCCCCGCGACATGACCCCCGCGACATGACCCCAGCGACATGACCGCCGCCACCGCGACCTCCGGCCGCAGCGAGGTGCTCGTGGCCGTCGACGTCGGTACCTCCGGCGCGCGCGCAGCGGCCTTCGATCTGGCCGGGCAGAGCGTCCTGGCCGTCCGCCGGCCCTACCCCACCGCGATCCCGCGCGACGGGTGGGCCGAGCAGGACGCGGTCAGCTGGCGCCGGGCTGCGCTGTCGGCCCTCGGCGCGCTGATCAGCGAGCTGGGGCCGGGCCGGCCCTTGCTCGCGATCGGGCTCACCGGCCAGTGCCCCTCGGTGGTGCCGGTCGACCGGCGCGGCAAGCCGTTGCGGCCCGGCATCATCTACCGCGACAACCGCGCCACCGCGGCGGCGGCTGCGCTGCGGGAGCGGTTCGGCGACCGGGATCTGCACGCCCGGACCGGCCAGGTACCCGCGGCGTTCCATACCGCCGCGAAGATCGGCTGGATCCGCGCGCACGAGCCAGCGGTGTTCGCGGCGGCGCGGCAGTTCCTGGAGCCGTCGGAGTATGTCGCGCTCGCCCTCACCGGGGAGGCTGTCACCGACTGGACGATCGCCGGCGCCAGCGCCATGTTCGATATCACTAAACGGGCATGGTCCGCCGATCTGCTCGCCGCCCTTGATCTGGACCCGGGCCAGCTCCCGGTGCCTTACCCCTCGTGGACAGTTGCCGGGCAGCTCAGACCGGCGCTCGTGCGTCGTTTCGGCCTAACCAAACCGGTACCGGTGATCGCCGGTGCAGCCGACAGCATGGCCTGTGCCCTCGGCGCGGGCGTGACGGTTCCCGGGCCGGTGAGCGAGATGGCGGGCAGCTCCAGCTGCCTCAACTCGGCGGTGGCGCAGCCGCTGCCCGACCTGGACGTGGCGAACTACGCCAGTCCCGCGCGGCCGGCTGGCTACCTGACCGAGACCGGCATCAACACCGCCGGGGAGGCCGTCGACTGGCTGGCGGCGCTGGCGTACGGCGGGCGCGGCGGCAGGCCGCGGGCCGCTGATTACGAGCTGCTCGACCGCGAGGCCGCGGCCATGCCGGCCGGCGCCGACGGGCTGCTGTTCGTGCCGGTGCTCGGGGACGGCGAGCGCGACGACCCCTTGCTGCGCGGCACCGCAGTCGGCCTGTCGCTGCGGCACGGCCGGGCCGCCTGGGCCAGGGCGACGCTCGAGGGCGTCGCCTTCGGCCTGCGGGTCCTGCTGGAGGTGCTCGGCCGGGACCGCGCCGCGGCGGCTGAGCTGCGGGTCTCCGGCCGGGCGGCGAGCCTGCCCGGGTGGAACCAGATCAAGGCCGACGTGCTCGGCATACCGGTGCTGCCGATCCCCGGCGACGCCACCGCCGCCGGGGTGGCCATGCTGGCCGGTCTGGGCGTCGGCGCGTACCGCGACCCGGACAAGGCCGTCGCCGCCGCGTGCCACCCGGCGGATCCGGTGCTGCCCGATCCTGCCAGCGCCGAGCGCTACGACGAGCTGTACCAGCGGTACCGCTGCGTGCTGGCCTCCCAGCTGGCCCGGGTCCCGGCCGGCGGTGATCAGGGGTGACGGGGCGCCCATCTGTGGCAGCATGCTGCCACAGCCGTCCACGTCACAGCCGTCCACGCCGCAGCCCTCCACGCCGCAGAGCCGTCCTCGCCGCAGAAAGGCGCCCGTTATGCCGGTCGTGCAGGCCAATGGCCTCGACATCCACTACCGGATCGACGGCGACGGCGCCCAGACCCTGCTGCTGATCAACGGCGTGGGCGATGACCTGGCGGGCTGGGCCTTCCAGCGGGACGACTTCGCGGCAGCCGGGCTGCGGGTGGTGACCTTCGACAACCGCGGCGTCGGCCAGTCGGGCCACCCCGCCGGGCCGTACTCCAGCCAGCAGATGGCCCGCGACACCAAGGCTCTGGCCGACGCGCTCGCCCTGCCGCCGTTCCACCTGGCCGGTGTCTCCATGGGCGGCGTCATCGCCCAGGAGTACGCTGCCGCCTATCCGGGCGACCTGAGGTCAGTGGTGCTGGCGAGTACCTACGCGGCACCAGATCCGCTCACCTATGCCGCCTTCGAGGCGTGGGCGCTGATCGCGGCGACGGCGGGGATGCCGGTGATGATGCGCCAGCAGGCCCCGTGGGTGTTCAGCTCGGACTTCTACGCGACCCAGCCGGGCCGGCTCGCGGAGTTCCTGGCCGAGATGGAACGCACCACCCAGCCGGCCAGCTCATTCGCCGCCCAGATCGCGGCGCTGCTGACCCACGACTGCGCGGCCCGGCTGGCCGCCATCACCACCCCGGCGCTGGTGCTGGCCTCGGCCGACGACATCATCATCAAGCCGGCCCTGTCCCGCAGCCTGCTGCACGGGCTCCCCCGCGCGCAGTGGGCGCTGCTTCCCGGCGGTCATGCGGCGTTCCTGGAGGATCCGCCGCGCTGGAACCAGACCGTCCTGGCGTTCCTGCGCCAGCACAGTAACAGCCAGCACAGTAACCCCCGCTAGCACAGTAAGGATGGCCCGGTGGCGCTCTCCCTCTCCGACCTGTCCGACCTTTTCGGCACGGCAAAGCCGGTCATCGCGATGGTGCACTTCCCCGGCCTGCCGGGCCGCCCGCGCCACGACCGGGCGGCAGGGCGGGCGCACCTGGCGGATGTGGTCGGCCGCGACCTCGCCGTGCTGCAGGATGCGGGAGTGGACGGGGTGCTGTTCTGCAACGAGGCTGATCTGCCTTACCAGCTGGCAGTCGGCCCGGAGATCCCGGCCGCGATGGCAGCGGTCATCGGCGAGCTGCGGTCCTCGGTCCGGGTCCCGTTCGGCGTCAACATCTTGTGGGACGCGCGCGCCAGCCTGGCACTGGCCAGGGCGACCGGTGCCAGCTTCATCCGCGAGGTCCTGACCGGCGTCTACGAGAGCGACCTCGGCATGATCGCGCCGGCCATCGGGGATCTGGCTGCCTACCGGGAGGCGATCGGCGCTGGCGACGTCGCGCTGTTTGACAACATCGCGCCCGAGTTCGCCAGCGCCATCGGCAGGCGCGGCATCGCCGACCGGGCGAAGGGCGCGGCCTTCCTGGGTGTCGACGCGATCCTGATCAGCGGGCCGGCGGCTGGCGTGCCGTTCGCGATGAGTGACCTGGCCGCCGCCAAGGAGGCAGTCCCGGACACGGCAGTCGTCGCGAACACCGGGGTGAAGGCCGAGTCGGTCGCTGATGTGTTCGCGGTGGCCGACGCGGTGATCGTCGGCACCAGCCTGAAGACAGACGGCGTGACCTGGAATCGGGTGGACCCGGCCCGTGCGCACCGGTTCATGGACGCGGCCCGGGCCGCCCGGGCCGGCCAGGCTGACCGGGCCGGCCAGGCTGACCGGGCCGATCAGGGGCCCCGGGCCGGTCAGGCTGACCGGGCCAGCCAGGCGGCCCGGTCGTAGCGGGCGTAGCGGCCGGGGGCAGTGACGATGGCAGCCGGTACCCGGGCGGCCGCGGCTGGCGGCCCGCTGGTGGCGGCCGTCGACGCCGGGACCACCGGCGCCAGGGCGATCGCGTTCGATCTCCAGGGCCGGCTGGTCGCGCAGGTCCGCCGCCCGTATCGCATCTCCTCGCCCCGGCCCGGCTGGGCAGAACAGGATTCGCGTGACTGGGCGCAGGGCGCCGTGGCTGCCCTGGGCGGGCTGGCCGCCCGGACCAGGGCGGTCGGGCGGATCCGCGCCATCGGCCTCACCGGGCAGTGCCCGACGATGGTGCCCGCTGACTCGCGCGGCAGGCCGCTGCGGCCCGGGATGCTCTACCGCGACAACCGGGCCGTGGCAGAGGCGGCGCAGATGCGGGAGCGCATCGGCGACGCCGCCCTGCACGAGCGGACCGGGCACGTGCCGGAGGCCTTTCACGTCGGCCCGAAGCTGCTCTGGCTGCGCCGGCACGAGCCGGAGATCTTCGCCCGCACTGCTGTGGTGCTCCAGCCCCGGGACGTCGTGCTGCACCGGCTCACCGGCCTGACCAGGACGGACCAGACGCACGCGAACGCCACGCTGTTCTACAGCCTGCGCCAGCGTGCCTGGGACGACGATCTGCTGTCCGCCTTCGACATCGATCAGTCGCTGTTCCCGCCGGTCCTGCCGCCGTGGGCGGTGGCGGCGGAGCTTCCCGGGCCCATCGCCGCGGAACTGGGCCTGGACCCGGGACTGCCGCTGGTCATCGGTGCTGCCGACAGCCAGTGCGCTGCGTTCGGCGCTGGTGCTGATCGGAGCGGACCGGTCAGCGAGATGGCAGGAGCTTCATCGTGCCTGAACTCCGCCGTGCTCGACCCGCTGCCGGACCGGCGGGTCACGCACTACAGTCACGTCGTGCCCGGATTCTTCTGCACCGAGCTCGGGCTGAACACCACGGGCGCAGCGATCAGCTGGGCAGTCCGGGCGCTCGGCTACCCGGCCTACGGTGCGCTGGCCGCCGACGCCGAGCGATTCCGGCGGCGGCTGCAGCGCGGCGTGCGCGGGGCTGCCGTCGACGCCGCGCCGCTGTTCCTGCCCTATCTGGGCGACGGGGAGCGCGACGACCCGACGGCTCGCGCTGGCTTCGTCGGGCTCAGCGACCGGCACGACCGGGCGGCGCTGGCGTTCGCCGTGATCGAGGGGGTGGCACTGGGGGTGCGGTCGGCGCTGGCGGTACTGGAGCAGGCGGGATCTCCGCTGTCCGAGCTGCGGGTGGGCGGCGGCGGCGCGAGACTAGACCTGGCCGGGCAGCTGAAGGCTGATCTCCTGCACCGGCCCGTGCTGCATCTCGATCTCGACCCGGCGGCCTTCGGCGCAGCGATGCTCGCGGCGGGTGCCGCCGGGCTCTCGGCCGAGGCGGCGGAGGCGGTCGGCGCGGTACGGCGGCGGGCCCGCCGCCTGATCCCGTCCCGCTGGGGCAGCGCGTTCGAGCTGCCCCGCGCAGCATGGTTTGACCAGGTACGGACCAGCCGGGCCGTACACAACCCGCAGGAGCTGACGTGACCTCCTACCAGCTGGGGATCAACACCTGCTTCGCCGTCAAGCGATGGCCGCGGCCCGAGCGCTGGGCCCGGCTGGTCCGCGACGAGCTGGGGCTCAAGCTGGTCCAGCACAGCCTGGATCTGGTCGAGCTGGACACCTCCCCCGCGGACGTCAGCGATCAGGCCGACTGGCTGCGGGCTGCCTGCGCCGCAGGCGGACTCACCCTGCACTCGACGTTCACCGGCCTTGCCGCCTACTCATCGAACCTGCTGCTGCACCCGGACAGATCGGCCCGGGACCGGGCGCGGAACTGGTACCGCCGGGTCATCGAATTCACCGCCGCGGCCGGGGCGGAGTCGACTGGCGGCCACCTTGGCGCGCTGAGCGTCGACGACTGGCGTCATCCGGTCCGCCGGCGGCGGCTGTGGGACGAGCTGCGTGACTCGCTGACAGAGCTGACCGAGTACGCGTATTCCCAGGGACTCACCTCGCTGATGGCAGAGAACCTCGCCGCCGCGCGCGAGCCGTCGACGCTGGCCGGCCTGTCGTCCCTGCTGACCGAGGGCGACGAAAAGCACGTCCCGGTCGTGCTCTGCCTCGACATCGGCCATCAGTGCGTGCCGGGCACGTCCGGCGCTGACCGCGATCCCTACGAATGGCTGGAGCAGTTGGGAGCCCGGGCGCCTGTGGTTCAGCTGCAGCAGTCCGACGGGATCGCGGATCATCACTGGCCTTTTACGCCGCAGACCAGCAAGGCGGGCGTCATCGAGGCCAAGCGGGTACTGGCCGCGCTTGACCGGTCGGGCGCCGAGGAGGTCGCGCTGATCCTGGAGATCATCCCCGCGTTCGAGCAGGACGATGACCAGGCGCTCAGTGACCTGCGCGAGTCCGTCGAGTACTGGCGGGCCGGCCTATACGACCACGAGAGCAGCAGCGGAGGGTCCGGCTACTGCTAGAACCGCCGGCCAAGGTGAGCTTGCTTGGACGGAGAGCTTGGCCGGATACCAGGTTCATGGGTTCGGTGCCCTCGCGCCGAAATTCCTGATAGACGGAACATATGGCAAGCCTTGGCCGACTCGAACCGGTGCAGTTGCGCGAAGTTTGGCCGAACGAAGCCTCAGACTTCACGCCATGGCTGGCGGAGAACCTGGATGTCCTTGGCCAGGCCGTTGGGCTGGCCCTAGAGCTTCGGCAGCGCGAACACCCGGTCGGCCGCTACGCACTGGACCTGCTCCTTGAAGACGCTCGGGGACGCGTCGTGATCGTAGAGAACCAGCTTGAGCAGACTGACCACACCCATCTCGGCCAGTTGCTCACCTACTGCGCCGGCGCCAAGGCCGACGTTGTTATCTGGATCGCGCAGTCGATAACCGAGGAGCATGCAGCAGCCCTGGAGTGGCTGAACGACAACACCGTGGTTGGCGTCGGGTTCTTCGGCATCGAGCTGGAGGCCCTGCGGATAGCTGACTCCGTGCCCGCACCGCATTTCAAGCTGGTCGTCCGGCCCAATGACTGGGCTAAGAGTTCGCCCAGGACACCTGGGCAAGCCGCCAGCTGGACCTGGGAGACTTACGCCAGCGAGATGCAGCTTCCGCAAGATCGAATTGAAACCGGCCGACAACTCGTCGACGCTATCGCCGTCGCGGCAGAGGAACGCGGCCTGCCCTGGCAGCCCGTCATGAATAAGGGCTACATCGCCATCCAGAGGCCGGGAGCCTACAACGTCCTGGTCGTTGATTTGTGGTACGCCAAAGTCCCGCGGCTAGCCGCCAAGATCCCGGGCCCACCCGAGACGCTGGGACTCACCAGCCCGTACCCAAGCCTGCAGGAAGTCTGGACCGCGAGCGGAAATGAGTGGGGCTGGACCGTCCCACCCGGCAGCGCTATACCCGACGTGGGCCAGCTGATCGATCTCATCCGCCCCTACCACCCAGCCCGGGGCCCGATGAGGGCGCCGCAGCGCTACGGCCCGGCCACACCCGCCAGTTAGGTCGGCCCGCCTCGAGCCGAGCAGGCTCGTCGGGATGGCACATTGGAATCCGTTAGCCCGGCAGCGGCAAGGTCGCCTCTGGGTTGCCTGATGCCGAGCTCTGGCTTACCGATGCCTGGCCCAGTCACAAGTCGAGGGCGGCGCGCAGGGCAATGCCGACCGCATCCATTGTGTCTGGGTCGGCCCGGCCGACCAGCTCGCCGATCCGCTCCTTGCGAACCGAACTGATGTTGTCCAGCCGCGCTATGCCAGCCAGCGGCTGAGTGATCCGGACCGTGACCAGCGTCTCGGGCGCGATGCCGTCAGTATCGATCGGGGCCGTCAGGACCGACCAGGCGGCCTCGGACTCATTCAGCGCGTCGTTGCCGATGATCAGGGCATAGCGATCCCGCGCGCCGACCCTGCTATGGACAACGCGGACCTCCCCGCGCCTCACGACCCGTCAGCCTCGTCCGCCTCGGTCATGTCCAGCCACTCCCGGTCCTCGGGAAGCTGCGCGGCCGCCAGCTGCTGCCGCAGTGTCTCGTTCCGCAGCGCCCGGGCCACGTAGGTGCTGAACGGGGCGCCGGACTGCTTGGCCGCGGCCTGGGCCGCGGCAACCGTGTGGCCCGGAAGGGAGAGAGTTACCTTACGTTGAGCCATAAGTTTGACCATACCACCATGCGGCCTACCGCTGCGCGCCGGAGCCAGCGGTCACCACCGGGGATCAGCGCGAAGCCGATCAGACCCAAAATCGACCACGCGAGACGTTCCGCCAGGGTTGCCGGAGCGATTATGATCTTTCATCGTGGTCTCTCCAAGAGGGGGATCCGCGCGAGCGCCGCCTTGAGCTCTTTCCCGGAGTGGGGCGGCGTTTCGCTTGTCAGGAAACCAGATCGTCGAACTCGCCCTTCTTCGCGCCGTCGAGGAAGGCGCTCCATTCGTCAGGCGTATAGACAAGCACAGGGCCGCTGGGGTCTTTGGAGTCTCTCAGGGCTATTTTGCCAGTAACGGACGCTATTTCGACACAAGATCCGTTATTGGTACTAAGCTGCGCTTTGCGCCAAACGAGGCCGGTGCGCTCCAGGTCGGTGAGTGTCATCTTTCTTCGCATCACCATAAGATTCGCCTTTCCTGAACTTTGTGGTTTTCACTGAAAAGCCAGCCACGATAAATTTGCGGCCGGAGTAAAGCCGAGCAAATAGCGTACAGTCGGGATGACCGCTAGTCATACCGCCGTTTACCGAGTGTAGCTAGTGAGCAAGGAAATCGATTCTGCTGGATTCAACGCTATCGTGCTGAGATGAGAAAATATCCTGCGGTACCTCTCCAGGTCCGCGGGCCGCTCTAGGTAGATGTTCCCGACCAGGCCCTCGACATAAACGATGTCCGGCACGAGGGGCTGCTCGAAGTTCAGGATGGAGAATACGCTCTCCATCGCCGGATGCGCTCCGGCCTCGAAGGAGACGACCTGCACGGTGACATTCGGCAGTTGCATCGAGTCAGCGATATGCCGCAGCTGGGCCCGCATGACTGGCCGCCCGCCCACCTGCCGGTGCAGTGCCGCCTCATCCAGGATCGCGTGGTAGCGCGGCCCGTCACTCTGCACCAGGTGCGCCTGCCGGGTGAGCCGCGCCTTGATGCGCTGCTGGAGTTCCTGCGGGCTGAACGGCGGTACCTCAGCGCGCAGCATCGCCC
>Ga0302325_10022555_pt1 | contig 13173 bp, 12 predicted proteins | sample Palsa_T0_2_FD_201948 | JGI IMG/M metagenome (GOLD analysis project Ga0302325, IMG submission 201948) | Peat permafrost microbial communities from Stordalen Mire near Abisko, Sweden - Palsa_T0_2 | ecosystem: Environmental > Terrestrial > Soil > Palsa > Peat permafrost | place: Sweden: Abisko... | reverse complement strand
CTGGCGCTCCGTGAGGTCCTTCAGATCCAGCGTGACTTGTCTGTTCAGGCGGGTTTGGTAGCGGTTGAGCAGGCTGAGATCCTTCTGTTTTTCGTTCAGGGTTAGGGCGCGGCACATCGCGGTGATTTTTTCGGGCGGGTAGGCGGCGAACTTTTCGGCGTGGTCCATGCGGCCTAGCTCGTAAATGGCGGCTTCGGTGGCGGTGATCTGATTCAGGCGCCAGCGATTGTCGATGATCTGGTAAGCGGCGGCTTCTTCGTTGACGCCTACGGGGGCTAGTTCGGTGATGTGCTTTTCCTTGAAGAGGCGGAAGGGCTCCTCTTCTTCCGGCGGCAACAGCAACGTGTGTCCCGTGAATCCATGTTTATTTGCGTTTTGGGAGGACGTATTAAGCCCTGCATCACTTCGGGGACCCGTACTGAGTTTTGAGTTTTGTTGGTTCGCTTTTATTTGTTCGTCGGTGGCCATCTGGCTTCTCCTCGCCTAAGATTTAGCATCCAAGGATGCGAGAAACGTTCTGGCGTGGATGGCAAAATGTGCTGTAAGTGGTTGAGCGGGTTGGGGAAAGTTGGTTTTTTGAAGTGTTGTGACTCTGGAGAGCGAGTATGCGCTTCAGTATTCCGCCTTATCGTGCGACTAGCGGATAGACACAAGCCTCCGTTTTTGACCTTGGCGAATGAACGTTCGATAATGGCGCCGTGCCCGAACTGCGCGACGAAGTTCCTTCGGATGAAGCACTCCAGGCTTACTGCGAAGAACATTTACGCAACTCCATCTTCTCCTTGATTGCGAGCTCCCGACTGGAATTGGAAAGGACCTACGCGGCTGATATAGTTCTCGCGATCGAGACTCTTCACACTGTGGGCGGTGAACGATTCTGCGAACTCGCGATGAGTTCCATACTCGATTCGCTACGCCGCCTGAACCGATTGCCCAGGACGGATCCCTTCTGGGTCAACACCAACAAACGGCCAACCATCTACAAACTTCCAGACTTCTGCAAAGGGATACTCATCGACGAGCCACACGATGTCCTCAGTTTATGGACCCTCGGGTCTATTACTGTATGGTCGTACAGCAATCAGTTCGGCCAGCATTACTGGGAGCGATTGTACCGGCTAGGGCAAGTCGAATTGACTTCTGCCCTGACTGCCGCTCTGCTGATCCAGATTACGTCTAATGACACCGCACAGCAGTTTGCGGAATTCCTGCAGGAAAGTGACGCCATCGTAGAAGGATCTTCCCACTTGACCAGGCTTCGTGAACATGGTGCGGCGTTCCTCTGCACCTGGGTAGATCGTGTTCTGGCATGCATGAGGACCTCGCATGCGACATAGGCTGGAGCGCCCAGCCATGAACGACGGCCCACTTAACGCCGGCGCAAGCGGCTAACGCCTCATTCTGGAGAGGTCCGGCTGCACCACGAGAGACCGCTAAGAGGCAACCGACGCCGGGATTTTCAGTAAATACTATACTTCCCGGCGCAATGGGTCCGGCGCCACCCGTATCGTATCTACCGAAAAAGACTTGCATGCCCGGTCGCATTGGGAGAGCCGCTCGTTAGCGTGAAATTAATCGTGTAGTTCGTGACGATGTCCGCGGCGGACATTGGGAAGGCCGATAGCCGTGAAGAGCAGGGGAATGATCCAAAAAGGTCTGCGCGCGGGCAGGCGGCGCGGCGATCGAAGTCAGGATCGTTTTCATATTTGATGCCTCCGCCCCTATATATAATGGGCGCTATTTTGTGGTTTCTTCCAACCAGGCGGGAACGCAAAACATATGGATCCGCGACCTGGAGAGCGGAAAGGAATCGAGCGTGGCTAGCTCGGCGGATCTGCAGCGCTTTCCGGTAGTCAGCCCATCGGGCACAAGGGTTGCATTTTCGGTCTACGAAAAAGGCAAGCGGGTGGTATACACGAGCGTTCCCGGCGATGCGCCGGAGAAGTTGTGTGAAGGGTGCCTGCGCGCCACGGACTGGTGGCACGATGACAAAACCTTGCTGGTGTTCGGTGGTAGCCCCTATCGAATCAATGCTCTGGATGTCGCCTCGCATCGGCAGACTCCAATCCTGAAACACCCCCAATACGATTTACTCTACGGCCGGTTGTCGCCAGACAATCGCTGGGTGAGTTTTACCGTTCGGACTGAGCCGAGTCGCGCGCACATCGCGCTCGCGCCGCTCGACGGATTCCAGACCGTCCCCGAGAACTCCTGGATCCACATCGCGGACGGCGGGCCTGAAGATTGGGGCAACTGGTCGCCGGACGGGAAGACGCTGTACTTCACCTCCATGCGAGACGGACATCACTGTTTGTGGGGGCAGCGGATCGACGCGAGCTCGCGCCGGCCGCTGGGCGAGCCTTTCGCGTTGTTGCACATTCACGGTCGCGTCTACTACGACAATGGAGGTTGGTCGGCAGCAGGCGGGCGAATCGCCATGGTGCTCAACGAGGATACGGGCAACATCTGGATGATGTCGCGCCCAGGCGCGCGCTGATTTGGAGCGGCGCCAACTCCGGTGATTGGCCAAGAGGCGTTTTTAAAATCGAGGATATGCGCTGGAAGAGGTAAAATGGGGTATACATCTAAAAACTCGTTACCACCCCGGCGTGCCATCCTCGTAATTTTGCGAGTTGGCGATTTCTGAGTGAGAGCACGATTTTTTCCTGTCACAGGTGAAAAAGCATGCTCGGCTCTATCAAAGGGACGCTCGAAACAATTTTGGTTGTCGATGACGATGAAGCTGTCCGTAAGACCGTATTAACGCTCCTGGAGAACGCAAACTTCCGGGTGTTTTCGGCCCGTAGCGGAACAGCGGCCATCAAACTGGCCGGAGAAGCTCAAGGCGCAATTCACCTGCTCATTTCCGGCGTTGAACTTCCGGAGATGTCAGGCCCCGACCTTGGAAGGGCTTTGAAGAAGACCAGGCCAGGCATTCACGTGATGTTGATGGCGGGGCAAGAAAACGGAAACCTCCTCGTTCTCAATTATGGCTGGGCCTATATCCAGAAACACGTTGTGGCGGCGAAGTTGGTTCAAATGGTCACGGCCGTGTTGCACGCGCCCGACAGATCACAACTTGGCGACGAATTCGATAGCAGCAAAGACACCCACAAAGCCGAGTAGCATATGGAACCGATTGAGAATCCGCTCAAAGGGACACTGGAAACTCTTCTCGTTGTAGACGACGATCCATCTGTCCTCAGTGTGGTCGTTGCCATTCTCGAACGCGCAAATTTCCGTGTACTGTCAGCCCCGAGTGGAGCAGACGCGATAAAGCTCGCCGGGGAAACAGAACAGAAGATTCACCTGCTTCTTTCCGACGTGGACATGCCTCAGATGTCAGGCCCGGACTTGGGCGCGGCGCTAAAAAAAACCAGACCGGACTTACGCGTGATGCTGATGTCGGGAGGAGATTACGGGTTACTGGTTCTCAATTACGGATGGTCGTATCTTCAAAAGCCATTTGTTAAGGTAAAGCTGGTTCAAATGGTGACGGATGTATTGCACTCGGCAGACCGGTCGCAACTCGGGCATCAGTTCGACATCCGCAAGGATATCCCACAAAAGGATATCCCCCAAGACGCCACGCAAAGCTTAGCCGCGGATAAAAAGACCAAAGCATAACTAGCCGCCGATAAACCACTCATCGGCGTTGATCCCCGGCGGGATTGCATCGTTGAACTGTTCGGTCGCTCCTGTATTCGGGCCGTAGGCAAAGTAAGCCCGGCCGGCCGCGCCTTCTCGAAACATGCCAACACCACAACCGCGTCTTCCCCCCGCAGCCTAGGGCTTAGTCTGAAGAGATGCTCGAAAATTTCCGCCTCAAAGTCTTCCGGGCCGTTGCCGAGCACTTGAGCTTTCGCAAGGCGGGCGAACAGCTCTATCTCACCCAGCCCGCGGTCACCTTACAGATCAAGGCTCTCGAAGAAGAGCTGGGCACGAAGCTATTCGAGCGAAACGCGTCCGGAGTAAGTCTCTCGGACGCCGGCCGGGTGTTGCTGGCCTACGCGGATCGCCTGCGCGATTTGGCCGAACAGGCGGAAAACGAGTTGGCCGCGATGAAAGGGCAGGCCGCCGGGTCGCTCGTGCTAGGCGCTTCGACGACCATTGCCCAGTACGTGCTGCCCGCGCATCTCGCAGCCTTCTCGCGGCGCTTTCCAGGTGTCCAGTTGCAGGTGTTTGGCGAGAACACGGAGCGCATCTCTGAAGGCGTGGCCGCCGGGCGGTTTGGACTAGGCCTGATCGAAGGACCGGCAATGCGTAAAGATCTGCTGGTCGAAGACTGGTTCGAGGACGAGATCTTTATCGCCGTACCAGCGGCGCATGAGTGGGCGGGCTTAGGAAGCATTGCCGCGGAACGATTGAAGGATGCCCCGCTGGTAATGCGCGAACGCGGGTCGGGATCTCGGCACGTGGTGGAACAGACGCTTCAAAAGGCGGGGCTGCGGCTCGGAACCTTACGCATTGCGATGGAACTGGATTCGACGGAAGCGATTCTTTCCTGCGTGGAGGCGGGCCTCGGTGTGGGCTTCGTCTCCAAATGGGCGATAGGGCGGCGGGTGGAGGCGCATGCTCTTACGACGCTGCGTCTCGACGGGCATCGCATGATGCGGAAGTTTTCTTTCGTGCTGCCGCGCGGCCCGGAGCCGCAGCCGATGGCGGTTACTTTGAAGCGGTTCCTGCAGGCGGCTAACCCCCGATAAGAATTTCCAATGCCGCACGAGATTTACTGCTTGGACCGGTAGCCGGGCGGCCCGGCATACTCCAAGTGTGCTGAAGAAACTCCTGTTCGTGGCGATCGTAGTGGCGGCGATGGCTGGTTTCCTGCCGCCGCCGGCCGCTCTCGCCTGCGGGATCGTTCTCGGGATGCTCCGGATGAACGCTTTCGAAAGCCAAAGCGCGGTATGGGCGAAGTGGCTCCTGCAAGCCTCGGTAGTTGCGTTGGGATTCGGGATGAACTTCGGAGAAGTGGCGCGGGTGGGCCGTGAGGGATTTCTCTACACCGCGATCAGCATCACGTTCGCCATCGGAGCCGGTGTGCTCCTGGGGCGCTGGTTGAAGGTTCCCGCTAAGGCCGGCTTCCTGATTACGGCCGGAACCGCGATCTGCGGCGGCAGCGCGATTGCCGCCATCGCCCCGATTACGAAGCCGAGCCGGGAAGAGCTCGGGATGTCGCTCGGCGCGGTGTTCACGCTGAATTCGATCGCGCTGTTTCTCTTCCCAGCCATCGGCGCATGGCTGCATTTGACGCAAAGCCAGTTCGGTTTGTGGGCAGCGCTCGCGATTCACGATACCAGCTCAGTAGTAGGAGCTTCCGCGAAATTCGGAACGGAAGCCCTGGCGATCGGAACCATCGTCAAGCTGACGCGCGCGCTTTGGATCGTCCCGGTTGCAATGTTGGCGGCTTGGGCAAATGGAAGCGGGAAGCGTGTACAGATTCCCTGGTTCATAATGTTGTTCTGTCTGGCAGCCGCGGCGAACTCATACTTCGCCGGTCCGGCAGCCTGGTTCTCAGGGGCAAGTAAATTGGGGCATCATGCGCTGGCGGCAACGCTGTTCCTGATCGGCGCCGGAATCTCCGTCGAGACCATCCGGAAGGCCGGTCCGCGCGTCATGTTGCAAGGCGTCCTGCTATGGGCGCTGGTGGCCGGAGTGTCTCTCGCGGCAATACGAAGCGGCTGGATCCACCTCTAAGCGGCGACTTGTGAAGATGCGCCCTACGGCCAGCTAAGTGCTTTCCGAATAGCTGTAGTAAGGAGACCCAAAAGATGAAGACTTCACTAACTCTAACCTTTGCCTGCGCGGCTTTAATCGGCCTCGTTTCACTCGCGCCTTCCGCGAAGGCAGACGACTGGAATAAAAAGACGACTTTCAAGTTCAGCGGACCCGTGGAAATCCCGGGACAGATCTTACCGGCAGGCACCTATGTGTTTAAACTCGTTGACTCTCTGTCCGACCGCCACATCGTTCGGATTTCCAATGAGAGAGAGGACCACGTATTCGCAACGATTCTTGCAATCCCCAACTACCGCCTCCAACCCAAAGGGAAAACCATTTTGACCTTCGAGGAGCGCGAAGCGGGCGGCCCTGAAGCCATCCGTGCGTGGTTCTATCCCGGCGACAACTTTGGAGACGAGTTTGTCTACCCGAAGGTAAGAGCGGTGGTTCTGGCGAAACAATATACTCAGCCTGTGCCTTCCATGCCCACGGAATTGGCCGTATCTACAGTGAACAACACAACGGAGACCGCACCCGCGCCGCCGCCGCAGATCAGAAAAGCTCCCTTGATGACCCAGCAGCCCACCGGAGAGGAACAGGTCATAATTGCAACTAACAATGCCCCTGCGCCCGCGCCCGTTGCAACTGCTCCAATGCCTCAACCCGCTCCGGCTGAACTGCCACACACCGGCAGCAACATTCCGTTTATGGGATTGATGGGGTTATGCTCACTGGCGCTAGCCGTATCCATCAAAGTGGCTTCCCGCTCGCTTTAATTGCCGTACTGGTTTGTTCGGCATTTCAGTTCTCATCGACCGCCCGGATGGTGGTTCTCCACGCAACCGTGGTTGACCGCAAGGGCGGTTTCGCTTCCGGACTCAAAGAGAGCGACTTCTCCGTTTCAGAGGATGGAGTCGCTCAACCGATTCGGCTATTTGAAGTAGAGGACGCCCCAGTAACCGTGGGGCTTCTGGTCGATAACAGCGGAAGCATGCGCCGAAAGCGCTCCGATGTAAGCGCCGCGGCCCTGGTCTTCATGCATAAGAGCAACCCGGCGGACGAGTTGTTTGTGATCAACTTCAATGATCGCGTAGTGTTCGGCCTGCCCGAGACGAAGCTGTTCTCCGCCAATTTTCAGCAGCTCCTGTTGGCGCTCTCAAACGCAACGACCGGTGGCAAGACATCCCTGAACGATGCCGTGCTTACCGGCCTTGAACATCTGCGGAAAGGGAGCCTGAACAAGAAGGTGCTGATCGTAATAAGCGACGGCGGCGACAATGCGAGCAAACATACGTTAAAGGAAGTGGTTGCGGCAGCCGAAAAGTCCGACGTCACCATCTACGCTGTCGGACTTTTCGACGAAGATGACACAGACCGGAATCCGAAGGTTCTCAACCTCTTGGCCAAGGTAACCGGAGGTCAGGCTTTCTATCCTCCGGAAACCCCGGGCGTGATAGCAATCTGCGAGCGGATCGCGGCCGACATCCGGCACCAATATACGATCGGCTACAAACCGGAACACCAAGAAATGGATGGCAAGTTTCGCGCGATCCACGTGTGGGTGAAAGCCGCCGGCGGAACCAGATATACGGTAAGAACCAGGTCGGGTTATCTCGCCTCGGAAGAGGAGCCTATCCAGTGACAGTCAGAATGCGGAGGTACGCGGTGCGCAAGCTGCTCAACACGAGTCAGATCTTCTTTCTGCTCGCCGGGGTCGGCCTGCTGGCTTACTGTTGCTTTGCTCTGTTGTCGGCCAGGTTCTATCAGGCCCGGCAATCTGAGGACTTCGATGCCGCCATCCAGCGGCAGATGAGTTCCCCTGCGCAAACTTCGCTGACTCCCGGAGCGATTGTCGGGCGTCTGTCAATTCCGCGTCTGGATTTAAAGGTGATGGTCGTTGAGGGTGTGGACCAAGGCGACTTGCGGCACGCGGCGGGGCACATCGAAAAGACCGCCCTCCCGGGCCAGCCTGGCAACGTAGGGATCGCGGCCCATCGCGACACGTTCTTCCGGCCGCTTAAGGACATTCAGCAAAACGACACGATCTACCTGACAACGCAGCACGGCGAATATCGGTATCGAGTGGTGTCGACTCAGATTGTGCGGCCCGACAATGTCGGGGTACTGGCGGCAACCGAAGGCCAGGATTCGTTGACCCTGGTCACCTGTTATCCGTTCTACTACGTGGGCTCCGCGCCCTCGCGGTTTATAGTTCATGCAACGTTCGTTGATAATGGAAGTTCACCCAAAACCTTAGGAGATTCTTTTGTCAACCATCGTTCGCGTTACAGGTACGGAAATATTGGATTCGCGTGGCAACCCCACGGTAGAGGCCGAGGTTTTTCTTGGCGACGGCAATATGGGCCGGGCAGCGGTGCCGTCTGGCGCCTCCACGGGAGAGCATGAAGCTGTAGAACTACGAGATGGCGATAAGTCGCGCTATTTGGGCAAGGGCGTTCTGAAGGCAACGGCCCACATCAACGGCGAAATCGCCAAGGCGATCCAGGGCCACGACGCCACTTTGCAGTCCAAGATCGACAAGATCATGATCGATCTCGACGGCACGCCGAACAAAGGCCGACTCGGCGCCAACGCGATTCTGGCCGTTTCGATGGCCACTGCACGAGCGGCGTCGGCCAGCCAACGGACTCCGCTTTACCGGTATCTCGGCGGCGTGAATGCGGTCACTTTGCCCGTGCCGATGATGAACATCATCAACGGCGGCGCACATGCCGACAACTCGGTGGACTTGCAGGAGTTCATGATCGTTCCGTACGGCGCGTCCAAGTTCTCCGAAGCCCTGCGAATGGGCGTGGAGGTGTTCCACACCCTCAAGAAGGTTCTCTCGAAGAAGGGCTATTCGACTTCCGTAGGCGATGAGGGCGGGTTTGCGCCCAATCTGAAATCGAACGAAGAAGCCCTCGAAAGCTGCCTGGAGGCCATCACGCAGGCTGGTTTCAAGGTCGGTGAGCAGATCGGTATCGCGCTCGATCCGGCTTCGAGCGAGTTTTATTCGAATGGGAAATACATCTTCAAGAAGAGCGACAAGAGTGAGCGCACTTCGGAACAGATGGTGGAGTTCTGGGCTAACTGGAAGCGGCAGTATCCCGCGATTGTATCCATTGAAGACGGCATGGCTGAAGACGATTGGGCCGGCTGGAAGCTGTTGACCGACACCCTCGGCGCGACCACGCAGCTTGTGGGCGACGATCTGTTCGTCACCAACAGCACGCGGCTGCAGCGCGGCATCAACGAGAAGATCGGCAACTCAATTCTGGTGAAGGTCAACCAGATCGGCAGCTTAACCGAAACGCTGGAAGCCATGGAACTGGCGGCCAAAGCAGGCTATACGGCAGTCGTTTCGCATCGCTCGGGCGAGACGGAAGATCCGTTCATCGCGGATCTTGCGGTCGCCACCGGCGCGGGACAAATCAAGACGGGTTCGGCCAGCCGCACGGACCGCATCGCCAAGTACAACCAGTTGCTGCGGATTGAAGAGAAGCTGGGCGAGGCCGCGAAGTTCCCCGGCAAGAAGGCGTTCAAACAGTAATGGCTCGCCGAAAACCGCTGGTCTTAACGATTCTGGACGGGTGGGGTTACCGGGCGGAATCGGTTGGGAATGCGATTGCGCTCGCTCGCAAGCCAACCTACGATTCGCTGCTGAGGGATTTCCCCAACACGCTGGTGCACACCTCGGGCAAAGCGGTCGGCTTGCCCACCGGGCAGATGGGAAACAGCGAAGTAGGGCACTTGAATATCGGAGCAGGGCGCGTGGTCCATATGGATGTCACGCGCATCGACCTTCAGATCGAGAATGGCGAATTCTTCCAGAACCCCGCGCTTCTCGGGGCGATGAAGAATGCCACCACTCGCAGACTGCATCTGCTGGGGCTTTGCAGTACGGGCGGCGTCCACTCTTCGATGCAGCATCTGTTCGCGCTGCTGAAGATGGCGAAGCTCGAAGGCGTGACCGAGGTGTTCGTCCACTGCTTCATGGACGGGCGGGATACGGGGCCGAATACGGGCGCGGGGTTCATCGAAGACCTGCAGAAGGAGATGTCGGATAAGGGCGTGGGGCGGATCGCGTCGCTCTCCGGCCGCTACTACGCGATGGATCGCGACAAGCGCTGGGAGCGCATCGAGCGGGCGTTCGGCGCGATGACCAAGGGCGACGGCGTGAAGTCGGAGGATCCTCTAGCGGCGGTGAAGGCGTCATACGAGCACGGCATCACGGACGAGTTCATTGAGCCGGTGACGATCGTAGACGCAAGTCAGGAGCCGATCGGGCTGATTCGCGAGGACGATTCAGTGATTTTCTATAATTACCGCGCCGACCGCGCGAGGGAGATGACGGAGAAGATCATCGGAGCGATGAGGGTTCACTACGTGACGATGACGCAGTACGACCGTAGCTTTCCGGTACCCTTCGTGCTGCCGAAACAACATCCGAACAACATTCTGGCGAACGTGTTCGCGCAACTGAATTGGGCGAACTTGCGTGTGGCGGAGACGGAAAAGTACGCGCACGTAACCTACTTCTTCAACGGTGGCGTGGAGACTCCCTTCGCCCGCGAGGAACGCGAGATGGTGGCGAGCCCGAAGGTGGCGACGTACGATCTGAAACCGGAGATGAGCGCGCAGGGGATTCTTGACCTGACTGTGAAGCACATCGATCAGGACGCCTTCGACGTGATCGTGATGAACTTCGCGAATGCCGATATGGTGGGGCATTCGGGCAAACTGGAGCCCACGATTCGCGCCGTGGAGACCGTAGATGCGTGCCTGGCCGGTATCTATCAGGCGCTGAAGCTGAAGAACTTTAGCTGGCTGATTACAGCCGACCACGGAAATGCGGAGACGATGATCGACCCGGTGACAGGTGGACCGCACACCTATCACACGACGAATCCGGTGCCGTTTCTTCTGGTTGACGATTCGAAGTCGAAGCTCAAGCCGACCGGCGCATTACAGGATATTGCGCCTACCGTGTTGGGGATTCTTGGGGTCGAACAGCCGAAGGAGATGACGGGGCAGGACCTCCGAGAAGCGTAAAGCAGAAGGCGGCGAGCAGTATTAGCCAGGCGCTGAGCGAAACGATCAGCGCCGTGGTCAGCGATTTCAAGTTGAAGCGGAACAGAAGTTCGTGCGATCCGGCGGGAACCAGGACGCCGGAAAGGGCTTGGTCCAACACGAAGACAGGGGCCGGAGTGCCGTCGACGGCCGCGTACCATCCTGGGAAGTATGGCACGGCGATGCGCATGATGCTGGGCGTTGCGGCGCTGTATTTCATGCGATACAGGCTGCCTTCGTAGCCCGTGATCTCGACCTTTGCCTGGGGATCCTGCTGAAAAGGGCCGGGATTGGCGGTTAGGATTGTGGCGGTCGCCGGGTCAAGGGTCGCGAGGCTGCCGGTTGATAGAACGTGGGCCGGGAACGTGGCGCGCGGCAGGGCGTCCCGGTTGGGGAAAACCTGGCGAGTACTTAGATCCAACCCGTGCGTTACGCCGAGGCCGTTCAGTAGCTTTGTATTGGTGCGCGCGGAGATCATATAGCCGGTGTAGGCCTGCAGCTCCAGCGGATTGTAGCCGTACGTTGTCTCAAGCTCGGCGGCGAGTGCGCCATTCAACGGGCCGAAGTCTTTATTGTCGGCGGGCACGAAGAGCCGGTTCAGCGGATTGCTGTGTAGGGGTTGGGTGATGGCATCGAATTGCGCGGCGTTGTTTCCGTACAGTGCGTCGAACGAATCGGCGGCATAGGCCAGTGGATTGCCATCCATGTTCCAGAAATAGACGTTCCCGAACGCGACGGTGGCAAGCGCTCCGATTAGCCATGGTTTACGAAAATGGCTAGCGGGGAACTGAGCCCCTGCGGCGGCGAGGATGGCCAGTACGAGAGCTGCGACGAACCAGATATCTACGGGCGCGCGGACCGAACGGAAACCGGGAAGGACCGCGATCAGCCGGTATAGGCCGGCGGAGGGTCCGAGCGCGTACCAGAGCGTCGGAATCAACATGATGGCTGCGAGCGGCCGCATTGAGTTCTTCATCAGGCCGGCCAGAGCAAGAACGGGCAGCAGCAGACCGGCGTAAAAGTAGAACTGCGTGATATCCGCGGGGCCATGATAAGGGCCGTGGAGAGCGCCGTAATAATTGGGGAAGAACAGGGTTAATAGAGCGCCCGGAACGAGTGGGGAATTGGTCTGCGAATGGAATTCCGCCGTTGAGCGGATGGATTGCGACGCGAGTTCCAGAGCAGGCAGCCACGCGATGCACGAGAGCATAATCGCCGCAGCCATCACACCTGCCAGTATCGCCATTGCCTTCAGGCGGCGAAGGGAGACGGCAAAGAGAAACAGCCCGAAAAAGCTGTAGAGTGCGGTTTGGAAATGTCCCGCGAGCATGAGAAGCGCTCCAACCGCCGCGCAGAGCGGACCGTATCGCAATAGGCTCTTCAAGACCGCTCGCCGGAAGGACCATAGGAGCCAAGGGAAGAGAGCCGCAACCTGGAACATTCCGACGTGAGAGCTGTGGGCGGCGAAGAATCCAGAGAAGGCGTAGAAGATAGCGGCAAGGATGGCGGCGTACGAGCTTTCCAAAAGATCGAGAGCGAGGAGCCAGGCTCCGAGGCAGGCGATGGCAGCGTGTAGAAAAAGCTCCCACTCAATGCCGCGCGCCGTAATACCGGCGAGAAAGAATGGCCAGTTGAGCGGATACCAGGCTCCGATCTCGGGGTCGGCGAGAAGCGGCATGCCTGAGAAAACATAGGGCGTCCAAACGGGAATCTTGCCGTGATGGAGTTGCTCTGAGAAGTATTTCTGTAGCGAGTAATGAACGTCGACGGCGTCCCGCTGAATCGAAGCGCGATCGCTAAAAAGTGGAACGAGATAGTAGCCGAGAACGAGGCAGACCAGCCCCAACGCGATAGCAGGAAGACGGAAGCGTTCGTAAGGTGATTCAGTACGTACCGGCGGTCTCGGTTTGGGAGCGAATTGGATACGTCTGGCCTGACGGGACGCCATGTGGATTCATCAGTGTAACTCGCGGCGGGGGTTCGGGAGCGAGTACCAGGCGATGGAGAGGAGGATCGCCATGGCGGTGTGGCTTGCAATAGGAATGATGAAGAAATACCTGATCATCAAGAGCGCGTAACCTGCTTCTCCCAGGGCCAGAACGCCGGCGATCGCGCGGGTTCCAGGCATAGCCGTTGCATGGAACAGTTGCCAGAGGATTAGGGATTCGACAATGAGACTCAGCGACACGAAGAGTTCGTAGCCAAAGTACATGTCCCAGTAGGTGCGATAGCTGCCGCTAAAGCTGAACGCTTGTGACTTCATCGCCGCGATAATCGTTTCCTCCGCGATGCCATGTTTGGGCACAAAGGAGAATATCAGAAACGTGTGACCGGCCAGCTCCAGCAGGGCCAGCGCGAACGCTACTCGAAGAAGGTTTGACG
>Ga0302325_10022554_pt1 | contig 13173 bp, 11 predicted proteins | sample Palsa_T0_2_FD_201948 | JGI IMG/M metagenome (GOLD analysis project Ga0302325, IMG submission 201948) | Peat permafrost microbial communities from Stordalen Mire near Abisko, Sweden - Palsa_T0_2 | ecosystem: Environmental > Terrestrial > Soil > Palsa > Peat permafrost | place: Sweden: Abisko... | reverse complement strand
AGCCATTCTGCGCTCCTGATCTCTTGGGAAGGATGGCCCACAGGCCGCGGTTATTCTGGGTCACGGCGAGGGCCAGCAGGGTGTCGAATGCGCCGGGGTCGAAATCCGGCAGAAAGACGGCGCCGGGGTGCGACGCGAGACGGGTAGTGGTGCTCCGTCCGTTGGCGGAGATGTTGAGCAGAATCTGTGCTGCGTCAGGCGCGGCGGTCAGGTTGACCGCAGAATTGTTGACGGTGGCGCTGAGCTGGACGTGGCGAAGATGGTTGGCCGGGGAAAGCCGCTCCGTTTTGGAGAAGTTGTAGTTGAGTCCCTGCATGGCGACGCGGACGACGGAAGTGGTGTCGTAGCCCTTTGGGTCGGCGGAAAAGGTGACGGTGGCGGTGCCGACCGATTTGCCATGCTGGGCAATAATGAAGCTCCCCGTTTGGGGCATTGCAGACTGCGGGACAACCAAGAGCAGCGCGAAAAGCGCGAGAGCGAGAGTGCGCGGCTTCATCTTCACGCTTGTTTAGACGCGAGTTGGGCTGGGGTGGTTGCGGTCGGATTTTCTTAGGAGGACCCGACGGCCGGCTGGGGAAGGATCGTGGTCTCCCACCCTTCCGCGATGAGACTGCGGAAGGATGGGGCACGGTGCCGTTGGGTTCCGATCCCTGTTGCCTGTTCCTTGGTCCCTGTTCCCTCGTCTTTCAACCTTTGGCAACGCCGAAGCGCTTGTTCACTTCAGCCCAGTTGACGACATTCCACCAGGCTTCAAGGTACTTGGGGCGAAGATTCTGGTATTTCAGGTAGTAGGCGTGCTCCCACACATCGTTGCCGAGGATCGGATAGAGGCCCTGACTCAGCGGCGAGTCCTGATTGGCGGTGGTGGTTACCTTGAGCTTGCCGCCGGTGAACACCAGCCATCCCCAGCCGGAGCCGAACTGTTTGGCGGTGGTCTCGTTGAAGGTCTTCTTGAAGGCTTCGAAGTCGCCAAAGTCGGCGGTGATCTGATCGGCGATGGGGCCGGAGGGCGCGCCGCCAATGCCCGCGGAGCCGGCAGGGCCCATGAGCGTCCAGAAAGCAGTGTGGTTGGAGTGGCCACCGCCGTTGTTGCGCACCACGCCGCGAATGTCCTCAGGGATATCGGCCAGGCCGCGAATGAGGTCGTCGACAGATTTGGCGGCAAGGTCGGGGTGGCTGGCCAGGGCAGCGTTGACGTTTGTGATGTAGGCCTGGTGATGCTTGTCGTGGTGCAGCTTCATGGTCTCCGCATCGATAAAAGGCTCGAGCGCGGCGTAGTCGTAAGGCAGTGGTGGAAGTTCGTAGGCCATGTGGGGAAATCTCCTTCGATTGGAATTATAGGTTGAGGGTTCGGCCGGGGGTGGTCACAAAAGGACAGAGGCCAGGAGCCCGAGGGTTGAAGCTTTACACACAACACCGTGCGCGTATGTTTTGATGGATGCCGGAGGCGATGGGTTGGGTGCGGGAAAAAGAAGAGAAGCTGGGGGTCAGGGATCAAAGGATAGGGACTGAGGGACTAGGGACTGAGGGACTAGGCCGGGCATCGCGGGGAATTTGCCGGACTGAAACCTTCATGCCATGGGGAACATCGGTACAATGGACGGCATTGCGCGGCGCTCCTGGCCTTCGTTCCTGTATTCGCGCCCTGGTCTCCAATTGCCCCTATTTGAAATGAGTGAAGCGACGATGAGCAAAGACCCGTTGTACCGTTGGCTTGATCAGCAGGGTGAGGCGTTTGGCGGGCCGGGCTCCGAGCCGCGGTGGACTTCCAGCGTGAAGGATGCGGTGGGGACGGCGTACGCGGCTTCGAGCCGGATCTGGTTTACCTGCTCGCACGGAATTCTGAACGAGGTTTACCACCCGACGATCGATCGGGCGCAGGTACGAGACATGGAGTTCCTGGTGACCGACGGCGAGACGTTTTTCCACGAGGAGAAGCGCGACCTGCAGACGACGTTCGAGTACATCCATCCGGAGGCGCTGGGGGTACGCTATGTGAACCGCGACCCGCAGGGGCGGTACACGCTGACCAAGGAGATCGTCTGCGACCCGCACCACTCGGTGGTTTTGAATCACGTGCGTATCGAAGGCGACAAGGAACTGCTGCCGCGGTTGAAGGTTTATGCGCTGTTGGCGCCGCATTTGGATGGCGGCGGGGCGGGCAACTCGGCGCGGGCGTTGGACCTTGCCGGCCGCAAGGTGCTGATGGCGTGGAAGAACAAGTGGTCGCTGGCCATGGCGGCGCACTGCGGTCCATCGGGGGTCGGATTCTCGCGGGTGAGCTGCGGATTTGTGGGCGTGAGCGACGGATGGCGCGACCTGATGGACAACTTCCACATGGATTGGGAGTTTGGCTCGGCGACGGACGGCAACATTGCGGTGATGGGCGAGCTGGACCTGGACGGAATGGGCAAAGACGAGGTGCTCGAATTCACGGTTGCGTTCGGCATCGGCGTGGGCCATCATACGGCGGCACAAAAAACGGTGGGGTCGCTGGCGACTCCATTTGCCGAGCTCCGCGAGCGCTATATTACGCAGTGGAAGCGTGCCGCGAATCCCTCTTTTCTGGCGCCCAAGGCAGGTGATGGCGGCAAGTTGATGGGGACGAGCCACAACGTGCTGCTGGCGCACGAAGACAAGACGTATTCTGGCGCTTTCGTGGCGTCGGCGTCGATTCCCTGGGGCCAGTCGAAGGGCGACGACGACCTGGGCGGCTACCACCTGGTGTGGACCCGCGACATGGTGCAGACGGCGACGGCTTTGCTGGCCTGCGGGCGGGCAGAGACGGCGCGCCGTGCGCTCGTCTATCTGGCCTGCACGCAACAGCCCGACGGCGGCTTTGCACAAAACTTCTGGATCGACGGAACCCCTTACTGGCGCGGCCTGCAATTGGACGAAGTGGCGTTCCCGGTCATTTTGGCCTGGCGCTTGTGGAAGGCGGACGCGCTGGGCGAGTTGAAGATGTTTCCGTTTGTGGAGCGGGCAGCAGGGTTCCTGGTGCGTCACGCGCCCATCACCAACCAGGAGCGCTGGGAGGAGAACGCGGGCTACTCGCCGTCGACGCTGGCGGCGGTGATCGGCGGCCTGATTTGCGCGGCGGATCTATCGCGGGCGCACGATTCGGTGGAGCTGGCCGTGTTTCTGGAGGAGTTTGCCGACTGGATCGAGAAGCACCTGGAAGACTGGACCGTGACCAACGACGGCGTGCTGCTCAAGGAAGTGAAACGCCACTACATGCGCATTCGTCCGCCAGAGTCGGGCGAGGCGTATGCCTGCGAGGATTGCGGGAAGGAAATTATCCATCTGAACAACCGTCCACCAGGCACACGCACGGAATTTGAGGCGCGCGAGATCATCGACGGCGGCTTTCTTGAACTGGTGCGCTACGGCGTGCGGCGAGCGGACGATTCGCTCATGGTGGACTCATTGAAGGTAGTGGATGCGGTGCTGAAGAAGGATCTGCCCCAGGGGCCCGGCTGGCTGCGCTACAACAATGACGGCTATGGCGACCGCCTCGACGGCGGCCCGTTCCAGGGATGGGGCCAGGGGCGTGTGTGGCCGCTACTCACCGGTGAGCGCGCCCACTATGAACTGGCGGCGGGCAAGGACATCACCGAGCTGATCAGGACGTATGAGCGCTTTGCGACCGCCGGCCAGATGATGCCCGAGCAGGTGTGGGATGAGCCGAATTTGCCGGGCACCAGCCTGAAGCTGGGCATGCCCGGAGGATCGGCGGTTCCGCTGGTGTGGGCGCATGCTGAGTACCTCAAGCTGCTGCGCTCCGCGGTCGACGGCAAGGTCTTCGACCGCATCGATGCCGTGTATGAGAGGTACTGCGAGCCGGAAGGCAGGAAACGTCTGCGCGGCAACCTGGAGATCTACACTCGCAAGCGGCCGATCCAGAGCATTGTGGCGGGAGAAACGCTGCGAATCCTAGACGAGAAGCGGTTTGACCTGGTGTGGACCGCGGACGGCTGGCAGACGAAACAGACGACGATGAGCCATAGCCTGGGCAGCACGGGGTTCAGCGCGGAGATTGCCACCGGACCTAAAGACAGCATGCTCGAATGGACTCTCCATTGGACCGAGCAGAACGCCTGGCTTGGATACAATGTGGTGGTGAAAGTTGAAAAGGCATGACTGCCTGGAACGGCGAAGAACATGGCGAGCAAGTAGATGAGTTAAGCGGCGTGGGAACACCGCACGGATTCTGACCGCGCGGGGATTGGGAATCACTCGAAAGGATACGTACAACCTTATGACTTCAAGCATTGCCGGACTTTCAATCGACGAGCTTTCTATCGACACATTGCGGCTGCTGGCAGTGGACACCGTGGAAAAGGCCAATAGCGGCCATCCGGGCGCTCCGTTGGGCTGCGCGCCAATCGCCTACCTGCTCTATCACAAGCTGATGAAGCACAATCCGAAGCACTGGAAGTGGGTAGACAGAGACCGCTTTGTGCTCTCCAACGGGCACGCCTCGGCGCTGCTCTATGGGTCGCTCTATCTTTCCGGCTACAAGATGACGATCAACGACCTGAAGCGCTTCAGGCAGTGGGAATCGATTACACCGGGGCACCCCGAGTATGGGGATACGGAAGGCGTTGAAGTGACGACTGGGCCGCTTGGCCAAGGCATCGCGATGTCCGTGGGCATGGCCATTGCGGAGAGCCATCTGGCAGCCATCTATAACAAGCCCGGCTTCGAGATTGTGAATCACCACACCTTTGCGCTCTGCGGCGACGGCGACCTGATGGAAGGCGTGAGCCACGAGGCCGCAGCTCTGGCCGGAATGCTGAAACTCGGCAAGCTCATCTGGATCTACGACGACAACCTGATCTCGCTCGACGGACCCACCGAGCTGAGTTACAACGACGATGTGATGGAACGCTTCAAGGCCTACCACTGGCACACGCAGCACGTGAAAGACGGCAACGATCTGAAGGCCATCGAAGAGGCGATTGAAAACGCCAAAGCCGAGACCGAGAGGCCGTCCATCATTGCGGTGCGCACGGTGATTGGCTACGGCAGTCCCAAGGCCGGCACCAACAAGGTGCACGGCGAGGCCATGGGCGCGGAAGCCGTTGCAGCAACGAAGAAATTCTTCGGCTTCCCTGAAGACCAGAGCTTCTATGTGCCGGACGATGCGCTGGCCAACTGGCGCAAGGCTATCGATCGCGGCGCGGAGCTTGAGGCTGCGTGGGACAGGAAATTCGAAGGCTACAAGGCAGCCAATCCGGAACTGGCCGCGGAGTTCGAGCGCACCCAGAGCGATGTGCGCAAGGACGGCTGGATCAAGGCAATTCCTTCTTATCCTGCGGGCAAGCCCGTTGCCACGCGCAACGCCGGCGGCGCGGTGATGAACGCCCTTTCCGGCCTGGTGCCGGAGTTGTTCGGCGGCGCGGCCGATCTGACCGCTTCCACTAAGACAATCTTCAAGCCGGGGGCCAGTTTCCACGTCGATCCCGCGGGGCGAAACGTGTTCTTCGGCGTGCGCGAGTTTGGCATGTGCGCGGCGGTGAATGGAATTGCCGCGCATGGCGGCTTGATTCCGTTCGGGTCCACCTTCTTTTGCTTCTCAGACTATTGCAAGCCGGCGATAAGGTTGGCCGCGCTCATGAAGATTCGCTCGCTGTTTGTCTTCACGCATGACTCGATTGGCCTGGGTGAAGACGGGCCCACGCACCAGCCCGTTGAGCAGTTGATGATGCTGCGCGCCGTACCCGGACTGACCGATTTTCGCCCCGCCGACGCCAATGAAACCGCCGCTGCGTGGCGCCTGGCACTCGAGCGCACGGGCCCGAGCTTCTTTGCCCTGAGCCGCCAGGATCTGCCGGTAATCGATCCGGCCGCCGTGGACGTATACGGCGGCGTGAGCAAGGGCGCCTACGTGCTGCAGGATGCCGACAACGCGCAGGTGGTGCTGATCGGTACGGGCTCGGAAGTGTCAGCCGCGATAGAAGCGGCGAAGCTTCTCGCCGGCGAAGGCATCAGTGCCCGCGTGGTGAGCATGCCCAGTTGGAAGATCTTCGAAGAGCAATCCGCAGCATACAAGGCGAGCGTGCTGCCTGCGGGCGTGCCCAGGATTTCAGTTGAAGCAGGAGCAACACTGGGCTGGTGGAAGTACGTGGGACTGGACGGCGATGTGGTTGGACTGGACAGGTTTGGGGCTTCCGCGCCGGGCCCAATTGTGCTGGAGAAACTGGGATTTGGTGCGGCGAGCATCGCGGCGCGGGCTAAGAAGCTGGTGAAGTGAGAACAGGGGCTAGGGGACTAGGGACTAGGGACTAAGGAGCGGTGGGCGAGTGGAAGGAAAACGCGAATTGGAACACCTTTCGGATATCGGCTGCCTATCAACTTAGCAGAGCCTCTAGTCCCTTAGTTCCTTAGTCCCTAGTCCCTGAATTCCAAAGGAGCGTCATGAAGTTAGTCATCGCATCCGACCACGCGGGGTTTCCACTCAAGGAAGAGGTCCGCGCTTATCTGGCAAACGCCGGCCACGAGATCGTGGACCTGGGCGCGTACACTGTCGACCCGCTGGACGACTATCCTGACTTCGCCGAGAAGTTGGGCCTGGCGATCAAGGCAGGCGCAGCCCCACGGGGGATTCTGATTTGCGGCTCCGGCGTGGGTGTTTGCGTGGCGGCCAACAAGATTCCCGGAATACGCGCAGGCATGTGTCACGATACTTACTCCGCGCACCAGGGCGTGGAGCACGACGATATGAACGTGATTGTGTTCGGCGCGCGAGTGATCGGTCCATCGCTGGCATTCGAACTGGTCGATGCGTTTATTCGCGCCAAATTCATTACCAATGAAGAACGGTTTACGCGGCGATTCAAGAAAGTGCTGGCCATCGAGGCAAAGTACCAATGCGGCGATGGCTCAGCGAACCCGGCTTAGGAAATCCCTGTTAGCGGCTTGTGGGGAGGTCCACGATTGCCGGCAGGAATGCAGATAACTTCATCAGGAATTCATGACAGAAATATAGAGTGAAAGGCGCCGATGTTCCCCTTCGACGTGATCCTTTTCGATGTAGGCGGAGTGCTGCTGACCAACGGTTGGGATCATGGCGAGCGCGCCGCTGCCATGGAGCATTTTGACCTCGACCTCGGTGCCTTCGAGGCCCGCCATGCAGCTCCCTATGACGCTTGGGAGCGAGGCATCCTCCCGCTGAAAGCTTACCTCGATACCACTGTCTTTTATGAGCCGCGTAATTTTACCCGCGATGAGTTTTTCGAATTCATGCTGACCCAGTCGAAGGTGCTTCCCGATGGCGCCATGGGAATCCTCGCCGAGCTTGCCGCATCACACGAGTGCCTGGTAGGCGTGTTGAACAACGAGGCACGCGAGACGAACGAGTATCGCTTGGAGAAGTTCGGAGTGCGCGCGCTGGTGAACGTTGCGCTCAGCTCGTGCTATCTTGGCTTGCGGAAGCCGGACCTCGTCATTTACAAGCGGGCGCTGGATATTCTGGGCAGGCCGCCCGAGCGGATTCTGTTCATCGACGACCGTGAAGAAAATGTGGCGGGCGCAGAAGCCGTGGGAATGAAGGGCATCCGCTTTGAAGGCGCGGAAGCTTTGAGAAGCGAGTTGGCGAAACTGGGAGTTATCTAAACCATTGGGGGCGATATGCAACTTGGGCTGATCGGATTAGGCAAAATGGGCGGTAACATGGCGGAGCGGCTGCGCCTGGGCGGCCACCAGGTGGTGGGTTTCGACTTCAACGCAGACGCGGTGGCCAAGCTCACGGCATCCGGCAATGTGGGTGTGTCCACTCTCGAAGACCTGGCCGCGAAGTTGCAAGGCCGCAAGGCAATCTGGATCATGGTGCCGCAAGGCAAGCCTGTTGACGAAACCATCGCCAAGCTCGAGCCGCATTTGAATCCCGGCGATATTTTGATCGACGGCGGTAACTCGAATTACAAAGACACCATGCGCCGCCACGACGAGATTGCCGCCAAGGGGTTTCAGTTTGTCGACGTGGGAACTTCCGGCGGCGTGTGGGGCTTGAAGGAGGGTTATAGCATGATGATCGGCGGCGACACGGAGCCTGTCGAGTATCTGCGGCCCATCTTCGAGACGCTGGCGCCTGCGCCCGATAAGGGCTGGGGGCGTGTAGGGCCTGGAGGTGCAGGGCACTTTGTGAAGATGGTTCACAATGGAATTGAATACGGCATGATGCAGGCATTTGCCGAAGGCTTCACCATCATGGAAAGGAAAGAAGAGCTGGGTCTGGACCTGGTGCAGATTTCGGAGATCTGGCGCTATGGCAGCGTGGTGCGCAGCTGGCTGCTCGATTTGACCGCGGACGCGCTGAGCAAGAATCCAACGCTCGAGGGTCTGGAAGCATTTGTCGAAGACTCAGGCGAAGGCCGCTGGACGGTGATTGAGGCGATCGATCTGAATGTCTCCGCGCCGATTATTACGGAATCGCTGATGAGGCGCATTCGTTCGCGGGAAGAGAATAACTTCACCGACCGTATGCTGGCAATCATGCGCAACGCGTTTGGCGGACATGCGGTGAAGAAAGACTGAAACGCAGATTGCAGATGACAGATTACAGCTCACAGTTCAATGCCCGAGTTCCGAGACACAAAACTGTCATCTGTAACCTGTCATCTTAAGAACAACCGGAGGCTGTTATGGCGACGATGCAGATGAGTGTTAAGCCGGAGGATCTTTCCAAGGTCGCTCAGGGGCGCGAAACGATTCCCGACCCGGGGATTCTTGTTATCTTTGGCGCTTCGGGCGACTTGACCAAGCGCAAGCTGCTGCCTGCTCTGTTTCATCTGCGGCAGAACAAGCTGCTGCCCGACAAGTTCTCCATCGTGGGCGTGGCGCGGCGTCCGCTGGGCGACGAATTTGCGGCGGACATGCGCGACGGGATTATCAAGTTTGGCGGCGTGCAGGCGGGCGACCCCATGCTGGACGATTTTGTGAAGCAGATCAGTTACTTTCCTCTTAACTTCGACGATCCGGCGAGTTATGCCGGACTTAAGGCGGAGTTAGAGCGGATTGACGCCGAGAAAGGGCTGGGGGGCGACCGGCTCTTCTATCTCGCCACCGCGCCGGAATTCTTTGCCGGCATTGTGGAGAACCTGGGCGCGCAAGGCATGGCGCATCCGGAAAAAGGAAAGACCGCCGTCGTGATTGAAAAGCCCTTCGGGCACGACCTGGATTCGGCGCGCGAGCTGAACCACCAGGTGAACGCCGTCTTTCACGAGAACCAGGTCTTTCGCATCGATCACTATCTGGGCAAAGAGACGGTACAGAATATTTTGGTCTTTCGCTTTGCCAACGGAATCTTTGAGCCCATCTGGAACCGCAACTACATTGACCACGTGCAGATCACCGCGGCCGAGACGCTGGGCGTGGAAGGACGCGGGCCGTTTTACGAGAAGGCAGGCGCATTGCGCGACGTGGTGCAGAACCACATGATGGAACTGCTGAGCTTTGTCACCATGGAGCCGCCCTCGAGCTTTGAGTCCGAGAGCGTGCGCCAGGAGAAGCTGAAAGTCTGGAAGTCGATGCCGCCGATTCCGATTTTGAATGCCGTGCGCGGCCAGTACGGGCCAGGCGTCATCAATGGACAGCGCGTGGTGGGATACCGCGATGAAGAGCGGGTCAATCCCGATTCAGGCACGGAGACCTACGCGGCAATCCGCCTGCAGATTGAGAACTGGCGCTGGGCAGGCGTGCCGATTTATCTGCGCGCCGGCAAGCGGCTCAAACAGCAGGCCACGGAGGTGAGCATTCAGTTCAAACAGCCGCCGCTGCTGATCTTCAACCGACTGCAGAACAGCGGCCCCTGCCAGGAAATTCAGCCCAACCTGCTCACCATTCGCATTCAGCCGGATGAGGGCATCGCGCTGCGCTTTGGAGCCAAGGTGCCCACCTCGTCGGACATGTCGGTGTGCCCGGTAAACATGGACTTTGACTACGAGGCGGCCTTTGGCAAGTCGAGCGCCAACGGCTACGAACGGCTGCTGCTGGAGGCGATGCTGGGCGACCAAACTTTGTTCGCGCATCGCGACGGCGTGGAGACGACCTGGGCGCTGTATACGCCGATTCTGGAAGCGTGGGCGGCGAAGAAGCCGGAAGTCTTCCCCAATTACTTTGCCGGCAAGTGGGGCCCGGAGTGCGCTGACCGGTTGCTCGAGCGCGAGGGGCACGCCTGGAGAAATGACCTGGGACGCAAGGTGTAACAGCGAGTTATTAAGTCGGTACGTTGCAATTGAAGAGCGCATGCATCGGCGGTAAGCTGGGCCTATGCGCTCTCTCATTTTTGGAGTTATGATTCTGGCGTCCTCCGGGTTCCTCCACGCCCAGAAGACGATTCGACAGGTTGATTTCAAGAACTTCTCCTACCCCTTGAGCAGCCATATGCTCAGCCATGCGCGCCTGCAATGGCTTGACATGTCGCCGGGAGGAAGCATCAAGGGCCAATCGGTCCGGCTGGTCAATGGAAAAGATACCACTGGGTTGCCTGGATTTACTTTGCAGTATGTCGAGTACGCCGATGTGACAGGCGACGGCAAAGAGGATGCCATTGCGGTGCTGCGATACGACAGCGGCGCCGCGCAGAACATCAATTACGTCTACATTTACACCCTGGCCAATGGACAACCGAAGCTGCTGGCTTATTGCCATACGGGCGGCGGTACGCATTTAGGTCTCCGCAAGGCCTACGGCCAGCGGGGTCAACTGGTGATCGAGATGCTCGACCGCCAGAGTGTGCCCGGGAACTGCTGTGCGCCGGGGTTTGTGCTCATGCGCTACAAGTGGCGCGATGGAGGCTTTCAGATTTCCGGCTCGCCCGAGCATGGGACGCTGAAACAGCCTTGAGCTTTTATTCGCGAATGACTTTGACGAAGATGCCGTCCGGCAATTCGCCTTCCAGCAGGTGCACCACGCCGTCTTTCACGTAGCCTTCAATCACCTGGCGCTGCGGCTTTACCGGCGATGGGGCCGGCATGGCTGGAGGGCGAAGCGGGGCGTCGCTTACGCGTCGACTGGCGGCCTCCGTGGCTTGCTGAGCCGGCGTGCGGCCCATTCCCTTGTCCATGGCTTCGTTGGCCAGGAGGTCTGCTTCCTTGTTCCCGCCCCGCAGCGTGTGGCGCATCTCGAATTTCTCCAGCCCCGCGGCCAGCCGGCGGGCCTGCTCATAAAGCGGACGCAACCCCGGGCTTGCCACCTTGTACTGGCCCTTCATTTGTTTCACCATGAGCTCGGAATCGGAAACCACGCGCAGGCGCTTGGTACCGTTCTCGCTGGCCCATTTCAACACCGCAAGAAGGCCGGAGTACTCGGCGTAGTTGTTGGTCTGGATGCCGAGAAACTGTGCCAGGCGGGCGACGATGCGGCCCTGCGGGTCTTCGATCACCGCGCCGTAGCCGGAGGGGCCGGGGTTGCCGCGGGAACCCCCGTCGCAGTGCGCGGTGAACCAGCCATCCTGGCCAGCGGGGTTGGGAGCGTTAAACAGATTTCCGGTCATCGAGTTCTAGTGTAACGGGCGGGCGCGGCCGGGAATTTGATACCGTTAGGGGGTGCAGAGCATCTGAAGGAGTATGAGCATGGAAAAGGCAACGTTTGGAGCTGGGTGTTTCTGGGGCGTGGAGGCGGCGTTGGCGGCCATTCCGGGGGTAACGGAAACTGCGGTTGGATACGAAGGCGGCGCACTTGAGCGGCCGAGCTACAAGGACGTGTGCACCGATTCGACCGGGCACGCGGAGGTGGTGGAATTGGACTTCGACCCAACGAAGGTGAGCTACGGGCAGCTGCTGGACGCGTTCTTCGCGCTGCACGATCCGACCACTTTGAACAGGCAGGGGCCGGACTGGGGCACGCAGTACCGGTCGGCGATTTTCTTCCATTCCCCGGAGCAGGAGGCGGAGGCGCAGGCCAAGATTGAGCAACTGACGGCCGAGGGGCGATTCAAGCCCAAGCGGATCGTCACCACGGTCGAACCCGCGCAGACCTTCTGGCGGGCTGAGGAATACCACCAGAAGTACCTTGAAAAGCGCGGCCAGGCAAGCTGCCATATTTAGGGGTTAGGGGTTTGTAACCCAATGGCCCCGGTCAACCCCGCCCGCTATTCCTGTGGCGCGGGTTCGGTTCCACCGGGTGTTTCGATGGGCTCCGCGTCCGCGGCCTGGTCAGCTATTTCCGCATTTTCGGTGAGTACATATTCCGGCTTGGGCGTGAGGTTCTGCGGCGGTTCCGCTGCGCCGGCGCCGGGTTCGTCGATCCAAAGGCATGCAATCCACCAGATGACAATGGCAATGTAGATTACGCCGTTGGCGTTGAACATCTTGTCGCGCAGACCCATGATGCGGTCATACTCTGCTTGCGAATGAGGAACGGCGCTGCGGGCGATGAACTGCCAGATCGCCTGCACGGCCAGTTGCGTAAGCGAAGCGGTGGAAAGGCCAATGACGATGCGATGGGTATGGCTGCGCCAGCCCGCGCCGTAGCGCCGGCCCAGGAGTATGACCAGCAAGCCCAGTTCGACGGTGAGCAGGTCGACCAGCATATCGAGCTTCTGTGCGCCCAGTTGCGTCAGGCGCAGATTGGCAATGAAAGAGCCGACGGCGAGGCTCTGCAAGGGCGGCCACGGTCCCCAGGCAACCAGCACGATGAGCGCCGGGAGCAGTACCCCGAGGGCGCCTCCCAGCCAGGTGATGCGCCGCACGGGAGCGAAGGCGCGCCTGCCCATTTCGACGACCACCAGAACGGCTACGATGGCGGAAACGCATGCCATCCCAATGAAGATTGCGTCGAGGGTGAGCGCGGGCATGCGGCCGGCGAGCAATTTCAGGGCCAGCAGGCGCAGGGTCGTCAGGGCAATTGCGACGGTGAACCAGGGAAAGCGCCTGGCGCGGTCGCGGCCGAGCAGCACCACCAGCAAAACAAGCTGTGAAGCAAACGTCAGGGTCCAAAGGATTTGGACGGCTGAAAAAAGAGGGTTGGGATGCATTTGAGCCTTGTCCGGGCGCCGCTGAGCATTCTTCGCAGAGCCACGCTATCCAGTTTAAATGCTGACCGCTGAGGAGTCTGTCGGAAAGTGGCTCACCGGCAAGACTTGAATAACGTGAGTTATGGATAAGGGGACACATGGCAGGCACAAGATTGCGCCGATTTGTTGGCAAGCCGGTGTTTCGTGTGGATCTT
>Ga0302325_10022553_pt1 | contig 13175 bp, 12 predicted proteins | sample Palsa_T0_2_FD_201948 | JGI IMG/M metagenome (GOLD analysis project Ga0302325, IMG submission 201948) | Peat permafrost microbial communities from Stordalen Mire near Abisko, Sweden - Palsa_T0_2 | ecosystem: Environmental > Terrestrial > Soil > Palsa > Peat permafrost | place: Sweden: Abisko... | reverse complement strand
AGAACATTGGTGGTTCCACAGCTAGGGCAGCGATAGACTTCGAGAAAGAATCGCCGGCGCACCAGTTTCATGTAGCGCAGCCATTCCGATTGCGCGCCCGAGCCGCAGCGGATGCAGACATTTGACCAAACGGCGGTTTCGATGGGAACAGTGAAGGTTCCGAAATACAGCGCCCAGCCATAGACGCCCAGCCGCGTGCCGAACAGGCGATCCGAGAGACGCGCGAACCAGGTGAACAAATGCAGCGAAATCTCGGTTCCATTGCCAACCAGCAGAAGGCGCTTGGGATTATGCACCCGGAAATTCCTGCGATTGAGAAAGGAAAGTGAAGCGAAGAGCGTGCGTGACTCCACATAGGGGAGATGGGTGATGTGCGTGACCGTGGCGGCGAGATCCGGAGCAGATGTAAAAGGATTGACGTGGCCTCCGCCGCGGGCCAGCCAGCGATACAGGCGATCGCCGAATGTGGAAGCGTCGGGGACGGCGATATAGAGTGCGCCGGTGGGCTTTAATACGCGCCCAATTTCCTGCAGCGAACCTGTGAGATCGTCAAAATGTTCCAGGCTGTGGTTGGAAATAACCGCGTCGAATGCGCGATCCGCGAAGGGTAGGTGCGCGGCGTCGGCTTGCGCGAAATTTTCCGCCGGGGAGGGGGGATAGTCGAGATCCGCGCGGATAGCGGTGAATGGACCGAAGCTGGAGGGGAAGCTACCGGCGCCCGAACCGAGGTCGAGAATAAGCTGGCCGGAGCCAAAGTTCTCCAAAATCTCGTGCACCGTACATTTCTATCAGATGGTTGTTAGTTGTTGGTTATTGGTGGCTGGTTGAGGCGCAGCCGTGAATCGTATATGGGACCATTGGAAAAATCATGAAGATCATGCTGCTCAACGACACCGCCTCGGTCCCACACGTAGGATGTCAGGCGGTTTCGGATGCGCATGCCAGGATGTTGGGCGAGGCTGGCCACGCGGTGATCGAACGCTTTTTCCTAGGCGAGCTCCGGCCTTTTGCCATTGCCGATAACGACGAAAAGGGCGCGATCGAGCGAGTTCTGGCCGATGATGACTTGCGGCAGAGCTTGGAGCGCTGCGACGCGGTAGTCGTGAATGGTGAAGGGACCTTGCATCATGGTTCGGGGACCGAATACTTTGCGGTACTCGGTGCTGCTCAACATCTGGGCAAAGCCTCCCTTATCGTCAACGCCGTTTTCGAGGCGCATCAGGGGTGGGCCGATGTGCTTTCGAAGCTAGACGATTTTTGCGTACGGGACGCCCGATCTCGCGAGTGTGCGGAGCGAGCGGGATTTCAGTGCAGAGTGCTGCCCGACTCTTTACTGGCCGCTCAATTCGATGTTACGCCGTACATCGATCTGACCGACAAGGTGGTGGTGAGCGATTGGCATCCGGCGCGCGATCACGACGTGGGCGAGACCATGCGCGGAATTCTGCGAGGACTTCCAGATGCGTTCTATTTCCCCCTGCTGCACGGCATTCATGCGCACACCTGGCGCGGCGCGATCGCTGTTTGGGCGAAGGCGGCCTGGATCATCACAGCGCGGCATCATGGCGTTTATATGGCTGCATTGGCGGGTAAGCCTTTTGTGGCATTGCCGTCAAACACTCTTAAGATCCAGGGTTTGCTGGAAGCCGCCGATGTCAAGATTCCGGTCTGCACCACGATCAATGAAGTGATTGCAGCACGGGCATATTCTTTGGAACGGCCGGAAGAATATCAAAAGCTCCGAGACTATTTCCGCAGTTTTTTACCACTGCAGACATTTTCAGCGCTCGGGACCGGGACTGATTCAGGAGGCGCGGCAGTTGAACTCGATCGCTTGCAAAGACAGCTGAGCGGGCGATCGAATAGCGGGAGCCCGAAATATTGGGGGCTGGGAAATGGGGATCCCGCGCAGCTGCGATCGCTTGGGTAAAAAACTAGCCGAAAAGCGCCTAGACGTGAGCCAGTTGCTCTTCGGTCGGCTCGGCGCAACAGAACCATGGCTCATCGAGATAGGGGAGCGCGGCGCGGGGCGACGGATCGGGATTTTCGAGCAATGGATGATCGCTCACCAGGTTCCAGAGATAGCCGAAAACTTCGCGGCGCGAGCCATGGGAGGCTGCAATGCGCAGCGCCTGCTCGGCGAGAGTGTCGACGGTGGGATCGGCATGCCGCCAGCGGTATAGCAGCGCGGGCTCATCGAATTCGCGAATCACGGCCTGGACGTCTGACAAATCGAGCAGCAGCGAGCCGCGCGGGATTAACAACCGCAGCGCCAGTTGCACGGGCGAGACGTTTTCCACCAGGTCCAGATCCACGAGCAGCTCCAGCAGCTCGCGATACGATTGGCGCGTGGTCCAGGGCGTGAAGGGAATGAAGGTGGGGGCCAGTGTGAGACCGAGTGACCGGAACTCGTGCGCAACCTGAGTAAAATCGGCGCGGGTATGGCCCTTGTCGAGTTTCCGAAGTACGGCGTCATCCACCGACTCGGCCGCGCTGGTTACGAACAAGCAGCCAGTCTCCCGCAGGAGCGGGAGAAGCTCGCGATGCTTCAGCAGATGCTCTATTTTAATGGTCGCGTCATAGGTCAGATCTGGAAACTCATGGTGCAGTGCGTCAACAATGCGCATGCCGTGCGTAGGGCCGTTGAAGAAATCGGGATCGCCGAAGGTAATGTGCTGGGCGCCGGCGGCCACTTGCTGGCGAATGTCCGCAAGCACCACCTCGGGCTGGACAACCCGAAAGCTCCCTTGATAAACCGGAACCACCGGGCAATGGCGGCACATATGCTTGCAGCCCCGGCTGGCTTCGGTGTAGCCCACTTGCTTTGACGCTGTGCCCATTCGTAGCCTGGCATATTTCTCCATCGGCGGGAGCAGAGAACGCAGTGGGACTTTGAATTTCAGCCGATCGAGCGAGATCAACGGTTCCGATTGATCGGCAGGACTTCCACTTGCCAAGCGCTCAGCGAGCGATACCAGTCCTGGTTCGAATTCGCCGCCCAGGATGGTCTCCGCGCCCAGACTGCGCAGATATGTTTCATTCAGGGGAGCGTACAATCCGTAACAGCAGAGATGCGCGTCCGGGTTCAGTTTGCGCACTTTCTCGATGATCCTGGCCGCCAGACGCGTCGCGGTGTGCATAGGCAAGTAGAAGGCGACCAACCCGGCTTCGCGAACGGTTTCCGGATCGAGCGACTCCACGCCTAGGTCTGAGCAAGCCACTTGGTGACCGCGCTCGGCCAACCAAGCCGCTGGGGATGCCAAGCCGAATGGCTGGTGGCCAAGTTCGTAGGTGGAAACGAGCAGAATCTTCATGGCCGCACCCTATAGTATGGGGTACGGCGGCGCGAGGTGGGAGCTAGCCTTTGGCGAAATAGAGGGCGGTGGCGCGTTCCAGCTCGGACTTGCTCATAAACGGCGGACGGCCTTCATACTTGCCGATGGACGTCAGAATGGTGCAGATATCGCCCGGATAGCAGGCGCGCAGCTCGGTGCGGCCTTCGCGCAGACACAACTTGCGCAGATACTCTGCGCTATCGGGCTCACAGGGAATGCTAAAGCCGGTGACCACGCGATGGAAGATCTGGTCGAAGGCTTTGTCATCCACGGCATCCACGAAAATTTTGTTATGGATGCGGCGTAAGAAGGCTTCATCGGCCAGATCGCTGGGCTCCAGGTTGGTGGAGAAGACTACCATCAGCTCGAAGGGGATTTGGAACTTTACGCCATAACGCAGCATGAGGTAATCCACGCGGCGATCCAATGGCACAATCCAGCGGTTCAAAAGGTCGCGCGGCGACATCAGCTGCCGGCCGAAGTCGTCGATGATGAAGATGCCGTTATTGGCCTTCATCTGCAGGGGCGCGGCGTAGATGCCCGACGATTCGTCCAGGCGCAATTCCAACATGCTGGGAATCAGCTCGCCGCCCACCACGATGCAGGGCCGGCGGCACAGCACCCAACGTGGATCGACGTCCGGATCGTCTATATCCAGCTTTTGATGTACAACCGGATCGTACAAGCTGATCACCTGGTTGTCCACTTCCACCGCATAGGGCATCAGCACCGCGTCTTGATAGACGCGCAGCATTCGTTCCGCCAGACTGGTCTTACCGTTCCCGGTGGGCCCGTAGACGAAAATGGAGTTTTGGGAAATCAGTGCAGGACCGAGCTGATCGAGGAGCGAATCGCTGACCACCAGATCGGAAAATGCCGACCGCAGGATCTTGCGATCAATGCGAACCTGCGCGGCCTGGGCCTTGGTGGCAGCGTGGTAATCCTTAAGGGACACCGGAGCGGCGCCGGCATATTGGGAAATCTGGAAACGCTCGCTGGCCAGCAGCTTTCCGGCCTGAGACAAGGTAAAGTTATAGTCGTTGCCGAGCATGCCCTTCACCTCCACCAGCTGCAGCTGCCGCATGTGGGTGAAGACAATGTTTAAGATGGGAACGGACAGTTTCAAGGTGTTGCTCAGGCTTTGCAGGTTGCTGAAGCCTTCAAGCAATAGCCGCCGAACAACCAGATCGAGCACGAGCGACTGCGAAATGCCTAAGTCTTCAAACGTTTGCGGGACTGCTGGGCTGAACGAAGTGCGCGCTGGTGCGAGGGTGGCTGCCATTAGGGATACCGAGTGTCACTCCCCACATCGGCCAAACGCCCTGAATTGTTTACACGCAGGCAGCGCCGATCGCGTCAACCCTCCTGTGAAGCTCTGCCGGGGTGTAATTTGGCGGACGTTGGCTTGCTCAGTCTTGGTCTGTTTGCAAATGGCAGCTGCCACTCCCGCCGAGCAGTTGTTTCACCAGGCCCAGAAGGCGGAACATGATGGCGAGATCGTCAAAGCCTATCTCCTGTATGCGGAGGCTGCGGCAGCCGACCCGACCAACATCTCCTATTGGGATCACGCCCAGACACTCCGGCCTACGGCCAGCCTGATCGATCCTTCGCCTCCCAAGATCGAGTTTCCGAGTGAAAAGATCGATCGGACGCTGTTTGGACATATCGGCGCAGCGGATCTGGAAGCTGCCCGTAAGCCCCTGCCGCCTCCGCAACTCACAGCCGAGCCGGGCCGGCGCGATTACGACCTTCACGGGGACTCCAAGGCGCTTTGGGAAGAGGTGGCCCAGGCGCTGCACCTGAAGATATTGTTCGACAACGATTACAAGCCGACGCCAGCATTTCGGTTTGAATTAACGGCCGCTGATTATCGTGACGCGTTGAACGCCCTTCAGGCCGCCACGAATTCGTTCCTGGTGCCCATCAGCCGGCGGCTGATCTTCATCGCCAACGACACCACGCAGAAGCGCACCGAGTTCGAGCAAACGGCGGCGATCGCAGTGCCATTCCCGGAAGCCACAAGCGTGCAGGAACTCCAGGAGATTGCTACCGGCATCCGCGGCGCGCTGGATTCCCAGAAGCTGGTAGTGGACACCACGCAACGTTTGATTTTGATTCGCGACCGGGTTAGCAAAGTGCGTCTGGCTCAAAAGCTGCTGGAAGATTTGCTGCGCCCGCGCGCTGAAGTGTCCGTCGAGGTGGAGATCCTGACCACGGATGTTTCGTCGTCGCTGAACTACGGGCTATCGCTTCCGACGTCGTTTCCCATCGCGAGTTTCCTGAGCCGCGCGAATCTGACCAACTACATTCCCTCGGGCTTCTCGACGTTCCTGGCGTTCGGCGGGGGCGCCAGTATGCTGGGGGTGGCCATCACTAACGCGCAGCTTTTCGCGTCGGTAACTAATTCGCATAGCGAGAGCATTTTCAAAGGACAGGTCGTCGCGGTGGACGGCCAACCTGCCAGTTTGCACGTCGGCGAGAAGTACCCCATCATGACCAGCGGTTATTTCGGAAACACGACGAGCGGGGGCACTACATACACGCCTCCGCCGACCATCAGTTTCGAAGACCTGGGCCTGGTGATCAAAGTGACGCCGCACGTGACCGGGGCCAATAAGGTTTATCTGGACCTGGACGCCGAGTTCAAGCAGTTGGGAGCGAGCAGCGCCAATGGTATTCCGGTGGTTCAGAATACGCAGTATCAATCGAAGGTGGACATTGAGGGCGGGGAGTGGGCGGTGCTGGCTGGCCTGATGACCAAGCAAGAGGCGCTCAGTATTGGCGGGCTTCCGATTATCGGCCGCATTCCGTTTCTAGGGAACAAGACGATCACTAAGGACGAAGGCGCGACGCTGATTGTGCTGAAGCCGCATGTGATTATCGCGCCGCCATCGGAAACTCCCGCGTTGAAGGCGTGGACGGGCAGCGAGACGCGCCTACCTGCCGAGTTGTAGCATCCAGGATCGCGTTCAGCCGTGTTGCGTTTGGCCGAAGAGTTCCCGAATGCGATCATATCTGTAATCGAAAATCTTCGCCACGTTGCGGCGCACCTGCAGCGCATGCGCGATGCGTCCTAGCAGGCCAAAGGGCAAAGCATACTCGACCATGTCGGTCATTTGAGTGCCACCGTTGAGAGCCCGAAAGCGGTGCGTGTGATGCCACAATTTGTATGGGCCCGACAACTGGATGTCTTCGAAATCGTGAGGCGGATTCCAGCGGGTGATCTCGGTGGTCCAGCGCAAGGGGAGGCCATGCCAACTGAGCCGGTACTGGATGTGAACGCCGGCGGAGATGGTGATGGGCGCAGGCGTTAGGATCTCGAACTTGAGCCAGGCAGGCGTGAGAACTTCGAGATTACGCGCGTCCGAGAAGAACTCGAAGACTTCGTTCAGCGGGCGTGGCACCCATTGCTCGCGCTGAATACTGTAATTGGCCAATTAGCGCACGACGCCGGCCAGCGGACTGCTTGCGCTGGCGTACAGCTTCTTCTGCATGCGCCCCGCCAGGAACGCCAGGCGGCCTGCGTGGACCGCCAGCTTCATCGCTTCCGCCATCTTCTCGGAATCGTCCGCTTCGGCAATAGCGGTGTTCATCAGCACGCCTTCAAACCCCAGTTCCATCGCGATGGCGGCGTCCGACGCTGTTCCCACGCCCGCGTCCAAGATCAGCGGGACTTCGGTAATGCTCTCGCGCAGAATTCGCAGATTGGTGATGTTCTGAATGCCGAGGCCCGATCCAATGGGCGCGCCCAACGGCATCACCGCCGCTGCGCCCGCGTCGATCAATTTGCGCGCGTTCACCAGATCGTCATTGGTGTAGGGCAGGACGACAAAACCCTCGCCGGCCAACACGCGCGTGGCTTCCACCAGGCCCTGGTTGTCGGGGAACAATGTTTTCTGATCGCCGATCACTTCCAGTTTCACCCAATTCGAGAGGCCGACCTCGCGTCCCAGCCGCGCGGTACGAATGGCTTCGTCGGCGTTGTAGCAGCCTGCGGTATTGGGAAGGATGAACATCTTCGAACGGTCGATGAAATCGATCAGCGATTCCTTGGAGCGGTCCGTAAGATTCACGCGCCGCACTGCCACTGTCACCACCTCGGCTCCGGATGACGCGTGACAGCGTGCCATTTCCTGAAAGCTGCGGTATTTGCCTGTACCGACGAACAAACGCGAATGAAACTCGCGATCCGCGATCCGAAGTACGTCCGGCATGCTGCTTTGATTCTATCGCACGGGCCGGGGTCTGATAGCCTGAAACCGTGAGTACTTTGCTGGAGAAGGCTTTGGAAAAGGTGGGAACGCTTCCCCCAGACGAACAGGATGCCATTGGATCACAGATACTGGCGTTTCTGGCCGACGAAGGGGCGTGGAAACAACGATTCGCCGCGAAACGCGACGTCATCCGGCGCATGGCCCTCGAAGCCCTCGATGAACACGCGCGAGGCGAAGACCCTGCCGTTAGACGACCTGCTTGATTGAATCGCGAACCACCAGGCTCTTCTGGCGCATGTTCAAAGACCTACCGTCGGATGTCCGCGAGGACGCCAAGCGCGCATACCGTCTATTTAAGACCAATCCATCACACCCCAGCCTGCACTTCTAGAATCTGGAAGGAGAGGAACAAATCTATCCGGTGCGTATCGGTATAGGCTATCGGGCGCTCGCAGTTATCGAAGGTGGGCGACCAACTTGGTATTGGATTGGTAGCCACTCGGAGTACGACCGGTTGGTCTAAGGGAGCCGCCGAGTTAGACCCTCATGTAGCCATCAATCCGGTCCCAGATCGTATTCTCGGATCTTCTAGAAGGAGGGGACCGAATGGCGACGCACCTCGCACGGGTGCCATGACCTAAGGTCGGCGGCCGCAGCTTTCTAAGTAGGAACCCTGCCAATAGGTAAGCACGTACAGACTAATTGCGGCGTCTCTCCCGGTCGATACAATCGCTTGCGGCAGTTAGCCGCCCGGGAGCGATCGCTTGTACCTGGCTGAACTTTTTCGCGCCAATCCGCTAATGGCGCTGGCTTTATTGATTTGCCTCGCCACCATACTTTGGTGCATCCTGTTGATCCGGCGACAGCGCAACAGCGTGGACAAGGTCCTTACGGGCTTGCTGGGTCTCATAGCCATTTACGAGTCGCTCCGGATCTTGAAAGACTCAGGCTTCGCCATGTTCGCGCACTTCCATATGCTGGAAGGCTGGGTGGATTTCATCAGCGCCTGTTTGTACATGCTGGCGGCATTGATACTGAGAACGTCCAGCACGGATCGCGCGGCCGCCAAGGTTCATCTGCGGCTGATGGAAGCCGGTGAAAAGCCGCGGGACCAGGGCAACCAGGGAATGGCTTCGGCGGCGGAACTGCGCAACGGGCTGGTGGACGCTTCGCCGCTCGCCATGTTTGCGATCGACCCGCAGGGCGCTGTCACCTACTGCAATCCGGCAGCGGAGATGCTGACCGGCTGGACGCGCAGCGAGCTGGTGGGTCATCCGCTTCCTTTCGATCTCCGCGGACCCATCCAGGGCAAGAACGGACGGCCAATCGAATGCGCCGTTTGGATTACGCCCATTGGCACACTCCACGGACCGGCGCGCGGCAAACTAATCGTCGCCGCGGGTAGCACGGTGTTGCGCGATGCCGGTCTCACGTGGTCCTCTTCTTCCCCCAGTCCGGCGATTGCGTTGCGTCGATAAATCGCCATAAAACAAGCGGCTAGCCCCTGTTCGGAACGTGCCGTAATACAGCTTCATTTTGCTAAGATACCTATGGCAGAAAATCATGATGAAGGAGGAGGATGAGTAAGGAAGACAGCATTGAAGTTACAGGAACTGTAGTCGAAAAATTTCCGAGCGGCCTGTTTAGCGTCCAGCTGGATCAGGAGCGCACGGTTTTGGCGCATTTGGCCGGCAAGCTGCGCCGTAATCGTATTCGCGTGTTGGCCGGCGACCGAGTCACGCTGGAGCTTTCTCCCTACGATTTAACGAAGGGACGAATCACTTACCGGCACAAGTAGAAGATTCCCACTCCAATGCCCTAGGTCTACGGGCGAAGCTCTTCGATGCACAAGATCCTTTTGATCTTCGGTACCCGGCCGGAGGCGATCAAGCTCTGCCCGGTGATTCGCACTCTGCGCGAACATCCCAGCAAATTCGAAGTCAGAACCTGCGTCAGCGCGCAGCATCGGAAGATGCTGGATCAGGTGCTGGAGGCCTTTCAAGTCAAGCCGGATCATGACTTGGACCTGATGCTGCCCGGCCAGACATTGTTTCAATCCACCTCGCGGATTCTTGCGGGGTTGGAGCCGATCCTTCGCGAGGAAAAGCCCGCCATGGTGATCGTGCAGGGCGACACAACGACCACGTTATGCGGCGCATTGGCGGCGTTCTATGCGGGAATTCCCGTGGCTCACGTGGAAGCGGGCCTCCGCACGCATGACATGCGGCAGCCGTTTCCCGAAGAGATGAACCGAGTGCTCGCCACGCGTCTCACCGCGCTACATTTCGCGGCCACGGAAATGGCCGCCCAGAACCTGCGTGATGAAGCCGTCACGGCGGATTCAATTCATGTGACGGGCAACACCGGGATCGATGCCGTGCTGTACGTGCGTGACGCATTGGAACAGGGTATGCTGCCGACGAGTGGATGGCCCGAGCTGGACGCATCAAAGAAGCTCATCGTAGTGACCGCGCATCGGCGTGAAAGCTTTGGCGATGGATTCGCCCGCATCTGCCGCGCGCTGGCTAAGATAGCCGATCGCGGGGACGTGCAATTGGTGTACCCGGTGCATCCCAATCCCAATGTCCAGGATCCGGTGCAGCGCTACTTGGCTGGGCGTGCCAATGTGCGGCTGATCGCCCCCCAAAGCTACGTACCGTTCGTCGATTTGATGCGCCGCGCGTACCTGTTAATCACCGATTCGGGCGGGATTCAGGAAGAAGGGCCGTCGCTTGGAAAGCCGATTCTCGTACTTCGCGAGAAGACCGAGCGGCCCGAGGCGGTGACGGCGGGGACCGTAAAACTGGTTGGGACCGACGAAGATCTCATTGTCCGCGAGGCCGCGCATCTGCTGGACAACCCTGCCGACTATGAGAGAATGTCCCGCGTTCACAACCCCTACGGGGATGGCCGCGCCAGTGCCCGTATTGCCGGCCTAATCCATTCATTCCTTACCGCAAACTCTTGAGCTAAAAGCACTCGAAACGAGTGAATTAGTCAGCTGGGACGCGAGTCTTCGCGCAATTGTAGTTCCATAATGGTGCAGAGATTGATTCGTATGCGCTCGCAATCCCGCAGCATTCGCACAAGCGACATGGCGTTGGCTCTGTCGCGAAGGTTGGTGGGACAGCCCGCGGTGATTGCGGCCGTGGTGCCGTTTGTGGATATGTATCGGGCTCGGCTGACACCGGAAGGGCAGCCGGCGGGAGTGTTTCTTCTGCTGGGACCTACTGGGACGGGGAAAACCAAGACCGTGGAGGCGTTGGCTGACGTGCTGCACGGCAATCCCAAGAAACTGCTCAAGGTGGACTGCGGGGAGTATCAGATGGAGCACGAGGTAGCGAAACTGTTGGGTGCACCCCCCGGATATCTTGGACATCGCGAAACCCAGCCGCTATTGACCCAGCAAAAATTGAGCGCCGCGACCAGCGAATCGTGCGATCTTGCGATTGTGCTGTTCGATGAAATCGAGAAAGCGGCTCCTTCGCTGGTGCGGTTGCTGCTGGGAGTGTTGGATAAGGGAACCCTGCGGCTGGGCGACAGCACGTTGGTGAACTTCGAAAAAACCATGATCTTCCTGACGAGCAATCTAGGCGCGCGCGACATGAGCCACGAACTGCGGCCGGAGTTTGGCTTTGAGTCTCTCGCGGCAAGATTGGCCCCGAGAGCGGGCGCGAAACAGGACGGCAAGCTGGATCGCATCGGCATGGCGGCAGTGCGCAAGAATTTCTCGCCTGAGTTTATCAATCGTATTGACGCGGTAGTCACCTATCAGCGGCTCGATTCCGCAGCTCTGAAGGCGATCCTGAACCAGCAAATCGAGGACTTGCAGGCGCATATCGACCGGCGGCTCGGAGAGCAGGCTTTTCGCATCGAAGTGCCCGTGCGATCGCGCAAGTTCCTGTTGGAACGGGGGGCCAGCGCCGAATATGGCGCGCGAGAGCTGAAACGCACGGTGCAGCGCTACTTGATCCAGCCGCTGGCCGTAATGGTGGCTGGCGGCGAAATTCAGCCGGGAGCGCATAAACGCGCGGGCGGAGCCATAGTGCGGGCGGAGTTGGGAGCATGCAAAAGGAAACTTGTTCTGCGCAATTTAGGGCAACGCGCGCGGGCTCCTGCTTGGGAGGAAGGGCCAGCTGAAGAGAGCTTGATAAACTAACGGAAGAAGGCGATGCATCGTCACCGGATCGCGGCGTTTCTCAGTGGTTGCCTGATTCTCGGCAGCCTGTTTATGATTTTCGTCGCGACACAGAACTTCCAGACCGTGGATCGCGTGCTGGCTTCACCGCCTCGGGAAGCCGCGCAAATGTTTCAGACGCTTGGTGCGGACAACTCGCGCTTGTTGCTGCGTTACCTGGCCGGAGAAGAGAACCGGCTGTTCTTCGTCTCTTGGGAACTCGCGCAGATCGGTTTGGGCATCCTGCTGACGGCGATCCTGCTGTTCGCTATTCGCGGCGGGTTGCTGGCGGGCATGGCGGGCGGAATGGTCGTCATTGCGCTGTTCCAGCATTTTCGCGTGACACCCGAAATGACTTCAATGGGGCGCTTGATCGACTTTGGAGCGGGCGCGGGCTCGGTAGCCTACAGCCAATTCTGGCGGCTGCATGGTCTGTATGGGGTGCTCGAAGTCGTAAAACTACTTCTAGGAATCGTGGTTGCGGGGATGCTGCTGGTTGGCAGGCGCAAGCGAACGGTCGCCGGACCGGACGCTACGTCAGAACGCCACGTGAGCGCAGTGCTTCATCAATGATCGCGATCAGGTCCTCGCGCGTGAGCTGCGGCTTCTCGCGCGACCCTTCCACGTCTTCGGCGACCACCGGCCGGCCGGGCTCCATGCGCGCGTGGGACTTCACGCCATAGCGCTCGCGCGAATCGAATAGCTTGGCCACTTCCTGCCGCGGCAAAACCTGGGGACCGCCCAGCAGCTCGGCTACCAGCGTGACCCGCGCGAAGTGCTCCACGGTTTCCATCTTGAAGAAAGACTTGTACAGGTCCTCGCCATAACAGACCGAGCCATGATTACCCAGCAGGATGGCGTCGTATTTCGGGATGTAGGGCAGCATGGCCGCCGCGAGAGCGGGGGTTCCCGGCAATCCGTATTCAGCCAGCGGAACGCACCCCAGGCTGACAATCACTTCTGGCAACAGAGCCATGGTGAGCGGCCTGCCGGCCACTGCGAAACCGGTGGCGACGGGCGGATGCGCGTGCACCACGGCCGAGACGTCCGGCCGCATTTCGTAAATGGTAAGATGCATCGCGATCTCGGTGGTTCGCTCGCGCGCGCCGTCGATCTTGTTGCCCTTGAGATCGCAGACAATGATGTCGGCGGGAGTCATCATGCCCTTGCTGACGCCGGTGCAGGTGCACAGAATGCGGCTGTCGTCCAGGCGCACACTGATGTTGCCGTCGTTGGCGGCTACCCATCCTTTTTGATAGATAAGCTTGCCTACGTCGAGGATGTCTTGGCGATGCTCCTGCTCGGTCTTGGCCATCCCAGGATTCAATTGTAATCAATCGAATGGTGGCGCGATGCCGCGCGAGACGGCGGCGAGAGACCGCACTGTACAATGGGTGCGTGGACAATAGGCGGATGTGCCCGAATTGCCGGGCGTTTGTGACGACCAGC
>Ga0302325_10022552_pt1 | contig 13175 bp, 9 predicted proteins | sample Palsa_T0_2_FD_201948 | JGI IMG/M metagenome (GOLD analysis project Ga0302325, IMG submission 201948) | Peat permafrost microbial communities from Stordalen Mire near Abisko, Sweden - Palsa_T0_2 | ecosystem: Environmental > Terrestrial > Soil > Palsa > Peat permafrost | place: Sweden: Abisko... | reverse complement strand
TCCCTTCTCCCCCGTCCCATAAACTCTCCCCCACTCCCCCCCAATGCCAAATGCCTCCTCGGCCCAAGCCCTAAAGCTCACCTCCTCAATGATCGTTGGCGTAATGATTTCCTTCCCCGGGAACGCGCCCCAAGTAACAGCATTCGTGCTACCGCCTCCCCCTCGCGCAGAGCTCGAGCTATTTTCGGAAGAAAGGTATTCTCCAGAGGAATTCGAAACATACCAAGACACAAGCGGTGAGATATCTTCGGACGTCAGTTTTGAGTGGAGAGTTTTCCAGTCCTCGGACGGGATGAATAACTCCACGAAGGCTTTCTGGAACACGAAGCCATTCTTCGGTCCCCACCCAAATACATGGTCTGCGCTCCGCACTCCGTTAACAGCCGGCTGGCTCGCAACAGTCCACCAGCCTTTCTTATTCAGCTTCAATAGCTGGTTCTTAATCGTATGCGTCTCCTCATTCAATCCCTCTTCGCTCCAAGGGATTGCCGATAATGAACCCTCGATGTGTCGGATAAAGAGATCTGTGATGTCGTCTCGAGATGTTGGGTAGCCCCAGAGTTTGATGGCTTGGTTGACAGACATGTGCAGCGAGACGCCGTACCCATCAATCTCTCCATACGCGGGAGATCGAGCATCGCCCCAGCGACCGTTGGGGAAATCATCCCATGTTGCTTCGCGGCCGAGAGAGCCTTCTCCTTCAGAGATAGCGAGGGTATTAGCGCGCGTGTTGACGAGTTCTGCGGGGACGCCGGCTTCGAGGCCTGTGGCTTCGTATGAGGGATTTGAGGTCCGGGGGGCTGTGACGATGATTCTGTTGAAGGGGTCGGAGCCTACTGAGCTTTGGCGGCGGGCGGAACGTTTGTGAGAGGAGTTTATTTGGGAGCCGTTGATGTTTAGGCTTTGTAATGGGAGTGGTAGTGGTTCAGGTTCCTCCGTAATTGCGCAGTCAGGGTCGGTAGGTGAGCAGGGAATAAGCTTCGTCCGTTCAAGGATGAATGAGACAGCCTTCTCCAAATTGAGAGTATAGAAATGGAAACCCCTCGGTCCAGATGACGGTTCCTTCTTGATATGCGTAATAATCTCGCTCACAATATCCACCCCCACCTTCTTAACCATCTCATCATCCCCCTTCACCGCATCGAGCCTCGCCATAATCTCCTTCGGCATCTTGGCATGACTGAGTTTCGTCGTCCTCTGGATCATCTGATAACTCTGAATCGGCATCATGCCAGGGATAATCGGCAAGTCCTTGAAAACCCCACTCTCATGCTCCTTCAACCTCTTCTCAAACTTGTCATAAGCATCGACATCAAAGAAAAGCTGTGTCATGACAAAGTCCGCACCAGCCTTAACCTTCTCCACCAAATACGGCAAATCATGCTCCACACTCTGACCCCCCGGGTGCATCTCGTCCGCATGCCCCTCAGGATACGCCGCGACACCAATGCAGAAGTAATCCCCATATCGCTTCCGGATATACCTCACCAAATCCACCGCCCACTCAAACTCCCTCTCCCCTCCTCCGCCCCCATCTCCATAATCCTCCCTCGGCGGATCTCCCCTCAAAGCAAGCAAATTCCTCACCCCAAGCGCCTTTGCATCTTCCAGTGCCCGATCAACCATCTCCCGCTTCATATTCGTACACGTGAGGTGCAGGCAAGTTGTGAGTCCCAGCTCCCTCTGACACAGCTCCGCGAGCTCCATGCTCCGATCCGCGGTGCTGCCTCCTGCGCCCCATGTGACCGTCACGAATAAAGGGCGCAGCGAGTGCGACATCCGATCGAGACGGGCGCGCAGGTTCGAGGAGCCCATGGTCGTCTTTGGGGGGAAGAACTCGAGGGAGAAGTAGGGGGTGTCCGGGGGCAGGGCCGCGATTTTGGCGGTGATTTTCTCCATTTTCGGCGTTGCTTGGGGGAATTGGAGAGCCGGGGAGGTTGCAGGTGTATATTAAGGCTCTTCGCAGAGAGGAGGGGTTGTTGTTGTTGTGGCGGGGAAGAAAGGCTGGAGGTTGACTTTGTAGTGGGGCACGAAATGTGGGGTTCGCTGGGTGAACTTCGGATCTTTGGAATGTAGGGTTCAAAGAGGCTTCTCTATTTAAAGTGAGCCGGTGACACAGATGATGTAGCTGTGTAACGTCCATGTTCTTTAATTGTATATCTGACAACCTCCGTTATTGACATGTTTGTCTTACTCTTCCTAACGGCCAACCAGTAGGCCTTCAAGTATATCCTAAGAATTTAAAGACCCCACATTTCCAGAGGGTAAATATTCTAACATGCCCAATTCATTCCCAAGTCTGTCAATTCGCCTTGCATTTGTTTCCCGCTTACTTCAGGGTCTATATCCTCCATTTCCTTCTTGTCTTTGATCAACCAGAATGCCTTGATCCCTTCGGCAAATCTTTTCGCGCTCTTTCCGACTTCCTCTTCAGAGACAGCAGCAAAGCAAAGTCTGTAGTATTTCCAACCCTCTTTCTTCACAATTTGCGGAGTAGGACTGAAAATCTGGCCAGGAGCAGCCAAAACCAAATACGGAACAGTTGTCAGGAAGATCCAACACAGCTGTGCCATCTTCGGCCCATCAATTTGTCTAAACAAAGGATGTGATTCATAGTGCATCTGGATCCAGACAAACATCCCTCCACTTGGCCAATCAAACGAGTACATCTTGGTTTTAGAGATGACTGCCCAGTCTGACTCGGAAGTCTTTATTGGGGTGCCTTGCTTGAGTTGGAAGCGTCCTTCCTCCAAAGCATCACACATCCGGTTCATCCGTCTCTCGTAAACGCCACGGAGGCCGGCAAGCCAGCGGACCCAGCCGTCCGTCTTCCACCCTGTAAATGTAACCTGCTCCTTCTTGGATTTCTTGACAAACTCGGACATGACGGGTTGAGGACCCATGATCAGCTCAGAAATCATGGATTGAACAAACCCAGAGGGTTGCTGGGTGGATGATTCCGTGATGCGAACAATGCGCTCAATAATTGCTGGTTGGGCTGTGATCCAACCCAGCCGGCAGCCAGGCGCGACAGTCTTTGAGAAGGTGTCCAGGCGGATGACCCGGCCGTCATGATCGAAGTTCAAGTATGAAGGGACGAGGCTATCAAGGAACGGGTAGCCAGATGACTTCACAAAAGTATGGGCTGGCAAGCTTGGAGAAGGGAGATTTCGTGCCTTCGCCTCGAGGTCTGTGGCGGAAGGGAATTGCAGATACCAGTAAGGGTCATCCTCAATAATCATAACGTCGTATTTGCTGCAGAGAGCGTAGATGTCCTTTCGTCTTTGAATCGAAAGTGTTCTACCTGTTGGGTTTTGTCCAATACTGGATATATTGTTAGCAAAACAATCCTGTTGAACCGAAGAAAATCACTTACGTTACAGTGTACATCAAGTGGGGTCTCTTTCCTTGAGATTCGTCCCAATTTTCCAGAATATCTTCCAAGCCACCAGGACCAGTTGGAAGCATACCCTCCAGATCCATTTTGATTGGCACAACTGCAATTCCCCGTGGTCTGCACGATTGCACCGCAGTCATAAATGCGAACTCTTCACACACGATAGCTGGTCTTTCCCGAATCCAATCTCTTTCCTCACTCCACACATTGGCTAGGCATTCAAGGGCCTTGGAGAAGCCATCTGTATTTCCGCATGTGAGGACGATATCTGGTCCATCGAGATATGGCACGTTTGGATGTAGATTCTCCCGTGTGAATTGTCGCAGGAAGGAGTATAGCGGCGGATAGCCTTGAGCTTGGCCATATTGAAGGGCGGTTGTCAAGTCAATCTTCTGCATGAGATCCGGAACGGCTGAGCTGTGTGGAACGGTAAGGTGTGCTGCGACAGATACATCTTTGTCTTTCCTGAGGGATGTTGCAGCAAATGTCTCGGAAAGCTGTTCGTCCGGATCGTTGGGATCACTAGGAGTAGGCTTCCATCGTTGCGGTTGTGCGATTTGAGCCTCGAGGGTGTCGAAGGGGAACAATCCTGCATTGGGAAGTCCTGCACGAGGCCGTCAGCGTTGTCTTCTTCTCCATGCTGCGTAGCATTGGATGGTGTTCGGGATATCCACCCACGTTGCATCAGGGAACGAGTTGGAACATACCACCAGCCAAATTTCCAATTCCTGGGATCTGGAAGTACTTATAGAAAGACTTGACACTGCTTTCCTTCCTTGCAGCGGTGACTCTTGAGAAGTGGTGGCTGAGATCTAATGGAGGCTTCGGGCCCTTCGTTTGCGTCATATCTGTGCGGTTGACATATTCAAAGTCTGCCATCTTGACTTGTTCCTCTCCCGGAGAGTTTTCAAGGTGCTGATGAAATTGAGAAAATAGAATGTAAAAGGGGAGAAAGATGAAAGCTCAACACAAAACACAGGTCGTGGTGTTGAGCATAGCTCATAAGAGATAATCGTCGGCCTTAAGCTGCACTGCACTTACCGAACAACGGTAGGTCCAGCGCAGCTTAACTTCGTTAGGGCGACGATTAGGCAAGGGCGTAAGGTTAGATTAGGTTACAAGGGTGGGGGGTGCTCTTACAAAGCGAAGGCCAGCCCAGCGAATCGGGAAGACACTGAAGAGCCACCCGTGGAACGTATCCCGTCATGATTAGTTATCAGCACGACGACGTCTGCGGAGTCCAGGTTGGCCGTCGATGAAGGGGGCAATGGATAGTTCCGGGAGGTGGAATGTCTGCAATATATTTTGAAGGTTATTTAAGAGAGTAGAAAAGAAGGTAGCTCGTAAGATTATGAAGCACATCTGCGGGAAATGTTCTGAGGCGGAATGCGGAGATAAACGTGGGGTGCAGTTGAGCAAGACATCGCCCATACGCAGCAGACGGCAAAAGAGCCCCCCTCCCCCCCCCCAAATCACGGGAAGTCATTGAAGTGGCAAGTCAGCCTCAGCCTCCAGCAAAGGACTGACGAACTCGTTTCTGTATCAAGGTCCGCTTCGTCTGGGTGGGCAGTGATATTAACCTTGCGTCAAAGTTCTTTCGAGGCTTTACCTGGACAGCTTAGTCAAATTGACAAACTCTCCTTATCGGTGGAGTTGCCGTCGGTCTCCATAGTCAATCTATAACAGCTATACGCACTCATCGGTACCCCATACCACCAGTATCTAACCCATTCTCCAACATCTCACCCAAGGTATCCCAATTCCTAGCCTCCTCGCCCCCACCAGCCCGTGCAACACCTCTCAACCCGCTAGCTACAAAGCGTACCCATCTATCGAAGTCCACTTTCATATTCCTTAATTTCTCTACATACAGCAGGTCTCCCTTTTCATCATCATAAGTTGATGAGAGGATACTGAGATCAACATCGATGTTCTGCTCTTCGTCATCTGAACTGGAATCTGCCTCTTCCTTGGCCTTCTTTGCAAGAGACTCGGAACGCCCTTTTCGTTGCGGTGTACGAAGCCCCAGACTCGCCATCGAAAGATCCATCATCTCTTGCTGCCGTTCTAATGCTTCTTTATTTATAGCTGCGTTCGCGGCCTGTGCATCTTCCAGCTTGATACCAAGATCCAGGATCTTGAGGATCGTTTTGTGGATTAGCTCTAGTTTGCTGCCGAGAAGAGCTTGGTCAATGGTTCTTTTGATGTACGTGGAGTGCACGTCAATCATGGTGTCGACATCGGCTGCTGCTTTCAAGTCGGCTCGCATTTTCTGGGAAGAGGGTTCCAGGACGAGAGATGTGAGATAATAATAAAGCATTTGGGTGAACCAGAGGAGTCGAGTTCGTAGAGAGTAGTATAGTGCCCGTTCATCAGAGCTACTGGTATTTATGAGTGAGTCGGTGATTAGACGCTCGCGGGAGAGGATGTGCGAGCTTCGGCGGACTTGGAAAAGGAAGGTAAAGATCCTTTTGTAGGATGAGACTGTCGCTGGGGTGAGGACTATCTGAATCGTCCAGGATAGATGATATTTGAGCTCGAGGATGGAGAGAACTTTGACAGTTCTCCTGCACTTTGCAACATCTTGATGTTTCCGAGAAAGAGTGAGAATAGATGTCCGGAGCCGGTCGGAGGACACGGATGGAATTGATCCAAAGGTGCTCTGAGCCAGTTCCGTGAGTGCAAAATGGTCATTCCATGAGGAGTTCAATGTATCGAGCTTGTCGAAGATCGAGTTGGTGAACATCGAGGCAGTGATGCCATCCGCCATGAAATAAACATGGGACAAACCATCAAGTGATGTTTGGAGGCCGCAAAAGTCGAATAGAAGCCTTCGGAGCATGGACGAAGCATGATGATGCTTGCTTTGCACCCAAGCATCGAAAGCAGAGTCGAAGAGTTCCGGGAAAGGAGCAAGTTGAAGAGCTGCAGGATTGCAAACTGTATCAAAGTCGAGACTCGGCTCAAAATTACTTTGAGCTGATTGCAGCAGGTCGAACTGGTTGAGATGTTTGAGAACCACAACACTCTTCCCGGTCGTAAATATCTTGTTTGCCGCTGCTTGGAGGAATCTCGGTGCATGGAGCACTCCATCTTGAGTCCTTCGGATCTTGAACCTTGATTGCCAAAGAGATACTGGCTCGATATCTCCAGATGCTTCCAGGACGAAGAAGACTTTGTCTCCCTTCGTCAATTCTCCGTCTTCCATCCAGGTCCTAATCGGACGAAGATATATTTGAAAGCATTCGAAGAATATTCGACCCATGAAGGAATACATTTCATCATCTCCAGCTAACTGTGACGTGCAAGCCTCATCGTAGAGCATTTCTAGATACCGAAATGCATGAGGATACCGCTCTTCATCGAGCTTCTTGATGATCTCAGAGAGTCGAACTAGAGGCCGGAGGTAGGAAGAAATTTCGGTCCGGATACTGAGAAGGCTGACCACAATGTCCTTTGTGGGCAAGATGAATCGATGTTGTATTTCTGATAGACGTCTATCAAATTCCATTGTTCGGCTCAAGATAGAGCTCTGCAGAACTTGTACCAATGGAATTGATTGACCACGCTTCGCCCATGACCGCAAAAGCATTATGGCTGATCCTTGCTCTGAAAATGATTTCGCAATTTTAAAGAACGCATCAGTAGAAGCATGCTTAAGAGCATACTTCTTGTTTGGTTCCACCATATTCGGATTTCCTGCTGACGCTTCAAATAAAGATGTGGGCAGTCCCGAGAGCATAAAGAGAACTTCGCGGATAGCCTGCAGTTCTGTGACAGTCGTCTTCACAGTCTCCAACTTCACTCCGTCCACGGTAGGAGACTTCTGCCAAAATTGGAAATCTCTCAGCTGTTGAAGACCCACCTTGTTCAGTGTGTCAATTGCATATTCTACTGGTCGCCGGGTGCTTTTGTCGTCCAGGCTCGATTGCACTGTCGAGTCAGTCAATCCCGAGAGCTCTGATCGACTATCCTCGAAACCATCCTCTCCATCCGAGCTCTCCGCACCAAAATCAACATTTCGCCAGACGCTTTTTTCTTGTAACAAAGGATCTTCCGCAACAAGATCTTTCCATTTTAAAGGTGGTCCCGAATCCAGCTCTAGTTCCTTTAAAAAGTCGAGGTTTTCGAGCTTGGCCTTTTCGACTGGTCTATCGGAGAGTTCGAGAAGCAGATGTAGGATTTCGGGAGCCCATTTCACCTCCAATTTCGACAAAATATTACGTCGTTTTTTGAGCGCATCTGCCAGTGGATCCTCGTTAAGGACTCGAAACTTCTCATCGAGTCCATCGAGTTGACTAGTGACATCGAATTGGTTCGTTCGAGGGTAGTTGTGATACCGCAGAGCTCTAAGGGCACTCTCTCGATGGAGATTGAATCTTGCAGAGTCAGACTAAGTCTTGTATTAGCCCAAGCTTTCATGTAGCATAAAAGGGGTTGTTTCGGGCAATGCCTATCACATTGCGGAGTTCAAGAAACAGAACGAAAACAATCTTACTTGTGCAGATGTCAAAGTAAGAAGGGTTACAAGCTCGTCGGTAAGAGCTCCCAATTTGGCAACATGCGCCATCACGAGAATATCTCCAATCCAGTATCTGTGCAAAGAAACATCGAGTTCATCTGATATCAACACGCGCTTCGGGAGACGCGATTTGTTGATGCCTGACATTTCAGCGGCTGTGACGAATGTGAGGCGCGGCAGGTGCCGATCAGGGGAGACCAACTCCAAGATTTATCTGCCAGCTGCATAATTTTATTGAAAGCACACAACAACGTCCCAACATGGCAATAGCGAGACCAATTCGAGTGCTTGGGCTAGCGGCGGTAGGACTATGGATTTTCTTCTTATATCAGGTCTTTACGCCAGCCAAACCTCCACCACCGTCCAAGATCATGGACCAAGAACCCCTTTTGGACCGTACGCTCCCAATCTTCTCCAATTCTCAAAGCAAAATTCTAATTCCCATCACAGTTACTGGAGAACCTGAAGGAGCTCCCTTGTGGCGAGCAGATTCAGGATATGGTCCAGGCGCCGAAGGGACAAACCGAATAAACGCCACTCTCCTGTCATTAGTGCGCAATGAAGAAATTGATGGGATGGTACAAGCAATGAGGGATCTCGAGCGGACGTGGAACTCAAAATTCAATTATCCTTGGACCTTCTTCAACGATGTGCCATTCACAGAGGAATTCAAGAGAAGGACACAAGCAGAGACTAAGGGGGAGTGTAAATATGGTGAGAGGTGTCAATCTACATGAATGATCACAGCGCTGACGGGTAATACAGAGTTGATTCCAAAAGAACACTGGGAAGTCCCTTCCTGGATCGACGAAGAATTATTCCAAGAATCAGCCAAGATTCTCAAAGAAAACGACATCCAATACGGCGCCATGAAATCCTACCACCAAATGTGCAGATGGAACAGCGGACTCTTCTACAAGCATCCAGCTCTAGCCGAGACTCAATACTACTGGCGAGTGGAGCCTAAAGTCCACTTCTTTTGCGACGTCGACTACGATGTTTTCAGATACATGCAGGACAACAACAAGACATATGGGTTCACAATCAACCTCTACGATGCGCCTCAGTCGATTTTCACATTGTGGCCAGAAACAACGAAGTTCATTGCCCAGCATCCAGAATATCTCCACGAACAAAATTCGATGCCGTGGTTGGTTGACAGTAAGCGGAGACCAGATCACAACATGAAGGCAAACGGATACTCGACCTGCCATTTCTGGTCCAATTTCGAGATTGCGAATATGGACTTCTGGCGGAGCCAGGCGTATGAGGATTATTTCAATCATCTAGATCGTGCCGGAGGATTCTTCTATGAGAGATGGGGCGATGCACCTGTGCACAGTATCGCATTGGGGCTATTTGAAGATTCGAGCAAGATCCATTGGTATGCCTTGCCCCTTTCCCAACTTCTGAAGCCATCTAATGAATGATAGGTTCCGTGATATCGGATACCAGCACATCCCTTATTTCAACTGTCCCAACTCACCCAAATGCAAAGGCTGCGTGACAGGGCGCTTCACAGATGGAGAAAGCTGGTTGATGTCAGAAGACTGCAGACCAAATTGGTTCAAATATGTTGGGGCAGGCTAGGCGGACTACTGTCCCGAGGCCCTCTTTGTATTACTGTTACGGATTGAATTGTATTGTGCGCATGTACTAGTCTTGGTGGAGCATTGGGCAAGGCGTTTCGTGGGCTTGGGATTGGAGGGGAATTTAGAGTAATACTTATCTGTAGCATCTGGATTTAGAACATGAAGCACAAAAGAGTGAAAAGCATATCTATGTTTGGCATCAGCCCCTGTCCTCTTTTGAATCTTTCCTGACATTTCTCTTACTCAGGTGATGCTAATTGGGGATACAGCACCCTATTAATCACCAACTCGGCACATGAAACCCACCTCTCCTACATCGGTATATGCAACATTCCTCACTCGCGGGGTCTCCATTTCCAAAGCTGAAGCAAATAGACCGCTTTGCTCAGCTCAATTGCCTCAACTGAAAAGCTCCGATACTATTCCCCAATAAGAATTTGAATGCGAGAGCTGGACATGCGTCACCGCAGTTAGTTCGAGCTAGCCTCGGCTGGTAGATGTGGAGCGGGTGCGGGGTCATTGAGGAGGTACCGTGATCGTGAACACTGTTACACTGTATGGTTATATATATACGTGAGATGAACTCATGAACCGAAGTATTTTCTTACTGCATGGTGTAAGATTACAATTCTGTTTCTACATTTGGCAAGTGTTGTGACCTGAGCGAAGTTTGTAGAGGGAAAAGGATTGAGTTTGACTAAAGTTTGGATGGAGAGTCGAGATTGGGAGAGAAGCAATTTAAAAAATGACTTAGGAGACGTCCAATTAGAGGATTGAGAAAACGGTTAGGAATAGGGAGATCCCCGGTGTTGTATTGGTTGCGGGTGACAGCAAAGGTGTGTCAATCCCCTCCCTCTCAACTTGGAGAATCAAACAACTTCAGCTCAGAAGTAATTGACGCGTCACAGGAAAATTCCGCTATGAAAACACATTTGGATGCCGTAGTCTCAAAGATCCTTCCAAGCCCGATCCCATGCCATTGGATGTGACGGTGTGGCTGGCATCGTACACGAAGCTCATTGACACTGGCGGTTATGCAATGTGTTGAGCGTGGCCAGCTGGATCTAGATGATGAAATTTCGCCGATCTTGCCTGAGCTCAAGCAGCTGAGGATCTTGACCTGATTTGAGGAGGGTCTGGATGGAGAGGATAAGCTGATTTTGGTGAAGAATACAAAGTCGATAACCTTGAGGTGAGTATTTAAGAAGAAGACCTCAGGTGTGAGAGGTACTAATTTGGGTTCAGACAACTCCTGACACATCAGTCTGGTTTGAGCTACGACGTCTTCAGTAAGGGAGGTCCTAAGCTTCTAACGAAAGAGAATACTAAACTGTGAAAGGTCCCATACTCCAACGATACCGTGCGACGGAGAATTTCACGCCGAGCCTGAACATTTTAAAGCCCATTCAATAGGCCTTCACCTACTCTCTTCTCTTTACACCAGGAGAAGCATAGGAATACGGCGTTGACATCGGCTAGGCCGCCTAGGCTGTCAAGCGAGTCACCAACATGCCTCTGGAAAACTACCTCGAGAAGAACGTCTGGGGACGGCTTGGCATAAAGTCCATGACTTTCCATCCTAATACCAAACCAGTTTGCCTAGACAAGTTGGCCGACATGAGCATTCGCTCTGAAGGTATGAACCCAATCTTCGGGGTCCCAGCAGACCCCGACGGAAAAGTGGACAACATAGATGATCGTATCTGGAATCTCGAAACCATGGGAATATCTGCTGGGGCTGGAGGATACGGAAATCTTGTCGATTACCAAAAGATCCTGCAAAGCATCTGCTCCAATGATGAGAAATTGCTGAAGCGATCAACTGTAGAGGAGATGTTCAAGCCTCAACTCTCCGAAGCCACCCGCAAATCATTCAAGCCGAAACCGGCTATCCCAGAATTGAACCAGAGTTACGACGGACTTCCGTTAGGGACACAAGTTGATTACGGGTTGGGTGGGTGTCTGATCATGGAGGACTTGCCAGCGGGGAGAAAGAAAGGCATCATGATTTGGTGTGGTTACCCAAATTTGTTGTGGTTTTGCGATAGAGACGCTGGCTTGTCGGGAATCCTTAGGACTCAGATATATCTACCAGGAGATCCGAAGGTAAATGAGCTGTTTGGAGAGTGGGAGAAGGAGCTGTACAAAAAGGTTGGCAAAGAGAAATTATAAGAATGGAGATCGGCAGTAAGTTGCATATGCAAGGCTAAAATATCAAGCTTCCGTTGGGTTTCTGAAGGACCACGGATCAGCAAGCTCGGTGGCTGTCTTGGAATTTTGCCATTTTAGATTCATGTGTGCTTTTCTTTCGCTCTTGACGGGCATACATGTCGCTTATTTTATAATAATTCGTTTGATGGCTCGCGAAGGACAAAACAAGGGGGCATTCATTTTTTCACGTTCTTCTTTTTCTTCGGATTTCAGTGTTCCAACTTGGTGTGGGATAATGAAAATTAGTGCTGTATTTTCTGTCCACAACGAGGGTGGTTCGTTTCCCGAAGATTTTGTTTTACTTTCGTTTATTATTACGCAGGCGTGTGCCTCCTTTTCATACTGAGGGTGGCCAACAGGTGCCTCAGAACGCTTCAAGGAAGCAGCGAAAACTTTGCAGAATGGCATCGAGCATGCGCTGAACTCCTCTAAATAGGGTTGCAATTGATTTGCAAGGATTGCGCTGATCAATCCTTCACGCCTTTTGGAAGTTTGTATTGAAAAGCCGCTTGAACGTCTGAGGTCAGATCTCCTGTGGTCGCAACAGCTGAGTTCTGCTGGTATGTTATAAGACTAAGCTTATCTTGTCTCATTCGAGACCATGGCAAGTGTTAAGAGAGCGTACGGAATAAGTATATTCCGAGACCCGCGGGGGAAGTTGCGATTCACCAAGGTCATGATTGTCGCTCCTCGTTGAACTTCGCCTCTCATCTATTATGCTCAATTCACAACTTCTTTGCCACTATCGTTATCATACCCTAAGACAATCCGTACGAGCTTTTTCAACTTCTTTCTTACATTAAAAAAATGGATCCCTATCTCTCCCGCGCGCCCACTATGAACATCAATCATACGGATACAATTCTAACTCGAAAGGATCCTCTCAAAAGACTCTTTCAGGGTGTCTTTGCCGTGCTACCCTCTTCAGCTCGAGGCCATGTCGTCGCTGCCATCGGCGAGTTCCTTGGGACTATCGTGTTCCTCGTCCTGGCATTCTCGGGTGTGGAAACTGCCAGCGCGTCTTCGAACAAGAATCAAGGAGATGGGGTTTCTACTGCAACTAAGACACATACTCCACAACAGTTACTTTACATCTCTTTAGCTGCTGGCTTCAGCTTGGCCATTACTACTTGGACATTCTTTCGGATCAGTGGAGGTCTTTTCAATCCAGTGGTAGGTATTTCGATAGTTTTCCCAACTTCAAGGACAGCAAAGTCTTACCAAAGACGTGGACCACCTTTCTGAAGCTACAGTGCTGACCGCCACCCCTCAATCGTAGATCTCGCTCGGCATGGCACTCATTGGCGCAATCACCTGGGCCCGCTGTGTGCTCCTCATCGTCGCACAGAGCGTTGCAACTATCGCTGCTTCCTACATCGTATATGCTCTCTTCAATGGCGGTCTGAATGTTGGCACGGAACTTGGAGGAGGAACAAGTATTGCGCAGGGCGTT
>Ga0302325_10022550_pt1 | contig 13175 bp, 6 predicted proteins | sample Palsa_T0_2_FD_201948 | JGI IMG/M metagenome (GOLD analysis project Ga0302325, IMG submission 201948) | Peat permafrost microbial communities from Stordalen Mire near Abisko, Sweden - Palsa_T0_2 | ecosystem: Environmental > Terrestrial > Soil > Palsa > Peat permafrost | place: Sweden: Abisko... | reverse complement strand
CTCGGCAGTACGCCGTCGAAGGATCACTACTTCCTCGGACTAGCCGATTTCAAGAAGGGCGTCGTGGATCACTCCCTCCTCGATAAGAAGGTCACGAAGGGCAGGATGGCGGTCGGGCCGCTCACGCACCTTTCTGATTTCGTTTCCTCACAGTACGTTCCCGAAGGCTTCTTGGAAATGGTGTTCGTCGACGCCAATGGCTTCGACCGCGCGCACTACCATTTTGATTACGTTCGCAAGGAATTCCTCGGCGAAGTGCGCTGCCTGGTTTTTGATGTGACGCCTCTGCCGAAGACCGGCAAGGGCCGTTTCAAGGGGCGCGTTTGGGCAACCGAGCAGGACTACACAATTGTGCGTTTTAACGGCGTGTACACTCCGATCGCAACGTTGGGCGGCTTCAATCTTCACTTTGACAGCTGGCGCACGAATATGCAGGCGGGACTTTGGCTGCCCACGTACATCTATAGCCAGGAATCGAACCTGAAGGACGTCTTTGGCGGCAGTGTGCGCTTCAAGTCGCAGACGCGCCTCTGGGGTTACAACCTGAGAAACGCCGGCCGCGAGAGCGAATTCAGTGAGTTGACAGTTGAAGCGCCGGGAGCGATTCAGGATCAGGCTGCTGCGTCTCAGGATCCATCGCCGGTCGAGGCAGAGCGGCAATGGCAGCACGAGGCCGAGGACAACGTGGTCGAGCGGCTACAACGTTCCGGCCTGATGGCGCCCTCGGGACCCGTGGATAAGGTTCTGGCGACGGTGGTGAACAACATTGAATATACGAGCAACGTTGAAATTCAGCCGGAAATTCGCTGCCGCGTTTTGCTAACTTCGACGCTCGAGTCTTTTTCAATCGGCCACACGATCGTAATCAGCCGCGGTTTACTCGACGTGCTTCCGGATGAAGCCAGTCTGGCCGCGATGCTCGCGCAGGAAATGGGCGAGATCATCGTAACCAAACCTTCCACCGACCAGTGGGGCTTCAACGATTTGACGAACATTCCGACGACGGAAATCATGGCGCGATTGTCGTTCCGCGATAACGCGCATGACGCCGACCTCGCCAACCAGAAGGCGCTCGAATTATTGAAGGCTTCTCCGTACAAGGACAAGCTCGCGAACGCGGGCCTGTTCCTCAAACAGCTCGATGCGGAGCAGAAGGCGCTGCCGGCTTTGATCAATCCGAAGCTCGGCAACCGCGTCTATCTCGCCCAGCAATTGCTGGGGTCGGCGCCGCAGATCCAGATGGCAAAGTTGGATCAGATTTCCGCGCTGCCGCTCGGAGGCCGCATCAAGATGGATGCTTGGTCTGACAAGGTGGACATGGTCAAGAACAAGCCAGTGGCTTTGATTTCCGAACGGGAGAAGATGCCGTTCGAAGTCACACCGTTCTTGCCTTATCTGACCTACTATTCAAATACTCCGGCTTCGTCACAGGCCGATAAGTCGGATGCGAAACCGGCCGAGGCCACAACGCAACAGCCGGCGGCTGATCCAGAACCGCAAGCTCAGCCGCAACCACAGCCACAAGACTGAACACGAGTTATTCCTCCTACGCGAAGACCCGGTGATCGTCTGAGCCGATTACCGGGTCTTTTCGTTTTTAGGCCCTGACTTTCGCTGCTGCTTTTCCGGCTAAAGAAATCCTCCAAGTCTAGATTCAGCCGGCCGCAGAAATTCCGGACAGGTCTTAGAGCCGCCCCTACCAACGGTGATTGCCGCCACGGGTTGTCTCTGCTTTTCCAAATCGAATTTCCTCACATCTTGCGCAAGTTTGCGCGAAACTCAGTTTGAGCGAAAGTCGCATGGTCGTCAGACACGGGTCACTCGCCGAATACTTTCGATCCGATTCGCGGCCAGCCCGCGAAATCGCGGTGCTATGGCACAGCGGCTTTCGGACGGATCGCTGGACCTACGGAACGCTCCTATCCGTGGCTTCGCAGTTCGCGCGCGAGCTCGAAACTCGCGGCATTTCGCGAGGGGATCGCGTCCTGATTTGGGGCGGAAGCTCCGGTGAATGGCTGGCGGTGTTTCTCGGCTGTCTGTTGCGTGGCGCTGTCAGCGTTCCGATGGACGCCATCGCATCCCCAGAATTCGCCCGCCGCGTGGCGGACGAAGCGAAAGTCAAACTCGCCGTTGCTTCGCGCGATCTACCCTCGATTGAAGGAATCCCAAGGCTTATTTTGGACGATTTGCGCGCCACGGTCAGCGTGCACGTTAAATCTCCGTATACTCCGCCGAAGCTTAAGCGAGAAGACATGCTCGAAATCGTTTTTACTTCGGGTACAACGGCTGAACCGCGCGGAGTGGTCTTAACTCACGGCAACATACTTTCCGGCCTCGAACCAATCGAGGCGGAAATCGCAAAATATCGCCGCTACGAACGTTTCTTTCATCCGCTGAAGCTGCTCAATCTTTTGCCGCTCAGCCACGTGTTCGGGCAAATCCTCGGGATCTTCATTCCTCAAATTCTGGGCGGGACGGCCATCTTTCTTGATTCGTTGCGGCCCGGCGAAGTCGCCGCCACGATCCGCCGGGAGCGCGTCTCGGTCCTCGTGACCGTGCCTCGCTTGATCGAATCCTTACGCGACAAACTCGAACGCGATCTCGAAGCTGAAGGCAAGCTCGACGCGTTCTATCTCGATCTTGCCGCTGCCGAGAAAGAAAGCTTTCTCAAGCGTTGGTGGCGATTTCGAAAGATCCATTCGCGCTTCGGCTGGAAATTCTGGGCGTTGATATCCGGAGGCGCCGCGCTGCGCTCCGAGGAAGAAAAATTTTGGGGCCGTCTCGGTTACGCGGTGATTCAAGGCTACGGCCTGACGGAAACCGCGTCGCTAATCAGCGTGAACCATCCTTTCCAGCTCGGCGAAGGCTCAATCGGAAAAGTGCTGCCGGGCCAGGAAGTGAAGCTTGATGAGAATGGCGAGCTCATGGTGCGCGGAGAAAATGTGGCCGCCGGCTACTGGAAGGGTGGACACCTGACGCCCCTGGGCGAAGGCGGATGGTTCCGTACCGGCGACTACGCCGATCGCGACGAGGAGGGCCGCCTCTATTTCCGCGGCCGCCAGAAGAACGTGATCGTCACGCCGGAGGGGATGAAGGTCTTTCCGGAAGATTTGGAAGCTGAGCTGCGCAAGAATCGCAGCATCCGCGATTGCGTTGTGCTCGGCTTGGACGTGAAGGGCGACGGAAACGCAGAACCGTGCGCTGTTCTGCTTCTGCGTGAGCCCGCGGGTGATGCGAATGCCGCGGCCGAATCAGCCGTGCGAGAGGCGAACAAATCCCTCGCGTCCTACCAACAAATCCGCCGGTGGTTCGTCTGGAAGGATCAGGATTTTCCGCGAACGCCAACGCAAAAGCCTCTGCTCGCAAAGATTCGCGAAGTTGTGACCGCCGACATGGGAAAGCCCGCGGCTGCGCAGGCGCTTCCTTCCACTGCTCTGACGGATCTCATCTCGCATATCACCCACAGGCAACCGGGGCAGCCCTCCACCGGCTCGGATCTCTCCGCCGATTTGAATCTCAGTTCAGTGGATCGCGTCGAGCTGATGAGCTCTCTTGAAGACAGGTACCAGGTGGATCTGAGCGAGAAGCGTTTCTCGGAAGCGAAGACGGTTGGGGACCTTGAGCAACTTTTGGCCGCGCCGCCAGGGCTCGCGCAGGAATTCGTGTATCCGCGTTGGGCGCAACGCTGGCCTGTGCGCGTCTGGCGCTTTTTCATCTATTACGCGCTCACCTGGCCGGCGACGATGATCCTTGCAGCTCCCCGCGTTCGAGGACGTAAACGCGTCAGGCTCGCCGAAGGGCCGTTTCTCGTGGTCTGCAATCATGTGACGTACCTCGATGCCGGGTTTGTGCTGGCGGGTCTTCCGTTTGGGCTGCGGCATCATCTGGCAACGGCGATGGATGGCGAAAGACTCGCGGCGATGCGTCGGCCGCCGGCAGAATTATCGTTTCCGCGCCGCGTGCTCGAGCGTTTGAAATATTTTCTCGTGGTCTCGCTGTTCAATGTTTTTCCATTGCCCCGCCGTTCCGGTTTCCGCGAGAGTTTTTCTTATGCCGGCGAGCTGATCGAACACGGCGAAAGCGTTCTCATTTTTCCAGAAGGCGAGTTGACGAACGACGGATTGATCGCGCCTTTTCATGGAGGAATCGGGCTGCTGGCGTCACAATTGAAAGTTCCGGTGGTTCCTGTGAGGATTGACGGCCTCTTTGAGGTTCGCCAAGCAGGAAAGCGGATGGCGCGGCCCGGAACGGTGCGTGTGACGATCGGCGAAGCGGTGAAGTTTCCGCCGGAAGCAACTCCGGATGAAATCACGCAGGAACTTCGCCACCGCATGATGTTGATCGAACCGCCGCGCGATTAATTCCCGAGTGGTAGGCGCAGCCGCGCTTCACAACCATGTCCTTGCAGGACATTTTCGAGCGTGAGCGTTCCGCGATGCGCTTCCGCGATCTGCCGGCTCAACACGAGCCCGATTCCCGAACCGCTCGGCTTGGTGGTGAAAAACGGAACGAATAAGTTCGCCGGGTTCGGAATGCCCGGGCCTTCATCTGTCACCCAGACTTCGAGAAAACCGTCGGATGACTCCCACCCAACCTGCACGCCGCCGCCAGTTTCGAGCGATGCGTCCACGGCGTTGTGCACGAGATTGATCAAAAGCTGCTCGAGTTGATCGGGGTCGGCATGGATCTTCAATTCCGGGCCGGCCTCGAGGCCAATCTGCATGCGCGGCTCGAGCCCGGCCACACGGCGAATCCACGGTCCGACTTCCATCGTCTGCAAAGCCGGTGGCGGCAGTCTCGCCAGGCGCGCGTAAGCATTCATGAAGCGCGCCAGGCTGTCCGAGCGCGTGGCGATCACCACCAGGCCGCGCTGCATATCTTCTTCCCAGTCTGACGCGCGCACCGGCCTTTTCAAAAGCGTCGCCAGGTTCTCCGCAACGGATTTGATCGGTGCCAGTGAATTATTCAGTTCGTGCCCCAGCACTCGAATCAGCCGCTGCCACGCCTGGCGCTCTTCTTCGCGCAGCGCGCGGCTTAAATCGGAAATTACTAACAACTGGTGCGCGAGGCCGCCTTCGCGGAAACTGCCGCGGCGAATTTCCCATCGCCCCGATTTCCCTGGAAACGCAATGGATTCGATGTGCGGCCCTTCGTGGGCCAGGCAATTTGCCAAGCCCAACTCAGCCGCGGTTCGTCCCATCAGCCGAACGGCAGGTTCATCCAGGAGGCGTTCGCTGGCTCGGTTCACGAGCCGCAAACGCTCACTGCCGTCGAACGCAAACACCGCGACGTCAATTTCCTCCATCACCTTGCGGAGGAGCGTGGTGGCCTCAAGCGCGCCGAGGCGCTGGCGGCGCAGCGTGTCGCCCAGCGCGTTCACTTCGCGCAAGACTTCTCCGAGCACGTCGTCACGATTCGCTCCGCGCGCGCGGATTGAAAAGTCGCCCTCTCTCAACGCCGCAAGCAAGTTCGATAGCGTGCGCATGGGGAAGACCACTCGTTGTTCGGCGCTGAAGGCGAATCCGAGCCACGCGGCGGCGATGACGACGGTGAGCGTCCACTGCACCCTCGGCGTGAAATTACCGAACCATAGCAGAAGCAGCGCAACGCCCGTGCCTACGCCGCCCGCCGCGAGCGCCAGCAGGAGAATGCGCCGCTCGTACGCGAGAGGACTCAAAGGTTGTATTTCTGCAGGCGGCGATAGAGGGCGCTGCGGCTGAGACCCAGCGCTTTGCTGGCATGGCTGACGTTGCCGCCAAATCGCGCCAGCGCTTTCTGGATGAGCACGCGTTCCACATCCTCGAGGCCCATGTCATCGAGGCGCAACGCAGTGTCGCGCGAGACGCGCAGGCCGAGATCGCTCGCGCGCACCTGCTCGCCTTCCGCGAGGAGCACGGCGCGCTCGACGGAATGATCGAGCTCGCGCACGTTTCCCGGCCAGGGATGATCGAGCATTAACTGAAGCGCCACGGGCTCGAATCCCGCGAGATTTTTGCGATATCGCTGTGCCGAACTGCGCAGAAAATGAAGCGCCAGCAGCGGGATGTCTTCCTTGCGTTCGCGAAGAGGCGGCACGTGGATTTCAATCGTGTTCAGGCGGAAGAGCAAGTCCTCGCGAAATTTTCCGGCGCGAACTTCTGTGGAAATATCGGCGTTCGTTGCCGAAAGAATTCTCACGTCCACGCGGCGGGTGGTCGAGGAGCCGACACGCTCGAGCTCTCCCGTTTCAAGCGCGCGAAGCAACTTCGCCTGAAGATTCATCGGGACGTTGGCAATTTCGTCGAGAAAAAGCGTCCCGCTGTCAGCAAGCTCAAAGCGGCCAACTCGATCGGTCTTCGCGTCGGTGAACGCGCCTTTGACGTGGCCAAATAGTTCGCTCTCGAAAATTCCTTCTGGCAACCCACCTGCGTTTACGGTAACCAATGGGCGCCCGGAGCGAGGCGAGAGAGCGTGGAGCGTGCGCGCGACAACATCCTTGCCCGTGCCGTGATCGCCGGTGATGAGCACGTTTGCATCGGATGGGCCGACGCGCGCGATCAATTCGATCACTGGCCGCATGGCGGCGGACTCAGCGATTAGAGTCGGCCGTCCATCCGCGCGCAGCAAGCGATTCTCGGCCTCGAGTCTCTGGCTGCGGCGGATGGCGTGCGCGAGCTCGATCTGGGTTTTGAGGATGGCGAGCAGCCGGTTGTTCTCCCAGGGCTTCTGAACGAAATCTTTCGCTCCGCGCCGCATGGCCTCGACCGCGAGTTCGAGGCTTCCCCAGGCCGTCATCACGATGATCGGTACGGCGCCGTCTTTTGCGCGGATGTTCGAAAGCAGGTCGAGGCCTTCCTGGCCCGAGGTGGTATCGCGCGCGTAATTCAAGTCGATCAGAATGGAGTCGAATTCGCGCGTGTCGAGCGCCGCAAGCACAGCCGCGGGTGAAGCAACCGTCTCGGTCTCGAATCCTTCGCTCTTCAGCAACAGGCGCAGAGCTTCGCGCACGTCGGCTTGATCGTCGGCGACGAGGATTCGAGTTCGATTGGATGGCGAGGGCATCGGCGATTTTGTTTCGACCTTACCGCTGTACGGTGTTTCTCCCATTTCCACTATCGGAGTTGACATGATCACCCTGGGTCCATTGTGTTTTCATTTGCTGAAATCAATATTCGGTCTTCGTTCCGTCTTGGCAATTTCCCGTGATCGCTGCGAGCTAAAGCCGTTCATCCGTACCGCAGCGCGCTCATCGGATCTACTTTCGTGGCGCGGCGCGCCGGCACGTAACATGCAATGAGCGCGACAATAATTAAGAACGCTATCACGCTCACGAGCGTCGCCGGATCGAATGCGCGGACGCCGTAAAGCTCGCTGGCAATCCAGCGCATTGCCGCGATGCTCGCCGCTCCTCCAATCACAGCTCCCAGTAGCGTTAGCCTCATGCCCTGTCCGAGGATGAGCCGCACGATGTCTCTGCGCTCGGCTCCAAGCGCCATGCGAATTCCGATTTCGTGAGAGCGCTGAGCCACGCCGTAGGACATCAGGCCGTAGATCCCCACCGCGGCGAGAAAAGTCGCGAATCCTGCAAAAGCGGACAACAAGAACATGCTGAGCCGGCGCTGCGAAACCGCAGCATCGAGATAATCTTCCATCGTTTTCACTTCGGCCACTGGCTGGTTCTTGTCGAGCGACCAGACGGCGTCGCGCACCGATGGCACGAGTCCTTCGGGTTTTCCGGTGGTGCGGATTACGAAGCACATCAAATGCGACGGCGCCTGCAAGTAGGGCAGGTAAATCAGTGGAGGCGTTTTACCTCCGGAGCCCCACTCGCGGACGTCTCCGACGATGCCGACGATCGTGATCCAGGATTCCTTCGCCGTGGGCTGCCACGGGGTTTCCTGTGGATCGAAATGGAGCCTGATATGTTTGCCAATTGGATTTTCGTTCGGCCAGTAGCGGTGCTCGATCGACTCGTTGATGATGGCGACGCCGGCAGCCTGGTCGCCGTCGCTCGGGGAGAATTCGCGGCCGGCTTCGAGCGGAATCTTCATCGTGCGAAAATAATTCGCATCCGACACCGCATACTGCGATGTGAATTGTTCTCCTGCGCGGGGCGTGGCGCGGCCTTCAATGTCAAAATCGAGATCTGCTCTCCATCCACTCAGCGGAACGAAGTTTACGGCGCTCGCGGACTCCACGCCAGGGAGCGCGGATACTCTTTCAATCGCCTGCTGAAAAAAGTTCGCGACAGGCTTGCCGGCCGGGTATCGCGACTCCGGCAGCCAGACTTGCATTGTGAGCACGTCGTGCGGATCAAATCCCAAGTGCTCGGTCAGCATTCGCACGAAGCTGCGGATCAAGAGTCCTGCGCCGATCAAGAGCACGATCGAAAGCGCGACCTCGGTGACGATCAAACCCGACCGCATGATTCCGCCGCGGTGACCGCCGATACTTCCGCGCCCTCCCTCTTTCAGCGTTTCTCCAAGCTCGGAAAACGACATTTGAACTGATGGGAAGAGGCCAAACAAAACTCCGGTCACGATGGAAATTAGAAACGTGTACGCCACAACCGGGCCGTTTATCGTGATCCAGTCGGCGTGGGGAATTTCTCCGCGGCTGCCGTGGGGAGGAAGCCCTAGCCGAAGCAGTTCGACGCCGCCGAATGCCAGCGCGATACCCAGCACACCACCGACGAGTCCGAGCAGGACGCTCTCCGTCAGCAACTGCCGAACCACGCGAATCCGCCGCGCGCCCAGCGCCGTGCGAACCGCGATCTCTTTTTCACGCGTGGCCGAGCGCGCGAGAAGCAGGCTCGCCACGTTGACGCACGCGATCAGCAGGACCACGCCAACGGCGACCAGCAAAACCTTGAGTTCCGGCTTGTACCTTCGATTCAAAGTATCGTGCATGCTTACGACGCCAATTCCAAGATCCTGATGAATATCCGGAAACGCCCTCTTTTGATTCTGCTGTAACGTTTCCATTTCGGCCTGCGCTTTGGCTATGGTGACGTCGGGTTTAAGCCGGCCAAACACAATCAGCGAAGTGTCATCACGGTCCATGTGGCTGCGATCAAACGTGAACGGTGTCCACAGATCCCACGCTATCGACGTTCCTACCGGCGAAAAACCATACGGCAGAACACCAATCACGATGTATGGCTTGTCGTCCACTTCGATCGTCCGGCCGATCCAGCCCGGATCGCCTCCAAATTCACGTTGCCACAGCGCATAGCTGATCAACGCAACCTGCCCGTGACCCGGAATCTCATCATCGGGAAGAAAATCCCTGCCGAGATACGTCCTGACGCCGAGCATTCGCAAGAACTCCGATGAAACTTCTCCGCCCCAGACTTGCTCTGGATGCTCCGCGCCCCGAACCGACCTGAAAACGGTTTTCCAACCCGCAAGTTCCTCGAACGATTTCTGCTGTTCGCGCCACTCGAGGAATTCCGGCGGCGATGTCATACCGTTCATGATTCCCCGGTTCACGTCCGTTTGCCAGATATTGACCAGCCGGTCCGAATGCGGAAAAGGCAGCGGTCGCAGCAACAGCGCATCCACCACGCTGAAAATTGCCGAGTTTGCGCCAATCCCGAGTGCCAGCGTCAAAGCGGCCACCACGGCAAATCCGCGGTTCCTCAACAGCATTCGGATGCCGTATCGAATGTCCTGCCAGAGAGTTTCCATCCCAAGAGCCTCCGCAACGAGCAAGAAGACCCGATTCTATAATTACTGCTCGATTAGGTGTTGCTATTTTCGATAGGAGGATGGGCGCCATGAGCATGGAACGCTAGCTAACCCGCCGATCTTTTTTCGAATTGGTCTTAGCGGCTTTCCGCCGCGGCTTCGGATTCTTCAATCCCGTCTTGAGCTTGTTCTGCACCTCCCGCAGCACTAGCGGCGCCAGAATCGTCCTTCGTTCGCTTAAGTAGGCGCGAACAGCGCGAGGCTGCACCTTAGCCAATTCGCGCAACGCCCACGACATCGCTTTCACGACCATCGGGTCGCGGTCTTTTTCGAGAATGCGGCACACCTGTAGCGTGCGATGCGAATCGCCTTCGCCGCCCCGCGCCTTGCTGTTCAACGGAACCGTGCTGACCAGCGCAATGCGTCTCCACCAGTGGTCTGCCGAGCGCGCCCAATCGTGAATCAGGCTTGCCGGCACGCGCCTTTCGCGCCAGACCGGACCCGCAAGAAATATGCCGAAGCAGTCCGTCGCGGGCCAGCTTGAAATCCCGCGTCCGAGCCGCTCGAGTTGCCAGGCGTTCAGTTTGTAGAGCGCGCTTTCGTGGTGATGAATCAGCTCGTAAGCAAAAAAACGGTATTCCTGTCCCGGTAATTCGAGCAGCAGCATCGCAAGTTCGGTGACGACGTGGGGCGCCGCGCGCTCCAATCGCTTGGAGAATTCCCGGCGCACCGCACGGACATCTTCCGCCTTTCGGCTGCCGAGCTCCTGCAGTTGCTCGTCAATCTCCTGCGCCAGCCCCGGCACGCCAACGATACTGTTTTCTGGTTCCTGTGCCATTGATTCGGCCTCAATCGGATCGCTCGGCGTCGGATGGGATGACGTTGAACGTAAGCGAACTCCGAAATTCGCTGAATATCTCCGGAGACCACCCGCTGCACGCCCCGATTCTTTGGACGCAAACAGCCCAGAATGGACGTGCATCGCCTTTATCGTTTGCGCGCCCCGAGTTTTTTCAAGCATTTGAATTGTGACGGCTGGTAGTGATGGCGCCGAGCCATGCCTCTTGCCACGTCACGAATTCCACGGCACCCGCGTGAACTGCCGCGGCCGGGATACCCAGCTCTCGTCCGAGAAAATGCGCGGCGACACCTCGACCAGACGCGGAAAGACGTTGTAAACCGAAAGCGGCGTCCAGTCGCTCCCGCTCCGCGTCTTGTAGCCTCGGCGGTTCAGCTCTTCGGCGATGACCGTGAGCGAAGCATCCTGTACGACCAACTCCATCATTACGAAGAGAATCCGCATTTCGGCGGGATTCTCTTCGAGGCGCGCGCAATCCTTCGCGATTTGCACGCCGAAAGGAATTTCCTCGTGCGGCCGCTTTGCTTCGCCGGCGCCTGGAGCGACGCGCTCCCACTCGATTGCCAGCGGTTTCCACCCGGCGGTTTTCATTTGCTCGATATGGTTTGCGTCGAGCGAACCCTTCAAAATTTCCCGATAATGTTCGTTCGCCATGTTTTCTCCTTCGGATTCGCCCTAGTCCATCACACTCAAGAAATCCGAGTCGCCGGCTCATTCGTAGCGAAGCGCCACCAACGGATCCACGCGCATCGCCCGGCGCGCCGGGATGTAGCAGGCCAGCAGCGTGACCGCGGCAAGCAGGATCGTGACGCTTGCAAACGACCACGGATCGGTCGCGCTAACACCGTAGAGCCAGTGCTCCAGTGCACGAGAAAGCGCCAAAGCTGAAACCAATCCGATTACGGCGCCTGCAAGAAATAGTTTCAAACCTTGCGACAAAATCATCTTCAGGACATCCTCGCGCCGCGCGCCCAGGGCGATGCGAACTCCGATTTCCTGAGTTCGCTGCGTCACCGAGAAAGAAAGCACCGCGTAAATCCCGAGCGCAGAAAGAAGCAACGCCAATCCGGCAAACGCGCCAAGAAGCGTAGTTTGCATTTGCCGCGGCGTCAGATAGTCGTCCACCAGTTCGGCCAGCGGCATCACGCCCGCGACTGGCTGTTCGCTGTCCACGGCCCAAATCTGCTGCCGGATCGCTTCCGCCATCTGCATGGGATCGCCCGTGGTCCGCACCGTGAGATATTCAGGCTCGAATCCGAAATCCTGTTGCGCGTAAGGCATGTACAATTCGGCGCGCGCGGGTACGTCGAGACCCGCCTGATGCACGTCGCCAACCACGCCGACAACGGTGATCCACGGAGTTTTGTCAGTGTAATCTCCCGTCTTGAAATGCTTGCCGATCGGGTCCTCGCCGGGCCAGATATTGCGCGCCATCGTTTCGTTGATAAGAGCGACAGCAGGTGTCTCCGTTCCATCGCCGCTCTCGATGAGGCGGCCTTTCACGAGTTTTATTTGGAGCGTGGGGATGTAATCGCGGCTGATGATGCGAACATTTGGAATCAAAACTTTGCTATCGATTTCCGGGCGGCCTTCCACTTGAATGCCGGACGCGCCTCCATAATTCGTCAGCGGAACCCACGTGGCGTAGCCCGCCGCTTCAACGCCCGGGAGCCCTTCGACACGGCTGAGCACCTGATCGTAGAACGCCACTCGCGGCGCAAACGCTTCATATTTCTGGCGCGGCAAAGGTGTGCGCATCACCAGGACGTGATCGGCGCGAAACCCCGGATCGTGATGGTAAAGCGCTTCGAAGCTGTGAATCATCAGCGCCGCGCCGGAGAGCAGCACGATGGCAAGCGCTACTTCGCAAACGACCAGCGCATCCCGCAGCCGTCGGCCGCCTGATCCCACGCCGCTCTGGCCTCCGCCCTGCTTCAACGAAGTGACCAGGTCAATCCGCGAAACTCTCAGCGCCGGGATGATTCCGAACAGAATTCCGGTAGCCAGGGAGATTGCGATTGTGAATGCGAGCACGCGCCCGTCCAAGCCCGTCCCGCTCGCGGCAGCGAATTCCGTCGGAATCAAGCGGCCAAGAAAGTCCGCCGCGAAAACAGATGCAAGGAGACCAGCCGCGCCGGCCGGCAGCGCCAGCACGACGCTCTCGATGAGAAGTTGCCGCGTGATCCGCGATCTGGTCGCGCCGAGAGCTAATCGCATCGCGAGTTCGCGTCTCCTGCCCGTGGCGCGCGCGAGCAACAGATTCGCGATGTTCGCGCAGGCGATGAGCAGCACGAACCCAACCGCGCCCATCAAGATGAATAGCGCCGACTTCGTTGCTCCGGCGAATTCATCGCGCAGCGGAACCGCATACGCGCCAACCTTGGCGTTTTCGTCCGGATGCTCGCGTTCGAGTTGCTTCGAGATTGTGGCGAGGTTGGCATTCGCGGCCGCGAGCGAGACGCCCGGCCTCAATCGCGCGACAACATTGAGGGAGTGATTCCCAAAATTCGCCAGTTTTTGCTGCGTAAATTGCGAAGGAACCCAAATCTCAATCTCGCGATCCGGAAACTGAAATCCGCGGCGCATGACGCCGATGACCACGTATTTCTCGTAACCCAGCGAAATTTCTTTTCCCAGGATTTGCGGGT
>Ga0302325_10022549_pt1 | contig 13176 bp, 12 predicted proteins | sample Palsa_T0_2_FD_201948 | JGI IMG/M metagenome (GOLD analysis project Ga0302325, IMG submission 201948) | Peat permafrost microbial communities from Stordalen Mire near Abisko, Sweden - Palsa_T0_2 | ecosystem: Environmental > Terrestrial > Soil > Palsa > Peat permafrost | place: Sweden: Abisko... | reverse complement strand
TCGCTAGTTCTGCGGTGTCTCCTTCCTAATTGCAGCGCTCGGCTTCTTGGACCCCATCGGAACGGATGTGGGCGTGGTCACAACGGGATGGAACGCAGCGGTATTTTTCGTTCCGGCGACCGGCGCATCCTCCTTCGGCTTCACGGGCGGTTGCTTGACCACAGCCGGTTTCACGGGCGCTGGTTTCATGGGCACTGGTATCACGAGCTCTGGTTTAGCTGGCGCTGATTTTATTGAGGCTGATTTGGCTGGCGCAGCTTTAGCCGGAGTTTGTTTGGCCAGCATCGGTTTGGCCCTACCATGGTGAATGGCAGCTTTCGACTTCGACTTAGCCTCCTTCTTCGCCGGAAGCGGAGCCGCAGGCGTCGCTCGCGGCACGTAGTTTTCGTAATTGACAATGGCCGCGGGTTTCACTCCGGCAGCCATCGCCGCTTTGGCTGCGGCGGGGCTCAAAGCCGGCTGACGCGCCATTCCCTGCAAGTCGGGATTTACTATGATCTGTCCGTCGTAGCGCAAATCCACCGATTCCAACTTGTCAAACTGCTGGCGCCACTGCTGCACGTGGGTCACGTTAGTTTTGTAACGCTGCAAGTAATTTCCAGCGCCGAGATGCACCAGCACTTCACCGCTGGCGTCGGCGGCGAGCACTTTCACATCGTCAGGGTCACTAACGTCGACCTCGCTAAGCTCCTGCGAGTAATGCGCTCCTCCCGCATCGAGCTCACGAACCAGGGCATTGTAATTTTTCATCCGCGCGGCGCGGATGGAGAGCGGCTCACCCGCATTCATTCCCGCAATCACCGCAAACGAATATTTGTGCTTTCCGCCCGGCCCGAGTTCCATCAGTGTGCCTCCGGCGTCGATCAGGGAAATGCGCGAGCCTATGCGGGCAAAAGCAACCGGCGTGCGTTCATGAATCTCTATGCGCAGCCGATTCGGAACAAAGCGCATCAAACTCGCCGATTCTATCCACGGAATCTCTTCCAGCTGTGCTTTGCGCTGAGCCAGGGGGACGAAAAAGATATTGCGTCCAATGTCGCCACCTATCACTTCCATAATCTGCGCGTGGGTTACGTGCTCAGCGCCCACAACTTCGATCTGATCGCTCGAATCGATCCGAAAACGCCATGAGTGCTTGCCGTAACGGTAGAGACCCTGGCCCGCGGCTCCGAGAACAGCCAAGGCGACGAGCGCCAGTACAATCCACATCAACCTGTTTGCAGTCTTTTTGGGGAGTGATCCGCGGCGAACGGAGACGCGCTTTTGTCCGCGCAGAAACGGGGATTCCTGCTCCGCTTCCAGATCGACAAGCCGAGCGTCGTCGAAGGGCTCCCGCTCGGGAGCCTGGGGGTGAGAGGCCTCGCGGGGAAGCGGATACAACTCTTCCTGTACGGCCGTGGAACTTGATTTCCGCGCCACTCGTTCGAGTCAGTTGTCGACAGAAAACCGCTGAGCAAAATTACTATAACCGGTTTTGGAGAACTGAGACAGTGTCAAGTTGGTTCGTGGTTGTGAAAAGGTACGCTCGAAACAGTGGGCGTAGTCGGCGCTGCCACCACGCCAATCGCGGCAGTCTTATCGCCAGTCCTGGAATGTGTCGCCCACCTGAATGTCCGGAGAGCCCGCTGCTTCCGCTAGGTGAGCAATCGTCGTCCGAGCAATCCAAGTTCCTGTCTTTGGGCAGAAACCCCTGATGTCGCTCGTGCTCAAGTTGGCGATCAGCGAAGGTGTTTGCAGTTGAATCTCCATCTCCGCTCGCCGCATTTCGGCCCGGGCACGAAACACATCGGCGCGGGCTCGAATCTCGTCCCGCAGCTGCTCCCGAATTCCATGTCGCAGAACCGGGGCCTCTTCTGGAGCTTGCTCTCGCAGCATATCGGTGCCAGACCGAACTCTAATGGCTTCGCCAGCGGAAGCGACGAGGGTCTCCGGCAAGCCGACCTCGGGACTCGCCAAGAATTTTGCTACCGCCAGAGTTTTCTCGGCACGCGCCGTGATTCGGCATAGGGCAGAGCCGGCACGATTCGCAATGCGATGCAGCGCAACGAGATTCCCATGGCGGTATTCGCTGTTCAGCCCCAGCGCCAAGGCTCCGACTGCGATCCAATAAGCGGCTTTGTTCGTGTTCATAAACTGGTCCTCACTCTATGAACCTTGGACGAACCGGAGCAGGAAAGGTCAACCGGAAAAAGCGCTAAAGTTGGATGCCGCAAGGCAGTTCTAAATCGCTGACAGCTTCTCCAGAAGCGTCGGGCCGAGTTGCGAGACGCTGCCCGCGCCTAACGTGAGAACCATTTCGCCTGGCCTGGCGAGCGCGGTAACCGCGGCAACAGCCTCCGCAAAACTTGGGGTGTAGGCGACGTCCCGCTTCCCTGCCCCTGCAATGCGCTCAGCAAGCGTCTCCGCCGTAATGCCCTCAATAGGCTTCTCGTTCGCCGAATAAATATCGAGTAACCAAACCGTGTCGGCGTCGGCGAAGGCAGTTGTGAATTCATCCATGAGATCGCGAGTGCGAGTGAACCGGTGTGGTTGAAAGATCACATGGACACGCCGGAATCCGCATTGGCGCGCGGCAGCCAGCGTGGCCAGTATTTCGGTGGGATGGTGGCCGTAGTCGTCGATCACTGTGACGCCTGCGGCTACGCCTTTGAACTGGAAGCGACGATCCACTCCGCGAAATCCTTCAAGCGCAGAACGAATCTGCGCGGTCGAAATATCGAGCACCGTACCCACCGCAATCGCCGCAGTCGCATTCAGCACGTTGTGCGCGCCCGGCACGTGCAGCCTAAACTCGCCGAGATTTTTCTCCTTGTAAGCCACTTGAAAGCGGATCAGCGGACTGTGCTTTCCATCAGCATTTTCGGCTTCCGTTTGCGGTGATCCCGACGGCGACGCCACCATGCGGATCAGGAAATCCGACCCGCGGCCGGTTCCATAGGTGGTCACGCGGCGATGAACGCGCGGCAGCAATCGCCGTAACCCTTCGTCGTCGTTGCAACCGACGACCACGCCGTAAAACGGTACCCGCTCCATGAATTCGAGAAAGGTCCGGCGAACGTCGCGCATGTCGCGATAACAATCCATGTGCTCGCGATCGATGTTCGTGACCACGGAGAGAATCGGAGACAGCTTCAGGAATGACTTGTCACTTTCATCCGCCTCGGCGACCAGGTATTGCGACTTTCCGAGTCGCGCGTTCGAGCCCATGGCGTCCACGCGCCCTCCAACCACCACCGTCGGGTCGAGGCCGCCCGCGGCGAGCACTGCCGCAACCATTGAAGTGGTCGTCGTTTTCCCATGCATGCCGGCGATCGCGATGCCGTATTTCAGACGCATGAGTTCGGCCAGCATTTCGGCGCGCTGAATCACCGGAACATGCAGCCTCCGAGCCTCGGCCACTTCAGGGTTGTCGACGGAGATCGCGGAACTCGTGACTACGACATCTACGGTCGAAACGTTGGCGGCAGCGTGGCCTACAAAAATAACAGCGCCCAAAGCGGCGAGCCGTTGCGTGACCGGCGATGTCTTCAGGTCGGACCCGGAAATCTGGTATCCGAGATTCAGCAAGACCTCGGCAATCCCGCTCATGCCAATGCCACCAATGCCTACGAAATGGATGCGCTGAATCTTGGCGAACATGAAAACTCAATCCCCGAAATGAACGCTGATGATAGACCATTCATCGCAGAGAGCGCCGAGCACGCAGAATATAAATTCATATTGTCCAATCCTAGAAGCGACGCGAGGGATCCCTATTCTCCCGAAACTCCCGTGGCGAGATAGGGGTATTTCGCTTCGCTCAGGATGACAACCTCAGGCCGAACCACCGTCGCCGCTTACCAACTGCACCACCATCTCCGCAATCTCCTCGACCGCCCGAGGGTGCGCAAGCGACTTCGCCGCCGCGGACATGCTCCGCAGCCGCGTCGCATCTCCAATCAACGCCGCAATCGTGTCGACCAGATAGGCCGCATCCAGATTGCTCTCTTCAACCACAACCGCTGCGCCCGCGCGTTCCAGCACCCGGGCATTCACGTTCTGATGGTCATCGGCAGCGGCAGGAAATGGCACAAAAATCGCCGCCTTCCCTGCCGCGGCAATCTCGCCCACGGTGCTCGCCCCCGACCGGCAGACCAGCAGATCGGCGCGCCCAAACGTCTCCGGCATATCGTCGATGAATTTGTGAACTTCGTTCGATATTCCCGCCTGCTGGTATGCGGCCAAAACGCTGTCATAGTCGCGCTGGCCCGTCTGATGAATGATGTGAATGCCCGGAATCTTATTGCGCAGTCCATGGAGCGACTCAATCGTTGTCATTGCCCGATTGATGGCGCGCGCACCCTGGCTGCCTCCAAAAACCAGCAGCGTTCGCGTGCCTCCACTTTTCGGAGGAATCGAAAAGAATGGCGAGCGCACCGGAACACCCGTCACCCGGCAGTGCGGAAAATACTGGCAAGTCTCTTCAAAGTGCACCGCCGCGGCTGAAACCCAGCGCGAGATCATGCGATTGGCAAATCCCGGCACGACATTGGGCTCGAAAGCCAGCGTTGGAAGACGGCGGCGAATGGCAGCCACCATCGCCGGTCCCGAAGCGTAGCCTCCGACTCCGATCACAACTTCGGGATCGAACTCCGAGAGCATTCGCGAAGAAGCTGCGATCGCACGCGGCAAGTCGAACATTGTCTTCGCCCGCGTCATCAGGCTGACATTTTTCAGCGCGCCGACCTGAATCAGTTCCAGAGGAAAACCCGCCTGCGGCACGAGTCGCGTTTCGATGCCGCGCGCGGTGCCGATGAAGAGGATTTCGGCGCCAAATTGATTCTTCAGTTGTTGGGCGATGGCCAGGGCGGGGATAACGTGGCCTCCCGTTCCGCCGCCGGCGATGATGATGCGCATGAAGTTCTTTTGCGCCTTTTATGGGCGGTTGGAAAACCGCGCCACAGATTCAATTGCAAGGAATCTCTCAGGCCGGTTCGTTGCTCGGATGATTCGGGAGAACAGGATTCGGGATGGTGGTTGGGTTGCGGGGGTACCCCCTCCCCCCCGTTTTTTATTCAAAATATTCATTGTTTGGACGGTTTATTATCAAAATATTGATTCTACATCGGTCGACGTAAAGCTAGCCCAAGAACCATATTTAGAATCAATGGTTTACTCGCGGGGCAAACATAGATTCCAAATAACTCATTGAGAAATAACCTGTATTCCATTGAAAATAAGGACGATTTCACGCAAAGCGATACCTCGGCACTGGACTTAAACCTCACGAGCACGCCGTGGACCATTCTCATGATGACCTTAATCCCATTGTAGGCCTTGGTGTCAATCAGGATTTCTAATTCCGGGTTAAAATCGGCTCTGGATGCGGCTTTTGACATTTTCTACGAGCGGCAAACACGTCGGCGTTCCGGGGAGAATTGCCTGATGCGGCTGGGACGGAAAATCGGAGTAGGGGTCTTTTGACTCCATCAGGCCGTCGGCTTCGCCGACGATCTGATTCCGCTCAAGTTGACAGCCGGGTGCAGATTCTAGGTTCAGGGGTGCTTCGGAGTCTCTGCAGCCAAATCGCGCAGGGAGTTCTCAGAGGGGGCGCGCGACAGTGATGATGGCGGCCACTGGCAGTTGGGTGGCCGGGGTGGCGCCCGGCGCGCTCCACCGGGGAACTGCCGGACTCCCGAAACAGTTTTAACGAAAACGAGCCGTGTCGCGGTAACGTCGGGAGACTTCCTCAAGGAAGTTCTCATGAGACGGACGATCGGCCCACGGCACACTCAGGCGGTCGCCGATCAAGTCGGCAATTTGCTTGGCGGTCGCGAGGCGCTGCCCATAGGGCAGGTCGAGGCGGCGGTTGAGGAAAGTCTCGATCAGCTGAAATTCCTGCGCGGTCATCGTGCTTATGGCTTCGACCGACGCCGACGTGGCCTCAGAACTTTTTTGCGCGTACCAGTAGGAGTCGCCTTGCTCCTGAAGTTCGTGCACGACGACGGTGCCGGCGACCATGTCTCCGAGACGGCGATTTTTCTTATCCACCGCAACCACGACGGCACCCACGATGTAGGCGAGCTGCGAGTCAATCACACGCAGAAAATTTCTAGCGATGGCCTCGAAGACGGTGATGGGGCGTCCACTGGCGGCGATGACGCGGATATGGGCCTGACGTTTGCCGGGCGTTTGCCCGTTCCAGAAAACCTCGAAGATTGCGAAATATCCCCAATAGAGGCAGAAGAGCAACACGATAAAAACCGCAGTCATCCATTTTCGAGCAGTCACCCAGTAGCGCGAGAGGTCGGGGAAGATGAGTTCCATGAGCAGGATAACGGAGATCGCGGCGCCGCCCTGAATCAAAGTATCGAGAAGAACCGCCATGCCGCGGCTGCCCAGGCCAGCTACGGGGAATTCCAGTTCGATCTGCTCCGGCGTTTCGATGGTAAGCTTTTCGATGGAATCCAAGCTAGGATCTCCTGTTCATGATTTGCGAACCTTGGGGACCAAAGGCCCCCGTCGTTCTACGGTTCTGGGCGGCACGACCAGTTATGATCTCCGTTTCCTGGTTGAAGAAGCGACAACCGTACTGGGCACGGCTCGAATCCCTGCTTGGAGATATCAAGCAGCACGGACTGCATGCGCTGGGGCGAGACGAGCTTCGCGAATTGGGACTTCTTTATCGCCAGACGGCCACCGATCTTTCAGCGGTGCGCGGCGATCCGAGCAGTGTGCAACAATCCCGCTACCTCAATCAACTGCTCGGGCGGGCGCACAACACCGTCTACTCCGGCCAGAAGAAAACCCTGGGCCGCGTACTCGCATTTTTCTGGAACGAGTATCCGCTGATTTTCCGCCAATATCTGCCCTACACACTAACCGCGACGGGCATCTTCGCGCTCGGCGCGCTGGCGGGGATATTTCTGACCCTGTCGAATCCCGATTACATGCGGGACTTTCTCGGCCCGGCGATGGTCGGCACGATCGAAAAGCACGAGATGTGGACCCACTCGGTGGTAGCGGCAGCGCCGCAGGCATCGAGCTTCATCATGACTAATAATATGACCGTATCGTTCCTTACGTTTGCGGGCGGTATCACGGCGGGCCTTTGGACGCTCTTCCAGCTTTATTACAACGGCATGATGCTGGGAGTCATCGGCGTGGCGTGCGGCATGAATCAAATGAGCGTGAAGCTGTGGAGCTTTGTAGCGCCGCACGGAGTCATGGAATTGCCCGCCATCTTTATCGCGGGAGGAGCGGGCCTGCGTCTGGCGCAGGCACTTCTCTTTCCAGGAACGCTGTCACGCCGCGACTCGCTGGCCGTCGGCGGAAACGAAGCGGTGCGATTGCTGGTGGGGGTGATTCCGATGCTGATCGTCGCCGGAACGATCGAGGGGTTTTTTTCGCCCTCGCCGGTGCCAGCACCGATTAAATTCGCGCTAGCGGCGGCGATCTTCACGATGTTTGCGGCGTATCTTGTGCGTGGGCGGAGGCCGCCGTCAAGGGGAATGATTGAAGGGAGTGGGGTGGGAAACGGGAATTGAACCCGCAACCGTCGGAGCCACAGTCCGATGCTCTACCAGTTGAGCTATTCCCACCGCGAACGTGATCGTACAGATGACGATCAGACAACGATTATAGCAACTGGGGCGGGATTGCGTTTTGCGCTTGCCGGCGCTGGTCGTGGCTCTATTTGCCCGACCCTTCAACACAAAGGCCACAAAGGTTCACGAAGGAAACCTTCAAAGCGGTGAAACTTAGCGAACGACCTGGCTTAGGCGCGACCGATGCCCATGTATTGGAATCCTAGGGCACGCAGGCGCGAGGCGTCGAGCAGGTTTTTGGTGTCGATGATGACGGGGTGTTTCACCAAGTGGCGAATCTTCGTAAAATCCAGGGTACGGAATTCGGGCCAGCCGGTGGCGATGATGAGCGCATCCACTCCTTCGGCGACTCCATAGGGGGATTCGCAGTATTTCACCGTGCCGTTCAGCTGCAGGCGCGCATCGGGAATCGCGACGGGATCGTAGGCGCGCACGCGCGCTCCTCCCGCTAGAAGATTCTGCGCCAGTTGCACCGAGGCCGATCCGGCGACCGAGTTGGTATTCGGTTTAAAGGCCAGGCCCAGAATGCCGACATCCTTGTTCTGCACGGTGTGAAGCACGGCGGCGACTTTTTGCAGAAGACGGTCGGCCAGTTTCAGATTCACTTCGCGGGCGGCGTTCAAGACTTTCAATTCGACGTGGTTTTGTCGCGCCAAACCGGTGATCGATTCCATTTCCGTCTCGGCGAAAATTCCACCCATGCCGGCGCCTGGCTGCAGGCAGCGTGGGGCGATTTTCTTGTCCAATCCCAAGGCGAGTGACAGGCTTACGGCGTCGGCGTTCACGTGTTCGCAGAGGCTGGCAATTTCATTAATGAACGAGATCTTGGTGGCTACGAATGCAGTCGTTGCTTCGCGGGCCAACTCGGCCGTCTCGTAATTTGTGACTAGCACTGGAATTCCGCGCATCACGAGAGGATGAAAGATTTGCTTCAGGGCAGAAACAGCTTCGCTCGACGGCGTGCCGAGAATAATCCGGTCAGGCCAGTTGAAATCTTCGACCGCGCATCCGTTGGTGAAGAACATGGGCTGACAGACCAGCAGGCTCCTCAAGCCTTTCGCACGAAGCGATTCTTCAATTCTTGTCGTAAACCCCACCTGAACGGGCGTGACGATCGACAGCACCTGGAAGCGGCCAGCCACGCCCGCCATGCGCAGTACGAGTGCTTCCAGTCCGTCGGCAGAATCTTCCGCGAGAAAAATTACTTGCGCTTTGCGCGCCAATTCTTCCGGATCCGAGGAATAAACCAGCCGCCCGGAACGCACGTTACGACGAATCACTTCCTGAAGATTTTTCTCGAAGAAAGGAATGTTGCCCTTGGCGACATCGAGAAGGCGTGAGTCGTCGGCATGACAGCAGCAAACCGGCGTGCCGAAATCGGCAAGGCAGGCGGAAATGACGGTGGCGAGGTAGCCGGATCCATAGACCCCAATTTGCATATGCTCTCTTCTGATCGAAATATCGATCAAACCTTTTATCGATTAAATCTCTGATTACTCGCGATCCAGCCCGCAGTCTGGGATTCGGCGTATACGATGCAGCCGGGTTAATGTCATGGTAATCCGTTCAATGAGCTTGGCAACGGGTGAAAGGTACATGTCCTACGGAGGGTGAAACTGGCCGCTGGTAGAGGGTTTTGGGTGCTAATTCCGGGGAGGTCGAGGGCAGGTCTGCGAAAATTGGGCGGGGACCAGGTGGTTAAGTCTTGGATGACAATTGCCCGCGTCCCAAGGGCACGAGGGCCAAGTCTTGCCACTGGTTCCCGTGCTCGCGAACGAAAACCAATTCTTCCACATCCACCAGGCGCTTGCCCGGAAATTGCGCCCAGCGCTCGCGCGCGATCGCGCATGCGGCCTTTGCCTGCGCATCGGTTTCGGTTTTCAGGATCGTAAGATGCGGAATATAGGGCCAACTCTCCTCACAGTGGAGCCCCTGGCCGCAGAGTTGATCGTGCAATTCGCGCATCCTATAAGCGGCCCGTTTCACCTCAATGAAGACAGTGGGAGTCGTGGGCAGGAATGTCTCCACATCCCCCAGTTCCACGCTGAAGGGGACGACGCGGCTGCAAGCCTCTTCGAGGAAATTGAGCGCGGCCACTTCGCTTCCGATCAGTTCCCGCGGAGGAAGAATCGTGAGATGGGCCGGCGTGTGGGCCACGGTCGGGTGGAGTTCGCTTCGCAGTTGGGCGACGAATTCGCCTACCGGATTCCGTACATACGTCACCAAAGCGTAGCGTGAGCTGGACATGACTTCCGACGGCGATTATAGCCTGATAGCGGCCTGGCGGGGCATCCCACCTTTTGGTAGTGTCACGAAGGTCACCTTAGGGAGGTCGATTATAATCGAGTCCCAATTCAAGTTGCGGGAAATTCGGGGCGTAGCGCAGCCTGGTAGCCCGGCGGCCTTGGGCGCAGAACGATTCGTTCCAGTTGCTTCATTCCTTTTCTTGATTTCTATTGGTTCCAACAATTTGGGGAATCTGCTTTTCGTTCAAAGTTAACCGTGCGTACGATGGCTTATCGATTAAAGACGGCATTCCTTGTCGGATGGGTGATCCTCAGCACGATATCGGCGGTCGAATTTCAAGGCGCTTGCCAAAACATAGTTCATTCCGGTCCTTCTACGCCAATGCAGACACAAGGTGCCGTTTCCACCGGAGGAGCGCATGCGGCTGTTCTGGATAGCGAGAAACGCCCAATTACCGCCGGTGGTTTCGTCGAAAATGGGCCCGTCGTTTTCCAGAATGTGGCGGAAAACGCCGGTTTGACGAGGTGGCGGCACGTGATGGGCACGGAGGAAACGCGTTTCATTCTTGAAACCGTGGGCTCTGGGGTTGCACTGCTTGATTACGACAACGACGGTTGGCTTGACATCTATCTGGTGAATGGCTCAACTTACGACGCGATGGCCGGTAAAGCAACACCGCCTCACGCTGCTCTCTTTCACAACAATCACGACGGCACGTTTACCGATGTTGCGCAGCAAGCGGGCGTGACCAACGATCGCTGGGGTTTCGGAGTGGCAATCGGCGATTACGACAACGACGGTTGGCCCGACATCTACGTAACGAATTTCGGCAAGAATCGTCTCTATCACAACAACCACGATGGCACGTTTACCGATGTTGCCGAGAAAGCCGGCGTAGCCTTGGGCAATTGGTCAACGGGTGCCACATTCGGCGATTACGACGGCGACGGGAAGCTCGACCTGTTCGTTCCCGGGTATGTGCACTATGATCTCGATCATCCGCCAGTTCCCGGTTCTTCTGTTGTCGCATCTTCCACTTGCGAATTTCGCGGAATGAAAGTCATGTGCGGCCCCCGCGGATTGCAGGGAGAGCCCGACCATCTTTTCCACAACAATGGCGATGGGACGTTCACCGAAACCAGCGTGAAAGCCGGAGTCGCCGACTCCAACCGATATTACGGTTTGACCGCTGTCTTTGCCGATGTGAACAATGATGGCAACCTCGATCTGATGGTCGCAAACGACTCCACTCCCAATTATTTGTATATCAACAAAGGCGATGGGACCTTTGAAGATGCCAGCTATGTGTCCGGCTACGCACTGAATGAAAATGGGCGGGAAACGGCGTCGATGGGAATTGCGGTGGGCGATTACTTGAACAATGGACAGTTGGATGTGTACAACACCGTTTTCTCTGACGACTACAACCCTCTCTACAGAAATGACGGCGGCGCGAATTTTACTGACGTCAGCTATCAAGCCGGAATCGCCGAAGCGACGGTTCCGTTCCTGGGATGGGGAACCGGATTTCTCGATTATGACAATGACGGGTGGAAGGATCTTCTGGCCGCGAACGGGCATGTATATCCGGGTGTCGACCAAACTGACTGGGGCACAACCTTCGCCGAGCGGCCGCTGCTATTTCATAATCTGCACAATGGAAAATTCGAAACCGTTTCGGCCGTGAAAGGAACCGGTCTGGCAGCGACATTCACCGCCCGCGGGGCAGCTTTTGGCGATCTTTTCAATGACGGGAAAATCGACGTCGTGATCAATCAACTGCACAATGTTCCGGCACTTCTGCGCAACGTATATGCCAGCACGAATCATTGGGTGGCTCTGCATTTGATTGGAGGACCGAAGAGCCCACGCGACGCGGTGGGGGCGACGGTTTATCTTTCGGCTGGCGGCGTACGGCAGCGGGGAGATGTTATCAGCGGCGGGAGCTACGCTTCCTCCAATGATCTTCGCCTGCATTTTGGAGTCGGGGCCGCGACGAAGGTAGACAGCGTCGAGGTGCGATGGCCGAGCGGCGCGGTGGAACACCTCACTTTATCGGCGGTGGACCGATTCTATTCGGTTCAAGAGGGCCGAGGAGTCGTCCCTGACGTCTACGATCCGAAGCCTGGCGCTGATCTGCCTCCCAACCTGCCGCACCATTAAGACGTGAAAGGGGATCGGGTCAAGGTTTCACCAATTCGATGATGGCGGAATCAGGCTCCATCCACGCCTGAGCGCCACTGCGCTGGAGTCGTTGAAGTGAGTCATCCCAATGCAGATGGCTGATGCTGCTTTCGCCTTTTTCGTACGCGTATGTCACCCCGTGCCTTGGCGAGCACTTCGGCCTGACTGGAATCGCGCTGCTTGCATTGAATGTAGCCGTAGGCAGACTTCGGAAGCATGGGAGTCGCGCCGGTAAGCAGGCGATAGCCGGAGTAAATTTCATCAGTATCATTGCCCGCAATCACAAAAAACGAAACTCGGTCTCCGACTTCGGAATCCCGCTCTTGCGTTCGTCGAATCCGGTTGGATTGTGGTTTTGGCAGCATTGTCCCAAATCATTCCGTAGCCATGATTGGTCACAACGAAAGGCACGCAAATGCTGGGCCCGCCCGTGGCCAGGTAATTGTGCCAGCACTCGAGGGGGTGGCCCCGGTGATCGAGAAAGCCTTCCTGATTCTGGCCGAGGCCATAGTAATGTTCGTCGTTGGGTGACCGGAAGATCGCACCCACGCGATAGAAAGGCGGGTCGGAAGGGCGCCGGTCGTGGAATATGCCCGCACTATCGTCTTTATATTTGGGAACCGACATCCACCAGTTTGTCATATCCAGAAGGGTCTTTCCGGCAGCGGTGCTGATGATGATGTGAACTGGCGGATTCGCAGCGCGATAATGGTTTGCGATATCTCGCTGCGTAGACGAGCCAGACGCGGGCTTGTTCCTTGCAACAGAAACCATCAATCGTGGAGATCGATAAATGTCGGCGTCATCAGTTTTCTCTTGTCCCCAGCCTGGCCCCGAAGCAACTGCGACGAAACCATAGCCAGGAGCAGAGACAGCCGAATTTCGGAGGGTACCGAGAGTGACTCGAACGATATTTTGGTGTGTAGGGATCGAGCGCGATGGTGCTGCCTTCGCGGTTGAGGATGACCGCCGGGTGTGCTGCGATCGTACCTGCGAAGATCGCGCCTACAGAACCCAAGCCTACGATAAGCGCCGCACGATCCCTCCAAATCTGCTGCTCATAGCTGCATTTTCGATGCCATAATGAACCGGTTCATAATTTGTAATCCCCTGTGCAGTCCCATGATAATATACCATCTCGTTAACGTACACGTAATGG
>Ga0302325_10022548_pt1 | contig 13176 bp, 15 predicted proteins | sample Palsa_T0_2_FD_201948 | JGI IMG/M metagenome (GOLD analysis project Ga0302325, IMG submission 201948) | Peat permafrost microbial communities from Stordalen Mire near Abisko, Sweden - Palsa_T0_2 | ecosystem: Environmental > Terrestrial > Soil > Palsa > Peat permafrost | place: Sweden: Abisko... | reverse complement strand
GACAGGGAAGCGCGGTTCACCGCGCTCTTGCATCATGTTGATGTCGATCGCCTGCGGGTGGCTTATCGGGCGTTGAACCCGAGGGCCGCGACGGGGGTGGACGGCGTGACGTGGCAGGAGTATGGGCGGGACCTGGAGGGCAACCTCAAGGATCTGCACGCACGCCTGCACGGGGGCGCTTATCGGGCGAGGCCGTCTCGCAGGGCGTTCATCCCGAAGCCAGATGGGCGGTTTCGGCCGCTCGGTGTCGCTGCGTTGGAGGACAAGCTCCTCCAGCGGGCGCTGGTTGAGGTGTTGAACGCCATATACGAGGTTGACTTCGTTGGTTTCTCCTACGGGTTTCGACCGGGACGCAGCCAGCATGATGCGTTGGATGCGCTCACGGTCGCGATCAAGCGCAGGAAGGTGAACTGGGTGCTCGACGTGGACATCCGCGACTACTTCTCCAGCCTGGATCACTCCTGGCTGGAAAGGTTTATCGAGCACCGTATCGCGGACAAGAGGGTCCTGCGACTGATCCAGAAATGGCTCAAAGCAGGGGTCATCGAGGACGGGGCATGGTCAAAGACCGAGCAGGGCACACCGCAGGGAGCGTCGGTCTCGACGCTCTTGGCGAATGTGTATCTGCACTACGTCTTCGACCTGTGGGCTCACCAGTGGAGGTCTCGGCATGCGAACGGCGACGTGATTGCCGTCCGATTTGCTGACGATCTCGTGGTGGGTTTCGAGCACCGTGATGACGCTGAACGGTTCCAGGCAGACCTCCGTGCACGGTTGGCGGAGTTCGCACTGGAGCTGAATGCTGAGAAGACGCGGCTGATCGAGTTCGGGCGGTTCGCCGCCCGGGATCGTCAGAAGCGGGGTCTTGGCAAGCCTGAGACGTTCACGTTCCTGGGCTTCACGCACATCTGCGCGAAGACCCGGAAAGGGCGTTTTCAGGTGAAGCGCATCACCGACTCGAAACGGATGCGGCGCAAGCTGAGCGAGGTCAACTCCGAGCTCAGATGGCGGATGCACCGGCCGATCCCCGAGCAGGGACGCTGGCTCGCCAGCGTGCTACGCGGGCACTGCAACTACTACGCGGTTCCCGAAAACAGCAAAGCAGTCAACGCCTTCCGTTACGAGATCATCCGGTACTGGCACAAGGCGCTCCGGCGTCGCAGCCAGCGCGACCGGCTGACCTGGGAGCGGATGACGCGCCTCGCTGCCCGATGGCTACCAACCGTTCGTGTCCTGCACCCCTGGCCGGAGGTTCGCTATGACGCCAACATCTAAGGCAAGAGCCCAGTGCGGTAATCCCGCACGCTGGGATCTGTGCGGGGGGCGGGCGGAAACGCCCGTCCCTACCGCGACCGGTTCAGCTACCCGTGCGGCCCATGGCCGAGATAGACATCGAGGCCTGCATCGAGGAGCGCGTTGCCGAGGCCCGCGGGACCGTCACGCCGGCCCCCACGGCGAATCCCTACACCGGGCTTGACCCGATGCGCGAGCGTTACGACCGGGCGCTCGCCAGGTTCAACACCGATCTTGCCGCGTACGCCGCCGAGCTGCGCGCCTGGCTGGAGGGATATGAGGCCCGCCGCTGGCCGAGCTACAGCCTCGTAAGGGCACACGTCGCGATCGAGAACAACGGCCAGTCCGTCGCCGACGGTGTGACGCTGCGCCTCACGCTCCCCGACGGTCTCGCTGCAGTCAGGGATGAGGATGACCTGTCGATCCCGCCCGCGCCCAAGCCGCTGCGCTTCGAACAGCGAAACCTCCTCGATCTTTCACTCGACTCCGTCTACACGCCGCCGCCGCTCGTATTGCCGAAGCTCAGCCTCCCCTCGGCGCCCAGTGCGCTCATGGGACCCGAGCTGCTGATCGACCGCGGCAGCGTCACCGCGCAGTTTCGCGTGGAGACAGTGACCCATGGCGTCACGGCCGTAAGCCGCAACCCGCTGCTCGTGACGCCCACCTCACCGGGGACCTACGTGCTGGCGTGGGAGGCACACGTCGGAAACCTCAGGCACCCGGCACGCGGCACGCTGTCCGTCCGGGTGGACGAGCGCACGCCCGAGTCCTTCAAGCTCGACACGCTCGCCGCCGTGCTCGCGACGCGAGAGGTGCGCATCCGCGAGGACTGAGCCAACCCTCCCGCCGGGCGTCGCTGTTGGCCGTCATGTGCGTCGGCCCGCGGCGCCCTCGGCGCGCAGCTTCGCGTCGCGCCCACGCTAGCCTTTGGCCGATGTCGGAGGGGGACACGACAAATGTAGGCACCGAGGCTCCTACCAAGCCGGTCTTCACCGAGTCGCACAAGGCGAAGCCAAAGCGCCGCCGAGGTCGGCTTGGCCGCTATTGGCGGCGCGTCTGGGACTGGAGCGGGATGGGCCAGCTGGCCTATCTAACCGGGCTCATGACGGGCATCCCCGCGCTATATCTCGTGTCCAATTCGAAGCTCGGTACGTACTGGTGGGTAATAGTCGTCGCTGCGGCGTTGGCGCTGCTCGTGCCGCCAACCTTCTACACGCCGTCGGCGAGCCGCGCCGCATTCGAGAGCCACCACACCGCGACGCTCTCAATGACCCTCTTCGGAGCGTCCTCCCCGGCCGTTCCGATCCCTTCGGCTCGATTCCTTGCCCGAGGCGCCGCCGGATTGCTCTTGGGGCTGCTGGGCGGCGGGCTCGCTCTTGCCCTCGCGACCCAGGTCGGCTGGGTAGCGGGCGCAATAGTGCTAGGCATTTACCTATCCGCGCTATTCGCATGGCGGAAGCGACGGAAAGCGGGCGGCACCCGTCCCTGAAAATCGAGGTGTCGCCGGTTCGAGTCCGCCCCTCGCCATGCGTTTGATCGCCCCGTTTGGGTTTGGGCCGACGAACACCGCCCCTAGGCCCAAACCCCCCGGCATCCGCGGGTATCCGCCGGTATCTCGGCCCAAACCGCGGCCGTCCACGGTCGCGGGAGACCACACGAAATGCCCGCAAACGCGCGCCATTTTGCTAGGCTCCGCACGCCGAGTCGGGCTGGTCGCCCCACCACTGAAAATCGTGGTGTCGGCGGTTCGAGTCCGCCTCTCGCCATTCTCTTCGTACGCGGGCGCACAAGCCGAGGAAACCGCGGGTAGCTTCCTGGAGCTCCTGAGCGGATGGGAAGGGCTCGCCGGCCAAGATTTCGCGCCGGATCGCTCAAGCATGGCGTTGCCGCGGTCGATACAAGGATCGCCCGGCTCCCGCCCGCCCCCGGCGTTTGGAGTCACCCGCCACCCCCCAAAAAACGAACTTGCCTCCCATGAGCGCCACCGACCCAACAACCAATGGAGCAGTCGCGCAGCAGACCAGTGAGCCCGTCGGCGACGTTGATCACGAGCGCACACTCACACTCGATCTCGCTCTGAGCGAGGCAGAGGCGCTCCGCACGTGGCTGCTGAAGCCCGCAAAGGACGGGACGACCTCGCTCGATGACCCGCTCGTCAGCCGCGCGCTGGCCAAATTGGGAACGGCGATCGACACCGTCCTGACCACCGTGAATGTCCGTCACGAGCTCCAGCAGGCGGGCCTCGCCGTCGAGCACCTCACCGACGAGCAGGTGTGCGAGCTCGGACGCCGTGTAGTCCAAGCTGCTACACCCGGCATCCGCAACTGAGCGCCAAAGCCGAGCAAGGCGGCACCCGCTTTTTACTGACGTCTAGAGCAGCTCAGCGATGCGTTGGGCTGCCCTGGCGGCGTGACGTAGCCGGTGAAGTCGAAGTGGCGCTCGGTCCAGTCGCGAATCATCGGTAGCTCCGGCCCGAGCCGCTCCGCGACGATGTCATCGGGATTGCCCACAAACAGGGCCAGGTCGCACACCTCGGGGTGTTGGGCGATGTGTTCGACTTTCTGGGCGTTGTAGTCGGCGGCGAGGAAGCTTTCCCGCGCATCCCCGTCGTCCATCGGTAGGAAGCCGTCCTGAGCCAACCAGTCGATCTGCAGATCCGGATGTGACCGGCGCAACTCGCGGGCGATTGCGACATCGCGTTGGGCGTGGCCGAGCCCGATCGGCGATGAGACGAAGAGGGCGCGGGGACGGCCATCGGGTCGGTAGACGGTGGGGTCGCGCGGCGTTCGCTCCCGGCCGAAGGCGTCCTCAGAGAAGTCGCGCAGCGCCAGGTTGACCTGGACCGGCTTGCGGGCGTGCGGGAAATGGCCGTCGTTGGTGATCGTCTCGAGTTTGCCGCCAGCGAGGCGGGCCAAAGCCCGTGCATCGCGTGGCGGCGTGACCTTATCGAGCTTGCCGGAGATCACGAGCACCGGACAGTCCAGGTTGCCCGCCAGCTCTCGTAGCCTGCGCCGGCCATGCTGCTGCTCTGAATGGCCGCGGTCGAAGCCGAGCAGCCGCTCGAACAGCAGCCCCTCGTTGAACTGCATCACCAGCGCCCTCTCTGACCAGCAGCCGCTCGGCAGCGTCGAGAAAGGCCTCGACATTGGCCTCTCTGACTGAGCGCGAGCCACGCAGCAGATGAGCGCGCTCGACAGCGAGCAAACCTGACCCACTTGACATGTGACCAAAAGGGGGGCTTATCCCCTAACAGTAGGTAGGAGGCCATGTCTTGAGAGCAATGTGCAGGTTCTGGGGGTACCTAGGGCTGCTGTACTACCGTCATCGGCCCGAACCGTGGCTAAGCCCACTCTGGGGGCATGCCAGTCATGCTTGCAAGGTCCCGTACCGTTATTTGGCTGCTAGGTGGCCATGTAACCGGCTGCTTGGCCGCAGGCCAGATCCTGAGCATCTTTCTGGTATTCCGTTTGAGAAGTGGAGTCCCATTCCACCCGATCTCATAGCCCGTTACGGCGAGGGCAACTGGGCCGAGGCTGAATACGGATTCGTAACCGCGCTCTATCGGCGTAGGGCGTCTGTATGGTGCTCTGGTGCCGGAGACGGTGATGACGCTGGAATGCGACGTGAAGGGTTGCGTGGCGGTCTCCAGTTCCCCGATCCAAACCTGCGTCCGTTTGGGTGGGCCATGCTCCTTCCGGAGGGCCGGGAAGTTGTCATCTGGGGCAAAGAATGGCCCCGCCGCTTTCAGTTTCGGCACCCTGACGGCTTCGTCGAACAGGTAGACCTCTAGGAGCAGGGCTACCTTGACGGCCCAGCGAGCGAGGATGCGTTGGCGAAACTCGTCTAGCTTGACTGGCGTCCCGGTCGAGAAGGTATCCCCCATGAAGGCGATCATTTTGTTGTCGAGCTTGCGCATCCAGCCACTGTTGCAGCCAACACATACGCGATCTTTGAGCACAACTTCTACTTGCTCCCCGCCATCTCGGCTGAAGTCGCCCAGGTGCATCGTCAACGGCAGCTCTAGGTCGAGGAGCTTGGCGATTTGCTGGCCCACGATGTGCTCACGATTGAAGTTGTCTCGACCACATCCCCACACGCACTTCCCTAATGGCGGAGTCACGCGCTACCCTCGGTTGAGATGGCTGGCGATCATGATCCGCACCTTACTGGCGATACGCCGACACAGGCAGCGCTAAACGAGGCTAAGCGCCTCACGGCGGTGGCCGAGGGCCATGAACGTCGGGTTGCGCTTCGTGAGGAGTCTGCACGGTTCCTCGACGAACGTGGCGAGCCTGAGGGGGCCGCTGTGGAGCGTCGTGAGGCGGCCTTGGAGCGTGATGCTGCGCGTAGTGCTTGGGATCGCGTGATGGCTCTTCGGGGGCCTACGCAGATGACCCGGCCGAAGAACGGTGAGCCGGTGGAGATCCCGATTCCGACCCGTGAGGCGTTCATGCGGAACCTCGCTAAGGTCACGTCGCCTGTTGTGAAGCCCGTCAAGGGGTAGGGTCTTTTCGTAGGACGCCTTTGAGTAGCGTGTCGGGCTGTACGTCGAGCCCGTCGAGTAGTCGGATTAGGGTGCTGAGGCGGATCTCGCGCTTGCCGAGCTCGATCCTTGAGACTTGCACCACGGCGAGTCCTGTGCGGGCTGAGAGGTCTTCTTGCGTCCAGCCGTGGTCGTGTCGTGCTTGGCGGACGTTCTCGCCGAATCGCTGGAGATAGCGCTCCATGCGCCCCATCCTCGACGTGCGAGACCAAACAGGCCATGACCAAAGCGGTCAATTGCTGTAGGGTTCCCCCTTCAACAGAGTGCCCCCGGCAGCGCAAGCACTCCGGGGGCTGACACCGAAGGGATCAGCTTCGATGCCGCACAAGACTAGCGCGTTTGCGTCCCCGTATTCCACCGTTTCGTATTTGGCGGGGTTGTGAGTCTGCGGGACTCCCTCAAGCAGCGTTCGCGTTTCGCTGACGAGAAGGCCAACACCTTCGGCCCTGTGCGCCTGTATGGCGGCAAGGTCTTCAACGAGAAGACCACCGAGGGTGGCTGGGTCAAGGGCGCTCACGCAACAGTGGAGACCTCGGGGCAGCTCGACAAGCGGATTACGGCGACACGACTTGTCCTCACTGGGCCGCTTGCGTTTGGGCTGCGTAAGAAGAAAGACACGCGCGAGCTATTCCTCACCGTCGAAGGGGACGACTTCGCGTTCGTCGTCGAGGTTGACCCTAAGAAGCAGGCCGAGGCACGCCAGTTCGCCGCGAAGATCAACACTGCAGCGAAGACTGCGGCATGAGACGGTCGGGGACCATCCCCATTACACTCGTCGTAGTTGCCCTTGCGGGTTGCGGGTCCTCAGCGACCATCGTAACCACGCGCCAGCCTGCTGTCCCGTCTAGGAAGTCAGCGGCCATTCATAAGACTGAGCTAAGACGGACCCCAACCGAGCTTGTTTGCACCAAGCATGTGACGGTCAATACCCACGCCTCGTGTGGGTTCGCCGAGAACGTCCTGTCCGCCTACGCGAGTGCCACCAACGAAGAAAATGGTGTGACGACCCTCGGCGTCGAAAGCCCCGCCACGGGCAAGATCTACTCCGTCGAGTGCAAGGGCACCGGCTACCACCGCGTCGGCTGCACGACAACGGACGCGCAGGTCGCGTTCGGCTGGAACGAAGTCGGGGAAGCTCGTGGTCGCCACTCAGCCCAAGTCGCCTCGACAGCCGGACTGTACGGCGGTCAAACCAAGGCCGAAAACGAAGAAGCAGGCTGCAAATACGGGTTCACCGTGAGTGACACAACACCGCACTGTAATACGCAGGAAGAAGGCGTCCGTATCCAGGAAGACGATCGGAGCGAACGCGAAGACCCACAGCGAGAGGCCGAAAACGAACAAGCTGGTACCGAAGTGCGCAGCCATGAAGAATGCGTTGTGCAGCTCGGCGTCAACGCCTGTTGATGGCGTGCAGGATTACGGCCTTGGGGCGGGTATATAACGGTGCGGGCGGTGGGACTCGAACCCACATTGCTTATCGGGGGTCCGGGATTTGTGGATCGGGGACCTTGATTCGCGTTCACGGCTTGAAGGGCCGCTGCCTTTACCAGTTTGGCTACGCCCGCGCCACGCGGGAATGTAGTCAAGCCCTCGGACGACGAAACTAGGCGGTCGCTTGATTAACGAGTAGGTGAAACATCGGTCGTTCTGAGTGACGATGGTTGTAGCGCCATGTGAACTCGTTGAGATAGGACTGGAGCCACTTCGCGGACACACCGTGGTAGTTGCCTGCAATGCCGTTCTTGACGTTCCCGAAGAACCCCTCGATTGTTTGTGTGTGGATGTCCCCGTCTGCGTATACGCGGTCTGTGTGGCGGATCGTTAGGTGTGTTGGATGAGTGCTACGTAGGTTGCGGTAGCCGGCCCACTCGTCTGTGTAGACGGTGGCTGTGGGGTCTACGTGCTGGGTTACGGTCTGTAGGGCTCCGTCACGAGGTTGGACGTAGGCGCGGACGTTGCCGTTACGCTCGACCATCGCGACGATCCCGGTCTTGCGGGCTTTCGTGAAGGTTTGCACTTCGGGCATCGTCATTCCGCGTGTGACGGACGCTTTTGGTTTGCCGCCATAGCCTGTCTCATCTGCCTCGACATGACCTGTGAGTTTCCGGGAGTCGTCTTGTGCCATGAGGTGTGTGCGGATCAGATTGCACATTCGCCATGCGGTCTTGTAGCCAACACCAATGTCACGCTCAATCGTCTTTGCGGACACCCCGCAGCGGGTGCTTGTCATCACGTACATGACGTAGAACCAGAGTTGTAGGGATGTTGCGGACTTGTGGAAGATTGTCCCTGCGGTGGGGTGGATGTGGTGGCCGCAGGTGTCGCATGACCAGGATGGCCGCGCTTTGACCTTGTGGAACTTCCGTTCACGCTTGCACTTCGGGCACTGGGCGTGCTCGCCGTCTGGGGAGAACCTGGACTGCCACAAGTGCTTCAGACATGCGGCGTCGTCGGGGAACTCTTGTGAGAACTCCATCAGCGAGTACGTGGACTCAGACCCCTTCGAGCGTTTGGGGTTATTTCTATCAACGGAGGGCATCATCGTGTCCCATCTCAAGCAGTCTTCCCTCGTGGTGGAGACGGACAAGTCCGCAGGTCTTACAGATCACGGCTACGACGGAGATCCCGAGGGTAAAGTCGATCTCGCCGTCAGTGCCTGCTCCGGCGGGGATCATGTTCGTGCCGGGTGGCATAGACCACCGGTTATCACCACAGACCCAGCACTCTTTCAGCGCTTTCCCCTGAAGCGTTGTTCTGAGGGTGTCCATATCCGGAGCGGGCAGCCTGTCTCCTTGGATCTCATTGGGCTTAGTGTTCGGATCGTTGGTCATGTGGAGATCCTACCAGGCGTGCTACCTACCGTCAAGGGATAAGCACCCCAAAAGGTCACCTATAATGGTTCGGGACATGGACGAGGACGAGGTTTTCAGAGCCCTGGCCGACCCGACGCGTAGGAGCCTGCTCGACGAGTTGTTCGAGTCAGACGGGCAGACGTTGAGCGCGCTCGAGCAGCGGTTGCCGATGTCGCGCTTCGGCGTGATGAAGCATTTGAAGGTGCTGGAGGCGGCGGGGCTCGTGACGACGAAGCGGCGGGGCCGGGAGAAGCTGCATTTCCTGAACCCAGTACCGATCAGGCTCGTTCACGACCGGTGGGTGAGCAAGTACGCGGAGCCCTGGGCGATGGCGCTCAGTGGGCTGAAGACACAAATCGAGCAGGAGGAACCGACGATGGACACGGATACGCAGAAGAGTGGGAAGCGACCCTGGACGACGGCCGATCAGACGGAGAAGGTGTTCGAGATCTTCATCAAAACGACGCCCGAGCGTCTGTGGGAGGCGATCACCGATCCGGAGCTGCGGCGGAAGTACAACTTCGGGGCGAGCGCCAGCTCAGAGTGGACGCCCGGCTCTCGCTATCAGCTCTCCAGCGGTCCCATGCAGCTCGCGGAGGGCGAGAACCTCGAGGTCGAGCCGCCACACCGGCTGGTGCAGAGCTTCACGGCGGTGTGGAGCGAGGAGGTCAGGGCCGAAGGGACCTCGCGCGTCACGTGGGAGATCGAACAGGTCGCCGACTCGTGCCGCCTGACGGTCACCCACGACCAGTTGCGCGAGAACGCCCACGGCGAGCTCTACGGCGGCTGGCCGATGATCCTTTCGGGTCTGAAGACGCTGCTGGAGAGCGGAGAGTCGCTGACGACGCCGGGGTCGCTGCGGTATTCGAGCTGAGGCCACTGGCAGATCAGATGGGCGGGGCGGACTCTTCCTCCGGCCGGGCTTTCTTGCCGACCGGAGGAAGAGGTCTCGACCCCGCCCGCTTCGTGCCCGGGTTCAGCAGGCCCTTGGGGTCGAACAGGCGTTTGACGCCCTCGTGCAGCTCGAGCGCCTTCTCGTCCCACTGCAGCCCGAGGTGGCCGCTCTTGACAGTGCCGAGGCCGTGCTCTCCGGAGATCGAGCCGCCGAGGCCGACCGCTAGGTCGAACAGGTCCTGCGCGGCGCTTTCGGCGCGGCCGACCTCTGCGCGGTCGGCTGGGTCGAGCAGCATCGTCGAGTGCAGGTTGCCGTCGCCGGCATGGCCCCAGCTGCACGCGGCGAGACCGTAACGCGTGCCGATCTGGAGCGTGCCGTCGATCGCCTCCGCCAGACGGTCGAGCGGCACGACGATGTCCTCGCTCAGCTTCCCGCCGCGCGGCGTCTGCACCGCATAGGGGATCCCGGCGCGCCAGCGCCACAGCGCTTTGATCCGATCCGGCGCGGTCGGCGCGTAGGTGTCGGTCGCACCGCCCAGCGCCTCCAGCAACTCGCCGCGGGCGCGCAGTGCGACGGCCTCTTCGCCGTCCACCTCGGCGAGCACCGCGAACGCTCTCTTCGCATCGACATCGGCCGGGCAGGCGTCCCCGGCAAGCGCCATCGTCGCGTTATCGAGGTACTCGATCGCCGCGGCGTCGATCCCCGCTTCGAGGATCGCCCGGACCGCGGCCGTTCCGGTCGCCGAGTCGGGGTACAGGGCGAGCACCGGGTAGACCCGCTCGGGCGCAGGGATCAGCCGCAGCCACGCGGCAGTGACGATCCCGAGCGTCCCCTCGGAGCCGATCAGCAGGCTCTTCAGGTCGTACCCGGCGACGTCCTTGCGCACGGCGCCGCCGACCCGCACGACCTCGCCCGGCGCAAGGACGACTTCCAACCCCGTCACCCACGCGCCGGTCGCGCCGTACTTGAACGTGTGCGGGCCGCCGGCGTTGGTCGCGATGTTGCCGCCGATCTGCGACTGCTCGGCGGCGCCGGGGTCTGGGGGAAACAGCAGTCCGTTCTCGCGCGCGCGGCGCTGGAGCGCGGCTGTCGTCACTCCCGCCTCGACCTCCGCCCGCCATAGTGCGGGCTCCAGCGATCGCACCCGGCTCAAAAGCCGCAGATCGAGCACCACGCCGCCGTCGAGCGGGACCGCTCCCCCGGCGAACCCTGTGCCGCCGCCACGCGGCGTGAGCGGAACGTCGTGCTCGTAGCACCAGGCGAGCACCGCCGCCACCTCCTCCGCGCTGCTCGGCAGCGCGAGCGCGTCAGCGTGTCCCGCGAGACCGTGCGCTTCGGTGGCGTCGCTCAACTCCGCGCGGCTCGGCGCGACGATCGAGATCGACGGGAGCGACCTCGCCAGCTCCGTCCTGATCGCCCTTGATGTAAGGGTCACCATGAGCTCCTGGGTCCGATAGGGGCCATAGTAGGCTTTGCCCCTATGACGACTTCGGTCGGCTCGCCAGTCGGCACCCCGACCTCCTACACCGAGTGGCTCGACGCCTACGGCGTCACACCAGAGCGCGACGCCGAGTTCACGACGCTCTCCGATGAGGCCATAAGGCCGCTGTACACCGAGGCCGACCTGCCGGAGGGCGTGGGCGGGCCTAACGACCCGATCGGCCTGCCCGGCGGCTACCCCTTCACGCGCGGGATCTACCCCTCGATGTACCGCAGCCGCCTGTGGACGATGCGTCAGTTCGCGGGCTTCGGCACCGCCGAGGAGACCAACGAGCGCTTCCGCTACCTGCTCGACCATGGCCAGACGGGGCTCTCGACCGCGTTCGATATGCCATCGCTGATGGGCCACGACTCCGACTCGCCGCTGTCGGTCGGCGAGGTCGGCCGCGAGGGCGTGGCGATCGACACCGTCGATGACATGCGGACTCTGTTCGGCGGGATCGATCTGAGCGAGGTCTCGGTCTCGATGACGATCAACGCGCCGGCCGCGATCATGCTCGCCTACTACGTCGTCGCGGCTGAGGGCGGCGGCGTTCCCGCCGACCGGCTGAGCGGGACGATTCAGGCTGACATCCTCAAGGAGTACATCGCTCAGAAGGAGTGGTGCTTCCCGATCGACCCGGCGATGCGGCTGCTCGGCGACATGATCGAGTGGTGTTCGGCCAGCATGCCGCGCTGGCATCCGGTCTCGATCTCCGGCTACCACATCCGCGAGGCCGGCTCGACCGCAGCCCAGGAGCTCGCGTTCACGCTCAAGGATGGTCTCACCTATGTCGAGCAGGCGCTCGAGCGCGGTCTCGACGTCGATGACTTCGCCCCGCGGCTGAGCTTCTTCTTCAACGCCCAGATCGACTTCTTCGAGGAGATCGCCAAGTACCGCGCGGCACGGCGGATCTGGGCGCGCGAGCTGCGCTATACGTTTGGCGCGAAGAATCCGAAGTCGTGGCTGATGCGCTTCCACACGCAGACCGCCGGGGTCTCGCTCACGGCACAGCAGCCGTTGAACAACATCACGCGCACGGCGATCGAGGCGCTCGCGGGCGTGCTCGGCGGCACGCAGTCCTTGCACACGAACTCCTACGACGAGGCGCTCGCGCTGCCCACCGAGGACGCCGTGCGGATCGCCTTGCGCACCCAGCAGATCATCGCCCACGAGACTGGCGTTGCGAACACGATCGACCCGCTCGGCGGCAGCTACTTTGTCGAGGCGCTGACCGACGAGATCGAGGCGCAGGCGCGTGCGTACTTCGCAAAGATCGACGAGCTCGGCGGGATGGTGCAGGCTGTCAAGCAGAGCTATCCCCAGCGCGAGATCGCCGACGCCTCCTTCCGGCTGCAGTGCGAGATCGACGCCGGGCGGCGCGTCGTTGTGGGGGTCAACTCGTTCACCGAGGGCGACGACGATCAGACCCCGTTGCTGCGCATCGACCCCGCGCTCGAACGCAAGCAGATCGACCGCGTCCAGGGGGTGCGTGCGCGTCGCGACGCGGCCGCGGTGCAGACGACGCTTGCCGCGCTGAAGCAGGGTGCGGCCACCGAGCGTGTCAACCTGATGCCCCTGCTGCTCGACTGCGCGCGCGCATCCGCCTCGGAGGGCGAGATTGTCCAAGCGCTGCAGACCGTTTGGGGCGATTACCGTGAAGTTCCTGTCTTCTAGCACGGCCCTCTGATAGACCTACTCAGATGACACCAACCGGTCAGATCGACTCCACAGCATCACCCGCTCGCAACAAACCATCGCCAAAGATGATCACCGCGGGGGTCCTCGTCGTGCTGATCGTCCTGTTCGCCATCGCCAACAGCCAGACGGTGACGATCCACTGGTGGTTCATCACGACGACACAGACGCCGATGATCGTCGTGATCGCGGGCTGCGGCCTGATCGGCTTCGCCGTCGGCTGGATGTTCGCCCGGCGTCGCGCGGCGAGTCGCGGCGCTCCTCGGTAGCGCCCCGCCCCGCCCCGCCGCATCGTTCGACGCGCTACGCCGAGGCGAGCGCCTTCTGCTTGATCGAGTCGAACTCCGCCTGCGTGATCGTGCCGCTGTCGAGCAGGCCCTTCGCCTTGGCGATCTGCTCGGCCGGATCGGTA
>Ga0302325_10022546_pt1 | contig 13176 bp, 9 predicted proteins | sample Palsa_T0_2_FD_201948 | JGI IMG/M metagenome (GOLD analysis project Ga0302325, IMG submission 201948) | Peat permafrost microbial communities from Stordalen Mire near Abisko, Sweden - Palsa_T0_2 | ecosystem: Environmental > Terrestrial > Soil > Palsa > Peat permafrost | place: Sweden: Abisko... | reverse complement strand
GACCGGGAAGCAATTGCCCAATTCGATCTGGCGCCCCGCCGGGCGCACGGACCACTGATTATGCAGCAACACCGAGCCATCGGCTTGGGGGCCGGGCCATTTGACGCCCTCCCCCGCCTGCCGCCCAAGACAAGCCGTCCCCCTCGCCATGAGCAGACACAACAAACAAAAATAAGCGCGCATAAGCTGGCAACGGCAGTCTTTCATAACTTGCCCAACTATCCAAGTAAAGGTTCCGGCGCAAAAAGGTTTTTGGGCACGGCCAGCCATGTAGAGCCAGCACCTGAAAATAAAAAAGCTTGACTTTACAACCTTTTGTGTAACTTTAGCCAATGACGGACGTCTTGGGCGCAAGTCATAAGTTCTTTGAAAATTTGCAGACCTCTGACCATTGGGCCGTTGTGTCTTTGCTTTAAGAGCTTATCCGTAAATTAAAAGGCCCTCTGTTTATGAGCAAAAGGCACAATGGCGAGACGCGAGGAGGGAGCATACCCGCAGCGGTCTGTGACCGACGAGCAACGAAGCCAGTGTGCCTTTTGCTCGTAAACCCGCAGGGCGGCATCGCTTTTGGCGCCAGGCTGCGTTGGCCCGTCGCTTACAGCCCGCTGCGGGGATGCGAGCGACGGGCCGCCTTGCCTGCCGCCAAAATCGATTGCCGCAGAGGGCCTTTTAATTTACGGATAAGCTCTAAGTTCCCATGGTTGCGGCTAAGGGACGCAAGGGCGCAAATCTGGTTTTGTGCCCTGGAGGCCGATGGCTCGGCTGGAGCCTCGCCCTACCAGGCATCCCGGTAGGGCGAGGCTCCAGCCGAGCCAGGGCGTTCAAAACAAGATTTGCGCCCGGGACGCAACCGGATTCAAGATAAAGCTTGACGCGGCCAAGGTTATGAGTTGTATTGGTTTTTGTCATGCGACATCAAGCCGGAAATCGGTAAATGGAACACGAAGAATAATTCAATTTATTCCACTTCTCCCTAAATATGAACGACTGCGAATCAGCATGGTATTGCGCGCGAACGAAGCCCAAGCACGAACATATTGCGGCATCCAATGTCGGCAAAAGACTCGGACTGGAGGTTTTCCATCCGCGCCTGCGGCTGGAGAGGGCCACGCGCCGCGGCGTGGTGCGCGTCGTCGAACCGCTGTTCCCCTGTTACATCTTCGTTCGTTGCATTCTTGAGAATCATTTTGACGAGGTCAAACACGTTGCAGGCATAAGTAGTCTGGTGCAATTTGGGCAAGAAATACCCACAGTGCCGGACTCCGCGATCGTGGAATTGATGCAATGTTTTGAGTCCGAAGAACCTATGGTTGTTGAGGATGGAGTGATTCCTGGGACGGAAGTTAACATTGTCGAAGGGGTGTTCCTGGGCTTCTCAGGAATGGTGGTCAGGACATTATCAGCCGGGCAAAGGGTACAGATCTTGCTGGATTTCTTGGGTCGAGTCACTTTAGCGGAAGTGGATAGAAAGTCTCTTACAGTTGAGAATCGGCGCACTGCCGATCTGCTGCCACTTTTGGCTACAACGGGAGCTTAACCCCCGCTGTCTAAGGGTTAGGATGGGGAGCGACAGTCGAAATGCCCTGGGGGAATAGTGGTCGTCCGGTAAAATTGGCGAAGCCAGCAAACGCCTGTAAGTGCGGCGCTTTGCCCTAGAGTCATCGAGACATCTTCCACAGTCTTTTTGAGGTAGGCCCACATCTGATCCTGACCGAATTATGCAACCAACCTTTCACCTTCCTGTGCAGGCCCTTCGACCGCAAAGGGAGACCGCGCCGTCCTTGTCGCTCATGCCTGCTTGGAAGCGGTTTCTGGATGTGACGCTGGTGGTTCTTTCGATGCCTTTTTCGATACCAGTCGGGATTGTTATTTATGTTTTCGTCAAAATTGTTTCTCCCGGTCCGGGTTTTTTCCTTCAGCGGCGGGTTGGCTACATGGGACGTCCGTTTACGTGTGTGAAATTCAGGAGCATGAGGGTGGATGCCGACACCGGCGTGCATCAGGCGCATTTGAAGCAATTGATGTCCGCCAACGAGCAGACCCAAAAACTGGATTGCGCCGGGGATGAGCGGCTTATTCCTGGAGGGAGATGGTTGAGGGCCATGGGGGTGGATGAATTGCCGCAATTGTTGAACATCCTGTGCGGCGAGATGAGTCTGGTCGGTCCGCGGCCTTGCACTTCATTTGAATTTGATTTGTTCTCAAAGCGCCACAAGCAGCGCTGCGAGGCGCCGCCCGGATTGACCGGGTTGTGGCAAGTCAGCGGCAAGAACCACACCACATTCGAGCAAATGATGGATTTGGACTTGAAGTACGTGCGTGATAAGTCGCTGTGGCTGGATTTGAAGATCATCACACAGACCATTCCCGCCATTCTGAAGTTGATCTGGGAAATGAAAATCAAGCCAAAGCTGGGCACGGCTGCCGGTGCGCTGCGCGGAACTGCGCATTTCCGGAGTTAATTATTCGGAATACAGATAAGAATATATGCCTAAGCGGATCAAGGTAGGAGTCGTCGGCTGCGGTTATTGGGGGCCGAATCTGGTGCGCAATTTCCGATCATTGCCCGATTGCCACCTCAGCGCCATGTGCGATCTCAGCAAGGAACGCCTCAAACATCTGACCGCCCTTTACCCTGATGTCCAAGGCGAAACCGATTATGATCACATGCTCCATAGCACGGGAGTGGACGCGGTGGTTGTCGCGACGGCAGTCAAGATGCATTTTCCGATGGCTAAAGCGGCGTTGCTCGCCGGCAAGCACACCATGATCGAGAAGCCGATGGCTTCCTCTTCCGAGCAGTGCGCCGAACTGGTGGACATCGCCCGCGAAAAAGGATTGGTGCTCATGATCGGTCACACGTTTCTCTATTCTCCCGCCGTGCGAAAAATCAAGGAAATCGTGGACGGCGGCGACTTGGGCGTGATTCGTTACATTTGCGCCCGCCGGCTCAACCTGGGCTTGTTTCAGAAGGATATTAACGTGGCGTGGGACCTGGCGCCGCATGATATTTCGATCATCCTGCACCTGCTGGAGGAATCTCCTTCCAGTGTCAACTGCCGCGGCAGCGCGCATGTGACACCCGGCATTGAAGACGTGACCTCGATGAGTTTGACTTTTCCCAAGGATCGTTCGGCCATCATTCACAGCAGTTGGCTGGACCCTCGCAAAGTGCGCGAGATGACCATCGTGGGCAGCAATCGCATGATCGTTTATGACGACGTGGCGCTGCACGAAAAGATCCGCATTTTCGATGCCCGTGTGGATCGTCCGCCTCATTACGATACGTTCGCCGAATTCCACTACGCCTATCACTATGGCGACACCTACGCTCCCTATTTGAAGCAAGAGGAACCGTTGAAGACCGAATGCCAGCACTTCCTGGATTGCGTCCAGAATGGAAAGGAGCCGTTGACCCATGGCGGCCAGGGTCTGGAATTGGTGAAGATTCTGGAGGCGTCCTCGGCCTCCTTGCGACTGGGAGGCGGCTCGGTGGAGTTGCGAGCCAAGAAGGAACACAAGTACAACCATGTCCGGAATCCAGCCATTTCGGAGCCGGAACCGCTGGTGGCATTTTAGGACTGTATGACACGCTTTGAAAATGAGTCGCAGCCTTTCCGTCAGATCGCCCAGGATGTGAAGCTGGGCCGCGGCGTCCGCATCCACGGCTTCACCAACCTCTACGGATGCGAGATCGGCGACGATTCCAAAATCGGAACGTTTGTCGAAATTCAAAAAGGCGCGCACATTGGCGCTCGTTGTAAAATATCCAGCCACACTTTCATCTGCGAAGGCGTGGTGCTGGAGGACGAAGTTTTTGTGGGCCATAACGTCACGTTTACCAATGACCTTTTCCCTCGATCCACCAATGGCGAGGGTCGCCTGCAAACGGAGTCCGACTGGCAATGCGTGCCGACTCGAGTCCAGCGCGGGGCTTCGATTGGTTCGGGGGCAACACTCCTTTGCGGCATCACGGTCGGACCCAGGGCTGTGATCGGCGCCGGCAGTGTGGTGACGCGCGACGTGCCCGCCGATGCCGTCGTGGCTGGCAACCCCGCTCGAGTCTTGCGAATGTTAAGTCAACCCAAGAAATGATCCATGCACGTACCGTTCTTAGACCTTGCCGCGCAGCATCAGCCGATCCGCGAGCAGCTTGATGCCGCCATTCGTGATGTCATTGACAAGAATGCTTTTGCCGGAGGCCCGTTTGTGGCTGCTTTTGAGGATGCATTCGCGCAGTTTTGTGGCTGCAATCATGCCATCGGCGTCAGCAACGGCACGGATGCGCTTTGGTTAAGCTTGTTGGCCTTGGGGGTAGGCCCGGGCGACGAAGTTATTACCGTGCCGAGTACTTTCATGGCCACGGCGGAAGCGATCAGCTATTGCGGTGCGCAACCAAAGTTTGTTGATATTGAGGAGCAGACTTACACGATGGATCCGGCGTTGATCGAGCGGGCCATCACCCGGCGAACCAAGGCGATTATTCCAGTTCACCTTTTTGGCCAGTGCGCGGACATGGATCCGATCCTGGAGGTTGCCAATAGACATGGCATCCCGGTGGTGGAGGACGCATGCCAGGCGCACGGCGCTGATTACAAAGGCAGAAAGACGGGCACTTTGGGCGTGCTGGGTTGTTTTAGTTTTTATCCGGGCAAGAATCTCGGCGCGTTGGGCGAAGCGGGCGCGGTGACCACCAACCACAAGGAACTGGCCTCCACCATTCAAGTCCTGCGAGATCATGGCCAGCATAAAAAGTACTATCATTCGCGCGTGGGTTGGAACGCCCGCATGGATGGCATTCAAGGGGCCGTGTTGAGCGTCAAACTCAAGCATCTGGACGTGAACAACATCCGCCGCCATGCGCATGCTTTGCTTTACGACCACCTTTTGGCCGGCACGGAAGAAATCATCACCCCTTTTGAATCGCCGCACAATCGCCACGTTTATCATATTTATGCCGTTCGGGTGAGGGAACGGAATCAGATCCTGCAGGCGATGGCGGATCGGGGGATTTCGTGCGCGATTCATTATCCCGTTCCGGTTCACTTGCAAGAGGCCTACCGGTTTCTGGGCTGCGATGAAGGTTCTTTTCCGGTGGCAGAGCTTTGCGCGCATGAGTTTCTATCCCTGCCGATGTTCCCGGAACTGACGAAGGAACAAATCCAGGCTGTCGCCTCGGAACTCAAATCATGCGTGAGCGCAAGGAAGCCGCGCAGCGGTTGTCATAAATAATGATAAAAACGCCCTTGGGCGTGGATCCGCTTGGGTGTTCAGACTGGGATGCACGGGTGGCAGAGCATCCGCACAGCACCATTTTCCATGGCAGTGGATGGGCGCGGGTCTTGCGGGATTCCTACGGACACAGTCCGCACTACTTTACGCGCATTGAAGGCGGACAATTGGCGGGCATGCTTCCGGTGATGGAAGTGTCCAGTTGGTTGACAGGGCGGCGGGGCGTGTCACTCCCGTTCACAGATTGTTGTGCGGCGCTTCAAAGTGCGGGCGACCTGTATGAGAAAGCTATGGAGTGCGGACGGAAGCGGCGTTGGAAATTCCTGGAATGCCGGGGTTGTGATGGCGCGTGGGAGGGTTCCAAACCTTCATTGTCGTTTTGGGGTCACAAGATTGACCTGGGGATGGCCCAGGCAAAATTGTTCGAGGGCATGGAAAGCGCAGTCCGCCGAGGCGTACGCAAGGCGGAACGGGCGGGAGTGGCCATTGATTTCGACACAGGAGAGGAATCCATGCGGACCTTCTATCATTTGCATTGCCGGACGCGCCGGCGTCATGGTTTGCCTCCTCAGCCATGGCGGTTTTTTCTCAACATCCAGCGCCACCTGTTGAGCGTGGGGCAAGGCTTCCTGGCCACGGCCCGGCTGCAGGGACGGCCGCTGGCGGCGGCTGTTTTTTTGCACGATGGCCGCCAGGCGAATTACAAATTTGGCGCTTCAGACTTCGCCTTCCAAAATATGCGGCCCAATAATCTGGTGATGTGGGCGGCGATGAAACGTTGCGCGGAGCGGGGGTTGGCCGCCTTGGACCTGGGCCGGACTTCGTTATCCAATGACGGATTGCGCCGGTTCAAGCTCGGACTGGGGGCGCAGGAGGAAGAAATTGGTTACGTCAAGTATGATTTTTCAATCCGACAATTTATTCAGGATGTCGATCGTAGCAAAGGATGGTTTAACAGGGTGTTCGCCCGTTTGCCATTGCCCGTGCTTCGACTTTCGGGAGACGTCTTATACCCGCATCTATCTTGAGCGGAGTTGCGTCAAGTCATAAGTAACATGAATACAAGTCAAAAAGGGTCGTCACAGCCGCCTCCGACGTCCATCAAACTGCACGAAATCTACTATACACTTTTCCGGCACAAGTGGATGATCGCCCTTCTCCTCACCCTGGGCGTGGGCAGCGCGTGGGCGATCCATTCGCTATGGCCATTCCCCTACATTTCCCAGGCGGAACTTTTTATTCGTTACATCCAGGATATTACGGATCCCACCAGCATGGACGGCACGGCCACCAGGTTGAAATCTCTGGATGACCGCGGGGCCAATATCTTGAACACGGAATTGAAAGTTCTTACCAGCACGGACCTGTACGCGCAGGTCGCCACCAACATCGGCCCGGGCAGGATCATGGGCAAGCCAGAGGAGAGCAACAATGTGAACGCGGCTGTGGTCTTTATCGGCAACCATTTCAAGGCGGAAGTGGCCAACAACAGTGATGTGATCTTGTTAAGTTATTCTGGAAGCGACCCGGAGGTGGTACAGCCGGCTCTTATCGCGCTGATTGACGCCTACAAAAAACGTTACCTGGAAATACACATGACGCCGGGTTTTACCGACCAGTCTTTGCAGGAGCAAATTGACATCGCCAGAGGCCGCCTGGCGGAAAGCATGCAAACGTTGGAGTCCTTGAAAGCCAATTTGGGCATCACCGCTTTGAGTGATGCGACCAAGAATGTGGCTGACCAACTTGCCAAGACCGAGGAGAGTATTTTCCAGACGAAGGCGGAAATGGCGGAAACTGAGGCCACCATAGAGGATCTCCAGGAGCGAATTCCCATGGCCCCGACCAATGCGGTGGCGGCCCCAGCCTCAGGCAGCAATGCCGCGCAGGCGCTTCCGGCCATTCCGGAATTGGCCGCCAAATATCAAAATCTGAACTCCATCCTCAATAGCCGCCGCCTCAGAGAGCAGGAATTGGGCAGTCAGTTTACGCCCAGCAACAAGCTGGTGCAAAATGCCCAACAGCAGCGGGCCGCCGCGGAAGCCGATGTCAAAGAATTTGAGGAGCAAAATCCAGGCCTCCTCGCCATGAAACAGAAGGAGACTGGCATTTCAGGAATTTTGTCCTCCGGGCCGGTGATGGCGGACCCTTTGGTCGCGTTTCATGACGCTGTGACGAAGGAGCATGGTTTGTGGGCCAGGTATATCGAATTGAGCCACCAATTGGACCTCATTAAGACCAATGCAGCCGGTTTGAACATCGGTGAAGGCAACATCCTGCAAGCGCAGACCGAGATGGATGTTGCGCAAAGGAAATACGAACACTTGCGCCTCGCCGCCGAGCAGTCGCGCATCAACGACGCCGTCGGCAACAAGGTTTCCAACATTAGCACGGTCGAACAGCCGACACCCCCGGCCCACGACCCCAAAGTGATTCTCAAAGTGATCGGGGGAGTCATGGGTTTTTTCCTGGTCCTTGCTTTTGGGCTGCCCTTCCTCATTGAGAAAGTCCTGGACCAGTCTTTTAAGCACCCGCTGGACGTAAAGGCGAGGATTGCCGCGCCTTTCTTCATCACTTTCCCCAGAACCAAAGGCCACGGGAAACTCCCAGCTCTCAAGCGGGCCAATCCTGGGCCGCTTTTGTCCGCCAACGGCAGCGCCGCCAACGGCCATGACACGAAGGATCAAGCCATGCCGCTTTCCTCCAACGGTCACGTGGCCCCATGGGACCAGCGCCACGAGTTGCGGCCTTTCTTCGAAACCTTGCGGGACCGGATGATGACTTACTTCGAGATGATCAATTTGACGCACAAGCCCAAGCTGGTGGCGGTAACCAGTTGCGGCGCGGGCGCCGGGGTGACGACGACGGCGGCCGGTTTGGCCGCCTCGCTTTCCGAGATGGGCGAAGGCAACGTGCTGTTGGTCAACATGAATGTAGGCGACGGGGAAGCCCATCATTTCTACAAGGGCAAAATCCATTACGGCATCGAAGATGCCTTGGCGACACAGAAGCCGGACCTGGCCCAAGTGCAAGAAAATCTGTACGTCGCCAAGGAAATGGAGTCCGATGACAAGCTGCCGCGTGTGCTGCCCAAACGTTTCAGCCACCTGGTGCCCATGATGAAGGCCGGCGATTATGATTACATCATTTTTGACATGCCTCCCGTAAGCGAGATCAGCGTCACTCCGCGCTTGGCACGGTTCATGGACATGGTATTGCTGGTCATCGAATCGGGAAGAACTTCCCGCGAAGCAGCCATGAGAACGGCGGCTCTGTTGCTGGAATCCAAGACCAATGTCGGTCTGGTGCTCAACAAGAACCGTTCTTACGTGCCTAAACGGTTGGACCAGAGTATCTGAGATGTGAGAGATGGAATTCATTGATTGCAAAGAACAGTACCGTCGCTACAAGACGGAAATTGACGCGAGGATGCGGGCCGTCTTGACCCACGCCCAGTACGTCATGGGACCGGAAGTTTTCGAACTGGAGCAGGCCCTGGCAAAATATGTTGGCGTCAAGCATTGCCTCACCGGCTCCAGCGGCACCCACACGCTGGAGATCGCTTTGCGCGCCTTGGACATTGGGCCGGGGGATGAAGTCATCACGGTTCCATTTACCTGGATCAGTACCGCGGAAGTCATTGCTTTGGTGGGGGCGCGACCTGTCTTTGTCGATATCGAACCGGACACGTATAACATAAACGTGGACCTTTTGCCGGCGGCCATCACCTCGCGCACAAAGGCGATCCTGCCCGTCAGCCTGTTCGGCCAGATGCCCGATTACGATCGCATCAACGCCCTGGCCGCTCCCTACGGGTTGCCCGTCATCGAAGACGCCGCCCAAAGTTTCGGCGCCGAGCAGCGGGGACGCAAGAGCGGAGGGGTGACGGCCATCGGCAGCACCAGCTTCTTTCCGGCCAAGCCGTTGGGATGCTTCGGGGACGGCGGGGCGCTGTTCTGCAACGATGACCAAATGGCCGAGAAAATGAAAGCCATCCGAACCCATGGCGGAGTCCAGCGTCATCATCATCCGTTGCTGGGAACCAACGGGCGGTTCGATACGATTCAGGCGGCCGTTCTGCTGGCCAAGCTGCCGCATTTTGAGTGGGAAGTCAAAGAACGGGCCAGAATCGGCGCGCGTTATTCAGCGGCTTTGCAGGACTTTTGCTCCGTGCCGGCCATCGCGCCGGGCAACACCCACGTTTATGCGCAGTACACCATTCGCCTGCCGGAACGGGACCAGGCAGCGGCGCGGCTCAAATCCGTGGGCATTCCCACCGCGGTCTATTATCCCAAATGCCTGCACGAGCAGCCGGTTTTTTCCAAGCTCGGCTATAAATGGGGCGATTTTCCGGAGTCGGAAAAAGCCTCGCGCGAAGTTCTGAGCCTGCCCATGCACCCTTTTCTGACTCCAGAGCAACAAGACGAAATCATTGCTGCTCTTAAGACCTGCTCTGGTTAACAAACCCGCCGGGAAAAAACTGTCGTTATGAAGGTCCATGTCTTCGGCATGGGTTACGTCGGCTGCGTGACCTCTGCCTGCCTCGCCCAATTGGGTCACGATGTCACAGGCATTGATACAGATCCTGACAAGGTGGCCTTGGTCAACAGCGGGCAAAGCCCTCTGATTGAGCCGGGATTGGAACTCTTGATTCTGGCGGGCGTGAAGGCCGGCCGTTTGCGGGCGCAACGAGAAATCGGGCCGCTTGGCGATGTTTGCATTATCTGCGTGGGCACTCCGAGCAACCACAACGGCAGCCTTTGCCTGGATCACGTGCATCGGGTGGCCGCTTCGCTAGGCGACGCATTGCGCGCCTCGAAAGGCTACCACGTCGTCAACGTTCGCAGCACGGTCCTGCCAGGGACGGTCGAGGAAATCATCATTCCGCTTTTGGCGGAGCGATCTGGCAAAGTGCCGGGGACGGACTTCGGGGTTTGCATGAATCCGGAATTTCTGCGCGAAACCACCGCGGTGGCGGATTTTCACGCCCCGCCTTTCACGGTCATCGGCAGTCTTGACACGCGTAGCGGCGCCACCGTCGCGGAGCTTTATGATGAAATTTTGGCTCCAATGGAGCGAACCACCATCCGGGTGGCGGAAATGATCAAGTACGCCTGCAATGCCTTCCACGCCATGAAAGTTTGTTTCGCCAACGAGATAGGAGTGTTGAGCAAGAGTCTTGGTATAGACAGCCATGCGGTCATGGACGTATTCTGCAAGGACACCAAGCTGAACCTCTCGTCTTATTATTTGAAGCCCGGTTTTGCTTTTGGCGGCTCCTGCCTGCCCAAGGATTTGCGCGCCATTTCGCATCGGGCCAGAAAGCAGGACCTGGAACTGCCGCTGCTCAGTTCCCTGCTGGAGAGCAATCGCCGCCACCTTGAACACGCCTTCGATCTTGTCACCGAAAGCGGGTGCAAGCGGGTGGGGGTCCTTGGTTTGAGTTTCAAGGCCGGCACGGACGATTTGCGCGAAAGCCCCACTGTTCTGCTGATCGAGAAACTTTTGGGCAAAGGTTATCAACTCGCCATTTATGACGCGGAGGTTTCCATGTCGCAGTTGATTGGGGCCAACCGGCGCTACATTGAGCGAACCATTCCCCACATTTCTTCGCTCGTGAGGTCGAGCATCGCGGAAGTTTTTGCGAACAGCCAGGTAGTGGTGGTGAGCAAGAAAAACCGGGAATTTCAAGAAGCCATCGCCAATCTGTCGGACGGCAAACTCATCATCGACCTGGCGCGCATTCTGCCCGATTCGATGATGCGGCCTGCCAATTATGAAGGCATCTGCTGGTAAGATTTCAGTCATGCGCGAACATTCCAAAATTCGAGTTCTTATGCTGGTGGAGAATTACTATCCCCAGGATACCCGCGTGCGCAATGAGGCGTGCCTCCTGACGAAGGCGGGGTATCAGGTTTCGGTCATTGCCTGGAGAGGTCGCGGGCAGTCCTTCTTTGAAAATGTGGAGGGAGTCAAAGCTTACCGCATCTGGCCGCTGGAGGTGTTCAAGAAAACGCCTTCGCCAAATTCCAGCCTGACGGGCCTGCTGTGGCTGAAAATCAAATCCCTGCTCGGCTACTTGTTGGAGTACAGTTATTTCACTGGCTCGTGCATGCTCTTGAGCGCGTACATTTTTGCCAAGGACGGCGGCTTTGACGTAATTCATGCTCACAATCCCCCAGATATGTTGTTTCTGGTCGCGCTGCCTTATAAATTGTTGGGCAGGAAATTCATCTTCGACCACCATGATCTTTGTCCGGAACTTTATCGTTCCCGGTATGGCGCGGGAGAGGGAGTTCACTCGCGCGCCCTTGCGCTGCTGGAATGGTGCAGCCTGCGGATGGCCGACGTCACCATCGCCACCAATGAGACTTACAAGGAAGTGCAGGTGCGGCGCGCCCACAAGCATCCCGATTCCATTTTCGTGGTGCGAAACGGGCCGGACGAAACCCGCATGAAGCCGGCGCCGCCCAGCCCCCGCCTCCGGGCCATGAACAAATGCATTCTTTGCTACGTGGGCGCCCTCAATCCGCAAGACGGTGTGGATTACCTGCTGCGTTCCTTGCGCCATTTGGCCCACGATCTCAACCGGACGGATTTTCACTGCGTGATCATGGGCGCCGGTGATTCCTTGCAGGATCTGCGCGATTTGAACTCCCAGCTGCAACTCGATGGTTGCGTTGAGTTGACAGGTTTTGTTTCCGAGTCGGAACTGCGGGCCAATCTATCGGCGGCGGATATATGCCTGGATCCCGACCCCTCCAGCCCGCTCAATGATGTTTCCACCTGGATCAAGATCATGGAATACATGGCCAACGCCAAGCCGATCGTGACCTTTGATCTCAAGGAAACGCGGTATTCGGCCCAGGGCGCCGCCATCTATGTTCCCCCCAATGATGAATTGGCGTTTGCCAAAGCCATCGCCGAACTCATGGACAACCCGGCCATGCGTGAGAAATTGGGCGAGTTTGGCCGGCGACGCATTGAGGAACATCTGCAATGGTCCATTACCGGCAAAAACTTGCTGAAGGCCTACCAGGCCTTGGGCCTTGACCAGGCCGAGGCGGAGGATGCCTCCGAGGAGCCCGCTCATCGCGCCTCTCAGCGGTCGTTTGCATTGTTCGGCCACAGGGCTTACTACCTGGTTAAACCATTGCTCCCGTTTTCCGTCCGCCTGGCTGTGCGCCGGGCGTACTCCACAAGAGTAAGATCGGGCGTGACGGGCACATGGCCGATTTTGCCGGGTTCCGAACGACCCCCGAAAGACTGGTCCGGCTGGCCGCACGGAAAAAAATTCGCCTTCGTTTTGACACATGACGTTGAGAGTCAGGCAGGCTTGTCCAAGTGCCCCCAATTGATGGACCTGGAAATAAAATGTGGCTTCCGCTCTTCGTTTAATTTCATCCCGCAGGGAGAATACCGAGTGGAGCGGGCTTTGCGGGATAATCTGCTTGGCCATGGCTTTGAAGTCGGGGTGCATGACCTGAAACATGACGGCAAACTATACCGCAGCCGCGCGCAGTTCGCCAAAAATGCGGCGGTGATCAACCAATGCCTCAAAGATTGGGGCGCCGTCGGCTTCCGCTCGGGGTTTATGTTTCATAATCTGGCCTGGCTGCATGATCTTAACATCGAATACGACGCTTCCACTTTTGACACCGACCCATTTGAGCCTCAGCCGGACGGAGTCGGGACCATCTTCCCGTTTTGGAACCAAAGCGATAAGGGCAGGGGTTACGTCGAACTGCCTTACACGATGCCGCAAGACTTCACCGTTTTCCTGCTCTTCCAGGAACGCAATCTGAACCTCTGGTTCGACAAGCTGGATTGGATTTCCCGCCACGGCGGCATGGCCCTCATGAATGTCCATCCGGATTACATGAGCTTTGCGGATCAACCGGGCAAAGGATTGACCTATCCCGGCGAGCTGTATGAAGAATTCCT
>Ga0302325_10022545_pt1 | contig 13176 bp, 17 predicted proteins | sample Palsa_T0_2_FD_201948 | JGI IMG/M metagenome (GOLD analysis project Ga0302325, IMG submission 201948) | Peat permafrost microbial communities from Stordalen Mire near Abisko, Sweden - Palsa_T0_2 | ecosystem: Environmental > Terrestrial > Soil > Palsa > Peat permafrost | place: Sweden: Abisko... | reverse complement strand
TTCTCCACGATCACCAAAGCGGTGGAAATCGGCCGCGGGCTGTATGACAACCTGGTCCGGTACATCCGGTTCGAGATGGGATGCATGTTCGGCTTCATCATCACCTTCCTTGGCGCCAGCATCTTCGGCATCGCCCACGGCGAGCCGCTCCTTCCGCTGCAGGTCTTGTGGGTGGCCTTCACCACCGTCACGATCCAGTCCATCGGGCTCGGCTACAGCAGGCCTGTCGAAGGGCTGATGGAACGCCGGCCCCGGCCGCCCGGCCAGCCGATCCTGACCGGAGGGGTCCTCGCCTGGCTCGTCTGGGTCGGGCTGGTGATGGCGGTCGGCACGCTGAGCGTGGTCAGCTGGGCGGAACAGGCGCACACGCCCGCCATCGCGCGGACCGCGGGCGTGGTCGTGTTCTCGCTGTTCAACCTGTTCTTCTCCCTCGAGTCGAGGGACCGGCGGGACTCGGTGTTCTCCCTCAGCACGTTCGCCGACCGGACGTGCATCGTGACGACCGGGGCCTCCCTTTTCCTGCTCGTCATGGCAACCGTCCTGGCGCCGTGCCAGGCGATCCTGAAGACCACCGCGCTCGGCGCAGATCAGTGGCTCCTCTGCGCAGCCGTGGCACTGTCGATCATCGCGGTCACCGAGATCCGCAAGGCGTTCCTGCGGCAGACCGTCGGCCCGGTCAGGTTAGGACGATCACCGCGACGCCGGCTGCGTCACAGGTGCCGCGTGCCCGCGCGTCCCGGGTCGCGAGGGCTGCCCCGTGCTCCTCGGCGGCCAGCGCCGCCAGCGCGTCATCAACGGCGCCGCCCGCGATGCCCAGGCCGCTCAGCGGGTCCGGCTTACCGGTGCGCGAGCTGCTCAGCACAAGCGGGGACGGGCGGGCATTCACCGATCCCGGCACGCAACTCAGCAGCTGGCCGCGGCCGGTACCGGGGCCGCGGGCCCTGCCAGCAGATAGGCGGATGAAGCCGGCCTGCATGAGCGAGCACCGCCCTGCGACCCGCGTACCGCGGCTACAGGCTGGTCTGCGAGTCAGCCACGATGCCGGGCGGAGTACCTCCTGACCGCGGTGCCTGCCGCGGCGTTAACGGCGAGGCCCAGTCCCGCCCCGCCTGCGATGTCAAGCGGAAAATGGGCGCCGACGTAGACACGGCTCAGTCCCACCAGGGGGATGGCGGTCAGGGTGAGGGCGCGGCCGCCCGGGCCGAGACGGGGCAGGGCAGCCACGCCAAGGACGACAGCCACGCCCGCGTGCCCGGACAGGTACCCCAGGCCGCTGGCGTCGCGGCCGCGACGGCGGATGCCCGGAAGCAGGGTCACCGGCCGGGGCCGCCGCACTATCCGCTTGACCGCTTTGGCCAGCGCCCAGGTGCCAGTGCCGCCGATCAGGAGGCCGGCTGCCAGCTCCCCGTCTCCGGCCAGCCAGGCCGCCGCGGCCGACGCCGGGATGGCACCGAACGCGCCCAGCTGCATGACGGCCCAGGCGGGCAGGCAGACCGAATCGGGCAGGCCGTTGACCACGCGGAATGCCCTGACTTCCCGCGGGCCCACGCGGTCCTGGCGCACGGCACCAGCGGTGCCCAGCAGGGCAGCCAGGCCCAAGCCAAGCTGGACGCCGGGAGCGGCCAGCACGGCCGGAAGGGCACGTTCATGCTTGCTCGCGAGCCGCATCATGGGTTGAGCGTAGGCCACGCACGGCAGCCAGACGGGCCGGCCAAGGCCGTTTCGGCACCCATTCCCCCTGTGCCCGCAGCGAGGATGACACACAGGGCGCGGCGGCGGCCGCAGCCGCGGCCGCCCGCCCGGCACCGGCGAGCCTGTTCATCGTCGAACGCCGGCTGCCCCAAGCCAGTGAGCATCACCTCGCCCCGCTCCAGGCCGGCGGCGCTGAGCGGCGCTGCTCTCCGGTTCAGCGCCCGCGGCGACAGCGTCCGGTACCTGTACTCGATCTTGCCGGCCCGCCAGCAGCGCCAGCTGTCCCTATTCACCGCCGGCAGGCTGGAGGCCGTCCGCGTCGGCAATGCGGCGGAGGCCCTGGACCTGCGCGGCGGCTGGATGGCATCCCGCTGGCGCTGCAGCCGGCCGCGGTCCTGCCGGGCTCGCCGAGCCTGGATCAGCTCAATCAGCGCTAAGGCTGACCACGGCTGACGAACGACCATAGCGATTTCAGAGTTCGCCCCCGCCAAACTGGTCTGGCCGCCGACGGGTAATACCCGCGAGAGCGCAGAAATGGTCAATATGCGCGCCGGACTGCCGCGCTTGGGAACCGTGTGCGACGAGTACAGACTCGGCAGTTCTGTCCGTTTGCCGACGACCTGGCTGTCGCTGCGTGAGTCACTTCGCGTAACGCAGAGACTGGTGCGCTGGGCAACTCAAATACACGCAAGATGGCCTCGGCCGGGCCCCGCAGATCATCTGCTGGCTCCCAGTTTGGCTCCCAGGAAACGGCTCTCACCGGCACTGACAGCGTCCGGGACTTGCTAAAGGGACCTGACCAGCGAAGACTTCCGCGCAGGAACCAGGCCGGAGGGCCGAAACGACTCATGTTATGCAGGAAGTCAAAGATCATTTTTCAAGATCACAACATGCCTCTGAGCTGGGAAAACGTGGAGCTAAGGGGATTCGAACCCCTGACCTTCTGCATGCCATGCCTGCAGGTTTCGTCTGGCGGTGTCTCGCTAGGTTGCGTTTCGGCACGTCAGGGCAATGGTCTTGTCTGGCAGAGTCTGCCTGCATCTGCTGTGGTCTGGGGGGCGTTGCCACTTGGTTCGTCACTGGTAACCGGCCTCTTTCGCGCTCAGCGGGGCCCTCGGGGTCGCCGACACCGACAGAGAAGTGGTGCCACTCCAGGCTTAGCTATCCGCCTTCGACGAACCTGAGTACGGGGACGCGCTGGCGTGAACGTTCGGGATCACGGGCCGGGCCCGTCTCGCATCGAATGCTCGGACCAAGGACTCGCACGCAAGGGAGGAACCCGGTGACCGGCTACCGCCCTATGATCCTGGTCGATCTGGCCAGCCGCCTGGTACGGACGGCCGAGAGCAAGACGCGATGGAAACTTGTGTGGGAGTTCCTGCAGGAGTACCGGTGGGAACCGGAAGACGTTCAGTCGTCCTTGCTGCGGGATGAGCCACCGCCAACCGGCGACGAGCGGTGGGACGCACTGCTAGCGGCAGTAGCGGAGCACCTGGCGGCCCAGCACGATCTTGCCCCGCCTGAGTGGGCTGAGATGAGAGTGCTGCAGCAGCCTTGGTTCCCGGCGGAACTGGAAATCCAGCGCGCCGATGCACTGGTCTGGGCACCAGCAGCATTCAGGAAGCATGGCGTCTACTTGTCCGCCAGGGACCTGGAGGCGGCGTGAGCGAGGCCGACAGTATCCTCCTTGGCCGGGCAGAGCTTGAACGGGCATTCACCGCGCTGGGTGAGCGCCTCGTTCGCAGAGGCGCCGTGGCAGGCATATTCATTGCGGGCGGCGCCGCTATGGCCCTGGCCTACGACGCTGCCCGCGTCACCCGCGATGCCGATGCGATGTTCAAGCCGCACGGAATCGTCCACGAAGAGGCCATGCGGGTCGCGAATGACCTCGGACTCCCCCGCTGGTGGCTCAACGAGCAGGCAAGCACTACATCTCCGGCAAGGAGGACGCTGACAAGCGCCGCGTATCCGATCATCCCGGGCTGCGCGTCATGGCCGCCTCACCACGTCACATCTTCGCGATGAAGGCACTCGCGGCCAGAACGCGTGACATCGATGATCTTCGCCTGCTCGCCGGCATCGCCGGCATCGCCGGAGTGGAATCAGCCGACGCGGCCCCTGCAGATACCCGCGAACCTCTACCCAGATGAACCCGTATCCCCGAGATCAGCCGCCGTGCTCCGCGAACTATCCGGCTGACCACTCCAGCTTCGTGCGTCCGCCCGCCCCGGTACTCCCGGGCTGAACCGGCGGCTCAGACGGGCCTACAGCATAGCCAGCATCGGCTCTTAATCGCCGCTGGCAGATCGGTTCCTATAACGCCAAGCGTCATCGTGATCTAGCACGGCACCAGGAAATCGACAGGAGGAGGAACCCCAGCTACACAGGGTGACCACCGTAGTAATATCTCGCAGCCCTGCCGATTCAGTGCGGTCCGCGATTGCACGTGACAAGCCTTGCGCCGCGCGCAGAACACCCCGTTCCGGCTGTTCAGGAGGGGGCAGACATTCGCTTAGCGTGGCTGGCTGCTGTCCTTCAGCGCACCCTAGCGGTGGCAGCCGTCCACGGGGATCCCGCGCTGATCCAGCGGCGGTCGCGCCGCGGGTACAGCCTGCCCGTGTACTGCCGGGCCAGGCGGTCGATGTCGGCCAGGTCGGTGTCCTCCCGCAGCTCCCCGACGTGGCCGGTCATGCTGACATGGGTGTACCAGTCGCTTTCATCGAGCAGGTCGAGGGCGCCCCGGGGATCGTGGCGCATGTGCTCCAGCCGCTTACGGCCCTCGTCCATGTTCACCAGCACCCGGCCGTCGTCCCGGAGATGCCAGGTGGCCGTGGATACCGGCCGGCCGTCCCGGCGCAGGGTGGCGATGACCGCCGGATCAAGTTAGCCCTTGGGCGTCCGTGACTCAGGGACGGCGCGGGCCTCAGGCGGGCGCGAGCCCGCCGGGCATCCAGCGGACCAGGACGGCCTGGTGCTGAACCTGGGCGCCGGTCACCGGATCGATCCGGAAGCCGCCGAACAGCGTTGCGGTGTCCAGCGCGGCGGCCTGCGCCCACAGCTGCCCGCGCACTGTCGAGCCTGCCCGCCGGGCACAGTGCGCGGCGATGACCGCGGCCGCGGCCGCCTGCACGCCGGGGTACTCCGCCGGCTGACCGGTCACGGCGGCGTAGGCGGCCAGGAACGCGTCCCGGGGCGGCCCGAGATCAGCCTGGGTCCCGCTGCCGGGAACCCACTGTCCGGCCCCGTAGATGCCCTCCGGGTCATCCACCTTACGGGCGAACTCGGACACGCCTGCGGCCACGCTGAAGATCAGCCGCGGCGGGTCTGGCAGGCGCCGGGCGCGGTTGACCGCCTGCACGTCGTCCTCGAACATGCCCGCGGACATCAGCGCCCATGGCCCTTGCGCGCATGACCGCACATCATCGCAGCTCAGCCGGCGCGTGCGGATACCGGTCTGGTCGGCGATCTTCTGCGCGCCATCGGCGACCTGCCGCCCGAACGAGCCCCTGCCCTGCACGATCCGCAGCTCCAGGCCCGTCCCGTCGACGACAGCGCGGATGAACCGTTCGGCGTACCGGCTCGCGGGCGTCAGCAGCGACACCACATGGCCGGGGTAGGCGGCCTGCACGTCATCCCCTGACCCGCCGTGGTTCCATATCAGCCACCCGGCGGCCACGGCCATCTTGCCCGCGGCCCGGGCCAGCTGGGTGGAATACGGGCCAAGCAGCACATCGCACCCAGCCGCCACCTTCGGCAACAAGGCCTGGAGTGTCTCACGATCGCTACGGTCATCCTCGATGACCACCTCGGCGTCCCCGTCCAACTCCGCCCACACCTGCAACGCCCACGCGGCCTGCGACCCGAACCGCGCATACCGGCCCGACAGCGACAGGCACGCCCCCACCCGCAGCCGGCCGCTACCGCGGTCCCGGGCCGCCATCACCATTCAAGCTCACCTCGTAGCGGAACTCGTGCCGGCCTGCCGCCGCCACCGTGTCCTACACCTCAGCCAGGACGTCACCAGTGCCGAACACCCGGATGACCGGGACGCCCTGGGAAAACAGCAGCGCGACCGCCTCCCGCGGCCCGGCTGGTCAAGTCATCGAACGAGCGGGCGATCCGGCGGCGCACCGGCCCGGCCGGATCTTCGATCACCGCGCGCACCCCGCTCCGGATCCGGTCCTGCGCGATCTGGGTTCCCTGCGCCAGCCCGGCCGGGTAATAGCTGTCGCACAGGGCGACCAGCTCGCCGTCGGCCAGGAACACCTGAACCTCGAGCGCGGATTTAAGGCCCGCCGGCTCACCGTAGGCCCGTCGTTCAGGTCGGTCGCACGGCCGGCTACCAGCTATCCCAGTGCGTGAACTTCTGGACCGGCTCACGATACGCGGGCTTGAAATCCTCCCGGCGCGGATACGCCACCGGGATCAGCGCAGCCTGCTGCACCTCGGCGTGATTGATGCCCAGGACCGCCGCCACCTCTTCCTCGAACTGGATATGGATCTGCGTCCAGGCCGAGGCCAGTCCGCGCGCCCGCGCCGCGAGCATAAAGCTCCAGGCTTGCGGCAGGACAGAGCCCCAGATGCACGCCTGGACCCACAAGGGCATCCCATCCACCCGCGGGGTGATACACGGGATCACCAGCGCGGGAACATCCGCCAGGTGCTCGGCCAGGTAGGCCGCGGAAGACACGGTAGGGGCCTGCTGCGCCTCGTGGACCGGGTCCTCGAAATGGAGGTTGGCCGCCGAGAAAGGCAGCGGTAGGTAAGCGTCCCAGGCCTGCTTGTAGAACCCGGCGACAGCAGCCCGCTTGCCCGGGTCGGTCACCACCACGAAGTGGGGATACAACCCATTCGAACCAATGGGCGCCTGCATCGCCACCCGCAGGCAGTCCTCGATCAGCTGGCGCGGGACCTCGCGAGTCGTATCGAGTCCTTTCCGGACACAGCGAGTGGTACTCAGAACCTGATCGACAGCCGACTGCGTAGGCAGACCTCCTACGGTGACCATCAGATGCACCCCCTTGTCGCGCCGGTCGCACCGGCATCCGTTGCCGCCCTCCCGGAGCAGACCCGGCGCCCAGCGCTCATGGGGTCCTCTCTTGCCCTGAGATGCCGATGACTGGCAGGGGAGCGTTTCTGTGATAGTACGACTTCGGCGCCGGTGAGGTAAGGGCCTGCGGCCGCTGCTAGGAGATGGAGGGCGCCGGTGCCGTGACTTGCCAGCGTCACGTGAGCACGGGTTCTGGCCTATCCGCTGGCAGATGGTAGATACCCCGGATGACTGGCCGATCCGGTACCTGTTATCGGCCTATTTACCTGGGCACGGATCGATGATCAACGTCAACGCTCCTTCGTGACGGGCTACCCGGGCCGGCCGCCCGGCTTTCAGGATCACGAAGACATCCGAGGCAGTATGCGGGCAGGACGCCGCCAGCGAGTGGCCGGCGGTCAGACGCCGGTTCCGCTGCGGCTATCACGAAGCGTGATTAACTCGGTGGGCCCGGCGGGCGCCGAGTTCGCGCGGCTCTGCTGAATCGGCGCGGCCGCCCATCGCGGCCAATGTGGTGAGCGCTGGTTGCAGAGCGTCCAGTTCTGGAGCGTGCTTATCGCGGCTAGGCTCGCTCATCGGCGCTGGCTGGCGCTCGCTGGCCTCGCTGAAGTAAAAAGCCTGGGGGCGCCACGTGACAGTGTCCGGATAATCCTACTGGGCGTGCTCTTCCTCGATACCAGCACGATCCCGCTGGTGATCGTGGCAGTGGTCGTGTCGTTCGTGCTGTCGAAGTGGCTGACCGGACCGCCGGACGCGGCCGCTAGCCTGCAGGGCCGCTAAGCCATGTCGTTCTCGTAGGCGAGCACGACGGCCTGGATCCGGTCGCGGGCGCCGAGCTTGGTCATGACCCGCGAGACGTGCGTCTTGACGGTGGCCTCGCCGACGAAGAGCTCGCCGGCGATCTCCGTGTTCATCAGGCCCCTGGCCATCAGCTGCCACACCTCTCTCTCCCGCGGGGTAAGGGTGCCGGCCGCTGGCAGCTGGCCGGCCGAGGGCGGCCGGCGGATGTAGGTCTCGATCAGCCGCCTGGTGACCGAGGGGGCCAGCAGCGTGTCGCCGCGCACGACCTCGCGGATCCCTGTGACCAGCTGGTCGTCGGGAATGTCCTTCACGAGGAACCCGGATGCTCCCGCGCGCAGCGCCTCGTAGACGTACTCATCGAGGTCGAATGTGGTCAAGATGATGACACGGGGGCCGCCCGCGGCAACGATCAGGCGGGTTGCCGCGATCCCGTCGGTACCAGGCATCCGGATATCCAGCAGAACCACGTCGGGCGTCAGCTCGGCGGCGAGGCGGACCGCCTGGTCACCGTCGCGGGCCTCGCCCGTTACCTCCATGTCCGCCTCGGCCTGCAAGATGGTGGGCAGCCCGGCCAGCACCAGCGGCTGGTCATCGGCGATGAGGATACGGATGGTCATCTGCTCATCCTGGATTCACGGCTGCCGGCACGGCCGGGCAGGGGATGTAGGCGCGGACGGTGAATCCGCCGTCGGGCCGGGACCCGGCCGTCACGGTCCCGCCGCAGCCGGTGGCGCGTTCGTGCATGCCGCGCAGGCCGTGGCCGCCGGTGCGCGGGTTCTCGGACGCCTGGCGTGCCGCCTGCTGGCCGCCGTCCGCGGGCTCATTGTCCTGATGCGCGGGCCATGCCGGCGGCTCGTTGCTGATCTCAAGCGCCAGGCCGTCGGGGTTGTAGAGCGCCCTGACCTGGATGCTGGCGCCGGGGGCGTGCCGTGCGGCGTTGGTGATCGCCTCCTGGACGATCCGGTATGCCGCCCGGGCGGCGTCGGGCGGGAGCTGCGTCTCGGCGCCGTCGGCATGGAGCTCGACAGGCAGCCCGCAGACGCTGGCCCGGGTCGCCAGCGCGCGGATGCCCGCCAGCCCGGCCGGGGCGTCGCCGGCGCCCACCGCCGCGGACAGCACGAGCTCGTGCAGCTCGCTGGCGGTCTGCGCGGTTATCGCCCGCAAGGTGGCGACGTGCTGCCTGGCCAGCGGAGGATCGCTGTCCCATACCCGGCGCGCGGCGGTGGCCTGCATGACGATGGTGGTCAGCGCGTGCCCGACCGCGTCGTGCAGTTCACGCGCGATCCGCAGCCGTTCCCCGGCGACGGCGCGCCGGGCGCTGGCGGCGTTCTCGTCGCGCACGCTCGCGGCGGTTTCCGCGAGCGCGGTCAGCAGGCGGCTGCCGTCGCGCAGCAGACGGCCGACAGCCCAGCAGGCCAGCAGGCCAGCACGGGCGCCGCCGCGCCGGTGAGGTCTGCGCCGTCCTGGCCGAAGTGTGCCGCCGGATCGAGAACGAGGCAGAGGAACGCGGAGAGCAGGCAGGCGATCAGGGCGCCGAGAGCCTGGGGCAGCGCGCAGGCGGCCCCGGTGACCAGGGGGACCGCGAGCAGGACGCTGGTCGGCGGCAGGCCGGCCAGCGGATCCGCCGGCTTGGCGACGGCGCTGTAGGCGAGGGTCGCGGCGAGGCAGACCGCCGCTGCGGGCAGCGGCATACGTCGCAGCCAGGCGATCGGCAGCGCGGTCCCGGCTGCCAGCAGGGCGTCGGCGGGCCAGTGCCTGGTCGCCAGGAGTGCGGCAGTCAGCACGAGCGCGGCCAGAGTGAGGGCGGCGTCCACCTGCCGTGCGGACGGCAGGGTCCATCGGCTGGGAAGGGGCGCGGGCGGCGTCGGCTCGGTGGTCTCCGCGGCCAGGCCCGCCGCCACACGGGCCCGCAGCTCCGGCAGTGAGGGGCCGGCGCCCGGTCGCCGGCGTGATCCGTGCCGGCGCGGCGGGCGCCGCTGCCGTCGGCCACGTCGTCGCCGGACCGGAACCGTGCGAGCAGCCCGCGCATGCCGGCGAGCGTGCCGCGGGCGATGCGCTCGAGCTCGGCGACCTCCTCCCGGTCCCGTGCGGCCGCGTGCCGCCGCATTCCGTCCAGGCCGCGCAGCATGACGGCCTCAAGTTCGGTGGCGATCCGCTGGCGCTCCTGGGCGACGGCCGAGGCGGTCGTGCCGGCCCGGGCCTGCTGGAGGCGGCGGGTTGCCTGCCTGAGCCGGCCGGCCAGGCCGGCTCGCGCGCGGACGACCGCGCCAGCCGTGGCCGGCGCGATGACCAGGATCACCGTGAAGAAGGCAATGGAGTCGGCGTGCGAGTAGTGGTTCATCTGCGGCGACAGCACCTGGGCAGCCGCGACCCCGATGACGGCCGCCGGGAGGTCGGCGGCCGCTGCCCGCGCGGATGCGTGAGCGCCGGCCGAATAGGTGGCTGTCATCACCGCCAGGAACGACGGCGCGGCGATCGACTGCGACGCCGTGATCGTCTCGATCAGCACCACCGCGATGACCGCGGCGAGCGCGGCCATCGGACGGCGCCGCCGCACGGCCAGCGCGAGCAGGCCCGCGGCGCTGAGCACGGCCACAGCACGGACAGCGGGCTGAACGGGGCCGGACAGCCCGGCCGCCACGGCCATCGCGAGGGCGAGCATCACCGCGACGGCCCAATCGACCGCCTCTCGGCGCGACCTGGCATTCATGCTGAAAACAATAAAGACCTCCCGGTGAAAGCGCGTCCACCCGCGGGGGGCCGATGGCTCCGCCTGGCGGCGGATCCGGAAATCCGCTCCTGGCCTGACGACATGCCGGGCGGAAATCCCTAGCGTCTTGTCCAGATCCGATCCCTGGCCAGCGAGGAACTTCCGGCTGATGCGCCAAAGATCCGCCGGCCCGCTTCACCAAGGAGACACCCCATGACTTCGCTTGCCACAACGGTCAGCACCCCGGTTCCCGTCCGGCGGCGGCGGGCGCGAGCCACGCTGCTGACGGCCGCCGCGGTCGCCGCGGCATGTGCCCTGATCGACCTGCTGGCCCCGCCCTCGTCCGGCAGCCACCTCAGCACCGCCGCCGACTACGCGTTCACCGCGCTGCTGTTCCCCTTCGTGCTCGCCACGATCGCCGTCATCACGCTGCTGCACCGGATGCAGGACGGCCGGCTGGGTAAGGCCGGCTACATCGCCGCGTCCGTCGCGCTCGCCGCGTTCATCCCCTGCGGAATCGACTCCCTGGCCACCGGGAACGCGCAAGCGCTCGGCCCGGTCTACATCCTCGCCATCCTCGGCTCGCTCGCCGGGCTCATCTTGTTCGCGATCGGGTCGTTCCGCGCCCGGCTTCTCCCGCGCTGGGCCGGTCCCCTGCTGCCGCTCGCCTGGCTGCTCGGCGGCCCGCTCGCCACCGGCGCAGTCCGCGGCGCGACGCTGATCCTGGCGGCCGCGTACACCGTGATCGCGCTGACCCTGCCGGACCCCGAGTCCTGAGTCCCGGCGCAGAGACCCTCTCTCCAGCAAAGAGGGTCTCTCGCATCTCGCCTTGCGTGCTGGCCCGGTCAGGCCGTTACAGACGCTTCGAAGGCCTGCCACCTGGCGCTGTTCGTGATGGGCGGGCCTTGTACTTGCCATCGAGGATGGCGGCCTGCGGCTGATAAAGGCGCATGACCCGGGCGGAAGAGCACGGCCAACGCAGGCAGCCAGTTGCTGATGTCGCCGTGCTGGCCGTGCTGGATCAGGATCGTGATCGACCCGTCGCCGTCGCGGCGCGGGATCACAGTAACGCAGGCGCGGGCCTAGCGGATTTCACCACATCACCCTCAACGTCTGCAACCTGTCGCGTTCTCGCGCGTTCTATGAAGGCGTCCTCGGCCTTCAAGATCGACCAGGAGCCAACCTAGGCTGAGCCGACGGTCTTACAGATGCTCCGAAGGTAACCGACTCACTGGGGGCATCCGGCCCCATGACTATGTGCGCGCAGCCGCATAGCGGCCTGATCTGTGTACCGCAGGTGACAATCACCTAAGTGTCGGCAGTCGCGCAGAACGGCGGATCTCGCGCCCTTGTTCGCGCGGCCGACCATGACGCTGAGTGACATAGTTCGCCCACATGCAGTGGTTCGCGGCCGTCCACCTGCCGGGCCAGGCCAGCCGGGTCAGCTGGGAGCAGGTGGACAGCCCGGACATTCAGGGGTGGATAGCGTGGCTGCTGGACCAGTACAGCAGCGCCTGCGCCAGCAACCAGTACCGTGCCCTGCAGCAGTTCTTCAAATGGCTGGCCGCCGAAGACGAGCTGCCCGACCCGATGGAAAGGCTGCAGCCGCCCGCGCGTCACTGAGAAGCTGGTCCCGGTCTTCACCGGCGAGGAGCTGGCCAGGCTGGACCAGGCGTGCGGGGCCGCGCCTTCGCGCAGCGCCGCGATACCGCGATCATCGCGGTGTTCAAGGCGTCCGGCTGGCCGAGCTGGCCGGCCTCCGTTGCGACCCGGTGGCCCGCGGCACAGCGACATCGACTTGTGGCAGCGGGAGATCACCGTCCGCGGCAAGGGCAGCAAGGCCCGGATCGTCCGGATCGTCCGGATCGGCCACCAGGCCGCCCGGAGCCTGGACCGGTACATCCGCGCCCGCTCCCGGCACACGCAGGCCTGGCGGCCCCAGCTGTAGCTCGGGGCCGGCAACCGGGAGCCGCTGACCGCCGCCGGGATCTACCAGCTGATCGCCCGCCGCGGCCGCCAGTGCAGTGTGGACGCCTTCCCGCACCGGTTCCGGCACCACTTCAGCCACACCAGTTTGGACCGCGGCGGACCCGAGGGTGGGGAGCCGATGGAACTCAACGGCTGGACCTCCCCGCAGATGCTCACCCGCTACGGCGCCAGCGCCCGCAGCGCCCGCGCCCGCCGCACCTACGACCCATCATGACCGACACATGACGCCACGGCTGCGTGAGCCACCGGGCCACCCCACAAAAATCCCAAAAATGCGCGTCCCAGGCCGCCCCGCAAGAACCCCACTTCTCAGGACTGTGGTTCGCTCGCGTGCGACGTGAGCGTAGCGATCTTGTCCAAGCGAGCCTCCGCGACGGCCAAGCGGGACAGGGAGCCTGGCGACCCCAGAGACATGCGAGTGCCCCGGCCCGAAAGGTTACCGAGGCACTCTTACTCCTGAGTCAAGATTCCGGCCCTAGCTCCATAGGCTCTCGCCTCCTCTCACGCAACGACTGCGGCTATGCGTACGGCGACCAGCGGTGCCACCGCTCCAAAAGGTGGCGGACAACGTGCGGCCTGTGCGGCCTGTGCGGATGAAAGTCCATTACGGCTTCCCTTCCTTCCGTTTCACCGATACCACTCCGGACGTTCTGGCATTAGAGGCCTTGCGCCCGTTTCCAGCGTGATATGGAGCACAGTCACCCTGCCCGCTGAGCCCAGACATGAGAAAACGCATGTGCCGGTTCATTGCCTGTCGGAAGCAGGGCAGCGGTGGCCGCCCGGCGGAGCATTGCCGCCGCGACATCGTGGACGCTACCCGTTACCTGGTCAAAGAGGGCATCCAGTGGCGGGCGATGCCCGCCGATTTCCCGGCCATTCTCGGGAGTAAGCCACGCTGCCGCTGACCGGCGAAGGCACCGACTGCACCCGGCCG
>Ga0302325_10022543_pt1 | contig 13176 bp, 13 predicted proteins | sample Palsa_T0_2_FD_201948 | JGI IMG/M metagenome (GOLD analysis project Ga0302325, IMG submission 201948) | Peat permafrost microbial communities from Stordalen Mire near Abisko, Sweden - Palsa_T0_2 | ecosystem: Environmental > Terrestrial > Soil > Palsa > Peat permafrost | place: Sweden: Abisko... | reverse complement strand
TGCGGATGCGCGGAGTACGCGCGCGCCAACGTGCTGTCGAAGTAGGCGTGGCGAACGGTCTCGAGCTCGGCGTTCATTTCGACCGGAACGGGTCCCGCTTCCACCAGCGCCCACAGGCGGCCGCCGCAACCCACGATGTTCGTATTGACGGTATCGATAACGCCGCGCCGGGGACCGGGCGCGTCGGGCCGCCCGAGCGCTTTGTTAACGGGCGTCGTCCCGACCCAGCGGTTGCGGTACCAGAGCGCGCGGCCTTCCCGCAGCCGGAGTCCGTGCACCATGCCATCTCCGAGGAACCAATGGTAGACGGCGGGGTTTGGAACGCCGATCGGGTTGGGCCCGATCCGCGCGTACAATCCGTTCAGCTCGACCGGCAACTCGCCCGTCACGCGCAGCGCGGTTTCGGTTCGCTCCTCGTGCACCGGCGCGTACGGACCTTCCAAAAACTCGTTCACCGGTGAGTACGGGACCCGCATCTGCATCAGTCGTGACGTCCAGGTGGCGACTCGTTCGGATACACTGCTCGACATGTGCGGCTCCTCGTACGGCCGCAGGGGTCGCGGCCGGATGTGTATACTATGCACATTATGACCAGCGATGTGGGCAATGTCAACATCCCCCGCCCCTAAAACGCGGACGGCCGCCCGCAGCTATCACCACGGCAACCTGCGCGCGGCCCTCGTCGCCGAGGGACTTGCCGCGCTCGAGGACAGCGAACGCGCCGACGTCAGCCTCCGGGAGCTCGCTCGCCGGGTCGGCGTATCCCCGAATGCAGCGTACCGGCACTTTGCCGACAAGGATGCGCTGCTCGCGGCGATGGCTGCCGAAGGATTTCGGCGATTCGGCGCCGCCGCCGCCGCGGCGCAGGCCGCACCGGGCCGGCCGGCCGAACAGTTGCGCGCGCAAGGCCGCGCCTACGTCAAATTCGCGCGCGACAATCCCGCGCTTTTCAAACTTATGTTCGGCAGTTTCGCGGCCTCGAACCGGAGCGAGGAATTGACGCAGGCGGGCGAGCTTACGTTCGAAGGACTACGTGCCGGTGTGGCCGCCTCGACGCGCCTTCCACGAGACGACGAGCGCGTAACCGTCGCGACGGTTTACGCCTGGGGTCTCGTCCACGGCCTAAGCCATCTGATCCTGGATGGACAACTCGACGAGTTCGGCGATCTCGACGCGATGACGGACGCCGTGTTGACGTTCGCATCAACCGCCGGCCAACAGCGGTAACTCCCGAAGATCGCCCGCGCTACTCTTCGAGCGTCGTCACGTCGCCCAGGTCTTGGCCGGTTTCTTGCGCCTTCAGCAGTCGGCGCATGATCTTGCCGCTGCGCGTCTTCGGAAGCTTCGGTACGAACTCGATCTCTGCCGGCGTCCCGATCGGGCCGAGGTGGTAGCGCACGTGTTCCACGAGCTGCGACTTCAATTCGTCGCTCGGCGCGTGCCCGACGCGCAACACGACGAACGCCTTGATCGCTTCGCCCTTGATCGCGTCCGGTTTGCCGATGACGCCGGCTTCACCGCACGCCGGATGCGACACAAGCGCACTCTCGACGTCGGCCGTCGCGATCCGATGCCCGGCGACATTCAGCACGTCGTCGGCACGCCCTAACACCGTGAGGTAGTCTTTGCCGTCGATCGTCGCGACGTCGCCGGCCGTGTACGCGCCCGGGACGATGCTGAAATACTGCGCGTAGCGCTGCGGATCGCCCCAAACCCCCGAGAACATGTGCGGCCAGGGATTGCGAATCACGAGCAACCCGCCGAGTCCGCGAGGCACGGGCGCGCCGTCGCGCCCGACCACGTCGAACGCAATCGGCCCGAACGGCTTGCCGCTGCGATCGGGCCGGATCGGACTCGACGGGAGATACCCGAGCATCATCGCACCGGTCTCGGTCTGCCACCAGTGATTGCAAACCGCGACGTTGCGCTTGCCGATCGCCTCAAACAGAAAATGCCACGCTTCCGGATTGAGCGGCTCCCCGGCGCAGAAGATCGCCTGCAGCGACGAGAGATCGTGTCGCTCCGCAGGCTCCGGACCGAAACGCATCAGCATTCGCGCGAGCGTGGGTGCCGTATAGAGCTTCGTGACGCGGTGTTTCTCGATCGTTTCATACACGGCGGCCGGCGTCGGATAGTCGGGAGAGCCCTCGCGGATGAGCGACGCGTACCCGTTTGCAAGCGCGCCGTAGACGATCAGCGAGTGGCCGACGATCCAGCCGATGTCGCTCGTGCACCACCACGCGTCCTGCGGCCCGAGGTCCGTCGTGAGCGCGAGCATCGCACTCGTTCCCGCGACGTAACCGCCGTGCGTCATCACGACCCCTTTGGGTTTCCCCGTCGTTCCGCTTGTGTACAGAATGAAGAGCGGGTCGCTCGCATCAACGATCTCCGGCTCGCACGTCTCCGGCTGCTCGGCGGCGTATGCGTCCCAGTCGCGCTCGCGCTCCCCAAGCGGCAAAGGCTCGGGGCCACGCCGCCACACGACGACGCGACGAACGCGAGGCAGCGTCGCGACGGCATCGTCGAGGATCGTCTTGAGATCGACGAGTTTGCCGCGCCGATAGGTCACGTCGGCGCCGAGCACGATCTCGGCACCCGCGTCGTCGATCCGATCGCGCAGTGCCGTCGCGCCGAGACCGGCGTAGACGACGCTGTGCACCGCGCCGATGCGCGCGCATGCGAGCATCGCAACGATCCCTTCGAGCGAAAGCGGCATGTAAATGCAGACGCGATCGCCCGCATGCACGCCGTCGGCGCGCAGCGCGTTCGCGAGCCGATTCGTCGCCGCCCACAACTCGCGATACGAGAGCCGCCGCTCGAGCCCGTCCTCGCGGAGATAGTGGTACGCCGTTGCATCGGGCGTCGCGACGACGTGCCGGTCGAGGCACGAGACCGTCGCATTGAGCCGGCCGCCGGCGAACCAGCGCGCGTTTCCAAGACCGCCCTCGAGGGTCGATTGCGGCGGCGTCTCCCAAACGAGCCGTTCGCCGCACGTTCGCCAGAAGCCGAGCGGATCGCGCTGTAACTGCGCGTTCCACTCGTCCTGGTTCGCAATCCCGGCCCAGCGCGCGACACCTGCGGGCGCGACGATGCGCTCGCCCGTCGCGAGCAAACTTTCGATCGACCGCTCCGCCCCGGAAACGCCGGCGTCCTTCATGGTTTTGCGAACGTATGCGAAACGATGACGGCGGCACCGGTCGCGCTGCGATGGACCGTGTACTGACCGTAGTATGGGCCGCTTGCCGTGGTGACGTCGACGCTAACGCTCGCCGCCGAATCGGTGCCGCGCGCTTGGATTTTTTCGATGCGCAGCGACGAGTCGACCGCACCGCGCTCCGGCACACCGGCAGGGCCGGGCGGCTGAGCGAGCGCTGCGTAGGCCGATTCGGTATCGCCTGCAGCGAGCGCAAGGAGATATTGGCGCACGACGCTGCCCGCGAGCCGCGAAAATTGGCCGTCCGCATCGACCGCGACGACTGACGGCGTGGGAGCGAGCGTTGCAGGCGGGGCGTCGGTCGGAGCGAGCGTCGCAACAACGGTCGGCTCTGCGGTGACCCGCGCAGCCGGCGTCGCCGGAGCGGGTGTGGCCGCCGCCGGGGCTGTCGCTGCCGCCACCGTACCGGCTACGGACGGTGCAGGGCGCGCCGGTGAATTTTGCGGCGCCGGCCGCGGTGACGCCGCCGCTAACCGCGCGCTCCGCGCCGGCGACGGTGTCGCAGCGGGCCGCGTCCCGATCGGCGTCACGCGCGGCGTTCTGCTCGGCTCCGGGATGGCGCTGGGACTCGTCTCGGCCGGAGCTTCCGTCACCGTTCCGAACGTCGGCTGCAGTTGCGGCGTCGAGGTCGCGAAGGCCACACTTCCGTTTTGCGCGCCGTGATTGCCGACGACCGACAGGCCCGCGCCGATGACGAATCCCAGGATCACGACGCCGATGATGATCGGAACGAACGGAAGCGATGGGCCGCCCCCTTTCGGCGGCGTGCGGCGCGACCTTCGCGGCGGCGATTCCTGCATGTCGACGAGCGCTTCGCGAAAAGAGGATGCGATGCTTTCCGGCGAAACGACGCCGCGTGATCCGGGTGCCCGTACCGATCGATGTCGGAACGATCGCCGAAACGGCGAGTTGCGTCTTTGCGCTCGCGACGCCGATCTGCGTCGAGCGGCTGCTCGCGCTCGCGGTCCTCGAAGCGCTCGGCGGTCGCGCACCGCAGGACAAACGCGAGCGCGGGATTCGCACGACCCTCTCCGGGTTCGCGGCCGGCAAATTCCTCGTCGACGTGGACGGCCGGATCTACGACCGCCCCGAGGCCGTGGTCGTCTGCTCGGGGTACGCAAACCTGCGCTTTTTCTCGACCGAAGCGTACAGGGAACGCGCCGGGGCCATTTAACTTAGGGCGCATGGAACGCTCGCGCCTTATCGTTGCTTTGGCCGCGCTTTTGCCCTGCATTGCGCTGGCGTTACCGGCCGCCGCGGACGACCCGCTCGCGGCGCTAAAAAGCCGCGGCACGATGGTCGTCGGCGTGAAAGCCGACTACCCGCCGTTCGGCTTCCTCGACGGCGATAAGAACGTCGGCCTCGAGATCGATCTGCTCCACGACATCGCAAGAGATCTGTTCGGAAAACCCGACGCGATCACGTTCGTCCCGGTCGTCGCTTCGAACCGCTTCGAGTTCTTGAACACGCAAAAGGTCGATTTTCTCTTTTCGACCGTGACGGTCACCGAGCAGCGCAAACAAATTGTCGACTTCTCCGACCCATACATGAAATCGGGCTGGCAGATCCTCGTCAAGCGCGGCAACACGACGATCTCCGATGCCCCGGATCTTGCGGGGAAGACCGTCGTCGTCGTCCCCGGCTCCACCGGCGAAGCCGGGATCTCGAAGCTCGTGCCGACGGCGAATCTCCTCAAGCTCACGCAGACGAGCGAAGCGCTCGACGCCGTCGACCAGGGCCGCGCGGACGCATTCATCCAAGACGCCGCACTGCTCTACGGCCTCACGCAGCAACACCCGCAGTACAAGGTCGTCGGCGAGTCGCGCGACGCCATGCCGATTGCGGCCGCATGCCGCAAGGACGACACCGCGCCGTGCGACTACATCTCGAAAGAGATCGCAAAGTTCAAGTCCGACGGCACGCTCGCCCGCGAATACCACAAGTGGCTGTACGGCGCGGCGACGCGCTTCATGCCCTAGTGTCACTACGGTGCCGGCACTAGCGGTGCGATCGTCCTCCTAGCCGCGGCGCTGAACTTCGGCATCGTCCGCGATGCCGCACCGCAGCTCGCGCACGGCTTCGGCTTGACCCTCGAGATCGCGTTCTTCGGCGTGATCGGCGCGCTCGTCGTCGGAACGATCGGCGCAGCGATGCGCATCTCGCCCGCGGCGCCCGCGCGCGCGGCCGCAACCGCATTCACCGAATTCTTCCGCAACACGCCTCCGCTCGTTCAGATCTACTTCCTCGCATTCGCCCTTCCGAAGCTCCCCGGCATCGGACCGCACCTGATCCTCCCCGCCGTCGTCGCCGCAACGCTCGGGCTCGTCCTGCACCAGGGAGCGATCAACGTCGAGATCCTGCGCGCGGGCTTGCAAGCCGTCCCGGAAGGCCAACGCGAAGCCGCGGCTGCCCTGGGCCTCTCCCGTCTCGACCAACTGCGCTATGTCCTCGTCCCGCAGGCCGTGCGCATCAGTCTGCCCGCGCTCGGCAACAACGTGATTTCCCTCTTCAAGAACACGACGCTCGTCTCGTCGATCGGCGTCCTCGACCTTTTCGGAGAGGCCAACGACGTCATAGCCCAGATCCTCGTCAGCGCGGAACTGTTCCTCACCGTCGGCGTCGTCTACCTGATCTGCGTGACGTTGCTGGGCACGCTCTTCCGCGCGCTCGAAAAGCGCCTCGCCTTCGGCTAATGCACAGCTATCTCGTCGCCATTCCGTCGCTCGTTCGCGGCCTCGGCACGACGTTTGAGCTCGCGATCGCCGCGATGGCCTGCGCCGTCGCCCTCGGCTTCGTCCTCGGGACGTTGCGCTCGATGGCTCCCCGTGCGCTCGACCTGCCGTTGCTCGGCATCGTTGAATTCTTCCGCGGCATTCCGCTTTTGGTCCTGATGTACTTCCTCTTCTTCGGCCTGCCGCAACTCGGTTTGCGCACGAGCAACAATGCCGCCGCAATCGCCGCGCTCGCCGTCTACGCGGGCGCCCTCGCGAGCGAAATCGTACGCGGCGCAATCGTGTCGATTCCCCTCGGCCAAACCGAGGCCGCCGCCGCCCTCGGCCTGGGTCGCTTTGCAATCCTGCGGCTCGTCGTCATCCCCCAAGCGCTGCGCCGCATGCTGCCGCCCTTCGTCGCGCTGTTCGCGCTTATCGTCGAGTCGAGTTCCCTCGCGGCCCTCATTGACGTCACCGACCTCTTGCAAGCTGCGCGTCAAAACGTCGAACGCGACCCAGACGTCGCCCTCCCAATCTACCTAACGGTTCTCGTCGCCTATTTTGTCGTCAACTACCCAATCTCACTGGCGTCGCAGCGTCTCGAAAAGCGCCTCACCTAATGCCGATGCTCGAGATGTCCGGGGTCCGCAAAGCGTTCGGCCAAAACGAAGTCCTCAAAGACATCAACCTCTCCGTCGAACGCGGCGACGTCTGCTGCATCATCGGCCCATCCGGAAGCGGCAAGTCGACGATCCTGCGCTGCATCAACCGTCTGGTCCCGATCGACGGCGGCACGATCGTCATCGACGGCCTCTCCGTCACCGATCCCGCCGTGCGCGACGTCGACTTGCGCCGCCGCGTCGGCATGGTCTTCCAACAGTTCAACCTCTTCCCGCACATGACCGCACGCGAAAACGTAACGCTCGGCCCCCGCAAAGTGCTCGGCCTCGCACAAGCCGACGCGGACGACCGCGCACGCGCCCTGCTCGCCAAAGTCGGCCTCGCCGACAAAGCCGAAAGCCGCCCGTCCCAACTCTCCGGCGGCCAGCAGCAACGCGTGGCCATCGCTCGCGCCCTCGCGATGGGGCCCAAAGTGATGCTCTTCGACGAAGCGACCTCCGCCCTCGACCCCGAGATCACGGGCGAAGTCCTTGCCGTCATGAAGCAGCTCGCCCTCGAGCACACGACGATGATCTGCGTGACGCACGAAATGGGCTTCGCCCGCGAGGTCGCCTCGAACGTCGTTTTCATGGACGCCGGCGTCATCGTCGAAAGCAACCCCCCCGGCGCATTCTTCGGCGCCCCGCAAATGGAGCGCACCAAGTCGTTCCTCTCGAAAGTGCTCTGAAGCGAATGCACCTCAAATATAACGTGTTTGCCGGCGAAAGTCTCGAGCGACTCGCGGCCCTCAGCGACGGCCTGTTCGCCGTCGCGCTAACGCTGCTCGTCCTCGACTTGCACGTCCCCGTCGTCGAACACATCCACGGCGAGCGCGATCTCGCAAGCGCGCTCCTGACCCTCACGCCGCGGCTCGTGCCCTATCTCATGTGTTTCCTAACCTGCGGCATCTTCTGGGTCGGCCAGCAAACCCAATTCAACCTCTTCACCAAAGCCGACCGCAACCTCGCCTGGATCCACATCGCGTTCCTGTTCGCCGTTACGCTCTTGCCGTTTTCGACCGCACTCCTCGCCGAATACCTAACGTTCCGCACCGCGCTGCTCGTCTATTGGTTCAACGTCCTGCTCTTAGGACTCGGCCTCTACGCAAGCTGGCGCTACGCGTGTCACGCCGGACTCACCAAGCCCGAAGTGACGCCCGAGCACGATGCGGCAGTCGAACGCCGCATCGTCGTCGCCCAAACCCTCTACGCCGCCGGCGCCGCCCTCTGCATCATCAACACGTACTGGAGCATCGCCTTCATCTTCCTACTCCAACTCAACTACGCCGTCGCCCCAAGAATCCGCCCCCTCTATCGCCTCTAGAAGAAACAGGAGCGGGCTAACGCCACCGGCAGAGGCTAGCGGCTAAGCTGCTTCTGCTGCTGAACCAGCTCGCCGTACAGCGCGTTCGGCCAAGCAAAATCGTCGCGCGTGAACTGCTCCGGCCAATCCGCATTGAACGATTCGTGCAGCCGATGATCGCCGACATCGGAAGCCCCGATGTATCCCATCACGCGATTGACTTCGGTCGGATCCGACGACGTAAGCGCCTGCATGATCAGCGCGAGCGGCCAGACGTACCCGTGCGGCGTGTGCGGACTACCCACCCCTGTCGCATATCGCCCATGGTAATAATACGGGTTCGCACTCGAGAGGATGAAGCGCCGCGTATTCTGGTACACCGAGTCGTTCGCCGGCACGTACGAGAAGTACGGAATCGACAGCAGCGACGGAATGTTCGCGTCGTCCATCAGGTTGACATGCCCGTACCCGTCGACTTCGTAGGCGTACATCTTGCCCGAACCGCGGACCGAAATCTTGCCGTACTGCTCGATGCCGGCCTGCGCTTCGAGCGCCAATCCCCAAGCGTTCCCCGCGTCGCGATTGTTGTGGTAGATCTCGCGCTCGATCGCCGCCAACCGCTCGAGCACGACGACCGCGAACATGTTGTCGGGAATGTTGTACTGATAGCGCGCCGGGTCGTCCGAGGGCCGGAATCCCGTCCAGATCATTCCCGTGTAGTGGACCCAGCTGCCCTTTCCGCCGTTGGCGAGGTCGGGATGCCGGTAGTGCGAACGCTTGTCGTGGTGCTGCTCGTCGCGCAACGTCTGCAGGACGCGCTCGAACGCCCGGTTGACCTGGAGCGTGAAGATCGAATCGTCACCGGTCCGGCGCCAATAGCGGTCGGCGAACCAGATCGGATAGAGCAGCGAATCGACCTCGAACTTGCGCTCGACGACTTTATAGTCGGCCGAGAACGCGTTCGCATACGGGTCGATCAAAATGTACCGAGCTTCGCGCGCGATGACGCCGCGCAAGGCCTCGCGAATCCGTACATCCGAAGACGCCTCACCGATGTACGGTTCCATGACGGCGCTTGCGTCGCGCAGCCACTCCGCTTCGATGTCGCCGGTCGAGACGTAGGTCGTCCCGTCGCGTTGGCGCGTCGCGTGGCGGTTGAGCGCTTCGTCGAAGGCCGTGAGGTAGATCTTCTCAAGCTTCGATGAAAGAGCCGGCGATTCGCCCGCTCGAGCGCCGCTTGGACCTGCAAAAGTGATCGCCGCTATGAGGGCGAGGGCCAGGAGGCGTGCGAACGACATTGACAATATTCTACATCGGCAGTTCCGGGTCCAAACCCTTGCACCGGACGGCGTACTTTGCGGAATCTTCGCAGAAACGCAGAACGTTCCCAGGATATGAAGCCGCTGCCCGCCGTCGTGGTGTTCGCCGTCCTGGCATGCTTCTGGGAAACCAGCCTTGGAGCGGGGGCCGAACAGGCCTACGCGGTCGCGGGCAAGGACAGCTTCTCGATCGGCGCCGGCACGATCGTGAGCGAGGTCTCGTACGATGGGACCGAGACGCTGAAGATCAGCCGGGACGGGCGGTTCACTCGCTTGCGCGCTCACGTTCGTTATACGCGCAGCGACGGCACAGCGTCGACTCTCGCGAGCGGGGATTATGTCGCCGACCAACTGCCGAGCGGCGAAATGTTGGATTCGGCGGATCGCGATCCTGACTACTTGACCGTACTCAACCAACCGTTTGCCGCACAACTCGATCTGCAGACGCTCTCCGACCTGCGCCATTTGGGCGGGGCGCTGCCGTTCGATTTTCCGTCGCCGATCACCGGTTCGTCCCTGCACGGCTACCTCCAGCATGTTGCCGGCGGTATGGTCGGGCAGCGACCGTCGACAGGCGTGAGATTCGAAGCCGCGGGTCCGATGAAGGGCGAACTTCCCGACCGGCCGGGTCTCACGCTGGTCGGAACGATCGCGATGCGCGGTACCGCTTATTATGATATCGACACCGCGCTATTGCTCGCACTAGAAACGACGGTCACAATCACCGGCAACGTTTCGAACCGTTCGGGTAAAGATCCCGTGACGATCGTGTACGCGCGGACGATCCGAGCCGAGGTCCCAGCCCGCGCAGAGCGCACGGCCGGCCAGCCGAGCGCGACCCCGTAAGGGGTCTGGAGCCCAAGGCTAGAAACCGCGCAGTTCAAAATCGGGGCGGCGAGCCCCCCGATCGCCCCCAAGGAGTATTGCGTGGTCCCCAGAGCCGCGATCGCGGAGCGAAAGCCGGCCGCACCTTCCGGGACGGCGCTGCGGTCCCCGGATTTGACGCCGTCGGTCGATCGTTTCGAGCGCATCGTCGACGAATTCCAGCGTCGTCTCTACGGTTTCGCGCTGCGCATGACCGGCAATCGCGAGGACGCCGAGGAGATCGTCCAGGACGCCTTCGTGCGCGCCTTCCGGGCGCTCGGCAAGATGACCGACCAGCAGCGGGCGGAATTGCGGCTGCAACCCTGGCTATACACGATCACGTTAAACGTCACGAGGAACCGGTTACGCTCCAAACGCCCGACGAACGTAGCGCTCGACGCGCTCGCCGACCCCGATGCGTTGCTCAACAACACGCAAGAGGGCCCCGAGCAACCCGAGCAGATCGTCGAGCGCGGAACGGATCTGGCGCTGGTCGAGCAAGCGCTCTTGCAGCTACCGATGCATTTGCGCGCGGCAGCCACGCTTCGGTTCATCGAAGGCCGTAGTCATCCCGAGATTGCCGAGATATTGAACCAGCCGATTGGGACCGTCAAATCGCACGTGCATCGAGCCGTGCGCATCCTGCGCCGGATTCTCGGTCCGCAGGTCGGCCGGATCGCCTATGAAGATCGGCCCGGCGTGCCCCCCGATGGCCCCCAAGAGGAAACTGTTCATGCGGTGTAGTGACGTTGAAGCGCTTTGGGACGAAATGCGAGGGGGCGCCGAGCGCGGCCACGAGCACGTCCTGGCCCATCTCCGCCGCTGCAAAGATTGCCAGTGCGCGTACGAAGAATTCGAAGGGGTCGCGTACTGCCTGCACTGCCTGCCCGGCGTCGATCCGCCGCAAAGCCTCGTCCCGCGCATCCTCGACCACATCCGCTCCTTGCGCAATCACTTTCGCTCGACCGAATGCGACGGCTTTGGCCGGGTCGCCTCACCCCTGGGCGATCTTTGGCTTGCTTGGCGCCCGTCCGGGATCACCTTCGTCGGCATCGATCGGGGCGAGGATACGGAGTCCGCGCGCGCCGTCATCGAGCGCCGCCTGCGTCACCCCCTGCGCGACGCTCCCCCGCCGCCGTGGGTCGCGGATGCCGTCAACCGCTTTTTTTCCACGTGGCAGGTCGACGTGTCGCGCATCGACATCTCCGAACTCACCCCGTTCGAGCGCGCCGCCCTCCTGAAGGCGGCGCAGATCCCGCCGGGTGAGGTCCGTTCGTATGGGTGGATCGCTCGCGAAATCGGCCACCCGCAATCGGCCCGCGCCGTCGGCCAGGTCATGGCGCGCAACCCGGTCGCCCTGTTCTTCCCGTGCCACCGGGTCGTCGACGCCTCCGGCGCCCTCCACAACTACGGTTACGGCCTGGAAATCAAGGCCAAGATCCTGAAGATGGAAGGCTATAAGCCGCCTTCGACCCGCCCAGCGTAAGACGCTCGGAGGATTTTCCGCCCGTTTCAAACGAATAGAGGCGGCGTATACTGTCCGCGGTCCTTCACAAATAGACGAACGAAGGTTAACAGACGGACAAAGGGAGGTGATCATCGTTAGTTCTGAAGGCAATAAACGACTCAATAACACGATGATTGGAGGTGCGCAGACCTAGTCTGCGCCGTTAGATCACCCTACGTCCGCCGGCCGCGAGCCGGCTTTTTTTTGAGCCACACATTGTGCGGATTTTAAGATGGCGGCGCGGCGCCTCTCGCGAAAGTTGAAACGATGGTGACGGAAGATCCGCGCATCGCCGCGCTGCCCGACATCCACGGGCACGCCAAGGGCGAACACAAACCGTTCGCCGAGGAGCGCCCGATTCCGTATACGGCGCGGATGCTGTTCCTGTGGTTCTACCATGCGTGCAAGCGCGGTTCGCCGCGCTTTCTCATGGTCGCCGACCACATGAATTATCTGACGTTCGAGGATCCGGCCGCAGTCAATCTCGTGCGCCGTGCCCTCAAGCTCGCGCAGGCCGGGGATATCTACGGCGCGGCGGAAACGGCGGGGGTCGAACCCGGCCACGCTCAAGCCGTTTCCGAAGGGCTGCGCAAAGGGATGCGCTACTCGATCGGCGCTGAGGTCGACAACGATCCGCGCTCGCGCCCGGACGCCCAAAACATCGTCGATGCGATGCGTCCCGACGGCATGATCCGGTCGGTGCACTTCCTGCCGATCACGCACCCGCAGCACGGCGAAAACTGGATGTGGGCTTTCGACAATCCCGAGTTCAAGGATCTCTACGACGTCATCGGAACCGAGAGCGTTTGGGAGCTGTACATGACGACGCTCATCGAGGCGATCGAGAAGCTTCCCGGACACATCGTCGGTCACTTTTACGTCCCCGCAAAATTCGGACACTGGCCCGACGACGCCGCGCTCCAGCGCTATGAAGATCGCCTGCTCGCCGCCTGCGCCGAGCGCGGCATGGCGGTTGAAGTCAATTCGCGCTACCTCTACAAGTATTTCGCCGGCGACGAGGCGCAGCTCAAGAAGTTTCGCACGGTCCACCTGCGCCTGATGCGCAAAGCGAAGGCCAGAGGCGTGACGATCGCCGTCGGCTCGGACGCCCACAGCCCGAAGGATCAAGGCGCCGCGTTCGATCAGATCCTCGCCCTGCTCGACGAGGCCGACATCAACGAGATTGCGTTCCCGATCAACGGCCGGATCGCGCGCGTCGCCCTGCGCGCAACCGAAGAGCTCTTGCGGCAGCAGTCCGCGGCCGCCGCGCCGCCGGCCCCCGTCCCTCTGCCCCGCATCGAAGCGCCGGCGCGAGAAGCCCCGGTACGCGACCGCCCGGCTGCAGCGGCGAACCGGGCCGAGCCGGCCGCTAAGGCCGAAAAGTCAGCCAAAGCCGAAAGGCCCGCCAAAGCCGAAAAGCCCGCTAAACCCGAGAAGGCCGCCAAACCCGAGAAGGCCGCTAAACTCGAGAAGGCCGCCAAACCCGAGAAGACCGCCAAACCCGAGAAGACCGCCAAACCCGAGAAGGCCGCCAAACCCGAGAAGGCCGTCAAACCCGAGAAGGCCGCCAAACCCGCGGCGAAGATTGCCGTCGCACCG
>Ga0302325_10022541_pt1 | contig 13177 bp, 8 predicted proteins | sample Palsa_T0_2_FD_201948 | JGI IMG/M metagenome (GOLD analysis project Ga0302325, IMG submission 201948) | Peat permafrost microbial communities from Stordalen Mire near Abisko, Sweden - Palsa_T0_2 | ecosystem: Environmental > Terrestrial > Soil > Palsa > Peat permafrost | place: Sweden: Abisko... | reverse complement strand
GCAATACGAAAGCGCTCCGAACCCGCTGTAGACCGAGCACATCCCCGCCGTCGCCGCATCCGGAGCCTTCACGCTCGTGCCGCCCCTCGCAAACTGCTGCGGCAGCGGACTCGCTTGGTGCGCATTCATACAGGCCGACAGGCCGAACACGAGCGCCGCGAGAGAGAGGACGCCGGTGGAGAATGGATAGGCTCTCATCCAGGCCTCTTTCGACGGCAAATACCGATCAGGCGCGACGTTTTTCATCCACCGGATAGCCGCCTGCAGTCGGCGGCTCGCGTGCAGCGGTATGTGACGGGCGCTAGCGCCACGGACTCGGTCGCTGCAACCGCTTCGCGCGCCGGAATTTGTCTTGGATCGCGAGGAAGTTCGGATCGAGCGTGAAGCCGTAAAGATCGCCGTTCATATCGTACAGATAGACCCAATCGCCGTCGACGACGGTGCCCATCCGAATCGCGGACGGTGTCGTGATGATCGGGTTGCCGCCGTTGAGCAGCGCACCCGAACTCGCGTCGAGCGCCCAGAGCGCTCCGCCGTAGCTTCCGGTCGTACCGGTGCAACCGCCGTTCCCGTCGAGCAGGCAAGGCGACGCGGTCAGAACGACGCCGCCGGCCGTTACCGTCGGCGCGCCGCGCGGTGCGTTTGCTACCGTCGAGTCGGGTCCGAACGCCGCGCTCCATGCGATCGACGATACGCCGTTGCACGCCTGGATTGCGACCATGCCGGGCGCCGGCTCGACGCCGCCCGCGACGGCGGATGCGACTGCGGCGTAGAACAGACCGGTGAGCGGCGAGAACGCCGGATTGCCCTGATTGATGCCGCGGAACGAACTCGGCGTGAAGACGTAGGCGTTCACCGGCCCGGCCGCGAGGTTCGTTGTGTCGTACAAGTAGAGGTAGCCGGACTTTCCCTGTACCGCGGCCGCGACGTCGCAACCGAGCGGGTGGGCGAGCACGGGCGTCCCGGTGAGATCGAGATCGACCGAGACGCCGCCGAACGTGAAGCCCGGATAGTTGCTTTGAAGCACGTTCGAGAGATCCGGCGTCGACTGCAGCAAGTGCTCGCCGAAAGCGTCGAACTCGTTCGTGTGCTGAACGAACGGAGTTTGCGGTCCGGAGGCGCCGGAAGTGGTGTCGAGATTGCCGACCGAGGCCCATACGTCGCCGCCCGGGTCGATCGAGACGCCGCCCCAACCCCACACGCCGCCACCGCTAAAGGGCTGCGTTTGCCCGGCCGGCGCTTGCGCCTGATTCCACACCGTGTAGAGCGTATTCGAGAGCGACATCGCGCCCGCGTTCACCGCGACGATGCTCCCGCGCCACGGCGAAATGTCGCAGGTCGATCCCGTCCCGGCGTAGATCGTTCCGCCGGCCAGCGTTAGCGAGGTGTGCGTGAAGTTCAGCTCGCCCGGGAGCAAGTTCGGCGTGACGTTGACGCGCGACTGCAATGCGCCGGTTGCGACGCTGAGCTGGTTGATGAACAGTTGCGTCGGCGCGTTGGCAGATGAGTTCGAATCGTTCGAGACGTAGACGTTGCCCGAAGACGGGTCGTATACGGCCGAGCCGCCGACGCCGACCGAAACCTGATTGCCCCGGCAAGAATAACTCGCCGATCCGAGCGGGGTCGCCCAGACCTGTGCTCCGGTGAGCGCATCGAAACCGTACGCCGACCCGAGCGTGCCGCCGACGACGAGGATACCGGCGTGCGAACCGACGTTGGTTGCGAGAATCGGTTGCGTCTGCGTGTTGAAGTCGTGATTGGGCAGCGTCGTCTCCCACGCCAGGTGCAGCTTTGCGAGCGATGCCGGCGTGATTGCACTCGAATTGGGATTGAAGCCGTCGTGGGCGTTGTCGAAACCGTAGGTCGGCCAATTGTTGAACGCGGGCGTTCCTACCGGCGTCGGCACGGGTGTTGGCGGCGCCGTCGGCGGCGATGTCGGCGGCGATGTCGGCGGCGATGTCGGCAACGGAGTCGGCGTAGGCGGCGGTGGTCCTGCGCCGGCAAGGCCCGCGAGCGTCGCGATCTGCGTGCTCGTCAAAACCGTGCCTTGCCAATACGCGGCCTCGTCGAAGGTCGCGTTGGCTGGGAGGTACACGGTCCCGCCGCCGAAGACGACCGGATTCCCCGATGCGACGTAGGCTGCCGGCAGCGTCTTGCTGACGCACTTCGGCGGCGACGCGGTCCCGACGCACAGCGTCGCGGCGTTGCCGGAAGCGTTGTAGGTCAAGGTGACGTTCGCCGGCGTGTTGAGCGCGAGCGGGATGTAGCCGAACGCGAGATTTCCGCTCCCATAGCCGATGTTCGCGTAGACCGTGTTGGTCGCGATGTTGTTGATCGCAATGTTCCAACCGTTTGCAGGCGTCGTGTGGGCGGGATTTCCGGTCGCGATCAAGCGTGGGAGATTGTCCGTGTTCGCGTGCAAGCTCACGAAGAACGAGGTGCTGAACGAGCCGCTCGCGGGGCTGAAGCCGCTGGTCATCGTGCCCGTTACGCCGTCGGTCGTTTCGGCTGCGAGGCTATTGGTGGCCAAACCCGCCACTCGGTAGCTCACGCCGGTCGCGGAGATCGTGCCGTTGTGTCCGGCGCCCGAGCCGTCGAGCAGCGTCGTACCGGAGGCTTCGTCGAAGTCGTAGCAATACGACGGTGATCCCGATGCCGCGTAGATCGCGCACATCCCCTGCGGCGAACCGCTCGGCGCCGGACTTGGGCTCGGGGATGCGGATGCGGTTGAAACCGGCGTGGGGGACGGCGTCGCCCCAGCTCCGGCGAATCCGGCGAGCGTCGCAATCTGGGTGCTCGTCAAGACGGTACCTTGCCAATAGCCCGCTTCGTCGAACGTCGCGTCGGCCGGGATGTACTTGCTCCCGCCGCCGAAGACGACCGGATTGCCGGACGCCACGTAGGCGGCCGGCAGCGTCTTGCTCACGCACTTCGGCGGCGACGCGGTCCCGACGCACAGCGTCACGGCGTTGCTGGTCGCGTCGTAGGTCAGCGTGACGTTCGCCGGCGTGTTGAGCGCGAGCGGGATGTAACCGAACGCGAGATATCCCGTGCCGTACCCGATATTGACGTAGACCGTGTTCGTCGTGACGTTGTTGATCGCGACGTTCCAGCCGTTCTGCGGAGTCGTGTGGGCCGGATTCCCGGTCGCGACCAAGCGTGGAAAGTTGTTGGCGTTGGCGTGCAAGCTCACGAAGAACGAGGTGCTGAACGAGCCGTTCGCCGGGCTGAAGCCGCTGGTCATCGTACCCGTCACGCCGTCGGTCGATTCGGCTGCGAAGCTGTTGGTGGCCAAACCTGCCGCTCCGTAGCTCACGCCGCTCGCGGAGATCGTGCCGTTGTGCCCGGCGGCGGAGTTGTCGAGCAGCGTTGTGCCGGACGTCTCGTCGAAATCGTAGCAATACGAAAGCGCTCCGAACCCGCCGTAAATCGGGCACATCCCCGTGGGGGCCGCGTCCTTCGCTTTGGCCGCGTGTCCGGCTGTCGTGAAGACGGAAGGTACGGGACTCGCCTGGCGTGAGACGCAGCCTGAAACGGCAAGCCCGAACGTGCCCCACAGGAGGAGGCCGGCGGCTGCCCTTGAGATTTTCATCCGCGTCCTTGTGAACGACCTCGTAGCAAAAGGCGCGCCGGCGAAGAAGCGCTCCGCAGGCGTGCGGAGAGGCAGTTCACGACGGCGCCGCTCGCGCCCCTCGCGCGGCGCGCGCATTTGGGTCCAAAGACCTGTGTGATGCGCGCCCGGAGGCTAGGCGATGACGGTCGTGGCCTTCCGGCCGCGGCTCGCGGTCTTTAGCTCGTGGTGCTGCGGATCGCCGAGGTTGTCGCGGCGGTAGGCGCGTGCCTGCACGAGCGAAGCGCTCGTCTGATGGGAGATCCAGTCCGCGGCGCGGCCGGCCAGCAGCTTGCGGACCTTTGCCGGCGCTCCGGCGGCAACCGTTCGCTCCGGAACTTGCGCGTCGATGGTCACGACGCTACCCGCCGCTACCAGCGTGCTCGCCCCGACGACCGCTCCGTTGAGGATAACGGCATTGCTGCCGATCAGCGCCCCGTCGCGGATCGTGCAATCGTCGAGGACCGCACAGTGCCCAACCGTCACGTCGCTGCCGACGATCGTCTCGCCGCCTTCGCTCGCGTGAACGACCGCGTTGTCCTCGATCGAACTCCGGGCGCCGATCCGGATGCTCCCGTTGTCGGCCCGTAAGACGACCCCGAACCAGATCGATGATTCTTCGCCGACGACCACGTCGCCGATCAGGATCGCGGTAGGGGCGACGAATGCGCTCGCCGCGACGCGCGGTGCTTTCCCCCGGTAGTCGATGAACATAGATGGCAAGCTCCTGTAGTGGGCGGCGCGGGAATCTCACGCGCGGCGACTGAAACCGTTTGCTTCGTTCTTCGTCCGCGTAGAGGAGTCCATGTGAACTGGAGTCGTTTTTCGCTGGCATTGGCTGCGGCGCTCGCCGTCGCCGTGCCGGCTGCGGTGCCCGCCCGGGTCGCAGCGGATGACGGGCCGATCAAAATCGCCGTGATAACCGACATGGCGGGTGTCTATTCCGCGCTCGCGGGGCCGGGCGCCGTCGAAGCGACCAAGATGGCCGTCGAGGATTTCGGCGGCAAGGTTTTGGGACGCACGATCGAGGTCGACGCAATCGATCACCGCAACAAGGGCGACGAAGCCGCCGCCAAAGCGGCTGAGGCGTACGACAACGGCGCCGAGCTCGCGCTCGACATGACCAATTCCGCGACGGCCCTCGCGGTCGCGGCGGTGGCGAAACAGAAGCACAAGCTCGCGATCGTCACCGGCGCCGCCAGTTCCGCGGTGACCGGCGCGAACTGCAACCGTTACACGTACCATTACGCGTACGACTCCTACGCGCTCGCGTCGTCCACCGGACGCAACGTCGCGCGCCAGTCCGACGGAAAGACCTGGTACGGGATCGTTCCCAACTACGCGTTCGGCCAGCAGATGCTCGCCGACTTCACGGCTGCGATCGCCCCGGAGGGCGCGAGCTTCATTCACGCCGACATGATCCCGCTCGGCAACACCGATTTCTCGTCGTATCTGCTCGCCGCGAAGGCGGCCAAGCCCCAAGTGCTCGGCATCCTCAACGCCGGCGCCGACACCGTCAATACGATGAAGCAAGTCAAGCAATTCGGGATCGACAAAGTGATGAAGATCGCGGTCGGACTGCTGTTTCTTTCCGACGTCGACGCGCTGCCCGACGTCTTTTCCGGCTCGCGCATCACGACGTCGTGGTACTGGAACGAGGATAAGGCGGCGCGCGCGTGGGCCGACCGCTACACCAAGCGCGTCGGGAACGGCCTGCGGCCGACCGACATCCAGGCCGCCGACTACTCGGCCACGATCCAATGGCTCGATGCGGTGAAGGCGGTCGGAACGACCGATGCCGACAAGATTCAGCAGTACCTCGACGGGCGCCAGTTCAACGACTTCTACGCTCATGCGGCGGAGTGGCGGGCGCGCGATCATCGCGTCACCCATGAGATGTACGTCGTCGACGTCATCGACAAGAGTCAGATAAAAGAGCCGCACGCGTGGTTCAAGATCGTCCAGGTAATCCCGCCGAGTCGCGCGTTCCGTCCTGAATCGCAGTCGAAGTGCGTTAAAGACTGGTAGGCGCGGCGCCGTGGCGCAGTTGACGCCGGACTACCTCCTGATTCAGGTCTTCAACGGCCTCGTCAACGGCGGCTTCTACGCGCTCCTCGCGCTCGGCCTATCGATCATCTTCGGCATGCTGCGGATCGTCAACTTCGCGCATGGAACGATGTACATGTTGGGCGCTTTCGTCGCGTACTACGGCGCCCAATACGTCCACTTGTCGTTCTTTGCTGCGCTGCTGGTCGCGCCGCTGGTCGTGGGCGCCTTCGGCCTGCTGCTCGAGGTCACGCTGCTGCGCCGGCTCTACGGACTCGATCCGCTCTACAACCTGCTGCTGACCTTCGCGATGGTGCTCGTGATCGAAGATCTGATGCGGTTGCTCGCGGGCGCCCTCGGTTCGCCGTACGAGACGCCGGCGCTGCTCTCCGGAGTGACGAACCTCGGGTTTACGGAGTATCCGACCTACCGGATCTTCGTGATCGTGGTTTGTGTGCTGGTCTGCGCCGCCGTGTACCTCGTGATCGAACGCTCGCCGCTCGGCGCGCGAATTCGCGCGGCGACTGAGAAGCCCGAACTCACGCGCGCCTTTGGTATCGACACCAAGCGCCTGGTGAGCCTCACCTTCGCGTTCGGCGTCGCGCTCGCGGCCCTGGCCGGCGTGCTCGCCGCGCCCGACACCAACGTCACGCCGTCGATGGGCGATGCGGTCATCATCAACACCTTCGCGATCGTGGTGATCGGGGGTCTGGGTTCGATCCGGGGCTCGATCGTCGCCGGCTTCGCGCTCGGCGTGATCGCGGCCGTCGGCGCCGTCCTCTATCCGCCGATTTCCAACACGCTGATCTTCATCGTGATGGTGCTCGTGATCTTGTTTCGTCCGGCCGGCCTGTTCGGAACCGTGGAGCGCACGGCGTGATCGCGGGCCGGCACGGTGCGCAGGTCGGCGTCGCGCTGCTGGCGCTCGGCCTCGTACTGCCATTCCTTCCTGGCGTCTACATCGTGTTCGCGATCGATCTCGTGTGCTTCGCGCTCGTGGCGGTCGCCTTCGACATGCTGCTCGGATTCACGGGCCTGCTCTCGTTCGGTCACGCGCTCTTCTGGGGCGGCGCGGGGTACCTGGCCACGATCGTCGTCGCCCGCGGCGTCGCGTCGTTTCCGCTCGCCGTGCTCGCCGGCGTCGCCTATGCATTCGTGCTCTCGGCGCTGGTCGGCGCCGTCGCCGTCCGGCGCAGCGGCATCTACTTCGCGATGATCACGCTCGCGATCGGCGAGATCCAGTACTTCCTCGCGTTTCAGCTCGTGGACCTCACCGGCGGCGAGAACGGGCTGACCATCGCGACCCGCGGGACGCTCTTCGGGCTCTCGCTCGAGAACGATCGCGTCTACTACTATCTCGTGCTCGCGCTGGCCGCGCTCGGTACGGCGTTCGCGGTGCGCGTCGTGTCCTCGCCGTTCGGCGCGGTGCTGGCCGCGATGCGCGACAACGAAAATCGCGCCCGGAGCATCGGCTACGACACCGAGCGCTTCAAGCTCGCGGCCTTCGTGATGTCGGGAACCCTCGCGGGCCTTGCGGGCACGCTCTATGCGCTCGCAAACCGTCTTTCGAGCCTCGATGCCGTCGACTGGCACACCTCTGGCGCCATCGTGATGATGACGATCCTGGGCGGGATCGGAACGATCTACGGACCGATCGTCGGCGCGACGCTCTTTCAGTCGCTGGATTTCTTCGTTTCGAAGACGCCGATCGGCGACAAGACGAACATCGTGATGGGCTTGGTATTCGCGGTCGTCATTCTGCTCGCGCGGCGCGGCATCGTAGGCGAAATTCTCCATTACTTAGCGGCGCGCCGCCCGCGCCTGGTCGAGGATGAAGACGATCCCTCCCGGCTGATTCCCGAGACCCTGGTCGAGACGGCCTGAGGCTCAAACGCCGAGGTGCGCCAGCAGTTCGGCCTCGCGCTCGACGGCGGCGGCGTTGCTCATCGAGTCGACGATCTTTCCGTGAACCATGAGGTAGTGGCGATCGGCCACGCGGGTTGCGAAGCGCATGTTCTGCTCGACGAGCAGTATGGTAACGCCGGATTTCTTGATCTCCAGGATCAGGCCGGCGATCGCGTCGACGATCGTGGGGGCGAGCCCCTCGGTCGGCTCGTCCAACAGGATCAAGCGTGCCCCGCTGCGCAGCACGCGCGCGATCGCGAGCATCTGCTGCTCGCCGCCGGAAAGGGTGGTGCCCATCGCCTTCGCGCGTTCCCGCAAAACCGGGAACAGCGCGTAGATTCGCTCGAGCGGCCAACCCGTGTCGCCGACGACCGCCGGCATCGTCAGATTCTCGCTAACGGTGAGCGTCGCGTAGATGCCGCGCTCCTCAGGCACGAACCCGACGCCCCGGCGCGCGATCTTGTCGGAGGTCAGGCCCGCGATCGGCCGGCCGTCGAATTCGATCTCGCCCGTGTGCTTGGGTACGAGCCCCATAATCGACTTGAGCGTCGTCGTCTTGCCGGCACCGTTGCGTCCGACCAGCGTGACGACCTCGCCGCTCTCGACGCGCAAGTCGATGCCGCGCAGCACGTGGCTCTCGTCGTAGTACGCGTTGAGCCCGCGCGTCTCAAGCACGGGTCGCGCCGCCGCCGAGGTACGCGTCGATCACGCGTTGGTCGCTGCGCACTTCGGCGTAGGTGCCCTCGACGAGCGTCCTTCCGCGCTGCAACACCGTGATGCGATCGGAAAGGTTTGCGACGACGCTGAGATTGTGCTCGACCAAGACGACCGTGCGGCCCGCGCGCACGCGTCCGATCAACTGCGTAACGCGCGCGACGTCTTCGGTGCCCATTCCGGCCGTCGGTTCATCGAGCAGGAGGATCGCCGGATCCTGGGCCAGCGAAATCGCGAGTTCGAGCGCGCGTTTGCGGCCGTAGGACAGCTGTGCGGCCAGGAGATCCTTCTCGGCGGCGAGCCCGACGTCGGCGAGCAGTTCGAGTGCGCGCGCGTCGAGCCGCTTGGTCGCGGAACCCGGCAGCCAGAAGCGTGCCGGCAATTCGGTTTTCGATTCGAGCGAGACCTTGACGTTGTCCAGGACGCTCAGATGCGTGAAGATACTGTTGATTTGAAAGCTGCGCACCATGCCGCGCCGCGCGACTTCGAAGGGCGAGAGACCCGTGATTTCGCGGCCGTCGAGCATCACGGTTCCCGCGGTCGGGGTGAGGAATCCCGACAGCAAATTAAAGAGCGTCGTCTTGCCCGCACCGTTCGGCCCGATGATCGCGTGAACGTCACCCTTCGCGATCGATAGCGACACGCCGTCGACCGCACGGTAGCCGGCAAAGGACTTCGAGAGCGCGCGTGTCTCGACGATCGGCGGCGAACTCGGCACGCCGTCTGCTTGCCTGCGTGCCGCTTCGTTCCTGCGCTACGCGCGAGAGGCTTCGTACTCCGCGATCCAGGCGGCACTCGTGAGCAGCGTGCCTCCACGCCGCACCGACCGTAGCCGGCCACGCTGTGCCGCCTTGTAGAGCCGGGCGCGCGCGGCGCCGCTCGCGAAACTCGCGAGCGAACGCAGGTCGGGATTGGGTTCGGTCGCGGCGACGAGCCGGCGTAAACTTCCGAGCACGGCCCGCGCGAGCACGGAGCCGAGCGGCCAAAGATCGCGCGCATCCGCCCGGCGCAGCGCCGCGAGGTACGTGCCGGCCCCTCCCCGCACCGCGAACGGCGGCAGGCCGCTGCGCTGCAGGAGCAGGTTCGTCATCAGCCGCACGACGCGGCCGTTGCCCTTCGCAAACGGATGGATCCGCGCGAAGCGCTCGTGCGCGCCCGCAATCCACTCGAGCGCGTGCACGTGTGCGGCGGGTCCGAGTGCGACGCGCTCGACGAAAGCATTCATCTCGCGCGGCACGAGCCAAGCCGGCGGCGGTACGACTCCGCTCGAAAATGGTGCAGCGGTCGTGGTCCGCCATTGGCCGGGGCGAGCTGCAGGTTGGCGGCCCGTCGCGAGCTCGTGCAGCGCGATGATTTCCTCGAGCCGCAGGAAGATATGACGCCGCCCGATCGGCGGCGCCGCGGCAGCGAAGGCGGCTGCGGCCGCATAGTCGGCCACCAGCACGTATTCGTCGAGCCGCCGCTCGCCCATCACGACCGCGCGCTCGAGCAGCGCTGCGACCTCACCCGGTGCGAGGCCCGCGCCGGCAAGCCGGGTAGAGGCCCAGATCTCCTCGAGCGCGAGGCGGCCGAGTTCGCCCGCAGGCGCGCCGCCGGCCGCCAGCAGCCGCCGCCGCTCGTCATCGATCGCCGCGGCGAGGGCGGAAAACCGCTTCCGATTCGACACGTGTCCATTTTCGCAGAAAATGGCGAGATTTGACAATATCCGGCAAGATGTGTCCGTTTTGGCCGAAACCGGCTGGTATGGACGGCTACCTCGAAGCGCTCGGCCGGCGCGTTCTCGTCTTCGACGGGGCGATGGGGACCGAGTTGATGGCCCTTGAGCTCGGGGATGAGGACTTCGGCGGCGCCCGCTACCACGGCTGCAACGAGGCGCTCGTGCTGTCGCGGCCGGATCTCATCCGGCGCGTTCACGAAACCTACCTCGAGGCCGGGGCCGACGTCCTCGAGACCGATTCGTTCACCGCCTCACGCCTCAAGCTCGACGAATATGGACTGGGCGCGAAGACGCCCGAGATCAACCGGATTGCGGCCGAGCTCGCGCGGGCCGCGGCCGACGCGTTCTCGACTCCCGACCGGCCGCGCTTCGTTGCGGGCGCGCTCGGCCCGACGGGCATGCTGATTTCCTCGTCCGACCCGAGCCTCTCGAAGATCACCTTCGACGAGCTCGCGGACATCTATGGAGAGCAGGCGCGCCATCTGGTCGCGGGCGGCGTTGACCTGTTGCTGATCGAGACGAGCCAAGATCTGCTTGAAATAAAGGCTGCGATCGCGGGCATCACGCGCGAGTTCGCGCGCGGCCTGCGGCGAGTGCCGATTCAGGCCCAAGCGACGCTCGACGTCACCGGCCGGATGCTGCTCGGAACCGATATTCGCGCCGTGGCCGCGACCCTCGATGCGCTCCCGATCGACGTGATCGGCCTCAACTGTTCGACCGGTCCGACGCACATGCGCGACGCGGTCCGCTACCTCGTCGAGGCGTCGCGCTGTTACGTCGCCGTGATTCCCAACGCCGGACTCCCGCTGATGGGGCCGCGCGGCGAAACGATCTATCCGGAGCAGCCGGACGAGATGGCCCGCGAACTCGGCGCGTTCGTGCGCGATTTCGGCGTGAACGCTATCGGCGGATGCTGCGGCACGACGCCCGCGCACGTGCGGGCCTTCGCGCAGGTTGCGGCGGGGAAGACCGGCCGCATCCCGGAGCCCAAACCCCTGCAGTTCGCGGCCTCGTCGATGACGGCCACGGCGCTCAAACAAGACGGAAGCCCGTTGCTCGTCGGCGAGCGGATCAACGCGCAGGGCTCGCGCCGGATCAAGCGCCTCTTGCTCGAGGAGAACTACGACGAGATCACACTGGTCGCACGAGAGCAGGTTGCGGGCGGCGCGCACGTGCTCGACCTGTGCACGGCGCTGACCGAACGGGTCGACGAAGACCTGCAGATGGCGACCATCGTGAAGAAGCTCGCGCAGTCGGTCGAGACCCCGTTGATGATCGATTCGACCGAGGCAAAAGTCATCGAAGCCGCGCTGAAGATCTACGCCGGGCGCGCGATCGTCAATTCGGTGCATCTCGAGAACGGCCGTACGAAGATCGAGGCGATCCTGCCGCTCGTCAAGGAGAGCGGTTCCGCGGTCGTCGCGCTCACGATCGATGAAGCCGGCATGGCGAAGACCGCCGAGCGCAAGCTCGAGGTCGCGCAGCGCATCTACGGCATCGTCGTCGACGAATTCGGCATTCCGCCGGGCGCGTTGATCTTCGACGCCTTGACGTTCACGCTCGCGACCGGAGATCCGGAGTTCTTCCCTTCCGCCGTAGAAACCATCGAAGGCATCCGCCTCATCAAGGAGCATTTGCCCGGCGTCCTCACGTCGCTCGGGGTCTCGAACGTTTCGTTCGGGCTCAAGCCCGCGGCGCGGGCCGCCCTGAACTCGGTGATGCTGCACCACTGCGTGAACGCGGGACTCGACATGGCGCTCGTGCATGCGAAGGAGATCACGCCCTACGGCGAGTTGGACCCGGTCGACCGCGAGCTTTGCGACGACCTCGTGCTCAATCGCCGGCCGGACGCTCTGCAACGGCTGATCGAACGCTTCGAAAACGCCGAGCCCGCGAAAGCCGGCGCCGCGTCCGTCGACGATGATGCGGACGCTCCGGTCGAAACGCGCATCCATAGCGCGATCCTGCGCCGTCGCAAGGACGGCATCGAAGCCAAGATCGACGAGTTGCTGCTGCGGCGCGATCCGGTCGACGTGCTCAACAACGTGCTGCTGCCGGCGATGAAGGAAGTCGGCGACAAGTTCGGCGCGGGCGAGCTGATCTTGCCGTTCGTATTGCAATCGGCGGAAGTGATGAAGAAGGCGGTCGCGCACCTCGAGCAGTTCCTCGAGAAGAAGGAAGGCGTCTCCAAAGGCAAGATCGTGCTCGCGACGGTGTTCGGCGACGTGCACGACATCGGGAAGAACCTCGTCAACACGATCCTGAGCAACAACGGCTACACCGTCTTCGATCTCGGGAAGCAGGTGCCGATGAACGCGATTCTCGAGAAAGCCGTCGAAGTCGACGCCGACGCGATCGGCCTCTCGGCGCTCCTGGTCTCGACGTCCAAGCAGATGCCGGTCTGCGTCGCCGAACAGGACTCGCGCCGGCTCGCGTTCCCGATTCTCATCGGAGGCGCGGCGATCAATCGCGACTTCGGGCGGCGGATCGGTTTTCTCGACGAGGGCGCGCGCTACTTCGAACCCGGCGTATTCTACGCGAAGGACGCCTTCGAAGGCCTCGACATCATGGACGCGTTGACGGCCGAAGGCCCGCGGCGGCAAACGTTCGCACGCGAAATCCGCGCCGAAGCGGAGCGTTCGCGCGATGCCGCCCGAAGCGCGCCCGGACCGTCCGCCGCCGGCGGCCGCTCGGGCCGCGAGCACCTCATGCGGGTCGAACCGCCGCGCGCGCCGTTCTACGGCGCACGTACCGTGGAACGCGTCGAGCCGCGCGAGTTGTGGCCGCACTTCGACCTCAAGAGTTTGTACCGTCTCTCGTGGGGTGGCGCGAACCTCAAAGGCGCCGAATGGGAGCGCGTCGTGCGCGAGGAGTTCGAGCCGCGCTTGCGGCGTTTCGAAGGATTGGCGGAACGCGAGGACGTGATCGCGCCGCGCGTCGTCTACGGTTATTTTCCGGCTGCCGGACAAGGCGACGACGTCGTCGTCTACGATCCCGCGGATCGCGCGCGGGAGATCGGGCGCTTCCACTTCACCCGCCAGCTCGGTGGCGAACATCTGTGTCTTGCCGACTACTTGCGCGAACCCGAAGACGGTGCGACCGACACGATCGCAATCCAAGTCGTTACGGTCGGCCGCGACGTCTCCCATCGCATCGATGCGTTGCAACAAGCGGGCGACTACAGC
>Ga0302325_10022538_pt1 | contig 13178 bp, 19 predicted proteins | sample Palsa_T0_2_FD_201948 | JGI IMG/M metagenome (GOLD analysis project Ga0302325, IMG submission 201948) | Peat permafrost microbial communities from Stordalen Mire near Abisko, Sweden - Palsa_T0_2 | ecosystem: Environmental > Terrestrial > Soil > Palsa > Peat permafrost | place: Sweden: Abisko... | reverse complement strand
GGGCGAACAGCCCGGCGGCGTCGAGCGGCTCCACGAGGTTCACTGCCGCAGCAGGGCCGCCGCCTGCCGCGGGTCGACGGGATCGAAGAAGACGCCGGCCCCGAACTCCGCGGCGGCGAGATGGCGGGCCACGCCGGGCGCCCGCCGGGCCGGCATCAGATGCAGGTGAAGGTGCGCGGCGGGCCAGTCGTTCCCGTCCGCCGGCCGCTGATGGATCCAGAGCATGTAGGGCGTATCGCCCCCCAGCAGCCGTTCCATCCGGGTGAGCGCCTCGACCAGGATCGCGCCCAGCCCGGCCCGCAGCTCCGGGCCCGCCGCGGGCAGATCCGGAACGTGGCTGGCGGGAGAGAGCAGCATCTCGTACGGCCACGACGGCGCCCGCGGCACCGCCGCCTGCCAGCCATCCCGGCGGATCACCACCAGGTCGTCGTCGGTGCCCTGGCACAGCTCGCATTTGCCCGGCGAAAGCTCGGCGGCCGCGACGGGCGGGATCATGGTGAACGCCATGACCTGGCTGTGCGGATGATCGATCGTGGCCCCGATCTGCCGCCCGCGGTTCTCGAAGATGAACACGTACCTGACGTCGTCGCGGGAGCCGAGCGCGGCGGTACGCGCCGACCACAGCTCCACCACCCGGGCCGCCTGTTCCTCGCCCAGGACCGGGAAGGACGCCTCGTGATCCGGGCCGTGCAGGATGACTTCGTGGCACCCGTGCGGAAGCGCAGGCCAGCGGTTGGGGAAATGCCGGACGTCGTAGGGCTCGGGAGCCTCGAGCCCGCCCGGGCAGAACGGGCACCCGTCAGGACGGTTCGGGCGCTGCTGCCGCCACGGGGTGACCACCACATACGCGCCCGTCAGCGGATCAATCCGCAGGTCAGCATCGCTCACGAGGGTTCACCCTAGCCGGATCGCCGACCCACCCGGGCAACGGATGGTCGAGGTTGTTACTAGATTGCTAGTATGCTAGCATCGAGCTGTGGGCGATGAGGAAGTCAAGCAGTTCAACGTCTACCTGCCGGTCGAGCTGATCAAGCAGGTCAAGCATCACTCCATCGAGTCGGGGCTGTCCTTGTCGGCGCTGGTCGCCGAGGCGCTGCGCGCTTATCTGCAGGACGCCCGCGGGCCGCGATCACCACAGAAGGAGACCTGACATGAGTACCGACGGGATCGAAGCCGTGTTCCTCGAGACCCACAACTGGGGGAAGGCCGCGAAGTTCTTCCAGGCCCTGGGCTTCGGCCTGGAGTTCTCGACCGACCATAATTCCGGCCAGCTCCGCCACGGCGACGGTCCTTCCGTGTTCATCGCCGAGGTCCCGCAGGACCGGGAACCCCAGCTGCAGATCGTGCTCAAGGTGCCCGATGCCGACGCGTTCCGCCCCGAACCCGGCGTCGAGGTGGTGACGGCGTTCGAGGACACCCACTACGGGACCAGGGAGATGACCGTCCGGGACCCCGACGGCCGGCTGTGGACCCTGCAGGCTCCGGCGAAGAAATGACCGCGACGATCACGGCCGGCGATCAGGCCGAAGGGCCGGAAGGCACCGCGGAGCGAGTCGCGCTGTGGCGGGCGATGCACGTCCAGGTGGATCCGCCGCCGCACGTGCTCGAGGACGAGATCGGCCTGCGGCTCGCCGCCCCGGCCGACGGCTGGCGCCGCCGCCCGGACATGGACCCGGGCGCCACCAGCGGGTTCCGGGCGGCCATCGTGGCTCGCGCTCGTTTCATCGAGGACCTGGTCACCGCCGCCGCTGGCCGCGGCGTGACCCAGTACGTCGTCCTGGGCGCGGGCCTGGACACCTTTGCTCAGCGCAGGCCGGAGATCGCCGCCCGGCTGCGGGTGTTCGAGGTCGACCAGCCCGGGCCCCAGGCCTGGAAGCGCCGGCGCCTGATCGAGCTCGGCTACGGCATCCCCGACTGGCTGCGCCTCGTGCCCGTCAACTTCGAGGCGAGTGAATCCTGGTGGGAGCAGCTGGCCGCGGCGGGCTTCGATCCCGGCCAGCCCGCGGTCGTCGCCTCGACCGGCGTCACCATGTACCTCAGCAAGGACGCCACCGCGGCCACCTTGCGCCAGATCGCCGGGCTCGCTCCCGGTTCGACGCTGGCCATGACGTTCCTGCTGCCGGCCCCGCTGCTCGACGACGCTGACCGCTCCGGGCTCCAGGCGTCCGAGCAGGGGGCGCGCGCCTCAGGAACGCCGTTCATCAGCTTCTATACCCCGGCGGAAATGCTGGACCTGGCCCGCGAAGCCGGCTTCTCCGACGTCCGGCATGTGCCGGGCACCTCGCTGGCCCAGCGTTATTTCTCCGAACGGCCCGACGGCTTGCGCCCTTCTAGCGGAGAAGATCTCCTGGTGGCCAGCACCGGCGGGGTCGACGGCAAGCACTACTGAACGGGGACATCCTGTGCTCGGCGGACGAGGCCGGCCAGCCGGGACGGCTAATGCCTAGCACCAGCATGCGTCGACGCGAGCGCCGATTGCCGATGGTTGCTTCCGAGTCCGGCCGGTACGAGGAGCGCGCTGAGGGCCAGGGCGATCGTGGCTGCCGCGACCGCATTCCAGACTCCCCCTTGTGCCTCTCCGGTATGAAGAGCGGCTGCTGCTAGCGCAAGCGCGACACAGAAAAAGCCCATGGTGATGGCCAGGAAGAGACTTACCCGACTGCTGCCCTGAAGCAGCAAGACCACGGTCCAGATGCACAGAGCACCGCCGGCAACTGCGCCTACGATGCACTCCGTGGCGAGAGTGGTAAACGCGCTTATGTTGTTAGCGTTGTCTACTACGCTCAGGGCGTACACCGCCGACCAGGCCATGCTGAACAGCAGGATGATCCCCGGGATTGGGTACTGCCTAACCGCGCCGACTGTTACCGCCATCCCAAGAAGGTCAGCAGCGAAAACGGCCCACCAGGGCCAGGGCAGAAAAGTTCTCCTTGGAATCAGGATATCCAGGGCGATAATGAAAAGCGGTACGCTCAGGATGACGAATCCCGCGTTCAAAAGCCTCGCGGCGGCGGAACTATCCTTTTGCGGCGGGTCCTCGGCCCGCTTTTCAGCAGCTGCCTCCGCCCTGCTGCCATCAGCTTTAGAGGCTTTCTGTTCGGTCGCCTCCTTCGCCGCTCCGGGCGCGGCCGCAGCAGCGTCGAGGGCATCCAGGTAGGCACGGGCGGCGTCCGCCACGACGGCTACCTCCTGGGTGGCGATGCGCCGAAGGGTCTGGTCGGCACACAGTGCCCTGGCCGGATCTGAACCGGAAAGCCAATTTCCCAATGCGTGTACGGCGCCCACGCGGATAGCGGGGCTGGGACTGTCGAGGGCCGCGCGGATATCTTCGGTCAGGTCGGCCGCAACGATTATCATGCCTGCCGGGTTGCGGGTCAGCAGCATGTTGCCTTCGCCGCCGGATATCGAATGCTGCGGGACCTGGCCGACGCTGCTGTTTATCACCTTCCGGTAGGCGTATTTGTACGCCTCCTCGACCGAGACGTAGCCGTCGCCATCGAGGTCTGCCGCCCCCGTCCGCAGCCCTTCGGCTAGGGCACTGGTAAATACCGAAGAACTACCTGCCTCGCCGGCGGGGGTGCTTTCCCAGGACCGCTGGTTTGCCCGGGATGCGGTCAGTATGGCCCGGCCGCGACCTTGCGTGACGAAGCGCTCGGACAAACGGAGATCTGTATCTGGCTCACCCTTACCTCCGGCGCGGCCGAAAGCGCCGCTGTTACAGCAATCCAGGATGACGACCTGACAGTTGGAGCGGCATTCTTCCAGCCGATCCCACAGCCACGACGCCTCTACCGCCGTCGCGGCCAGCCGGTCTTTCCTGGTGTCAGCGGCCGCGAAATACAGCCGGTCCTGGCGGTCGAGTAGCCCGTGACACGACAGGTACAACACGACCAGGTCGGCCGGCCCGCGGCCTTCCAGGAAATCCTCGACGGCCAAGCGAATTTCCTGCGCGGTGCTGTCGACGACCGACGTCACCTCAAACGAACCGATGTCCGGGTCGCCGAGCACACTCGCCATCTGCGCGGCGTCGTGAGCCGTTGACTTCAGCCGGGTGAGCGTGACATCGGTATAACTGCCGGTGGCCACGATAAGGGCCGCCCGCGGTCCATCCGGAAGTTCAGGAGCGGGGCGCGTGCCGGTCGAGGAAGTCATTGATAAGCCGTTCCTGCTGATCCGAAGTCACTCCGGTCACCTTCAGGGTGTCGCCCTGGTAGCTGATCTCGACAGTGTGGTTCGTGCGTGTGGCCCACTCGACCACCTGGCCGATTACCTGGCGCAGCGCTTCTTTCCCGAGTCGCACGGCCAGCCAGCCGGCCAGGGCCTCCAAGCCCTTCGCGCCTTCCGCGGGCGGAGAGGTGTCAGCGATCGGGTCAACCGCGTCGACATCTAGGCCGAGCAATCGGGACCGCAGACGCTGGGTCAGCTCGGCGAGTTCCGCGTCGTCACCGTCTGAGGCAGGCTGAACCTTGAGCACGACGTCACCGGTCGTACCCGCGGCACCGGATAGCTCAGGTTGCCGATTCGGCATGCCTCTCCTCCCGCGTGCCACTTCACATAATTGTCCGCCACGGGACACAATTGTCCGCTGCCATCGGGTCGGGAAAGGGGACCAGCATCTGGCGATCATGACGGCAAATTTAGACTTTGAGATAGCTGTCCCTTAGGATAGCGGCGGCCGGGGCGAGCGTATAGACGGATCCCTTCAGTTTTCTTGCCGGGCGCTCGCGGCGGAAAACCGTAACGCGGCATGCGGCCTCAAGGATCACGAAAGAGCGCACATTCCTCATGCATCACGGCGGTCATATCGTCCGAACGACGGGATTCCCCGGCACCGGATAAACGGAGGCAAACTCCGCTCTCGGCACACCCCTACGTTTTTACAGAAGCTCTGCGGAAAGCCTCTGCGGACGTCGCATGCTTTCCCCGGTCTGGATTGGGACGGCGTTCAGCCGGCGACCACTGCCTCGGCAGCGGGGCGGGGAGGGTGAGAGCGGACCATGACGTTTGTAGCGCAACAGCTACAATGTAGTCATGACGACTCCGCTGTCCATCCGCTTCACCCCGTCGTTGCTGGCCCGGCTGCGGCAGCGGGCGAATGCCATGACGGGCGCCAGCGCGGCCGGGCTGGCGCAACGGCTCATTGATGAGGGCCTGCGGATGGCCGATCATCCTGGGGTGATCTTCAAGGACGGGCCGTCCGGCCGCAGGGCGGCGCTGGCCTTCGGACCCGACATCTGGGAGGTCATCAAGTTCCTGCATGAGGTTGACGACCGCGGGCCCGCCGCGATCGATGCTGCCGCCGAGACATTCGCGCTGGACACCAGCCGTATCAGCACAGCGATCAGCTACTACGGGGATTATCCCGGCGAGATTGACGCGGAAATAACAGCGGCCGACGATGCTTCGGCGCGTGCGGAAGCGGCGTGGCGCGTCCAGCAGCGTCTGATCGCATGAACCAGCGGCCTGACGTAAGGCTCCTGCTTGACGAGATGTTCTCACCCGCCATCGCGGTGGAACTGCGTGCCCTCGGCCACGATGTGATCGCGGTCGCGGACCAGCCTGACCTGCGCTCAAGGTCCGACGAGGAGATATTTAGCTGGGCTAGTGCGCAGCAGCGATGGCTGCTCACCGAGAACGTGAAGGACTTCAGGCCGATTATGCTGCGCGCCATGCAGGCCGGGCCGCCTGGCTGCGGGCTACTGTTCACCAGCAGCCGGACCTTCCCTAGATCCAGGAAGAATCCCAGCCCGCTGATCAATGCGCTGCACGCATGGCTGACCGCTGGACCGCCGGCCGCGCCAGTCACGGAATCCTGGCTTCCCGGTTAACGACGCACGATAATTCGAAAACCGACGCTTTCAGGTTCGGGGAGGTGCGGAGCGGGCGACAATCGCGTCCAGGCAGCCGCCCGAGAGCTGCACCGCCCCCATCGTCAGGAAGTACGCGGACCACCTGAAGCATTTGCGCCGCTCGGCGTCAGTTCCCGCGCTACGGCCGAGGGAGAGCAGAACGGCGCCGACGCCGAGAGTAAAGCCGCCGCCGGCGAAACGCACATTTGCCACCGCATCGAGATGCCGGCGCTCCCACGGCGTGATCAGACGGCTCACCACGGCGACAGCTCGCGAGGGAGTGATGTTGTCATCCGCTGTGCGCATCGGGATGCCTCCTGTCGTCAGACGGTGCCGACCGGCGCCAGATAAAACTGATATCACATTAACGGGCGATGGTCAAGAGCCGGGCCAGCGGCTGGTGCCTGGACACTGCCGCTGTCAGCCAGCCGGCACTAGAGTGCCGCGACCCCCTCCCGCCAGGACGGGTACGCGGGCGTCCCGCTCAGGTCCTTGCGCGCGTAGGCGTTGGACGCACCCCGCGCCCACCGATGCCGTTCGGACTCTGTCGCGGAAACCGGCGTGACCGGTGCCCCGACCGCCCGGCCGAACGCGGGAACCCACTCGCTCCCCGCGGCGGGCAGGTCGTCACACACGTTCACCGCCCCCGGCGGCCACTCCAGCGCCGCGACCGCCGCCCCCGCCGCGTCGTCGATGTGCACGAAGCTGCTCACGTCACCGTCCGCCGCCAGCTCCCCGCGCCGCGCCCGCCCCGCCATCAGCCCGTCCCTGGCGTACCAGGTGCCGGGCCCGTAGAGCAGCCCGTAGCGCAGCAGCACCCACTCCGGCGCCTCCCGGACCACCGCCTCAAGCGCGGCCACGCCCTGCACGGTGCGCAGCCGGCTGCCGCCCGCCGCCAGGTCCAGCGGCGTGCTCTCCGCCGCCGGAACGTCCCCGCCCTGGTACGCCCAGGCGATGCTCTGCGCCACCACCCGCCGGACCCCCGCCGCCAGGGCCGCATCCACCAGGTGCCTGGTGCCGGTCTTCCGCAGCTCCGAGTTGGCCCCGAAGTCCTGGTCCCGCAGGTCGGTCAGCTGGTGCAGCACCACCTCAGGAACGGCCGAACGCACCGCCCGCAGCACCGCGTGGCGGTCAATCACGTCGCCCACCACGGCCGCCGCGCCGAGCGCGCGCAGCCGCGCCACCTCGCCCGGCTGCCGGGTCAGCGCCGTCACTTCGTGCCCATTCTCAATCAGCATCGGCAGCCGCCGCCGCCCGATCACCCCGGTGGCTCCCGCCAGAAAGATCCGCATCAGCCTGCTCCCCCGCTGTCAGCGCGGCCGCGGGGCCCGGCGGTCGCGGCGCTGCTCGAGCTCGTCGTCGTCCACGTAGACGAGCATCTCCTGTCCCGGCTCGCACAGCATGACCACCACGAACCGGGTCCACTGATCCGGCAGGCGGTTAGCGGCCTGGTAGTGGATGACGTCTCCGCCCGGCTCCCAGAAAGCCTCCCCGGCCCGGATGACCCGCTCCGGCTCGCCCTCGAGCTCGAAGATCATCTCGCCGTCCAGCAGGTAACCGAAGACCGGCCCCGAATGACGGTGCGGCGGGCTGCCCGAATCCCCAGGAGGCAACTCAATCAGAACGGTCATGGCCTCAGCACCCGGGGGAACGAAGGGCGGCCGCTCGGCCATCAGCATCGTCAGTACCGTGTTCCCCGGCTTGGTCGTCGTCATGATCACCAAGCTAGCCGCCGATCAGCCTAAGGAACCGGGCCACCTAGCCACGAATTACCTGGGCCACTTAGCTAGCTCGTACCGACTCGGCGGTCCGGCGGAAACCTTCGATCTCCATCGAGAGGTACCGGCGGGAGAGGCGAGCCGTAAACGCGTGGACCAGCCGGGCCAGTGGCCCGTGCAGGCGCAGGGTAATGGTGATCTTCGACCCCGGCCCGTCTGTGACCACGATGTGACTTCCCACGCCGGTTACTCCGCCGGATTTGTTCTCCCAGGTGAAGGAGTGGCCGGGGTCCAGTTCCGTTACCCGCCAGCGAGCCCGGGGCAGGCGCGGCTGCTTGATGATGGCTTCGCTGCCTACTCGCAGGGGCCCGCTGTCTACCCGGCACGCCTCGCGGACGCTCTTGGTCATCTCGGGCCAGCGTTCCACGTCGACGAACAAGGGCCACACCTGCTCCGGCGGCGCGTCGCAGGCGGTCGTCAGGAGATATTCCATAACCAAGGATGTACCATTTGGTACATGACGAGCGCAACCCCCAAGGAGAGGCTGCTTGCGGCAGTAGTCGGCGTCGCCCTGGCCGGAGGGATCGCCGACAAGAGCCTACGCGCCATCGCCGAGGCGGCCGGGACGAGCCACCGCATGCTCATCCACCACTTCGGCTCGCGGGAGGGACTGCTCGTCGAACTCATCCGGGAGGTCGAGGCGCGCCAGCGCGGCGCCCTCAGCGAACTGGACGCCGGGTCCGGCGAGGAATCCGGGGACCTGGCCGGCCGTTTCTGGCAACACCTGCGCAGCCCGGAACTGGCGCCCCAGGAACGGCTGTTCTTCGAGGTCTACGGCCAGGCGCTCCAGGGCCGTCAGTGGGCCACCCCCCTGCTCCAGGGCATTGTCGAGAACTGGGTCGGCCCGGTCGCCGCGATGCTGGAGGCAGCCGGGGTCAGCCCGCAGACGGCGCGCACCATTGCCCGGCTGTACGTCGCCGTGGGCCGCGGCCTGCTCCTCGACGTCCTCGCGACGGGAGAAGGCCACGAGGTCGACGCGGCCATGCAGTTCTTCTCGGAGATGCTGCTCGCCCACCTGGCGGGTTCCGGAGCCGCACCGACGTCCGCGTGACGGGCGCCGGCAGCTCTCGCTCCGCCGCTGGCGCGGACCCGCCACCTCCGAAGCGCTCGGTAGGCTCACCGGCATGGCCTATGACCAGGAACTCGCCGCCCGCATCCGGCGGCTCATCGGCCACGCTCCCGGTTTGACTGAGAAGAAGATGTTCGGCGGCCTCGCCTTCCTTATCGCCGGCAACATGGCGATCGCCGCCAGTAGCCAGGGCGGTGCCATGGTCCGGGTCGACCCGCAGCAGTCCGATGCCCTGGTCGCGACGACAACGGCGAGCATGGTGGAGATGCGCGGCCGGCCGATGCCCGGATGGCTGCATGTCAGCTCCGATGACCTGCTCACCGACGACCAGCTCACTCCGTGGGTGGAGCGGGGCACGGGGTATGCGCGGTCTCTGCCGCCCAAAAAGTAGCCGCGGTCCCTGACTGGGTCTGCCGGGCCGCCGCGGGCAGTGGATCCCGGCCACCGCCCGCGGCCGACGCCGATGCGCGGTAGCTAGGCGTCCCGGACGGGCTGGTAGGTGAGGAAGACGAGGCCATCGCCGATGGTCTTGGTGTCGACGAGGCGCATCGGTTTGTTGCCGCTCGTCTCGCCGAAGAGGCGCTCCCCGGCTCCGAGTACGACCGGGTAGAGGACCAGTCGCACCTCGTCGACCAGGTCGTGCTCGAGCAACGTGTGCCCGAGCTGATAGCTGGCGTAGACGACGATGTCCCCGTCTAGCTCCTGCTTCAGCTTCGAGACCTCGTCGGCCACATTGCCCTTCAGGACCGTTACGTTGGTCCATCTAGGGTCTTCGAGAGTCGAGGACACGACGTACTTGGGCAGGCTGTTCAGCCTGTCCGCCCACGCGCCGCTCCGGGACGTCCACCGCGTGCCGAACCACTCCTCGCTCCGCCGGCCAAGCAGCAGGGCCTCAGCGCCCAGCGCCTCCTCAAGCGAGACCTTGGCCCAAGGTTCGAGGTCCTTGCCCCCGAACTCGCCGAACCAGCCGCCGAACCTGAAGCCCTCCTCACCGGTGGGGTCCTGGACCACCCCGTCGAGCGAGACGTTCGTGCTGATCACGATCTTTCCCATCATGGTTCTCCCTGGTGCCGCGTTGTCAGCTGCCACTGATGTAGACACCGCGACGCCGGGAAAGTGGCGCCCGCCGGGGATGCGATCGCTGCCGAGCCGGTAACTACTCGGCGGAAAGGACCTCGAACGCCGGGTGCTTGGGCGCGATGGCGCGGATCTGATCGTCGCTGGAGTCCGGCCCGGTGCCCTCGAAGAAGATGCCGACCTCTGCCTTCCACCTCTTGAGGTAGGCGCGCAGCACCGGTACTTTCTCGTCGTCGGCGAGCTCCCGGCTGCGGAAGGTCTCCGCGCGCCTGCCCACGCGCAGTTCGCCGGTCCCGGCGGCCCGCAGGTTGCGCACCCATTGAGTTTCGCCGCGGGGCGCGACGAGGTATCGGCGGCCATCGTGGGTCAGGAGATTCACCGGCGTGGTACGCCACTCGCCACTGCTCCGGCCCTTCACCGCCAGGACCCGCGAGCCGAGAACGCTGATGCCCTGGCGGGTAAGGAACGCCACCAGCTGGTTGAGAACGTTGCGCGTGAACCAGCCCGGCGCGCGGTAGTGATCAGGCACGCTGCCCAGCCTAGCGGGGAATCGCGGGGCCTTGACAGCCGCATTCGTTCGTGGAAACTTACGGTTCGTGGTGACTTACGAAGCTGTCCTTGATGCGCTGGGCGATCGCACCCGGCGCCTCATCATCCACCGCCTCCGGGCCGGCCCCGCGTCGGTGGGCGAGCTCGCCGCCGCGCTGCCGGTGAGCCGCCCCGCGGTCTCCCAGCACCTGACCGTCCTGCGGCGCAGCGGCCTGGTCAGCTACGACGAGCTCGGCACCCGCAACGTCTACCGGCTCGACCCGGCCGGGCTCGGCGAGCTGCGGGCCTGGCTGGACAGCTTCTGGGAGATCGGGGATCCCGTCATCAGCTCCCTCGCCGGGGCAGCCGTCCGGCTCGCCCGCTAAGAAGCCCGCCGGCCAGGAGAGCGAGACGGGGGTGCCCGCCCGGCGGTCGTGCCGATCTGCCCGGCGGTGATCCCGGCCACACGCATCCGGTCCGTTCCGTCATGAATCACTGTGACAGGCCCGGCTGATGACCGAAGCTCGGCGCGGGCGATCGGGTCAATTCCTGGCGGTCCCGCCTTCGCGCTGGTCCGCGGTCACCAGCCCGGTCTCGTAGGCCAGGACGACGGCCTGGACCCGGTCGCGCAGGCCGAGCTTGGTCAGCACCCGGCCGACGTGGGTCTTGACGGTGCTCTCCTCGATTACCAGGTCGGCGGCGATCTCGGTGTTGGACAGGCCCCGCGCGATGAGCCGGAGCACGTCTATTTCGCGGGCGGTCAGCTTGGCCGCGATCTCGGGCGCCGGAGCGGCGGGGCGGACCGACCGGGTGAAGCGGGCGATCAGCCGCCGGGTGACACTCGGGTCGATGAGGGCGTCGCCGGCGGCCACGCACCGGACGGCGGTGATGAGCTGATCGGCGGGCGCGTCCTTGAGCAGGAAGCCGCTGGCTCCGGCGCGCAGTGCCTCGTAGACGTACTCGTCCGAGTCGAAGGTGGTCAGGATCAGCACCCGGCTGCGGGTGCCGGCCAGGATCTTGCGCGTCGCCTCGAAGCCGTCAAGCTGCGGCATCCGGACGTCCATCAGGACGACGTCCGGCTGCCGGGCGCGGGCGAGTTCGGTGGCCTCGATCCCGTTAGCTGCTTCCCCGACGACCTCGATGCCGGGCTCGCTGGCGAGGATCATCCGGAATCCGGTCCGGACCAGCCGCTGGTCGTCGGCGATCAGCACGGAGACCGGTTCGGGTGGCGCGGGCTGCATGCGACGAGCGTAGTACCGCAGGCGGATGCCGTCGCCGAACATGCTGCCGCGGGTGGACGCCACGGCGCCGCCACCTCGCCATTGTTGACGTTATTCCAGGTCGTCCCTGGTTCGAAGAGGTTCGAAGAGGTTCGAAGAGGAGAGAGAAATGACACCAATCATCGGGCTGCTCATAGCGGTCGTAGCCGGCTTGGTGGCCGCCAGCTGGCGCGGGGTGCTGATCGGCGTGATACCGCCGATGCTCGCGGCGACCGCGGCCCAGTCCTGGTACCTCGGCACCGGCCGGGGCCACAACCCGCCGGCCACCACCACGGATTCCCCCGCGTACTGGGTCGTTCAGCTCATCATCCTGGCGCTCATCTGCGGAGTCGCCGTCGGCATCTACGCGGTCCGGGCCCGCCGGGTGAGCCGTCGCGGCGGCAACCTGGTCCCCCTGCGGCGCGGGCCGGGCGGTTCGATGCTGGCCGCGGCTACGGTGGCCGGGTTCGCGGCCACCCTCGGGCTGATGTTCGCGACGGACCGGCCGAGCCATCCGGGCAGCGGCAACGGGAACCTTCCGGTCACCGGCGTCGTCGGGATCGTGATCGCGATCCTCGCGCTCGCTGTGTTCGGGGTGCTGTGGCTCCGGAACCGGCCCGTCAAGGCGGGCGCTGACGTGCGTGAACTCGCGAGCTAGCGCACAATTGACAGGTAGGCACAGGCGGATGAGGGCGGGGTCATGACGATGATCGGCGCGCCGGGATGGCCGTGGCACCGTCGGGTGGCCGGCCGCTGGGTGGCTAGCCGCTGGGCTGGTGGCTGGTGGGCAGAGCTCGCCGCGGTCGCGGTCGCCGTCGCCCTCAGCGCGTACGTGGTGGTCATGGTTCGGCAACAGGCCGGCGGCGTGGCCTCGTGCGTCGCGGCCACGACCATGACGCTGCCGGTGGCGTTCGCGCGCCGGGCGCCGCTGGCGGCGGCCGCCACCCTGGCCGCGGCCGCCGCGGCGAACGAGCTGTTCTTCGGGCACCTGGCCCGGTGCGGCGCCGCGCTGCCGGCCTTGTTCTTCGTCGCCTACCTGGCCGGCCGCGCCTGTGCCGGCCGCGCCCGCACGCTGGTCCTGGCCGGCGTGCTCGTCAGCGCCGTCATCCAGTGCCTGTACGACCCGCGGCTAGGCGCCTCCGCGATCGCCCTGATGGCGGCGGTCAGCGGCGTGTTCACCGGGGCCGGCCTCCTGGTTCGCCGCCGGGCTGGCCTGGTCGCCGAGCTGCGCCGCCGGACCCGGCAGCTGCAGGAGCAGCGGGAGCAGACCGCCGCGCTGGCGGTCGCCGCGGAGCGGGCCCGGATCACCGCGGACATCAGCGGCACGCTGCGGGAGCGGATCGACGAGATCGGACGCCTGGCCCGGCCGGCCGGCGACGAGATCGACACGCGGTTCGCCGCGATCGAGCTGGCCGGCCGGGCGATCCTCGACTCCATGCGGCAGGTGGTGGGCACGCTCCGCGACGCGCCCACGGAGCCCGAGCCCGGCCTGGCCGAGCTGGACCGCCTGCTCGCGCGCGCGACCACGGCGGCCACCCGGCTGTCCGTCGAAGGGCCGGCCCGGCCGCTGCCGGCCAGCCTCGAGCTGACCGGGTACCGGATCGTCGAGCAGCTGCTG
>Ga0302325_10022537_pt1 | contig 13178 bp, 12 predicted proteins | sample Palsa_T0_2_FD_201948 | JGI IMG/M metagenome (GOLD analysis project Ga0302325, IMG submission 201948) | Peat permafrost microbial communities from Stordalen Mire near Abisko, Sweden - Palsa_T0_2 | ecosystem: Environmental > Terrestrial > Soil > Palsa > Peat permafrost | place: Sweden: Abisko... | reverse complement strand
CTGATGCTCAGCCCGTCGGCCGCTCAGCAGGCCGCGCTCGAACAATTGCTGGCACAGCAGCAGGACGCCGCATCGCCGGACTACCACAATTGGTTGACCCCGGAAACCTACGCCGAGCGCTTCGGAACCAGCGCGGCCGATTTGGACAAGGTCGCCGCCTGGTTGCGCGCCCAGGGCTTCTCCGTGCGGTATACGGCTCGAGGCCGCGATTTTATCAGTTTCAGTGGCACGGCCAGCCAGGTGCAGGCGGCCTTGCATACGGAAATCCACCGTTACCAGGTGGGCGCCGAAACTCACTTCGCGAACCCCACTGACCCGCTCTTGCCGGCGGCCATTCAGCCCATGGTGGCGGGCGTGCTCGGGCTCCACGACTTTCATCCGAAGGCGCCGCGGAAGCAAGCCCTGCCGGACTATGACGCGACTGACGGAAGCCACTACCTGGCGCCGGACGATCTCGCCGCTATTTACAATCTCGCCCCCTTGTACAGCTACGGATATTTGGGTTCCGGACAGAGCATTGCGATTGTAGGACAGAGCGACATCGACCCCAGCGACATCGCAACGTTCCGCAGCACTTTTGGTCTGCCGCCAACCACCATCCAAATGGTTCCCACCGGCACGTACCCAGGGGTCACCGGCGACGAAGTAGAGGCGGATCTGGACCTGGAATGGTCCGGCGCAGTGGCTCGATTCGCCTCGCTGATCTACGTTTACGGCGACGATGCGGGTTACTCGGCTTACTATGCTATCGATAACAACCTCGCCCCGGTGCTCAGCGAGAGCTTTGGGCTGTGCGAATACTCGGTGGCGTCGAATCGGTTGGGCCTGACTGACTTTCAGGTGGAGGCGCAGAAAGGCAATGCGCTGGGAATTACCTGGCTGGCTTCATCGGGCGATTCGGGAGCCGCCGGCTGCGATTATGACGTCGCGATGGCAACGCAGGGCCTGGGAGTCAGCCTTCCCGCCAGCGTCCCCGAAATTACCGCGGTGGGCGGGACGGAATTCCGCGAAGGAAGCCTCAGTTATTGGAATGGCAGCAACACATCCAACGATGGCTCGGCGCTTTCCTATATCCCCGAGACGGCGTGGAACGACACACTGGCGAGCGAGGCGCTTGGGGGGACCATTGGCGCTAGCGGCGGCGGGTTGAGCTCGGTTTACAAGAAGCCCGCTTGGCAAACGGGTCCCGGTGTTCCCAACGATGGCGCGCGCGATGTGCCCGACGTCGCCCTGGCCGCGTCGGACGCCCACGACCCCTACATCGTCTTTTCGGAGGGCGTGGCATTTGGAGTGGGCGGTACATCGGCTGCAGCCCCTTCTTTCGCTGGAATGATCGCGCTGCTCAATCAATACCTGGTGCAGAACCAGGTGCAGGCGAAATCCGGCTTGGGCAACATCAACCCGAAGCTATATGGTATGGCCTCGACAGGCGCATCCGGCATTTTTCACGACGTGACCACGGGCGATAACATTGTTCCGTGCCAGGTGGGTACGGCGAATTGCGCCAGTGGCAGTCTTGGGTACACGGCCGGTGTGGGTTACGACCTTGTGACGGGCCTGGGCTCCGTGAACGCGTACAACCTGATCACCGCATGGGGCGGCATTCCGGTGAGCGCCACCACCACTACGCTTACGGCGAGTCCGGCCACTATTCTGGCGAGCGGATCCACCGTGCTGACCGCTACCGTAAAGTCGGTAAGCCGCTCCACCTCGCCCACGGGACCAGTTTCATTCACCCTGGGAAATAATCCGTTGGGCGCCGCGACGCTCTCGGGAACCGGCGGAACCGCCACCGCTTCCATCACGGTTTTCGGCGGCCAGTTGCTGGCGGCGAACAATACGGTTCAGGCTTACTACGAGGGCAGCCCGACGTTCAGTACCTCATCGGGAGCGGCAACCCTCACTCTTGGCAGTCCAGCCGCGACCTCGGCGGTCACCCCGTCGGTGACGCCGAATCCGGTCTATCAGCAGGCGCCGGACGAGAATGGCGCCACCTTCTTTTTCACTATCCGGTTGAACGAAACCGCCGGCGTGGCCACCACGGTGACCGGGCTGACTTTGAACGGAGTGAGCTACGCGGGCTCGATCGCGGGTTTCTTCGGCAGCGCCACACTTCCGGCGCACGGCGCGCTTTCCGCAAGTTTGAGGGCGGCGAGCATCCCCGTGCCATCGTCGGTGAGTATGATATTCACCGGCCGGGATGCCAGCGGAGCGATGTGGACCCGCCAGATCGCGGTTCCCTTCCTGCCGCAGCCAACGGCCACCGGCAAATAGATGCCGGGGGGCCGTATGCTTTAGCTTGCCCCGCGGTCGAGCGAAACTCGCCGTGCGCCGCTTCGCCGCACGATCGCGATGGCAACCGCACCCACCCATCCGGCTTCGACTCCGCTGCGCCAGCGGCACGTGCTCGAAATTAAGCGCGCACGCGGCCGGCATCCGTCATCAGCGGTCAAGACTACCTCAGTTTTGAAGCCTCGGACTGTGCGCGTCGCCCCAGCCCTCGGCATCCCAAGCGAGCGGCTCCTCGTCCGCCGAAAACTCGTCGCGTGAAGGTGGCACTGACCTGTAAACGGGCGCGTCCGCACCCTGCAGCAAGGCGATCAACCGCAGAAGGCGTACGCGCAGCCCAACTTACCGACAGCGCGGGATCCGCTCCGAATGGCGAGTTCACGGCGGCAACTTTCTGACCCAACACCTCTACCACGTTGAGTTGTTGTACCAACGCAGCACTCGGAGAGCGCGCAGTGTGTTCCAGCGGCTTGCCCTGCCGACACCGGTCTCCATCTCCAATGGAATATGTTCGGAATGAAGGAGGTTGAGCGGCCAGCGCCCGTTCTGGTGGCGGCGTTCAATCACGATTTCGACGGCGTCACCGGCGCGGCTGTCGGGTTTGATTCCTGCATTCCGCAGATAATCGAGTCCGCGCAAGACGTCGTAGTGCCAAATCGTCGGGAACGAGAAGCGGAGCCAGCGTTTGTCGATGACCTCGCCGGTTCGAAGCGAGCGGAACATGCGGCGCTCGAGCAGGTACTTTTCCCCCCTCCTGCGGGCCTTAGTGACCGCCGCCGATTTGCGCCCTGCTCGTTCGTATTCGAGCAGTCCTTCGAGCACGCAGATGGTGGTATGGAACGAAGAGCGCGGGCTTTTGGGTGCTTCGCAGTTCCAGCCGCCATCTTCGAGTTGCTCGCCCAGGAGTTGATTGGCCAGTGCGTCGTTCGGTTCTTTGAAATATGCGCCGATGGCGAGAATTCTGCCGTTGATGCAGGGCTCCGTTTCGCCCTGAAGGAAAGGACGGTTGTTGAGCGGCTTAAACACGAGACGCTTGTCGACGCGGTCGATCATTTTGCGAGCCTGTTTGCTGGCGGGGTCGAGACCGAGGTCCTTCAAGACGACGAGAGCGTAGAGGGTAATAAGCAAGCCCCGGTCCTCCTTCGGCAAATCGTCGCGCCACCCGCGGGGGCCCCCGCCCCAGTCGCCAGCAGGAGATTGGAAGGCGAGAAGTTGGGCTCCCCAGCCTTCGGTTGCGACGCGAGACCGCTCGGCTGAAATCGCGTCGGGGGCTTCGCCGGTGAGGTCCCTCATGACCTGCCAACGGATGGCCGGATCAGAATCAAGGAGCCATTTGAGGTGCGCGGACCGGGGTGCGTAATCGAGTAGGCGCATTCGTATGTTATAGCAAGTGCAATCCACCTGAGCGTAATGTGCCGTGGTCGGAAGCCCGCCGACGCTAGACTGAAACGGCACGCGCACCCGGCTATGTCCCTCTAACCCCGCTTTTCCGGTCCGTTGTCAACGACACACCTGGCCAACCGCGGCGGCGTCTTTCTAATTGCGATCGGCGTGAAGCCGCCGTGACCGGGCGCCGGCTATTGATGCCCAGTGCATCACGGGCCTTGGCATCGTCCGCATCAAAGCCGCGATCAACTTGTATCGCCAGCCCGGAACCACGAAAAGCGTGCCCTTGTCGAATGCCCGCAGCGATTCGCTTACCACGAAGTCCGCCGTCATCCACAAACTCTTCGGAATGGCGCGCCGATCCATATGCGCTACATCATGAAACTCTGATAGCGTGAACCCGGGACACAGCGCCTGCATCTTCACCGGCGATTTCCTCGCCGCGAGTTCCATAGCCACACCCTCGGTGAAGCTGCTCATCCATGTCTTGGTGGCACAGTAGCTGACGCTGCCCGGCGACTGCCAGAACCCGGCGACGGACGCGACGTTGATCACGCCGCCGGTTCCGCGCGCGACAAAATTGGTTAGCGCAGCATGAGTCAATTGCACGGTGGCGAGGACATGCAAGCGATGCATCTGCATCTGGCCGGCCAAATCCGTTTCAAAGAAGTATCCGGCCGATCCGAACCCCGCGTTGTTTACCAGTAAGCCGAGATTGCCAGCGGTTCGGATGCGCGCGGCCACGCGCTCCAGATCCGCGTCGAGCATGAGATCGGCCGCCAGCGGTTCGGCGCTCACGTGATTCCTTTCGGATAATTCGAGCGCTAGCGCGCGGAGCCGGTCTTCGCGGCGGGCAATCAGCAGAAGTTCGTAGCTCCGCGCCGCCAACTTGCGCGCAAACATCGCGCCGATGCCACTCGATGCGCCTGTGATCACTGCCAGCAATCGTTCCGCCATTAAGCTACCCGGACCGCGCAGCCCATGGGCCCGCGCCACTACATTCCCAGCACCATCTTCCCCGCCACCGCTGCCAGCAGCGCCGCCAGACCCAGAAACGTGCCGAACGGCAATTCATACGTCGCCGCATCTTGGCCGGTCGCCTTGATATATCCATACCCCAGAATCGATCCGCTCACCGATCCGAGAATCAGCGTCATCAGTGCGCCGCGCAATCCCATGAAGCTGCCTACCATGGCGATCAGTTTCACATCGCCGAACCCCAGGCCATCCCGGTGGCGGAATTTGAAATACAGCACCCCGCCGAGCCACAGGAAAAACGACGGCAGCGCCGCGCCGAATGCAGCCTCCGCAACCGACGCCGCCCTGCCGCTCACGTCCGCGCCCATCAAAAACAGCAGCGATTGGCCGATGTTGTCCGGCACCGGCACAAACAGCGCGAAGATGAAACCGAGCGCCATGCCGCCCAAGGTGAATTCGTCGGGCAGAATGCGCTCTTCCAGGTCGGAAAAAATCAACCCCACCAGCAGCGCCGCCAGCACGCACATTTTGAGCGCGGCCACACTCGGCCCCAGCGTGTAGACGAAGTAGAAGAACAGCGCCGCCGTCATCAGTTCCACAATCGGATAGCGCAGCGGAATTCTCGCCTTGCAATACCGGCACCGCCCGCGCAGCAGCAGAAAGCTCAGCACCGGCACGTTGTCGTACCAGACGATGGTCTTGCCGCAGCTCGGGCTGTGCGACCGCGGGCGCACCACGGAAAGGTCGCGCGGCCAGCGGTAGATGCACACGTTGAGAAAGCTGCCGATCAGCAGACCGAACAGCAGCGCTAGTAAAGCTTCAATCATTGGCGCTCCGGAAAGACCGCGCGGGAGGCCTGTCCTACATTGAGTACCTGCGAGTAGACTTCCAGGGTACGGCGCACCATATGATCCACTGTAAACTTTTCCAGCACCGTCCGCCGCGCCGCCGCGCCCATTCGCCGCGCCAGATCGCCGTTCTGCGTCAATTCGCGGATGGCGGCCGCGACCGATTCGGGCGTGTTGGCGACTAACATTCCGTTCTCCCCATGTTGAATGACTTCCGGCAATCCGCCGACGCGGCTCGCGATTACCGGCACGCCGGCCGACATCGCCATCAATACGCCTGACCCCAGCCCTTCACTCTCAGTGACGTAGACGCACAACGCGGCGTGGGCTAAGTCGTCTTGCAGATTGGACGAAAGCTTCAGCGTAACTCCCGCCAGTTGCGCGGCTTCGAGGGCTATCGCCCCGCTCTTCTGCGCTGGCGACACGATGTCCGTGCCTCGCGCCGCGTCGAGCGGCGGCACGCCGTCGTAAACCACCGCGATCTTTCCGGCTGCAACACCGCCGGCCATCAACACCGACTTCACAAATTCCGAGATGGCGATGAACCGAGCCCGTGCCTTGTACTTCCATCGGCAGCGGATGGGAAAAGCCACGCGCCGCGATACCACCAGCGGCCTCCTGCCGGCAATGGCGCCAATGACCCCAATCGTATGCCCGCGCGCATCGTGCGCGTGAATCAAATCGTGGCGTCCCGCCAGCATCGCGGCGCGCGCCATTCCCAGCGGCTCCACGCGCCACCCGCCGTTCCGCGCGGCTTTTAAGGCCGCCTGAAAAAGCGGCGCGCCGGCGCGCGCGAGCAGGGTCTGGTCCACGCCCGCGGCCGCCAGCCCCTCGATCAGACGCAGCGCCTGCCACTGGCCTCCGCGCATTTCCCTGCCCGAATCCAGATGCAGAATTCGCATCAGCCCATGTTTCTCGCTTTGGCGTATTTCAGAAATGTGTAGAAGGCCGCCATGTAGGCGATGGCCAGCCCTTCGCGTCCGTCCAGAAAGCCGCGCTGGAACAGGTAGCTCTTCACAAACGTCCATGGGGGGTCGAAGAGCATACGCCACAGCGGCGCCTGTACATTGCGCGACGCCAGCTCCTGCGCGGCCAGCGTGGTGTACTTTTCGATGGACTTCACATGCTCGGAAAGCGAATCGCACGTGAAGTGCAGAATATTGCTTTCCAGGCTGCCCACGCGCCCGCTCACCTGCACGCTTTCGTGCACGAAATCGCCCATGAACTTTCCTTTGCGCCGGTCATAGAGGCGGATTTTGCGGTCCGGATACCAGCCCGAATGCCAAATCCAGCGGCCCAGATAGCGCGCCAGACGGGGCATCGAGTAGCCGTCATAGCGCGGCCCCGTCTTCTTCAGGTTCCAGATCTCGGCCTCCAGACCCTCGCTCAGAGCCTCATCGGCATCAAGCGACAGAATCCAATCGTGCGAAGCCTGGTCGGCGGCCCAGTTCTTCTGCCCGGCGTACCCGCGCCATCCTGCGCCAATCACGCGCGCGCCCAGTTTTTCCGCCAGTTCCTCGGTTCGGTCGGTCGACCCGCTATCCAGAATCAAGATCTCGTCGCAGCATCGCAGGCTCTCGATGGCGCGCGCAATGTTGCGCTCTTCATTGAGCGTGATGATGGTAGCCGTAATCTTCATTCCCGGCCGTTAAAGCGCGCCCTCCGCGATGGGTGCATAGGTGAAGCACAACAGGAACACCAGCAGCGCGATCCACGCCAGTTTGCGCCGCCCCGCGCCCAATTCGGCGGCGTCGTAAATGGAAGGATGCCGCCGGCCCAGAATTAGCAGCGCCACGCCCCAGAAGTACCAGCCCGACCAAAAAATTCCCAGCGGGATCAGACAAACGCACACAACTATCGAGACCAGCTTGTGCCGCCGCGGGAAGAACGAGTAGAGAATGTGCCCGCCATCCAACTGTCCGACGGGCAGCAGGTTCATCGCCGTGGCGAGCATCCCCACCCACGCCGCGCGCGCCACCGGATGCAGATAGACGTCGCTCGATCTTAGCCCTGGAAAGATGGCGCGCTGCAAAATCCACTCCAGGCCCGGAATGCCGAATTGCAACTCGCCCTGATGCCCAATGCCCGGCATCACCTTCGAAAACGCGATCCCGATGGCCAGCGCCGGCAGCAGAAATACAAACCCCGCCAGCGGCCCCGCCGCGCCGATGTCGAAGAGAATGCGCTTCGAGTAGATCGGCGAGCGCACCCGGATGAACGCCCCGAACGTCCCCAGCACCGGCGACGGCAGAAAGTACGGCAGGCTGGCGTCCACACCGTGATACATCGCGGCGAGGTAGTGCCCGAATTCGTGAGCCAGCAGGATCGCCAGCAGCGTCAGCGAAAACGGCAGCCCCCCCAGCAGCATCGCCGGATGCCGCCACAACATCGGATACATGTCGATGCTGCGGCTGAGATCGAACGGCACGTTGCGGTTGAAGCTGTATTGCATGGCCGCACCCACGGTGGTCGTGGAAAGCAGCGTCAGCGTGAACAGCAGCGCATATAGCCAATAGCGCTCGCGCGGGCGGAAGACCGGGAGGTGATACGCCTCGTAGATTTGCGGCGCCGGAGAAATATCCCTGGATGACACAATATAGCCACGCAATAGAGCCACGATCAAGCATGCGGCCACGCCAAAGCCGCAGGCGGCAATGCTACTGCAGCGTCTGCAGCTCCTTGCCGGGTTTGAATCGCACGGCCTTTCCCGGAGGAATGGAAACCTCCGCCCCCGTCCGCGGATTCCGCCCGATGCCGGTCTTCCTCGGCTTCACGTTGAACACTCCAAAGCCGCGCAGCTCGATGCGGTCGCCTTGCTCCAGCGCGCGCTTCATGCTCTCAAAGACGGTCTCCACCGCCATTTCTGCCTTGGTCTTGGTGATGCCGGTCCGGCTGACAACTTCGTTGATGATATCGAGCTTGATCAAGTAAGCCTCCTGTCCGGGCGTATGGCGAAATTGGTTCCCTACCGGTCAACCACATGATAAGATTGAATTTATACTCATGTCAAGCGCCGGTCTGCCGGAATCCCCCCAGGCGGTTTCGAGCGACGTATTCCGCCGGGCCTGCAGCCGCTTCGCAACCGGCGTCGCCATCGCCGGCGCAATCGATTCGAACGGCGCGCCCCACGGCCTCACGGTCAGCTCGTTTACTTCCGTTTCCCTCGACCCTCCGCTGATTCTCATCTGCCTCGGACACGCCATCGCCGCTATCGATGTCTTTCGCCAGTCGCGCCACTTCGGGTTGAGCGTCTTGCATGAAGGTCAGCGCGAACTTTCCGAACGCTTCGCAATGCGCCTCGACGACCGTTTCGAATCGCTCGCCTGGCGCCGCGGCGAAACCGGCGTCCCCCTGCTCGACGGCGCGCTGGCCGCCATGGAATGCGAAACGCGCCATCGCGTGGCCGCTGGCGATCACGATATTTTCATCGCGGAAATGCTGCGCGCCACCGTCGGCGAAGGCCGCCCGCTGATCCATTTCGCCGGCGAATATGGCCGGCTGTCGTTAGACTGAGAGCTTAAAGCTAAGAGCTTAAGACCGAAAATTTATGAGCCATCCCCTCGCATATCTGCACAACCAGCTGGAAGAGTGGAAGCGCGACGGCGTCTACCAGCGCCTGCGCGTTCTGCAATCCGCCAGCGCCGCCGAATCCCGCTTCGACGGCAAAGAAGTGATCAACCTCGCGTCCAACAATTATCTCGGCCTCACTACGCATCCCAAGCTTTGCGAAGCCGCCGCCGACGCCGTCAAACGCTTCGGCGTGGGTTCCGGCGCCGTGCGCACCATCTCCGGGACCATGGCGCTGCACATGCAGCTGGAAGAGCGCATCGCCGATTTCAAGAACGTGGAAGCCTGCGTGGTATTTCAATCCGGATTCGCCGCCAACGCGGGCACGGTCTCCGCGCTTCTCGGCCCCGAGGATCACATTATTTCCGACGAGTTGAACCACGCCAGCATCATCGATGGATGCCGCTTGTCGAGGGCCAAGATTCGCGTGTTCCCGCACAAGGATGCGGCCGCGGCCGAGAAGATTCTCGCCGAGCTGGACGGCGTTTCCGGCCGAAAGCTACTGATCTCCGACGGTGTATTCAGCATGGATGGCGACATCGGCCCGCTGCCGGGTCTGGTGGAGGCCGCCGAACGGCACGGCGCCATCATGATGGTGGACGACGCGCACTCATCCGGCGTACTGGGCAAAGCGGGCCGCGGAACCATCGATCATTTCGGTTTGCACGGCCGCGTTCACGTGCAGGTAGGGACTCTCTCGAAAGCCATCGGCGTACTAGGAGGTTATGTCTGCGGCAGCCGCGACCTTATCGAGTTTCTATATCACCGCGCGCGTCCATTCCTGTTCTCGACGTCGCATCCGCCGGCAGTCGCGGCCGCATGTCTGGCGGCGTTTGATGTGCTGGAGCAGGAACCCGAACGAATCCAGAGTCTCTGGGATAACACTAAGTACTTCAAGCAAGGATTAGTCGCGGCCGGCTTCAATACAGGCATGAGTGAGACGCCCATCACTCCTGTGATTGTAGGCGAAGCGAAGACCGCATACGACTTATCTCGCGCTCTCTTCGAAGAGGGCGTGTTAGCTACCGGGATCGGCTTCCCCACCGTCCCGAAGGGAAAAGCGCGTGTCCGGACAATTGTGACAGCGACTCACACTCGAGAGGAGTTAGACCGCGCCCTCGAAGCCTTCCGCAAAGTAGGCCACAACCTCGGAATCGTCGCTTAACGCCGGAGACAGGGATTCGCTGTGCCGTAGGTGATGAAAACGAGTGTTTTTCAGTGATTTACAACTTGTTCAACTGTAGGCAATTTGCAGCTTTATGCACATCTTGCATACACAGCGCCTCACTTTCGATCACATTGAGACAACGGTGCTAATGAAGTTTTCTGGCGGCGACCAACATGTGCGCACAACTCGGTATACCGTTCCTCTCGGCGCAATTTATAATGGAGTAGTGAGTAAGTGGGGCATCGCTAATAACAAAATAGGGAGATCCTACAATGGGGACCTATGGTGGTTGCAACTGAAAAGCAAAACCAACGTTATCCTGAGCGACCCGTTAAGTAACGCAGCAGGGACTAAGGCCGTCGATTCTGCCCCATTTTGGTTCAGCGACAAAACAACGGCCCTCCGGGTCTCGGACGCATTCAAACACGCCGCTGAGCTTTGCAGGGGGAAAGAGCCGTTCTAACCTCGATGGATTGTTTATGACTGAGACTGGTCTGGAAACTGGAGAGGTTTGGCAGATCGGTCCTCAACCTCAGTCAGCAGTTGGCGGCACTCACTAGCTTCGGCGTGCGCTTCGTAGCTACGACACAAGGTCTCGATACGGACCAATCGAACCCGACAGCTGCGCTTCTACTCCACATTTTATCGGCGGTGGCAGAATTCGAGCGTTCCATGATCCGGGAAAGGACTTTGAGCGGAATCCATGCCGCTCAAGCTGCCGGGAAAATTATCGGACGGCCCAAGCGGGTTTTCCGGCGTGATGAGGTCGTGCGGCTCCGTGATGAAGAAGGCTTGTCCTGGCGAACTTGCCCCAGTTGCTTGCGTTGCTCCGATGTCAGCGCCTTCAGATTGCACGCAATGGGTGGAACAGTCTCGGCTAACAGGGTCCAGGCGGACCCCACAACAATCGCGGTCAGGAAACACGCTTTGGTCTTCATCTAACGATCATCCAGGTTAAAGTCAACTTGAGGTCAAGTAAACTTATAGGAATGACGATCGGGCACGTTGCGAAAGAATCGGGTTTTGCGGCTTCAGCGATCCGCTTTTACGAGCAGGCCGGCGTGCTGCCGAAGCCCAGCCGCATTGGCGGCCGAAGGCAGTACGACCCGTCGATTTTGGAGCGGCTTGCTGTGCTGGAGCGCGCAAAGGCCTGCGGCTTCAGCCTAGCCGAAACGCGGCAGCTCTTTTACGGATTCCCCAAAGGCTCCCCGCCTTCCGAGCGGTGGCAGACGCTGGCGCGCCGAAAGATCGTTGAGTTGGACGAACTGGCGCGCAAGATCGCCGCTACGAAGGAGATGCTCCGGCGACCCTGCGAGTGCAAGGATCTCGCGGAGTGCGGCCGGCGGATCTCCGCGAAAAAGCGGGCCGGTCGCGAAACACCGCACGTAAGCTAGCGGCTGGTATCAGCAAAGTGTTCGTCGGGAACCCGTTTGCTCGACCACGTCCAAACCATGGAAGCGGCATCGGTTGATTCGGGGTGCTCCGGGCATTTGGCAAAACCGGAATTCGGAGGTCGAGCCCGATTTCAGATAACTGGATCATGCCCCACGGCTGCGCATCCCCTCGCCACTCGTTTGCCGTGAATCGGGCGTCGGAGCGCGCCCACTACGCAGCATCCGCCGCCCAGTGGGTGGCGCCGCTTAACCTTCCATTTCCCCCTCGCCGGTCCATGTCGTCAGAGGCCGCCGGCCGCTTGGGGCATATGGTGAAATGTGTCCGCGACTGGCTCGCGGTGAGACCGGCGCTGCGACCCCAACCGCACTTGATCCGCGCCATCGTGGGTGTCCTCGCCTGGCTTTCGGTTCCTTCCTCGCCGGTCCCTGTGTTTGGAGGCTGCCGGCCGCTTAGGGCATATGGTCAAGTGCGCGCACATCTGGCGCCCGGTGAGCTGGCACAGCAAGTCCGACCGCATCTCATCCGCGGCCCTCGGAGAACTGTGCCCGCACCCGGCTGGCTGTGAGTTGGGCGCCGCAGTCTGGGCGCACCGAGGCAGTTTGCGGAGCCCGAGCGGCCCGCCATATCTTCTAAGGCAAAAACGCTCGTCAACGAGTTATAACTCTCCGAGGGGCCGACGGCGATTCCCGTGCAGGCGCCGCGACTTGTCGGCCTCTGGCAGATTAATGTGAAGACTAAGGCAGACGGGTTTCTTACAGGCGAACGGAGGCGCGAAGCGGGAACCGCCGAACACGTACCAATGCTCCCAAAAGGAGGGTTGCGCCCAGCAGCGTTAACGACGCGGGCTCCGGCGTCGCTGATACAGCATCGTAGGACAGGTTGTCAATCGCGAATTGTGTCCCCGGGTCGTCGAATGTGATCACCGCCTGGCTGAATGGAGTGAGAGTCCCAGACGAGAAGGAGCCGATGGAGAATAAGCCCCCAGATCCTTGGCCACCGGTAGTCGTGAAGCTGAAAGGAGTCGCTCCTATTGTGACTAGCCCGCCGCTCGAAGCCCCGGTGAATTCGACAAGAAGAACGTCAAAAGAAACAAAATCCGTCGGATCATCAAAATTTAGTATCAGTGTCCCATCCGACGGTCCGTCTAACACGGGGTCGCTGAGAGGATCGAGATTGTTGTTAGCCGCGTTGATAGTATCCCCATAAACTGCCGCCGTTGCACTGGGGCCCTCAGTAAAATCGAAAGTAATGCCTAATGCATCTAATGTATCGGCGCTATCGAAGGCGGTGGCTACTGTTGGCGCTGTCGCACCAGTTCCACCGGCCGGCGCAGTCTGACCAAGATCGAACGTGTTATCGTAGATGGTACTAGCTTGGGCAACGCCGATAGTCAACGTAGCCACTGCAAACAACATCGTAAATCTGTTCATGTTTGAAGACCTCATCGCTTCGAGCAGATACTACCGTAGATTGGCTTGCACTACAACCCTTGTAGGTTAGTATTTACGCTAGTACTTTCGCGAGTATCCCAGATAGCGACAGTGGCA
>Ga0302325_10022534_pt1 | contig 13179 bp, 10 predicted proteins | sample Palsa_T0_2_FD_201948 | JGI IMG/M metagenome (GOLD analysis project Ga0302325, IMG submission 201948) | Peat permafrost microbial communities from Stordalen Mire near Abisko, Sweden - Palsa_T0_2 | ecosystem: Environmental > Terrestrial > Soil > Palsa > Peat permafrost | place: Sweden: Abisko... | reverse complement strand
GACCCTGCGGCGCACCTCGTACTCGCGGTCGACTCGGGTGGCGCCGTGTGGTCGAGCAGTGACACCGGCCAGCACTTCGCGCGCGAGACCGCCACCGCGTCGGCGCTCGCCGCCGTGGCGCTCGCCGACGACGACAGCACGGCCATCGCGACGGGGGCCGCGGGAACGGTGCTCGAGCGAGGCTCCGGCGGCACGTGGACGGCCGCAACGACGGGGACGACGGTCGACTTGCGCGCGGCCGTCATCGCCGACGACGGGCGCCAGTACGCCGGCGGCGACGCGGGAACGCTGGTGATGAGCGCCAACCGGGGCGTCTCGTGGTCGGTCGTTCCGCTGGGCACGCAGGCCACGCTGTACGCGCTCGACGATCTGTAGCGGCTCGCCGCGGACCCTCTTGTCGAGCCACGCAAAGACAGCGACGAGCACGGACGCTTCGCGGAGCCACTCCGCGATCATCTCCGTCGCCGCCTTTGCGCGCCACTCGGTCGCCCGTTCGCGGATCGTGAGCAGACGCCCCTACGCCTCGGCTTCCGTCCTCCTCCCCGGCCGCACGGGGCCCGCGGCGACGATCGCCTGCCGCAACGTGCTCTGCAGCTCGACGCTGGCCGCCACCGATTCGCGCGAGCGCTCGCGCCCGTTGCCAAGCGGCGTCCCGCCGAACGAGAGGTGGTTGCCCGCTTTGTCGATCAGACCACGGGTGATCCCGAGATCGATCAACTCGCTCATACGGTCGATCCCCGTTCCCCAGCGAATCTCGAACTCCGCCTCCGTGAACGGCGGAGCACATTTGTTCTTGGCAATCTTAACGCGCGTGCGGCCGCCGACGGGCTCGTCGCCCACCTTGACCTGCCCGATGCGGCGCACGTCGAAGCGCATCGAGGCGTAGAACTTGAGCGCGTTGCCGCCTGTCGTCGTCTCTGGAGAGCCGAAGGTGACGCCGATTTTTTGGCGCAGCTGGTTCAGGAACATCAACGTGGTGCCGCTGCGGTAGGCCGCCGCCGTGAGCTTGCGGAGCGCCTGGCTCATGAGCCGCGCCTGCAGCCCCATGTGCGCGTCGCCCATCTCGCCCTCGAGCTCGGCCTTGGGCGTCAAGGCGGCGACGGAGTCGATGACGACCAGGTCGATCGCCCCGGAGCGCACGAGCATCTCGGTGATGTCGAGCGCCTGCTCGCCCGTGTCGGGCTGCGAGATGAGAAGCTTGTCGGTCTCGACACCGACGCCACGGGCGTAGGCGACGTCGAGCGCGTGCTCCGCGTCGATGAAGGCGGCGGCGCCGCCGTTGCGCTGTGCCTCGGCGATGGCGTGGAGGGCAAGCGTGGTCTTGCCGCTCGATTCGGGACCGTAGACCTCGACGACGCGGCCACGCGGGATCCCGCCGATGCCGGTGGCGAGATCGAGCGCCAGTGAGCCGGTGGAAATCGCCGCGACGGGCTCCGGCTCCTCGTCTTCGCTCAGCGTCATCACGGCGCCTTTGCCAAACTGCTTCTCGATCGCGACCAGCAGGGTGCGCAGGGCGCGGACCTTCTCTACGACTTGCTCGAGCATGGGGGGGCTCCTTTTCGGGGTTCTTCGGCTCCTCGCCGACGGGATTGAGCAACAGGAGAGCGAGGACCGTGCCCGCGCGCCGCCGCGGCGTTTCACGTCGAAGTTCGCCCGCCGCGCCGTCCCCGCGTCTCCCCGAATGTCGCGGGACAGCGCTAGACGGGCCGGTCCATCACGCGTAGCCCGATGGCCTCGGCGACGTGGGGCGGGCGCACGGCATCCGAGCCGTCGAGGTCTGCAATCGTCCTCGCCAGGCGGAGGACCTTGCCGTACGCACGTGCAGACAGGGCTAGCCGCTGCATGGCGCTCGCGAGCATGCGCGTGCCCGCGTGGCAGAGAGATGTGACCCGCTCGACGTCGCTCGGCGCAAGGGTCGCGTTGGTGGTCGCGACGACGACGCCCGCGCACGCCCGTTCGCTCTGGATAGCGCGGGCGCCCTCGACCCGAGCGCGAACCGAGGCCGTCGTCTCGCCGCGGGCGGCTGCCTGCAGCGCCGCCACTTCGACCGGAGGGAGCACCACGTGCACGTCGATCCGGTCGAGCAGCGGCCCGCTCAGCTTGGCGCGGTAGCTGCGAATCCGCTCGGGCGAGCACGCGCACCGGCCCGTGCCATCGCCGAGATAGCCGCAGATGCAGGGATTGAGCGCGCACACCAGCATGAGGCGCGCCGGGAACGTGACCTTGCCGTGCGCGCGCGAGATGGTGACGACGCCGTCTTCGAGCGGCTGGCGCAACGCCTCGAGCGCGCCGCGACGGAACTCGGCCAGCTCGTCGAGAAACAGCACGCCGTTGTGGGCCAGGGTGACCTCGCCCGGACGCGGACCCTCGCCTCCGCCGACGAGACCGACCTCGCTCACCGTGTGGTGCGGCGCACGAAACGGCCGCTTGCGCGAGAGCCCGTGCGACGCCCTGAACAGGCCCGCGACGCTGTGGATGGCCGTGACCTCGAGCGCCTCGTCGGTGGACAGCGGCGGCAGCAGGGCGGGCAAGCGCTTCGCGAGCATCGTCTTGCCCGCGCCCGGCGGCCCGATCATGGCCAGATTGTGCCCGCCCGCCGCGGCGATCTCGAGCGCCCTCCGCGCCGCGATCTGCCCCCGCACGTCGGCCAGGTCTTCGATCTCGTCGAACGGCGACGCCGACGTATCGGCGCGATCGCCTTCGGCCGCGGGCAGTTCGGACCGGCCGCGCAGCGACTCGAGCACGTCGCCGAGCGAGGACGCCGTGCGCACGTCCATCCCCTGGACGAGGGCCGCCTCCGCCGCGTTGGCCCGCGCGACGATCGCCCGCCGAACGCCGCGAGCACGGGCACCGAGCAGTTGCGGCAGCACTCCGCGGAGGGGCTGCACGGTGCCTTCGAGCGAGAGCTCGCCCACGAAGAGGACCCCGGCGATCGCGTCGCGCGGCGCCGCACCGAGTGCGCCGGCCACGGCGGCGGCGATGGCGAGATCGAAACCGCTCCCCGTCTTTCGCACGTCGCCAGGGGCGAGGTTGACGACGATCTGGCATTCGCCGATGTCGACTCCGACGACGGCGAGCGCGCTCCTCACACGCACGCGGCTCTCGCGCACGGCCGCCTCGGCCAGGCCCACGAGCTCGAAGCACGGCGGCCCGCGCGTGGCCCGGACCTCGACGCGCACGGTCTGAGCCTGAAGGCCGATCAACGTGGCGCCGAGCGCTATGGCGAGCATCGGCGAAGCAACAAGCGAACCGCGTGCCGGTCGGTTGGGGGCGCGCCGCGCGCGCGGCCACGTCCGTCCGTGCGTGAAGCCCGCTGTCCAAGGACACGCCTTCGCGTGGCGGCGCGACCGCGACCGCCGACGAGGACCTTTACCCGATCGGCGAATTCGGCTCTCATCGACGCGCTGATCACCCGAGCATGGATCGCCGCAGGCGTTGCGCTGGGCCTTCTCGCCGCGTGTCGCCCGAAGCCCACCGCGGGCGAGAAGTGCCAGACCGCGGGACAGGTCGTATGCGCCGGCAAGGACCGCGCGCTCGTGTGCGACCCGAATGCGTGGACCGCGGTGCCATGCAAGGGCCCGCGTGGGTGCGCGCGCCCCGAGACGGCCGGCGCGCTCGAGCAATGCGACGATACCCTGGGCGCCGAGGGCGACCCGTGCCCCACCAGCCCTGCGCTCGATTACGCATGCAGCGAGGACCACGCCACGGCCCTCGTATGCCGTGATGGCCGCTTCGCTCTCTGGAGGCACTGCCGTGGCCCGCGCGCGTGCACGGTCGGCGACGCGCCCGGATCGAGCGACGCGCGCGCGAGGGACGCGGCAGCCGCGCAGCCGGCGCACGAAGCCGCCGACGCCCGAAGCGTGCGCTGCGACACGTCGGCCGGCGCGTCCGGCGATCCGTGCGAGCGCCGTGGCTCGTATGCGTGCTCCACCGACGGCGAGACGATGCTCGTGTGCACCGGCACGTCGCTCGCGGCGGCGTCGTCGTGCCGCGGACCCAACGGCTGCCATATCGATATTGCGACGAGCAAGGTCGATTGTGACGACACCGTGGCCGAGGTGGGCGATCCCTGCGACGAGGCAAGGCGCATCACGTGCGCGACCGACCACAAAGCGGAGCTCGTGTGCGTCGATGTGCCGGCGGGCGGGGACGCGGGCGCAGACGCAGGCGCGAGCGCAGGCGCAGACGCGAGCGCGAACGCTGGCGCGGACGCGGACGCTCCCCCTGGCGGGCGATACGCGAAGAAACGTGAGTGTAGGAGAAGCGACTGCTCCATCGCGGGTAGTGAGCTATTTTGCGATTAGGCGTGGGCGAAGGCATCGTTCGTCTTTGCCGTGGGGGTGGTAGGGGCGTATTCTTCAAAGTTGATGCAAACCTCGCGTTGGGCAGTGCTGGCGATCTTCGGAGCGTTGGCCGGGACGGGGGCCCTCGCGGCGGGCGGTTGCGGGAACCAAGCGTCGGATACGTCCGGCGGCCAAGGCGACGGCGGCGGCGCGGGAGACTCGACAACGGGCGGTGACGGCGGGCTCGGGAACTCGAGCGGCGCGAGCAGCGGCGCGGCGAGCAGCGGCGCAGCAAGCAGTGGCGGGGGGGCCAGCAGCGGCGCGGCGAGCAGCGGCGGGGGGGCGAGCAGCGGCGCGGCCAGCTCGGGATCGGGCGCCGGCGGCGATGGCGCTTGCGAGCCGGTCACGGCCTGTCCCTCGGGCGTGACGTGCGGCCGGTACACGGATCCTTGCAGCGGCCAGGTCTTCATCTGCGGCAGCGGCTGCCAGAGCGGAGCGGTCTGTATGGCCACCCCCGGCGATCCGACCGCGCAGAGCTGCGTTCTGACGGGCGGGACGCAGGGCATCTGCACGGGCGAGTGCGGCGAGATCGGATACGACGCGTGCGGCGTTGCGATCAATTGTGGCGGTTGCGCCGCGGGTCTCTCGTGCATCGGCAACCACTGCGTGACGCCGACACCGCCCACGGAGGCGGGAGCCGTGAGCGACGCGTGCGTCCCCCTGACGTGCACTCCCAACGCGCAGACGGAGCTCTGCGGCACGATCGACACGGGATGCGGCGGCACGATCCACTGTTCGTGCACCACGGGCGTCTGCCTCGGAGGCGTGTGCGCGCCGGAGCCGCCCGAGTGTGAGCTGGGCGACGGCGGGGCCAAGTGCGGCACGGTCGAGAACGCGTGCGGCAGCGGCACCCTGGCGTGCGCGGGCACGTGCACGGGGACGACGCAGTGCATGAACAACGTGTGCACTGCGTGCACTCCGCCGTCCTGCGGAACCAAGGTGTGCGGCACCGTTTCGAACGGGTGCGGCCCGTCGGTCAGCTGCGGCACCTGCGGCGGCACCTCCGAGGTCTGCTACTCGGGCGCGTGCTGCACGCCGTCCACGTGCGCCGAGGCGCTCGAGGCGGGCGCCCCCGACGGAGGCGCGATCGGGTGCCAATCGATCAACCTCGGATGCGGCACGTCGTCGGTGTGCGCTCCCTGCCCCGGCGGCGAAGTGTGCAACGCCAACGCGTGCTGCAGGCCCCAGACGTGCGCCGAGGCGATCGACGCCGGGATCGTCACGAGTTGCACGCCGGTCAACCTCGGATGCGGCGTGACGCAGACGTGCGCGCCCTGCCCCACGGGCGAATCGTGCAACGCCAACGCGTGCACGACGAACCCGCCGTGCGTGTCCAAGACGTGCGCCGACTTCGACGGCGGTTGCGGTCACTCCGACGGCTGCGGCAACACGCTGAACTGCTGCGGCGACGACCTATCGTGCCAGGGTGGCACGCTTTGCTGCGGCGCCGGCATGGTCGACTACAACGGGAGCTGCTGCTTGCCCCAGTGCAACGAGGGCCAGCCGTCGGGCTACCAGGTGAGCTGCGGCCAGACCCTGTACTGCAACGGCGGGCACTGAGAGCCCATCGCTTCTGTCCCGCTCCCTCACGGATGCGGGATCAGATTCGTGAACCATGCCGCGGCTCCCGCGGCGAGCACCACGACGAGGGCGACGGCCACGCCGACCCTCGACCCCGATCGCGCGGGCGAGATGGGCAACGGAGCGGGCATCGGCGGCGGACCGCTCGACGACAGCGGGCCTAGCGGCGGCAGGGGCCCGGAGGTGGCCGAGCGCATCGCAGGCGACGATGACGACGGCTCTTCGTCTTCGAGCGCGGCCAGGTTGCCGGCGGTGACGTCCCTGGGCAGCGACGCCAGAGAGCCGCGCGACGAGTCCGTTTTGAGCCCGAGCTCTTCACCCCAGCCGCCGACGTCGACGAACTTGCCGCCCGACGACGATGGCGTCGGCGGAGGCTTGGGCTGGCCCTGGATCGTCGACGTGTCGAGCGGCCGAGCGCCGCCGGCCGGTGCGGCCTTGTCATCGGTCAGCGACGTGAACTCGAAGAGCGCCTCTTCGATCAGCTTGTCGATGATGCTCGCCTGCATCGGGCGATGCCGCTGGCGCTCCTTCATCGCGCCCTGCACGAGGGTCGCGATGTCGAACGAGCTCACAGGCACGCCGTAGCGGAACATGAACTTCGAGAGCTCGAGGCCAAGCGTGCGCGCCGTCGGGTAGCGCTGCGCGGGATCCCGGGCCAGCGCGCGCACCACGATCTTCTCGAGCTCCGGCGGCACCTTCTTGTTGATCTGCGAGATGCTCGGGACGACGGCCGCCTGCACCTTCTTCACCGTCTGGAAGTCGGTGTCGCCGAGGAACAACCTTTGTCCGGCGAGGAGCTCCCACAGAATGATGCCGACGGCGAAGATGTCGGTGCGCGCGTCGACCTCCTGCGCCATCGCGGCTTCGGGCGCGAGATACGAGAACTTGCCCTTGATGATGCCCGGTTCGCTCTTTTCGAGCTGGCTGTTCGCCTTGGCGAGGCCAAAGTCCACGATCTTCACTTCGCCGTGCTTGGTGATGAGCACGTTGGGCGGCGACATGTCGCGGTGCACGATGTGAAGCGGGACGCCGTTCGAATCCGTCAGCTCGTGCGCGTAGGCGAGGCCCTTGCAGATCTCGAGCGAGATGTGGACGGCCGCCTCGACGGGAAAGTCTTTCCCCGTCTTCTTGATGTGCTCGATGATCGACTTGAGGTTGCCCCCGTCGACGAACTCCATGACGATGAAGTAGGCGCTGTCGCCCACGCCGATGTCGAAGACCTGGACGCAATTGGAGTGCGAGAGCTGCGCCGAGAGACGCGCCTCGTCCAGGAACATCGAGATGAATTTTTTCTTCGACGAGAGGTGCGGCAGGACTCGCTTGATGGCGACCCCTTTGCGGAACCCCTGCAGGCCCTCGCTTTCGGCGCGAAAAACCTCGGCCATGCCGCCCGATTCGAGTTTTTCGATGACACGATAGCGTTGCTGACTGTCCGACATGGGCGGCTCGGGGCCCTCCGGGGGCCGAACCCTAAGGTGCCACTCACGCGGAGCAAGGGTCAAGCGGCGCTGCCTGCCGGACGGTGGCCGGGGACGGTCGACGTGGGCGTCTCCGTGGGCGTCAATGCTCACCTGTCGTTGACAGCCAAGGGCTATGAAACCATTCTCGCATCCGCGAGCGCATGCCCTGGCAGGCGCCGCGGGAGGTCCCGTGGAAAGCCAATTGGACAGCGCGAAGAAGCTCGTGGAAGCGACCATCCGGAAGCTCGGCCTGGATCCGAACGCCACCAAGGCCCCGACGAGCGACGGCAAGGCCGCCTGGACGCTCAAGCGCGGGAGCGCCTCGATCCTCGTGGCGCTCAACCAGCACGACGACGAGAAGGCCTGTTACCTGCGCGTCGCATCCCCCGTCGGCGGCTTGCCGGCCGACGCCGGGCGACACCCCGCGCTCTTTCGCCGGCTGCTCGAGCTCAACGCGTCCGGCCTGGCGAACGCCGCCTTCGGGCTCCTGGGCGAGCGCATCGTGGCCGTCAGCGAGCGGCCGACGCTGGGCCTCGACGAAGGCGAGGTGGAGCAAATGATCCGGCACCTTGCGGCGGTCGCCGACACGTTCGACGACCGGCTCGAGAAAGAGTTCGGCACGACCAAGCCGTGACCCTTTTTTCGATTTGGGATCCCATCCAGGTTTTCACGTGCGCCGGCGGCAAGCTCTCTCGGTCCTGACCCTCGTCGCGCTCTCGGGCCTGACGACGTCCTGGTCCGCCCGGGCCATGGATGCCGAGGTGACGAGCGACACCGACGGCCAGTTCTACGACGTACGTTCGCCGACGGGCAGCGTGGTCGATGAACGCCGACGCCTGACGACGACGCTCGCCGTATCGCTCTACAACCTGCTCGACGCGCCGCTGGGGGACCCGAGCGCGCCGCAGCTCTCGTTCCGCGCGCGCCTGCGCTACGACGCCGACTACGGCGCGAACCCCGACGAGACCGACCCGCGCTACTACGCGACGACGTTCGTCCCCGGCTACTCCAACGAAGCGGTCGACTTGATGTACGCCTACGTCGAGGGCCGCAAGTTTCTCCATGGATGGCTGGGCTTCAAGCTGGGGCGCCAGTACGTGACCGACTCGCTCGGGTGGTGGGCCTTCGATGGTGGCGAGGCGGCGGTGACGACGCCGTACTTTTTCAAGGCCGAGGTGTACGGAGGGCTCGAGGAGCGCGGAGGCTTGCCGCTCAGCACTTCGCGCTTCGAGGCCGACGGCATCTGGCGCGGCAATCGTTCGAGCTTCGATCCCCTGCCCGCGTGTCCGGGCGGGCCCCCCGGCACCTGCGGCCAGACGGGGCTCTCGCTCTATCCCGCGTTTCAGCCGGCCGACATCGCGCCGGCGATCGGCGTCGCGCTCGAGTCGACGGGGGTCACATGGATCCACGGCCGTCTCACTTACCGGCGCGTCTACGACACCGGGAGCTCCAACGTGACCGAGTTCCCGAACGGCCTCTATGCGCCCGCGGCCTACGACGGCGCGCGCATCTCGTCCGAAAAGATCGGTTACGCCGTCGACGCGAGCCTCCCCAAGGTGGGCGGGGCCAAGGCCGGCCTCGTCTACGACCTTTACCGCGCCGAGTTCACGTCGCTCTACGCCTCGATCGACGCGTACCTCGGCAACCGCGTCACCGTCAGCGCCGACTACGACTACTACGTGCCCTCGTTCGACGGCGACAGCATCTGGAACTTCTTCGCCGGCGAGCCCACCAACGACGTGGCCCTGCGCGCCAACGTCGACGTCAACGACCAGCTCTCCTTCTCGGGCAGCGGCAACGCGCGCGTGTTCACGATCCCCACGTCGGCGTTCGACCCGGCGGGCAACGGGGGCGTCAACTGCTCCAACCCGCCCTGCTACTCGCCGTACACCAACTACGCCGGCGGCGGGTACTTCCCCTCCAACGGCCACCCCTTCGACGAGGGGTTCAACGTGTCCGGCCGCTGGAAGAGCGGCGAGACGCGGCTCGCGGTGCGCGGCGCGGGCAACTTCGGCGACGAGGGCGACCGCGTCGGCGGCGACATCTCCGGCGAGCGGATCATCGAGACCCGCTACGTCGTGTCGGCTCGCGCCGGCGTCTGGCAGTGGGACGACAAGCTGCGCCCCGAGCGAAGCACGACGGACTTCAGCTACGTGCTCGGCGTGGGCTACCGCTTCATGCCGCGTGGGCAGGGCGGCGTCGAGTGGGAGCAAGACGTGAACGGGCTCGTGGGTGATCGCTTTCGCGTGCTCGCGACGCTCAAAGTGGCGGTGGGCAAGTGACGCGCGCCTTGCTCGCCCGGCTGCTGGTCTTCGCGCCGCTGCTTGCGGTGCTCTTGGTCGTGCCCCTGGCCGTCGCCGAGAACGCGGCGCCGGCTTCGCAGACGGTCGTTCACGGCCTTGCGCCGCTGCCCAACGACCAGAAGGTGCCCAAGGCGATGCTGCCGCCGGGCTCGTTCGACCCCGATCCGGGCCCGAGCGACGTCATCTACCCGATCCAGCACCTGACCGTCCGCTTCAACCACGCCAAGCACGTGGGCAAGGACGTGGGGGCCACGTGCAAGACGTGCCACGGGGCCGCGAACCGCAGCACCTCGGTCGCCGATTCGCTGCTGCCCAAGGGCGAGGCATGCGACGCGTGCCACTCGACCGACCACTCCGAGCTCACGGCGGTCAAGGCGGGCGACGACGCGTCGGGCCAGTGCGCGTACTGCCACGAGGGGTACAAGCCCGGCGACGGCAACGCGGTCGCCGAGCTCGCCGTGCCACGGGCGAACATGCTCTTCAACCACAAGGCGCACGTCGACCGGAACATCGGCTGCGCGCAGTGCCACGGCGCGGTCGATCAGCTCGAGCTTGCCACGCGCGACCAGCTCCCGCGGATGCCGGGCTGCTTCACGTGCCACCAGATGCCCGACTCGGCGTCGCGCGGCGAGGCCAAGTCGGCCTGCGAGACGTGCCACGTCCGTGGCGACCGGGGCACCGCGATCAAGACCATGTTCGCGAGCGGCACGCTCATGCCGCCCCGCTGGCTGCACAACTCCGAGCACACGCCCGACTTCATCGAGCGGCACAAGTCCGTCGCCGCCGACGACTCGCAGTACTGCGCCAACTGCCACAAGGAAGACTTTTGCACCGACTGCCACGATGGCCGCGTCCGCCCGCGCAACATCCACCCGGCCGACTACCTCAACATGCACGCCATCGAGGCGCGGATGGAGACGCAGAAGTGCAAGAGCTGCCACCAGGAGCAGAGCTTTTGCCTCGACTGCCACATGCGGGTGGGCATCTCCGAGTCCAGCCCCGCGGCCGACCGCCAGTCCGCGCGCTTCCACCCGCCGAAGGCCACGTGGAGCGATCCTCCGGTCAAGCCTGGCTTTCACTCGTTCGAGGCTGAACGCAACCTGAACCAGTGCGTGAGCTGTCACACCGAACGCGACTGCGTGGCCTGCCATGGGGCGCTCGGCGTAGGCGCCGGGTTCGACCCCCACACGAACGGCTTCGTCCGCGGCTGCGCCACGCAGTTCCGGCGCAATCCGCGTCCCTGTTACACGTGCCACGAGCCCACCGACGGAGCGCTGGCCCAATGCCGCTAGCCTCTCTCAGCGCGCGCCTTCGCGCGATTTGGCCGGGTTGGCCGGGTTGGCAAGTTCGGCTAGTTCGCGGACGCTTTGCGAGACAGATTCCGAGAATCGTACGATCTTCGAGCGAAACGGCCTTGCAACCGTCGCGCGGCGGGGGATATGTGTCCATCCCTTGCATCCCTGGAAATTTGTGCGCGAAGGAGGACGACGGTGAAAGAGCTCGTGCGCTACCTCTTGGAGAACATGTACCTGGATTTCCAGGGCGAAATCTCCCTCGACACCGTGAGGCAGATCCTCCGCACCGACGAGAGCCGGGAGGCGCGACAGCTTCTCCAGAAGCTCATCGAGGACAAGGGCGTCGACGAACTGCTCCTCACGCTGGCCGACTGCCTCAAGGACCATCTTCGTTCGGGCGTGAACGAGGACGTGGTGCGCGAGCAACTGGCGCTCTACGCGGAGAGCTGATCCGCAGCGTCGTTCTCGCCGGTCTCGTCGCCATCGCCTCGGTCGCTGGCCTCACGGGCTGCGACGCGGGCGAACCGACGGATCAGCCGCAGGGCGTGGGCGCCCCGGTTCACTTCGTCGCCAACGTCGGGCTTGCCCAGCCGCTCCCGGCGAGCGGCGCCGGCATCGAGCTCACGTTCGACCGGCTCTTGATGCCGGCCTGCATCACCCGGCAAACGTTCGTGCTCACGACAGAGTCCGGCGCCGGCCTCACGCCGACGGTGACCTACGACCCGGTGTCGCGCATCGTCACGGTGACGCCGGATGCGCCGCTCACCGTGGGCCAGACATACACCCTGACCGTCTTGCCGCGGCAACCGGGCGTCGCCTATACGCAGCCGGTCGACACCGTGATCGGCGTGATGGCCATCGACGGGGCGACGCTCGACCTGACGCAATCCGCCGCCGACGGCGGACAGCCAAACGTCTTTGCGTTCCAGGCGACACAGCCCGTGACCTCCGTAAACGCTGGGGCGCTCGTGGATTGCCCGGGGTCGGACGTCGCGAAGATCTTCGCTGGCTCCTGCGGCGGCGCAAGCTGCCACAACCCGCCGCCGGGAAGCATGCCCGCGCAGGGCCTCGTGCTCACCGACCCGGCGGGAGTCCTCGCGACCGCGATCGGGCAAGTGGCGGTCGGCGCCAACACCGGCGCGCGGCCCGCGGCGGAATCGCCCAACGTCATCTTCGGTCTCGACATGCCGATCGTCGATCCGGGCCCGGGCGGCGGTCAGGTGCCGATGCCCGGCGTGACCACCCCGGGGGGCGACCCGGGCAACAGCTGGCTGATGTACAAGCTGCTCATGGCCGTGCCGTCACCGGGCGATGCGGGCTCCATCGTGCCGCTCTCCGCCACCGAGCGCGCCACGCTGGCGAGCCTGGTGCCCGGGCGCGAGATGCCCTACCCGGGCGTGCCCGGCACGTCCCTCAGCGCCCTCGGGCTCACGATCGATCAGCTCGAGACGATCAGCCAGTGGATCGCGGCAGGCGCCCAGACGCAGTTGTCCTGCCCGGCGCCCTAGTGTCTTGAGTCCGTGAAACCTTGATATTTTGAGATCACAGGAAGACGGGAAGACGGGAAGGTTTTCCGGCAAAACGACCCTCCCCGTCTTCCCGCCTTCCTGTCGAAATTCTTCGATGCGTCACGGACTCGGGGCCCTAGCCCTTCACGCAGTTGCGGCCGCCCTGCTTCGCCTCGTAGAGGCGCTCGTCGGCGCGCTTGTACAGGTCCTCCGGCGCGGCGTCTTCCCGCACGAGCTCCGCCACGCCGAGGCTGATCGTGCAGCGCAGCGTGTCCTGGTCGTGCTTCACGGGAGTGGCCTCGACCAGCGCGCGCACCTTCTCGGCCGTGACGAGCGCGCCCTCGAGCGTCACCTCGGGCAAGAGGACCGCGAACTCTTCGCCGCCCGTACGCGCCAGGATGTCCTCGCGCCGCAGCCGCGATTTGACGGCCGCGGCGATGACGCGGAGCAAGCTGTCGCCCGCCAGGTGGCCGTACGTGTCATTCACCTTCTTGAACAGATCGATGTCGAACGCGAGCAGCGACAGCGCGCGGCTGTAGCGCTTTGCGCGGTTCACCTCGCGCTCGAGCGCCTCGTTGAAATACCGGCGGTTGAAGATCTGCGTGAGGCCGTCCACCGTCATCAGCCGGTAGATCTCCTCGTGGTAGTGCACCTCGACGTTCTCGCCCGTCATGAACTTGAGGATCGAC
>Ga0302325_10022532_pt1 | contig 13180 bp, 14 predicted proteins | sample Palsa_T0_2_FD_201948 | JGI IMG/M metagenome (GOLD analysis project Ga0302325, IMG submission 201948) | Peat permafrost microbial communities from Stordalen Mire near Abisko, Sweden - Palsa_T0_2 | ecosystem: Environmental > Terrestrial > Soil > Palsa > Peat permafrost | place: Sweden: Abisko... | reverse complement strand
AGTAACAAATATCCAATGTGTCCTGAACTCTGGACACCGATCTTTCAATTCTTGTACTCATCTTTTCTCAATATAGGCATTCCTCAGCCGTGACAGAAAAGGCTCTTGATAAACCGCTAGACATTTTCATACCATCGCCGACAGGAGCGAAGGTTTATTACTCGTGCAACATCCAATTCCAGAGGTTAAATTACCATAAATGCTACCAAACGGTGGAATCCTGGTTGGGTTAGTATTCCTTCGCTACACGTGCTTGTGCGGTAAAGTAAGTGTAGCTTCTATGGCATCTATGCAATGGCGGTACGAGTAAAGTCTGTGCAGATCGCGGCACTTGTGTAAGCAATTGGCCGCTGCTCTGCTGTTTCAAATTGTACCAGTTGCAAAGGTTTCTGTGGCGACTAATTCCAGAGTTTCCTAAAATAATTTCATTGCTCTCGCTTAAGGCCGGAGACGAATTCCTGCCCCCTTTAATGGCAGATGTCTCGTTACCAGGGCAACCTTCTGCCTCGGCTGAAATTAGATGGAAATCATTTGTAGCCTCAGGCAGCCAAGTGTTTCGAAACACCGCGCCCGCGCTCAACCACGAGACCACACAACACCTTCATCCACAATCCGCAACAAGATATCCCTCTGCATACCACATGCTACAACTATTCTCGTACCAAATGCCAATCTGTATAGTCTGGTGCGGAACTTCAGTTAGGTGGAGTCGACTGCCCGTTTGCGGCCTTGAGGAAGTATCATCCATCTCCCGCGCATTTCCCAGGATCTTTGAATACAAACGGACCATGAAACAAATTTCCTCGCCACGAACGCAATCTTTACACCAGGACGCCTTGCATAAACAGTCCTTTTCTTTGTTCACTGGGGATAGAAAAGCTTCCTCAGCCATGCACGGGTGCCCGCTGTAGGTCCCTAGCAACGTGCTGGAGTTATGCGCATTCCGATGTCTGTTTGCGGCCTTTGTTCTTGGTTTCCTTTGCTTTTCCTCTTTCTCTACAACTGATTCTGATTCTCATTCCACTTCATTTCCAAATCAGTTGTTCCCCACTTTCTACTTCCTGAGAAAGTCGCACAATGGGTATGGGCAGATCAAGGACCCCAATGGCATCATCGCGAGCATCACGGGCATCAGGGGCATCGCGGCCTTCGCGAGCACGTGCTTCCGGATCATACGAAGAGCGGAGGGAAGTTCTTGATGATGAACAGGAAAATGATCATGAAGAAGAGGAAGCAAATAATGCGCAACAGGAAGAAGTAAGATACGCCCTCCGTCAGACCCCCAGCCGTCGCGAACACAGCCGCCGGCACTCCTCGTTGCCAAGGTCAGTAGGCCGACGAGGCTCACGCCGCTCGAGAAGCAGCCATTCAAGATCCCCCCTTCGAGAGCAAGAGCCAGAGCAATTCCCAGGCTCGTTCCCAGCTCTTCCCGATAGCGAAGACGACCTCGAGCCTCAACTGCCTCACAGCGAAGACGAAATCGAAATACCCCGAAATGGAGCTAGCACACATACAAACGCAAACGAAACCCAGTACCAATTCCCAATCCTCGATGCGCTGCTAGCAGACCATATACCAGTTATCCAAGCATATAACAGAGAACGCGCCAATATCGCCACAAGTCAGGCTGCGGACATACAGCGGATGGTAAAGGAGCTGAGGTTAAGGGGAGATGATACGGATTATTTGAGTACGGTTGCGAGGAGGAGGAAGGATAGGAAGGCTTTCATTCAGGCAAGGGGTGTGGAGCTGTGGGTCGAGGAGATGAATATCAGGGGAGAGATGGAGGGGGGAGATGAAGGAGGTACGGAGGACGATGAGAATGAGGAAGAGAATGAGGGTGAATGGGAAAGTGATGAACACAGTGTGCATGGCAACAGGGATGGAAGTGGCAGAGAAAGCGGGAGCGAAGGGCCAGACGGAGACAATGACCTTGATATTGACAATGGCAGTGGTAGAGAAAGCGAGAGCGAAGAGCAAGATATCGACAATGGCAGCGGCAGAGGGAGCCAGGAGGAAGACTTCCCCCCAGATCAAGAGAGACGAAACAGCGAGGACTCAAATACCCCAAACTTGCAGAGCGAGATAGAAAGACGTCAAGCAATTCTCCAGGCGGTCCAAAGTGCACTCGTCCGGGACCTAGCGGTATGGGATGGGGAGATGCCGCCTGCGAGTGGTTGGCAGGACTCGAAGCGGCCCATCTACGTCGTTGCCTGGCTGATGATTGCCGCGTTGCTGTTGATAGGACTAATCCACCTCATCGGCGATATGTATGAGAACGGACCTGCACATACGTTACACATTACCCATTGCCGGCTTGTGCAGCTGTGGAGGTGGTTGGCCTTGGAGGAGACGAGTCGCTGGTGTTTGAAGCCGCTTCTTCGCGGCCGCGAGATGCTGCAGGGCTTCCTTCTTCGCGGTCTCGAGATACTGCAAAGGCTCCCCCCTTTCCTGATGTCTTCCCTCCAGAGCGGGCTCTCAACCATAGTGGAAGCCCCTCTACCGGTACCTGATCCGCCAAAAGACATCTTTCTCCTCTCTTCAAAACTGACACCCGATGCGCTTGCCTCGCTCAAGGATCTCGTTGTCCAAATCGCCCCTATGACCATATACTTGCGCATCGCGGCGCAGTCAATAATCCATAACGGCATGGTCGCGCGCGAGTCCAAGTTGCCGGACAGCGAGAGGCTTGCCCGCGGCTACGACGACATCTACGCCGGAATGGAGAGCGGCAGAAAGGAAGTCAACGCTATTGCAGAAGGCGTCTGGTATCTGGTTACCTTTGCACACCGCGATCTCGACGGCCTCGTCTACATGGTTAATGAGTTTCAAGCCCAAGCAACGTCCATGCCCGTACCCGCTTCCAAAGAAGTTGCCGTCGCATGGGAACACGAGGTTGGGCTTGCCAACTTGCTCGTCAACGGCCTCAACGATTTCGCCGCAGTGCTCAGCTTGCAGATTAAGGGGCTTCGGCAGAAGATCGATCAGGCAAACGCGACCTTTACAAACCTTGACACCACCTTCGGGACGACCGAGTACATTCGGCTACAGATCGAGAACCGCGTTGCCGTCGAAGCGGAGCTCGAAGGGGAGAGGGAGAAAGAGCGGGAGCGAGAACGGGAACTGAATAAGCACACGAGCTCCTGGTCCTTCCCGCTGTTCCGCTGGTTCGGGTGGCCATGGGGATGGGGCGGAGGCGGAGGCGGAAATCCGGACTTGTCGACGGGAGAGTGGAGCCTGGAGGAAGAGCAAGAGCGGCGTGAGCGCATTGTACAGCGAACCCGCGAGCGCAGTCTATCGCAGCTCAAGGCCAGCGGCGAAAAGTCACAGCTGTGGCTTACGTACACGAAAGAGGGGCTGGATGGGCTGATGGCTGCGCTCGACGCAACGACGCAGGCTGTCGCGTACCTCAAGACCTTAGCGGGCGAGAGGGCCTGGGAAGGTGTCCCGAAGGATAGCAACGCTGTGTGGCGCATGCGCGCACAGGTGAAGAGGAGTCTGATTCATATACAGGAGATGATTGAATCTGTGGGCGAGCTGGTTATTGAGGGCCAGGAAAAACGAAAGGAAAAGGCGAGGGTGGAGACCGGTGCCTTCAATAAGTGCTTGCAAAATATGGATAGCGACAAGAAGAATGAAGAGCCCCTTTGGTATTCGCTGGATTGCCTTGCACAAGAGCTGGGCTTGAGGCTTGATGCTCGTGAGGAAGTGTAAATATACGGTGTGCTTTTAGAGGGTGTTTTATCCAGAGCGGAGTAGCAGAATGGCAAAATGGCCAGTTGTTTATTTAACTCGCAAGCTCACATCACTCGTAGTTTAAGTATTTGCAATGCCTCTTGATAGCCCTCCTTTCCACCCTATACTCTTCTCTTTTGCCCTTTTCCCACATAGTCTTCTCTCAGTATAGATAAGTGCTCCCTCTCACGTGCGCTCTGTATAAATTTCCTTCTTCTTTGCCTCTCATAGATGCTTCTGTTACAGGAGCAGGCTGGCCCCTCCAGAGAGAGTCTTGAGGGAATATATGTATATCGCAGTGGGAGGCTAAGACCGACATGAAATGAGAGGAAATTATTAGATTGAAGCAAAATATTATTATCCTACATTTTCCCAGATTCATATTTAGTATTTAGATGCTCTTGTCACGGGTTTGGAGAAAGATCGCAGGGAAGCCCTAAGTCTCCACAAGAGCCACAACTCCTTTCATATCAGACTCTATTCCTTTAACCTCCGAATCACACCCTTCTCGGTGATTCTTTGGAGTCCGAGCAACGTCGAAGACTTCAACATTTGCCCAGCAACCGGTATAAGACTCGTCTACAAGCCCATGGCCTGGATATAGGTGTTTTAAACAAATCAACCCTTTTTTTCGTTAAGTGCGACTGGTATCCCTACAATTCCGCCGTCGGCCGCTCTCTGCACATTAACCAGCATGGCTCGACCTGCTTCAGATGTCGTTGAACAGTAGTGGCAGGAGTGCCTTGGTCATACGCTAAGCTTTGGATGAAAATATGGCAGCGGCAACCATTACTACTTTTATTCTTCCCCGAATGCGGAACTTCCAGCACGAGCACCATGAGAAATCTACTAACATCCATTTGAGCACCTTTCAACTTGGAATCATAGCGAATGCTCCTCCACTATCGATCTGGTCACTCCCGCTAATCCCCATGACACCGCCTTTCGTCTTGTTGATTACCTGAGCCTGCTGCTCACTCGCAATCTGATTGAAAACCTCGTAACCAAAGAAATCAAGATCTCCCTCCATTAGGAACTCACCCAGATCCATACCCAACGGCGAAGCACCCATTAAGTTGGACCCGAGTAATTGCCCGTTTTGAGACAGTGAGAGCAAGCTGGACGTCGATTTCTCGCTGAAAGTGTTTGACAATGCTGGCATATCGAAGCCTGACGCAGCTGTGGAATAGTCAGTCGAAATGTAATCAAGAAAAAAAGTCCATCTGAAGAAAACTCACTCGGTGGTTCTGATATACTTGCAAGCTGCTCAAGATACGCAGCACATCTATCCACCATCCTGTTCTCGCGGTCAAGGCGCCGCAGCGCCTGCGATGCATCGACGAGAGACCTCCACAAGTCGAGATCGGATACTCGTAATGGTAACTGAATGACACTAGTAACGCTGTGATCTCTCACGATAAGAAGCGACGCAAAGATAACCAGTGCCGCGTTGAATGTATAGTATAAACTAAACCACCACGCGCCTAGAAGAGATCTATGATGATTGCTTCCACCCACGATCGCTCGGACGATGGCAATAATCTCCATTGATGACTGGACGCAGGTCTGGATGCTGTTGCTGCCGATTTGCTGCAGCGAGCTCGCTTCCTGGGCTTCGGAGATGCTTGGTGATTTACCTGCCATGTCAAGAAACTTGACCAGGATGGGACGATGAAGGAGGATGCGAACATTGTGGTGGCGAAGCTTGATGATGATTCGGAAACGATCGAGAGCAGGAGGGGTAGTTTCGGTCGATCCTGGGCTATGTATGAGGTCGCTGATGTTGGACTGATCCAGAGATGGTGGCAGCTGACGCTGCCATACAGCAAGTTGTTGTTCCAAGGCGAACAATCGCGAGACGATGTCCAGAACAGTGTTCGGAGGGCCGCAGCCAATGTTGCCATCGTATAACTGATTGATAATGTTCCACAAAATCTTGTAGAGAGTTCTGTCCGTGCATTGTCAGTGAATTCATTCTTATCGAGGAGGCAAAATGGACGCTTGGACATTCAGGGTATGTTTACATAGTAGCATTGAAGAAGGCGACGCTGGCTTCTCGTGTATCGTTAATCATTGGATCATGACTGACCCCGAGTCCAGCACGTCCGAGACTTTGGGGGAGCTGCATCCTGACGTAGTCGTCGGGAATAGCAGCTGGTCTGCCAAACGTCATGCTAAGAGTACGATCAAGCACGACGCACCCATACCAAACCCTCTTTCGAAATTCTTGATCCAAAGGGGAAAAACGACTACTGGCAGCAGTGGAATGGAGTCCGAGTTGGAAAGCAGCCTTGACTGCAAGACCGTGAACAGTCCATGCTTCCACGGATCGTTGCGTGCCCTGCAGGTATAGACCTGTCAGAAGGAGATACTGAACTACTGTAGTTAGTAACAGATGTACTGTCCCAGAAGATGAACTTACCAATTTCAAGGCTTGTGCCCCGCATGATTTGTTCCTTGCATAAACCCATTGCCCGCTGATAATATACGTCCGATTCCCGAGCTCGCTTTTCCGCACTCAAGCCATTCACGATAGTTGTGCTTGTTGCCATGGCCATGATCATGTTCAAAAGGCCTAGCCACGCTCTTCTGATTTTGGTGAAGCCATTTGCTTTGATCTCATTGTAAGTATTCAGGAATGTTTGCTCATGTATGTAGGGGAAGAGAAGTCCGGTGTCTCCAAAATACCGTGCGATTAGGTTTCGTGTTATGGTCTCGTTTGGGAGAGCATATATATTAATCTTGTCTCCATTCGAAGTCCCGACAGTTTCCCTCGGGGCACGAATCCTCCCTGACGGCGATGGGGGCTGAGAAATGCTGATGATTGCATGATCGAGAGGCATGCTCGGGCTGAATTTGTCTTTAGCAGCAAACGCTGATTGACTTGTATAAGCCATAGCGTGGGATATTTGAGGATGGTCCTGTACAGGTTTTACCGTTTTAGTTTGGTATTGTCTCATATTCAAATTGTCGGGACTTACCAAAGAATCCACAATCTTCTTCAACGCTGAAGACCATGGATCCTATTCCATCCGTGCCGTTCTCATGACCCGACGAATCTTGAAGCTCACCACTGTCCACTTCCACTTCTTCAGAGTTGATGCTGTGTTGTTGCTGCGACCCCTCCCCAGGCCCATCTATTGCATCTTCGAGCTCATCTTCAAACCTCGTGCGTTGCCGAGGCCTATTCTCTTTGGCCTTCAAGACTCTGATGTCGAATTCGACAGTCTTCAGACGATCTTCAAGACCCGACAAATATTCCTTCCCAACAATGACGTTCGAGGAGGATGCAGGGTTCACATATATGCATTCAAACCCCAATTCTTCACAGCCAGAACACTTTGGTCTAACTCCATCGCACTTCAAAATACCGCATCAGCATCTCCACAATGGTGGTAGTACTCAATCGCGCCAGTCTCACGACAGGTTCGCTCCAAGTGCACACAGGAGTCACGTGACTTACTCGTGATTTTCTTGTTCGACATATACTACATGCGAGCGATATTCTCCGCCTCTTACCCGTGGAGCTTTCGTGTGCATCGCTATAACCACCGCCTGTGCTCATTATGTTGAATAGGGTGTTCGTTGTTGAGTGAAAGGTGGGAATCTGGCGGGGACCGGCCGGATATTATATTCGGGGAACGCAGCCGAAGGTTCTGCAACCAGCAGGGGGGTGGCGCGGGCGCCTCAAACGCCACATAGGTTTGGCAGACCAATACGGAGCAGAGTTCATTGACTTAATATCAACGAGGAACAATTGATTCAGCATTTGAAGGTAGACCTTCTGAAGATTATTAGGAAGATGCCATCAACTTCAGCTCTAAGCATCCATCGGGTCTTATTCTAAATCAGTTTGTTTCAATGTTTTCTCTTATTCACGTGTGAAGATGTGTGGGAAGACGTAGAAATGTGAAGGGTGTGAAGGGTGTGAAGGTGTGGAGGGCGGAGTTGTGGAGTTGTGGAGGTGTGGAGGTGTGGAGGTGGGATGGACAAGGGATGGACATCGCAGAGTCCGAAATCCGGGCACGCTATTTTTGGACTGTTTTTGCAGAACTTTGACTTCCATTGCTCAAACGTGGAGGCGTTTATACCAAAGTCACGTTTTGGCGCTTTTAAGCACTTACAAATAAACCCAGAACAATTCTTGTACACGAGCACAAGTCGCAATCATCGTGAAGTAAAGATACAGGTTTAATATTCTTAAAACTAATTTATAATTGCAAGCTTGAGGCTTAAAGACTTTAATGAGTTTATTATTTAATCTATTAATGATAATGCGTGGTCTAAACGTGAATTTGAAGCAATGCGAGGGCGTATACTTGGTACCTAGGGTCAGTAGTTGCACCCTGGTGCCCGCGAACATTTGTTGTTGCATAGGTACATCTTCTGACCCTAGAGACCAAGTATGCTTTGGCCAGGTTCTCGCCCGTGTATCTTTTCTCGATAGTCATGAATTTTCGTCCATTGCAAGCTTGGTCGAAGCAGGAGGATACTCACTGCAAGTGGTATTCAAGTTCGTTTGCTTGAATTTTGTTTCGCAGCGTTCCCTGAGCTGTAGATCCCGTCCCGCCCCTTGCCACTGGAAATCTTACATCTCCTGTGCAGACAGCCAAGTTCAGTCATGTTTGGCCACCTAAGGACGTGCGGCATTTAAAGGTTGATGGCAGCCTATCGGTTACGCTCCCACCAGGAACCACCTTGCTCGATTAAAGCACATCAAAACTCCAGCCCTTTAAACCCGAGGTACGAAGCTTAATCTTTAAAAAATTTGGACCAAATTTAAGTGAACTGTATTTAAATAGCTGTTGATTATTAACAAAAGTGTTCTCAATATATTAGTTCTATGTGGTGACTATTTGGAACAGGTAGGAAGGAAAATTGTAATCGAGGCGTGTTCCTAGCGGCAGTGTAACGTCTTAGCTATATTGCGTAATGTCAAGCATTCCAAGAATTTTCTTGGCCTCGATTCAATGTCACCCAAGAGCCGCCAATTTCTGCTTAGAATCGTACCTGCGTGCTGCCACTAGCAAGGCTTCAAGCATACTTCCGTTGGGTGGCCTGCCGCGTGTAATAATCACCGAAATTCAAGTTCCCTTTCGGCTCCTTTCCACAAAGCAAAATCTTTCAACCAGGTATGAGCTGGACAAATTGGGGAATTTCTTTGGTAATAATATCGCTATGGATAGGGAAAAGAAAGATCTTTCATCCATATGCTTAACGCAGAGTGCCAAAAGCCATGTACGAGGATCACGGCATAAATTGACGGGAATCAAGGGCGTGGCGTGCTGTCAGGGCCTGCTCTTAGCAGACCCGTCCACTAACCTGCCCTAAAAGTATGCTGTAAGCCATGGGAAATGGGGTACCACACCTATTTAGAGGCCGCCCCATGTGGAACAGGGGGCTGCCTCGGCAAATAAGCCTGTAGCCAATACCTATAAAGAATCTCAGCGCCATCGTTCATGTGTCACCGCACTTTTCAGCGGCTCCATGGAGCGCAGTGACTAAGTCTGCAAGGACTTATAGTGGGCACAATTGCACAATTCTCAAGCCCCTGGGCTACTGAGGGCGCAATGGCCCTATAATTACTCTTAGTATATGCCATGATTTGTATAGCTTGCCAAGTCATCAATGTCGGTTTAATACACCTCCTTTCATATAGTCTCCTGGCAGAAATATGCCCAGAAAGACAAAGACCGGGGATTGCCGCCGTCGATTTTTTTGATTTTTTTTTTTTGGCTGAAAGGGAGTCGAATTATGTTTTGATGGTTTAATACTTTGACCGCCATCCGTCAATCGAATCTATTTATATTATACGTACATACAGTGGTTGGGAAAAAAAACTGGAGTATGCATTACACTAATAGGGCGTTCACGAGTTTGAAGAACTGGACTGGCTTGCAAAGGCAAACCAGGTTAACTGGCGTAGTGGTGGTAAAGATTTCGCAATAAGAGCGCAAATGTAAAAATAACATTACAAATGACCATTGCCACCAGTAGCTTCTTGTTATATAGCAATGTATTCTCAATGAGGTTAGGCGGTTATGTCGACGGGAAAGTCTGTTTTAGGCAAATTTAACCACATTTCTGAGCGTTCCAATTCCGTCTATCTGGACCTCCATCACATTACCAGGAACAAGATATCTTGGTTGTTTCATGCCTGCACCCACACCTAAATCTTTTGTTAGCCATTCTGCCGTATTTTAGAGTGCAGGCAGGTTGGCGTACCTCCAGGGGTACCAGTCATGATAACACTTCCTTTCTGCAGAGTTGTCCCGGTGCTCAAGTAGGATATCAGATAAGCACAACCAAATAGCAGATCTGCGACGCCCTCTTCCTGTCGTATCTCTCCGTCCACAGTTGTTTTCAGATAAAGCTTTGAAGGGTCGGGAATCAATGCCGAGCTAATTAGACAAGGTCCTAGAGGGGCGAACGTATCGAAGCCTTTGCTGAACCCCCATTGCGGAATTTTACCAGCAAAAGCAGGATCGCGCTGCAATTTGCGAGAAGAGACATCATTTCCACACGTATAAGCAGCAACATAGGAGAGTGCATCTTGCTCTGACACATCTTTTGCATCGTGGGCCATTACGAGGCACTAGTAAGTTGACAGTAAGTTCACTGTACGTGTCTTGGCAAGGAATGGACTTCACTTACAAGCTCGCCCTCATAGTCGGCTTGATCATCCTGGCAGATCTTGGGAATGATCACCTCTGCATCGTGATCCGCAATACAGGTAGTGGGCTTGAAGAAGATGAACGGAAACGGTGGAGGAGATCGACCTGCTTCTTTGACTAAGTTCTCCTCGTTAGAAAATACAAGCTAGAAGCCTAGAACACCTCAACCACGGGCACACAAACTGTGTTTCGCATAATTCAATCCTACGCATCGTAAAATGGGTACATCTGCTTGTGCCAATGGACCAAGCAATTGTTTTACAGTCACCACCTCCTCAGTGACCCTGGTACTGCCCGTAGTATCGTAGATATCATCGCCGATGATGACCTTTGCTGTGAGTTTCGTCGCAGCAGTTGTCTGTCCGATGTCAAAATCGGGGTGGGGTAAAATGGGCTCGCCGCGGAGAATACGTCCGTCAGTTGCCACAAAGCGAATCAATCGTTTCCAAACAACCATATTGTCTTGCTCTGTGTTTCCGTCTTCACTGTGGAGTAGTTTTTAATTCCAAGCTTGTTTTTTCGGTCTGCTATATTCTGTTATATATACAGTTAATAATATTCTACAGTCCCTGGCCCATTGCTTTCTAGGCTTCGTGACTTTGTTCGCACCTGTAAAGTTATAGTGACCGGGGAGGTGCGTCAGGTCCTTCCCGGTGTTACCGCGCGGGCATGTGGGGTGGCGGAACAAAACATTCGCTCGGCCCTCCTCCTCGGCGCCTTGGGATTTGGCTTATCTTCGCAGTGGGATATGCGTTCCTATTTGGGAGAGAGTTTGAAAACCTCGACAGCTCAATCAAAATTGCGCAAACTGAAAGAGCTAGGAGAGTATTGAGTTATGAACGAGAGCTAAAACGCCGTACTATCTACATTAGTGCTCAATCGAAAAGTGATGTGACTAAAGGTCTCGTATTTCCAGTCTAAGCCCATGACCGGCATACTCAAATTTTGGTGATTAAATCAAGATTTAACGCTTACGATATGATAATGTTTCACGATCACTAACAAACAACCGGCGATAGGAAGCGATGCTAATCATGAATTTCATGAATTAATGATAAAATCTAACTACTGAACGTAAAATTCTCCTACATTGCATACCTGCAAACGTCCGCAGATGTTACCGAAGACATCCTCTCCCACTCCTCCTCGACTTCTCTCTCAGCATCATATCCATACGCCCACCACTGTGTGACGGGGTCACTCCACTGATTAGGACTCCAAGAGAAGCTCCTTCCTTCTACTTCAGGTCTCATGGATTCATCTCTCAAAACTTGTTCGGGTCCATCAGCAAAATGCCACAACTTGCCATTCAACAAGCTAGCTGCCTGCATCTGTCCGGAACGCTTGATTCGTACGGTCTCAAAGACTTTTAGTGCTGCTGAGATCTCTTCCGCAGTCTCAACGAGTGAAAGTACAGCGGCTAGGGCAGCACCGTCTTCTACCGCAATAGCTGCTCCTTGAGACATGTATGGTACCATGGCATGCGCGGCATCTCCCATGATCAAGACCCTGTTGCTAGGCGCCACCCATCGCTGAAGTGGCTTTCCGCTAAGCAGAGGCCATTTAATTGTCTTGTCTATCATGGCAATGATCTTGGTAAGACGTGGATCCCAACCTTTGAAGTAGCCCTGCATGTCCTTGACTGCATTTTCTGGCTTCCAGGTCGAAGGATCGGATGTATCGACGTGGGACAAAACCATGTTGAATGACTCGCCTGCTGCGATGCTGTAAGTCATGACATGCCGGTCCTCACCTATCCAGACATTCAGAGCCGGCTGTTCCAGAAGCCATGAGATTTCAGGGTCATCCTTGATCTTAGCAGCTTCCACCGTAGCTCGATATGCGGCAAATCCAGTCCGTTGGGGCGGATCATCAGTACCTCCAAGGACCAACTTCCTAGCAACGGACTTAACTCCTGGTTTTCAGTAAGCATCTGTAAGTCCTGCACTAAGACTATGACTTACCATCAGAGGCGACGATCAGATCAGCTTGTAAAGTCTCTCCACTTGCCATCTCGACACTTGGTATGTCCATGTCATATTTTACAACCCTACTAGCAACTTTGACTTGTACGCCTAATTCCAGCGCTCTGCGATATAGAGCATCATGAAAGTGGGCTCTGTGTATGACATAATACGGCGCATGAAAGTTCTCTCGAAACTCGGGGACAAGTTTTGTATAGCCGATCTCCTTTCCATCAAGCCAGCGGCGAAATGTCATGCCAACTGGTTCGACAACTGCGTGTTGAAGGAAAGGCTGAAGCCCCCAGGAATGCAAAAGCCGCGATGAGTTTGAAGGGATTTGAATTCCAGCTCCGACCTTAAAATGTTGTCAGTTCCCTGGTTGTTCTTAACTTATGTTTCATCGACCAACCTCTCCAAGTTGATTGGCTTGCTCCAGAACTGTGATGGTATGACCTCGTCGTGCCAAAGCAATAGCACAAGCCAAGCCACCAAGCCCTCCGCCAACTATTATTACTCGTAATTTTACTCTTGCTTGCAAAGGGGGCTGTTCATGATTGCAAGTTTCCGGGTACAGCTTCTGTAGAAATTGCAATGATCGCGTAGGATGTGTTGGTGCTTCGATGTGCTGGGCTGGCTTTTTGACACCATTCGTTGGGCCATGGCCATTGATATGATCGTTTTGCACAGCCAAGGGAACTTCAAGGCTTGGTGCCATAGTTACAAGGTTCGGTTTCGCAACGCTGTAAACTGGGGTGATTCCTCTCTTGAGAGCAGGAATTATTGCCCATCATCTTGCCATGATGGGAA
>Ga0302325_10022530_pt1 | contig 13181 bp, 14 predicted proteins | sample Palsa_T0_2_FD_201948 | JGI IMG/M metagenome (GOLD analysis project Ga0302325, IMG submission 201948) | Peat permafrost microbial communities from Stordalen Mire near Abisko, Sweden - Palsa_T0_2 | ecosystem: Environmental > Terrestrial > Soil > Palsa > Peat permafrost | place: Sweden: Abisko... | reverse complement strand
CCATCCGTTTCAGTTCGCGGCCGCCGATAATCATCGTGGCTGTTTTTCCTGCCCCGACGAAATGTGCGAGGAGCACGGTCGGCTCGCAGATCATCCGCCACGCCGCGTCCAGTTGATGCGGCCGGGGTTTGAACGCGGCTGACAGGCCGGGCACCGACAGGTGCCCGCCGCGGTAGACGGGCAGGACCGTCGAGTTGAACCGGCGGTTGTAGTCGCCGGCCAGGCGGGCGGCACGCTCGGGGGCCTCCCACACCCAGGCGGCGAAGCGGGCGATGATCGCCTCGGCTTTCTCACGCGCCGCCGCGGTCTCGGCCGTGTTCAGCCGCCGCCCCCCGCCGGGCTCCTCGTCGTACACCGAGGGGGCCTGCTGGTTGGCGGCGGCGCGCAGCAGGTCGACGGCGTCGGCCCGGGCGGTGCCCCATTCGCTGGTGGCCGCCACCGACCCCCGGTACCAGCGGGGCGCGGCGACGCTCCACCCGACGAGGGGTTCGTAGTCGACCTTCACGCCTGAGGCGCCGAGGACCTCGACCGCGAACTCGGCGACGTCGCCGGCGGGGATCCAGGGCGCCCCGAGCCGGGCGTCGATTTGCTCGGGACCCAGGTCGAGCGGCTGGACGGCCTGGAGGGCGTCGACGTTGACCTGCCAGCGGCCGTCCCGGCCGGCCGCTTCGACGGCGGCGGCCAGTTTGGTGCGCACGTCGCCCGACAGGTAGGAGGTGGCAGTCACCATCTGGCCTTCGGCCGGGTCGTCGAAGACCAGCTGGCCGAGCGCGGCGCGGGCGTCGCCTGAGTCGACGCCCAGCAGTTCGGCGATGCGGGCCAGGTCGGGGCGGCCGTGCTCGTCGAGGCAGATGGCCAGGGCCTCCTCGGCGGTGTCGGCCCCCAGCCGCGGCGGGCGGGGCTCCAGGATGCGGCGCTCGAAGATCGGGGCTTTGGCGGCGTGGCCGGTCTCGGGGTCGAACATTTCCAGGGCCTGCACGGCGGGCAGGTCGGGGTCGCGCCAGAAGCCGCCCATGCGCGGCGTCATCCGCCGGAAGGTGGGCTGGCCCTCTTCGTCGAGGCGGCCGGTGGCGGCCAGGCTGACCCGGTTCAGCGGCCCGAAGCGGTCCCGGTAGCGGTCGTACACATGGTTGAGATGGCTTCGTGCGCTGTCCCAGGCCGCGTCGTCGGCCCCGGATACCTGGGCGTCGAGGACTCGGTGCAAGGCGTCGCGCACCTGGATCGCGGCCCGCAGCTCGGCGGCACCCGACTTCGGGGATGGTTGGAACGGCACGGCACGGCCGGCCTCGACGCGGGCGAAGCCTGAGGCGGTGGCCAGGAGGCTTCCTTGTTTGTGGTGCGCCGCCAGGTTGGCCGCGGCCGCCGCGGGTCGAGGTGTCGGGGCGGCCGGGCGGGGGGCGCTAACCAATCCTTCGGTTCGGGCGGCGGCGGCGATGCCGGCCAGGGTGTCGGCGAGGCGCCCGGCGAGCGGCTCGTCGCCGGCGGTGACGGTCAGGTCTGCCGCGTTGTACTGGCCGTGGCGGACCCGCAGCTGGCCGAGGACCCACTGCGGGTGGTCGACGAACACCTGGTTGAGGTCGGCCGGCCCGTCGATCGTGTCGGCCGCCGCCAACGTCTCCCACGCCGCGCCCCGCCGGGCCACGCCGGGTAGGCGGCGGCGCAGGACCAGCAGGTCGATGACGACGTCGGTGCCGGCCACCTGGCGGAACGCGCCGGCGGGGAGGCGGACCGCCCCCACCAGATCGGCCAGGGCAGCCATCTCCCGGCGGGCAGCGGGATTCCGGGCGTCCGCGGTCCAGCGCGACGAGAGGGCCACCACCAGCCCGCCGGGACGGACCACATGCAGGCTCTTGATCAGGAAATGGTTGTGGAGGCTGTGGCCGGCCCGGTTGTGGCGGGGGTCATGCAGGCGGACGTCGGCGAAGGGAACGTTGCCGATGACCAGGTCAACCGAAGCGTCGGGAAGGCGGGTGTCGGCAAAGGACTCGGCGCGGACGTCGGCGTCAGGGTAAAGGGCCGCGGCGATGGCGGCGCTGGTGGGGTCCAGTTCGACGCCGACCATGTGCACGTCCCATCCGTCGGGGCGGGTGCCGATGAAGGTCCCCGCCCCGCAGCCCGGCTCCAGAACGGTGCCCCCGTCGAAGCCCAGCTCGAGGGCTGTGGCCCACATGGCCTGGGCGATCGACGCCGGGGTGTAGTGGGCGTTGATGGTCGTGCGCGCCGCGGCCCGCCACTGCGCCTCGCCCAGCAGGGCCTGCAGTTGGCTGCGCCGGGGCTCCCAGCGGCGGTCGCGGTCGTCGAACATCTCGGGCAGCGCCCCCCAGGCCGACCAGCGGGCGAGGATGGCCTGCTCGTCGGCGGTGGCGGGGCGGCTGTCGGCTTGGATGGCCCGCAGGGTTCGCAGCGCCGCCAGGTTGGCGTCGGCTTTGGCGGCCTGGCCGGCGGGGGCCAGGTCGGGCTCGCCGGCCGGCCGGAACCGTGGCGCTAGCGGCGGGTCACGTCGTCGTCCAGGTCCTCCGGTCCCGTCTCGCAGCCCAGGATCGGCTCCCAGTGTCCCATCGCCGGGCTGGGGCCGGTCCAACCGCCGTTGTTGTCGATCGCCGGTTCCTGGCCCAGGTCCTCGGGGGTCAAGTAGACCGACTCGGCGAGGATCTGTTCCTCGATCGCCAGGCGGATCATGTTGCGGGTCGCCTCGTCCGGCGGGGCCGCCTGGCGGGCCGCCCAGGCGTCGACCGCCGTGTTGATCTCCGCCGCCACCTCCTCGCCCAGCGACAGGAAATAGCTCACCGGGTCCGCCAGGGTCGAGTACCGGGCCGGCAGGTACTGGGCCATGTGCTGCATCGCCACGACCCCGTAGCCGTTCATCTGCGCCGCGCTTGTCGCTGCCATCGCGTCCTCCTTCCAGCCGCTCGTCCACGTCGGCGAAGAACTCATCGAGGGACAGTTGCTGCGATCGCGGGCGGTCCCGATCCCGTGCCATCGAGGCTACCTCCGCTCAGTTCGCTGCCACCGTGATGGCCACGGCCCCGTCCCATCGGTTTCGTCCTGCACCCGCGGCCCGCCGCTGGGATTGTCCACGTCGCCGGGTCGTTGCGTCCGGTGTGCGCCCATAGAGGAGCCTCGTCACAGACCGATGTCGGGGCCGTTCTGCCGGGCCGTTGATCTGGGCCACTGGGGCGGCTCCCACTTGGGGGCAGGAATCTCGGCCGGCTGCCCCGGTAGTGCAGGTCCGTTCCCGTCGTCGGGCATCGCCTGTCCGCTTGTCGGCCGACCCGTTCCCCCGAGGTCGTCGACGGGCGCTGATCCCGCCGGTGTGCGGCCTGGCGGCGAGTCACCCGTGGCCGCTGCGGTCAACTCTGTTCGGAGTCGGGCGATGTCGGCCTCGTTGTCGTCGCGCATCAGCTGCACCCACGGGTCGGTGGCGGGCCGGTCCCGGTAGCGGTCCTGGTAGGCGAGCGCCCCGTCGAGGTCGAGGCGAATATCGGCGATCGGTCTCGCCGGTCGGGTCCGCTTCGCGCTGGACGCCTCGTCGTGTTCAGTCGGCCACAGCGGCTGATCGGCGGCGGGATCGGTCGGGTCGTCGCCGAAGTCCCTGTCACCGTCATGGTGCGACGCCAGCCACTCGTCGTAGGAATCGTCGAGGGCGCCCATCACATGCCCTCCGGGGCCCCGCCTGCATGCGGCCCGATCCGTTCGATCAGGCGCCGGTCGGTGGTGCCCGTTGCCGCCGCCATCGCCTCGCGCCCCAGCCCCCAGGTAGGCCCGGTGTTGGCGCGCCGCCGGGGGGCGGTCATGCCAGTGCGGCGCCGTTGGGGGTGGCGGCGACCCGGGTCGCCTTGGTCGCCGTGGCGGTAGCGAAACGCAGGCTGAGGGCCACGTCGTCGGCCGTGATCTCAACGGTGGAACGCTTGTCGCCCTCGGCGCTGTCCCATCGGCGCTGCGTCAGCCGGCCGGTGACGATGCAGCGGGTGCCGCGGGTGGCGGATTCGGCGACGTTGCGGGCCAGGTCCCCCCAGCACACCACATCGAAATAGGAGGTTTCCTCCTCCCATTCCCGTGTCGCCTGGTTCTGCCAACGTCGGTTCACCGCTACCGGAAATGCGGTCGCCGCCTGGCCGTTGGGCAGCGACCGCAGCTCCGGGTCTTTGGTCAGATTCCCGGCGACGGTCACCGTGTTGGCTGCGTTGCTCATGATCGGTACCTCCTCAGTCGTGGCCCGCCGGGGCGGCGGGCGCGGTTTGTGTTTCGCCGGTCGCCGGATCCGGCGCCGGTATGCCGGGCGGCTCCACGTGACCGGACAGGTAGCGGCGCACGCCGACACGCCGCAGCGGCTCGAAGTAAGGCCCGAGACGTTCCAGTGCCCGTTGCAGCGGGTCGGCCTGGTGGTAGACCAACGCCAGCAGGAGCTCGGCCAGCTGCTCCCGTTCGTCGTCGCACGCCGGGGCCGGCGGCCGCCGTGCCACACCGGCAGCGGCGGCCGCCTCCCGGTCGTCGACGCCGAGTTGGCGCAGCCGGTCATAGACCGCGACGCGCTGGTCGGGGCGCCCGAAGATGACATCGTGCAGGTCGCCCACCCGTATCGAGGTGCGGGCGAGACGGCGGTTGTCGCCCGGCGGCGGCAGCAGGAACCACGTGACGGGCAGACCGAAGACCTCGGCGAACACCGAGAGCTCATGCGCGTCGAACTCCCGGCGGCGCCGTCCCCGGTAGGCGGTCTCGATGCTTGACATGCCGGCCTGGGTGAGGAGGCGGCCGATGACCGGTTCGAGTCGGACGGCCGTCTCGGCCTGCGTCCAGCCCAAGGCGAGACGGGCGCATCGAAAGTTGTACGCCACGATCTCGTTGAGGTCGCAACAATCGGGGCCGGCCCAGCCCTGCGCGCCGGTCTCGTCGCCGGTGGCGGGAAGCTCACGCCGCCGGGCAGGCATCGGGCTCGCCTTCACAGTGGCCGAAGGAGGTGACGGCACCGGTCGAGTGGCGCAGACTGATCGCCGCCTCTTCGGCGACCAGTTCGGACTTGGGTTGCCTCCTGCCCTTGGACTGCCAGGACCGCTGCAGCTCCTCCCAGGTGACGGGTTCGCTGGTCACTGGTCGCCTCGCACCGAGGCGTTGGTGTCGACCATCGGGGCCTCGTCGGCGGCCAGCACGTGCTGGGTGAGGGCGGTGTATTCCGAGCCGATCTTCCACAGCGCCTGATGGGGGGCCATCAGGGGCAGCCGTTCGGCTTCGGCCGGGGTGAGCCCGCAGCGGCCCAGCAAATCCGCCACCTGGTCGTGGTTCTGGTGCAGGAAGACTTTCACCGATGTCGTGTTGAGCAGCGCCTCGGCTTGTTTGACCGCCGCGACCCCGTCGTCGAACTGGGCCCGCAGTTCGGACAGGGCGTGGATGATCAAGATGTTGGCGGTGCCGAACTGGCGGCCCACCTTCCAGGCGTCTTGGAGGTAGCTGACCATCGCCGGGTTCCCGATGGCCTTGTAGGCCTCGTCGATGACGTTGAGTTTCAGCCGGTCTTTGTGGCCGTGCATGAGCGCCTGGAGCCAGCCGGCGCCGGCGATCATGACCAGCTCCAACGCGGTGGGCTGATCGAGGACCGATGACAGGTTGAGGACGATGCCCGGCGAGGTCTCCCAGTCCAGGTCGATGTTGGTCGGCCCGTCGAACATGCCTTTCAGTTCGCCGTCGAGGAGCAGGGCGCAGGCGTCGAGCAGCGCCCGGCAGCGGGTGCGCAGCTCCTCGGCGGTGGTGTCCAGGTCGGCGGCGTTGCCTTCGGTGGGGTTGGCCTGGATGTCGCGCAGGTCGTGGCGCAGGTCGCCCAGCGTTGGCCGGGTGAGCCGCCCCCGGCTGATGCGTTGCAGGCAGTAGCCGACGACGCGGTCCTCGCCCACCTCGAGGCGGCGGCGCAACGGCACCGCCAGCAGGGCGCAGATCACCGGGGTCTGCTTGCGGGCCAGGTCCTCGGCGTCGAGGTTGCTGCCCGCCGGGCCCGGGTCGAGCGGGTTGACCCGGGTGGCGCCGCCGGGGCGCAGGTCGACGACCGTCAAACCCAGCATGTCGGCGAGGCGGACCCATTCGCCCTTGGGGTCAAGGACGGACACGAACCGTCCCCGCCGGTGGTTGTCGCTAAGCAGCGAGGAGCGCCACACGTAGGTTTTGGCCAGCGCCGATTTGCCGTAGCCGCCGGCGCCGGTGAAGCAGGCGTTGGGAGCCGAGATCATCCCGGCGTTGAGCGCCTCGAACAGGTCGAAGTAGAAGCCGCCGCCGCCCGACAGGCGGTTGGCGCCCATGAACACGCCGCGGACCCCGAGGCCGGCTTCGACGGCGAAGGGGTAGATGGCGCCCAGGTGGGCGGTGGTGGTGACGTGGCGGGGCAGGGTGACCCCCTGGCGGGCCGCCAGCCACGGTGGCCAGGCCGACGTCTTGTCCGCCTGCGGCGGCCGCCGGTTCGCTGTGCCGTCCCGCCTGGCCGCGTCGGCGGCGTCCGGGCGGTGCTCGCCGGGTCGGCCTCGCCGGTCGCCGCGGCTCCCCACGCTGGCGGTGGTCATCCCCGTACCGCCCCGACGATGTCCTTGTCGGGGGTCCGCCCGATCGGCAGGGTGCACGCCCAGGCGGCGTTGTGGCGGCCGTCGAGGCTGCGCAACTCCAGGCCGCATTGGGCGGCCAGAGTGATGTACTCGTCGCACAGGTCGTCCAGCTCCTCGACCGAGCGGGCGGCGACGTCGATCAACGCCACGTAGCCGTACTCGGCGAACCCCGAGCCGAGCTCGGACTCCCGGCGGTCCAGGTCGGCCTGGGCGCGGTGCAGCTCGGCGGGCACCCGGAACTGTTTGCGTTCCCGCAGCTCGATCGACGACTGGAGCCCGACGTGCTCCTTGGACACGTGGCGGCGGCTGGCGGCCGGGTCGACCGGCTCCATGATCATGGTCACGGTGCGGGTGCCCAGCGTGTCGAGCAGGAGCGGCTCGATCCACGCCGCCTCGACCTCGCTCGAGGGCCACGTCTGCACCCAGAACACCCGGTGCCATGCCCCGTCGATGGTGACGTGGTCCCAGGCGTTGTCCATGGCGAGGGGCCCGAACGCGGCCGGTACGAGACCGGCCCGCTCCCCCAGCCCCCGGGTCTGGGGCAGGGACCGGACAGCCGCCGGGTCGCCCTGGACCCGCACCGCCTCGGCCATCTGCGCGGCCGACAGGGGCGGCGAGACGATCAGGCCGGCCGCCCGGCAGCGCTGCATCAGGACCTGCAGGAGCTGCAGGGCGGCGCTCACCGCGTCCCTTCGCCCCCGCCGTCCTCCCGACCGGCGGCGCCGTCCGAGGAGGCGAGGGTCGACGGTGATCGTGACCCGCAGCTCGTGGCGGGCCACCGTCGCCGACTGCGAGTCGAGCAGGCGACGGTAGGAGACGGCCGCCGGGGAGCCCTCGGCGCTGTGGCCGCCCAGCCAGTCCAGATGCTCGGCCAGAGGCGCCGGGCAGGACCATTCGTGCCAGCAGACGCTCGAGATCGGCGCCGACTCCCGGGCGAACTGGGCCAGCACCATGCCCCAGCCGCGGATCCGGGCGTGCTGCTCACCGGCGGGGACCAGCTGGAACTCGGCGCCTTTGACCGCCACCGCCGCGGTCACGGCCCCGCTGCGGCGGTCGACCGCCAAACCCAGCGGGGCCATGGTCCGGTCCCGGCCGGCCCAGCCCGGGCGTTCCACGCTGCGCAACTCGAGGCCGTCGAGGCAGCGGGGCAGCTCGGGGGAGCCGAGGGGGCGGCCCAGGGCGTCGAGGCGGGGCAGGCCGGCCAGCCACCGGTTGTCGCCCAGCGCCGCCCGGTAGCAGAACCGGGCCGCGCAGGGCACCATCTCGTACACCTTCCGGCCGCCCCACGGGGTGAACGACACTGCCGCCGCCGCGGCCAGCACCGCGCCGGCGGCGCCGAAACCCGCCACGGTGGCGTCGGTGGTCACCAGTTTGATGGCAATGACCGCGCCGATGACCATCAGCGCCACCTGCGGGATCGTCAGCCCGAACATGGCCGTGCCGGCGGAGCGGGGCGTCAGCTGGTACCGGGGCCCGGCGCTCGTCGTCACCGGCCACCTCCGGAGCCGCCGTCGAAGCCCCACCCGCTCTGCGACGACCCGGAGGTTTGCGCCCCCGCGGAGGACGTCGCCTTGTTCTTGGCGGCCGCCGCCGCCGCCACCGGGACCGCCACCGCGGCCGCCGGCCCCGCCGCCGCGGCGGCGCCCGCTCCGGTACCGGCACCGGCACCGGCACCGGCCCCGCCTAAGCCGCCTGCTCCGGCACCGGCGCCGCCTGCTGCGCCTGCTCCCCCGGCGGCGGATCCCGACGCGCCCGCGCCGCCCGAGGCGCCCGACCCCGCCCCGGAGCCGCCGCCGCCCAGCGAACGGCTGGGAAGCGAGCCCCCCTGGCCGCCCGAACCCCCCTGCGACGGATGCGAGCCCCCACCCCCGCTGCCCCCGGAGCTGCGGGAGAAGCGGGACATGGCGCTCTGGAGGCTGTTGGCACTGTACAACGACTGTTGCGCGGCGCGTCCCGGTTGGCGGGCCAACCCCTGGGCCAAGACTGCGGCTTCGGCTACCGGCAGCAGCTTCCAGACCACGTAGGGGGCGAAGATGGCCACCGCCAAAATGGCGGTGCCGACGATCATCTGGCCCCACGCGTTGGGTCCCGGCGCGCTCGCCTGGGCGGAGAACAGGCTGATACCGACCGCCAGGGCAACCCAGATGGCCAGCTTCGAGACGATGATCGCGGTGAGGACCTGGGCGGTGCGATGGGCCATCGACCGTGCCGCCGGCCACACCATGGCGGCATAGGACAGGGGGGCCAAGGCGACGGTCACCATCACCAGGGCGTCGCGGACGACCAGCTCGGCGTAGATGAGGATCACCCCGAAGAAAGCGAGGACCTCGCACAGCAACGCCGGCAGCGACGCGAACCCGCCGGACAGCGCCGACTGCAACTGATCGGCGGCGAACACCTTGGCGATCTGGTCAAAGGTGGCTCCGCTGGGCAGCACCCACTGGCAGGCGGCGTCGACCAGGCCCAGCAGTTGGGAGACCAGCCACGGCAAGAACAAGATGGCCAGCACCGCCAACGGCAGGCTGCGCAGCATTTGAGCGAAGATCTGCCCGGCGTGGCCGCTCAGGCCGGCGTGGATCACGGCCACGAACATGAACAGCAGCATCAGAAGGCTGGCCAGCACCGCCACCTGGTGGTAGGCGCCGTTGCCGGAGATGAAGGACGACGCGGTCACGTCGGGGCTGGTCGACGAGCTGATGAACTGCTGGAGAGCGCCGAAGACCGCCTGCACGGCGTCGGCCACGCCGGTCACCAGCACGGTGAGGAACGCCTCGGCGACGTCCTGCGCCAACTGGCCGACCTGGCTGGCCACGCCGCCGAAGACGACGCTGGCCACGCACGCAGAGGGCAAGATGGCGCACTCGATCGGATTCGGGTCGGCGGGCAACGCCCGCGGCGCCGGGGCCGCCGCCGCCGCCCGCCCGGGCCCGGAGACGACCGTGACCGCCACCGCCGCGGCGACCAGCACCGCGGCCACCGCCACCCGCAGCCCGCCGAGGCGCCGCCGGGCGCCGCCGCCGGGCGCCCGTCGCGGCGCCCCGGGGTTGGCGAAAGCGGACGCTTCCAACACCGCGGTCACCGGGGCCGCCAGTCGTTGAACCCGGCCAGGGACGCCACGAGCTGGTCGACCGATGTGGGGGCGCCGGACAACTGCGGCGACGGCCCCGGCTGCTCGCTGGTGCCGTCGATCCGCCACGCCCCGCGCTGCCACACCAGTTGCAGGTCGACCAGCTCGAAGGAGCACACGGCGTTGTCGGCGACACCGGACTGGCCGGCGACCACCATGACCCACACCGTCACCTCCGCCCGCGGCGCCACATAGCTGACGACGCGGGTGGCCAGCACCGACTCGCGGTACACCGGGTTGCCGGCCAACTCGGCCACCTGCTGCTGCAGGGGCAGAAGGACCGTGTCGACGCTTTGCGTCAGCGTCGCCCGGTAGCCGTCGGAGGCATCAGCGGCCAACACCGCCTCGGCCTGGTCGGGCGGCATGGGGAACAGTTGCGCCATCACCGTGGCGTAACCGGCCGCGGCCTCAACCGCCGACTGTGAGGACGGCCCGGCGGCGGCGGACGAGTTCAGGGGCGGCGGCACTGACAGTCCCGGACGGCGGTGTCCTATCTGGCCGCCGGCGAGGGCGCCCAGCAGGAACACCGCGACCGCCGCCCCGGCGGCCACGCCGATCTTGCGCCGCCGAGGCGGCCTCGACGACGCCATCTCAGGCGAACAGCGTGTTGATGATGGTCGGGGCCAGGCTGGCGATGACCGCCCCGGTGGCGCCCCCGAAGACCAGGATCTGGCCCTTGTGGGCGCCGCCGTAGTTGTTGAAGTGTTTGCTCAAACCCCACGCCATCGATCCGACCAGGACCGACGCCAGCGACGCCCACAGCGCCCCCTGGTCGGTCCAGTTCAAAATGTTCTGAACCTTGGTGCCCAACCCGGGCGCCGCGGTGGGGGTGACCGACACCTGCGCCAGCGCGGGAGCGGCCAGTAGGACCACGGTTGTCACCGCGGCCACGGCCGCCCCCGCCACGCGGCTCAACCGACGGACGCTCAGCACGCCAGCCAACCGCCTGGCCGCCCGCTTGGCCGGGAAAAGCTTCGACATTGCAACCTCCATGGTGATTGGGACGCCGGGCTCCTCCCAGACGCCTTCACCCACAAACGGGCGCGCCGGTACCGCGAACGGAAACACCGGACCGAAGAAAACTCGGGGCGAGCCGAAAAGCTGACCGCCGCCTTTCCGAACCGCCCTCCGCCACGCCTGTATGAAGTATGAGACGCCCCCTCGCCGCGCTGGCCATCTGCGCCGCCGCCGGCGTCGCCTCCGCCGCCTACCTCACCAAAACCCCGGGCCGGGTCGTGCCCCCCATTGCCGTCGCGGCGAGCACACTGCCGGCGGCCGCCACGGCGCCGCCGCCCCCGGTCGCACCGGCCGCCCCGTCCCCCCTGGCGGCCTTGCCGGCGGCGGTGCCGACCGCGGCGCAGGTTCGGGCCACCGCCACCGCCTGGGTGACCGCCATGTGGACCCGCCGACCCGGCCAAGGCCCCTTCGACTGGCTGGCCCAGGTGGCTCCCATCACCGACCCCGGCCTTCTCGCCCAGCTGCACACCGCCCTGCCCACCGCAGCCGACCAGCAGACGCTGTCGGTGACCGTCGTCATCGACGGCGTCTACCCCAGCGCCGTCGACCCCGCCACCGTCACCGTCACCTGCGACGCCCACATCGTCACCACCGGCGGCGACGTCGACCAGCCATGCGCCACCACCGTCACCGTCGCCGAAAACGCCGACGGCCAACCGGTCGTCACCCAAGTCCAATGACCCGACCCACGACCCGCCCGACGCCGCGGGCCGGCGAGGCCGGCCTGGTCGGCGTCGCCACGCTGTGCGTGGCCGCCTTCGCCACCGCCTTCACCGTCGCCGTCCCGCTCCTCCTCATCGGAGGCGCCGCCGCCTCAACGCAGGGCGCGGGCATCGCCGACAGCCCCCCCAGCGCCGTCGCACTGTCGCAAATCCCGCCCTACCTGCTCCCCCACTACGAGTCGGCGCCCGCCTGCACCGGCCTGCCCTGGCAGATCGTCGCCGCCATCGGCTGGGTCGAGTCACGCCACGGCGAAGGCCGCGTCGACCCCACCACCGGCAACACCGCACCGCCCATCATCGGCCCCGCCCTCAACGGCACCGACGGCAACGAGGCGCTGCCCGCCACCGCCGCCTCCACCGCCTGGACCGGCGACCCGGTATGGCAACACGCCATCGGCCCCATGCAATTCCTGGCCGGCACCTTCGCCGCCTGGGCCACCTCCGGGTCGGGCACCGGTCCGCCCAACCCCAACAACGCCTACGACGCCATCGCCACCGCCGGCCGCTTCCTGTGCAACGGCCAGCCCACCTTGGACTCGGTGTCCGCCGCCATCCTGCGGTACAACAACTCCCCCACCTACGAAGCCGACGTCATCAACCAGGCCATCGCCTACGGGATGACCACCGCCGGCTCCTCACCAGGCGGCGGCGCCACCTTCACCAGCAGCGGCGGCACCACCGTCGCCGGCGACGTCAACACCGTCATCGACTTCGCCCTGGCGCAACTCGGCAAGCCCTACCAGTGGGGCGCCACCGGCCCCAACAGCTACGACTGCTCCGGGCTCACCCAAGCCTCCTACGCCGCCGCCGGCATCCACATCGACCGGGTCACTTCCCAGCAGGCCACCGACGGCGTCGCCGTCGCCTGGCAAACCAGCCCCATCGAACCCGGCGACCTCATCCTCATGCCCGACGGCAGCGGCGTCGCCGACGGCCACGTCGGCCTCGCGCTCGACGCCACCCACATGATCCAAGCCCCCTACACCGGCACCGACGTCCAAATCTCACCCATCCCCTTCTCCATCATCGACACCGTCCGGCGCATCATCACCCCACCCGCCTCCTAACAAGGACCACCGACATGGCCACCAAACCACCCGCCGAGCCGCTCCAACTGCGGCTACCCACCGGCGACCCCGACGGCGACGCCGCCGAACGAGCGTTGAGCCGAGCCGCCGCCCACCTCGCCGCCATCCACGACGCCTGCCTGCTCGTCCAGGACATCGCCGCCGGACATGTCCGCCTCGATGACACCAACCTCGAGCAGCTCCGCCGAGCCCTCAACACCCTCGACGACGCCGGCCCCCTCCCCGGCCGCCTCGGCTACCTCACCCGCCAACTCAACACCGGTCCCGTCACCAACTACGACCAACTGGCCGAAGACCTCACCTTCGCCCTTGGACTGACCGCCCACGCCGCCCCATGACCATCCCCGCCGCCCCCGTCACCCTGGCCGACTACCACGCCGGCCCGACCGAACCGTGGCTCGCCGCGGCCGCCGACCTACTCGCCGCGGCCGCCGAAACCCACCCCGACAGCGGCCCACCCCGGGCGGTGCCCACCGGCGACGCCCACCTCGGCGACCTCCCCGCCGGCACCCTGACCGTGATCACCACCCCTCCCGGCGTCGCGGCCACCGCCACGCTCTTCGCTGTCGCCTACCACGCCGCCCACCGCCTCCGGCTCCCCACGCTCCTCTACCCGCTGCGCTGCACCCTCACCCAAGTCGCCGAG
>Ga0302325_10022528_pt1 | contig 13182 bp, 13 predicted proteins | sample Palsa_T0_2_FD_201948 | JGI IMG/M metagenome (GOLD analysis project Ga0302325, IMG submission 201948) | Peat permafrost microbial communities from Stordalen Mire near Abisko, Sweden - Palsa_T0_2 | ecosystem: Environmental > Terrestrial > Soil > Palsa > Peat permafrost | place: Sweden: Abisko... | reverse complement strand
ACCAGCCGCCGCGCCCTGGTCTGCGCGCTTCGAAATCCACTTCGACCTGCCCATCGACGACCGCAATTCGCACCATCGACGATTTCGCGCCGCGCTTCATACATCCAATGCAGGTTCGCTCGGGCGATTTTGCCAGCTATTTTTCTCCCGCGTCTTCAGTTACCGACGGCGCCGATATCTCGGTGATAGTTTCGCTCGCCGCCTCCGCGCCTTCGGCTTCGGTGGCAGCCAGCGCAGCTTCGGCAGCTGCTGCAGCCGCGGCAGTGGCCGCTTCTTCCGCAGCCGCCGCCTTTTCCGCGGCCGCGATCTTCTTGTTGGCGACGTGATCGCGCGCTGCGTTGATTATCTGGATCGCGCGCTCGGCGCTGATTCCCTCGACGTCGAACGCGGTCTCGTCGGCCTCCGACAATTGCTCGGCCGAGCGGAAACCCCACTGATAAAGCAGTTCGGCGTTGATATCGCCGATGCCGGGAATTGCGTTGAGCGAGGCGCGCGCCGAGCGGGCTTCCTCTTCGGCCTCAGCCTCGCTGCGCACATCGAGCTTCCATCCGGTGAGCCGATGAGCGAGGCGCACGTTCTGCCCGCGCTTGCCGATGGCCAGCGACAGTTGATCGTCGGGCACGATCACTTCCATCGCATGCTCGTCCTCGTCGATTATCACCTTCGAGACTTTGGCCGGCGCCAGCGCGCGGCATACCAGTTCGGCCTGATCGTCGGTCCACGGCACGATGTCGATTTTCTCGCCGCGAAGTTCCTGCACGACCGATTGCACGCGCGTGCCCTTCATCCCGACGCATGCGCCGACCGGATCGACGTCCGAATCCTTCGAGTACACGGCGACCTTGGCGCGTCCGCCGGGCTCGCGCGCGCTCTGGCGAATCTCGACGATGCCTTCGTAAATCTCGGGCACCTCCTGCTCGAACAACTTCATCAGGAAGTCGTTCGAGGTGCGCGAGAGCACGATCGAGAGGCCCTTCTCCGAGAGATCGACGTCGAGAATCAGCGCGCGAATGCGATCGCCCTGGCGATAGCGCTCGTGCGGAATCTGCTCCTTCTCGGGCAGGATCGCTTCGGTGCGTCCGAGGTTTACGATCATGTTCTTGCGCTCGAAGCGCTGCACGATTCCCGAGACGACTTCCTGCTTGCGATCCTTGAACTCGTTGAAGATCTGTTTGCGCTCGGCGTCGCGAATATGCTGGATGAGATTTTGCTTGGCCGCCTGCGCCGCGATGCGGCCCATCGTGGCGGTATCGAGCTTGATCAGAATCTCGTCGCCGACTTCCGCTTCCGGATCGTATTTCGCGCGCGCCTCGGCGACGTCGGCTTCAGCGGCCGCATTGGCAACCTTCTCGACCACCGTCTTGATCTCGAACAGCTCGATCTCGCCGAGCTCGGGGTTGAAGCGCGACTCGATATTACGGTCGGGGCCGAAGGTGCGGCGCGCCGCCGAATGCATCATCTCTTCGACCGCGTTGATAACGATCGTTTTGTCGATGCCCTTTTCCTTGCTTACCTGTTCGATAACCCGGTTCAGATCGACCTGCATAGCGCCTCCCCGGGGCGCGCACAGTGCTGCGCGCCAATAACTTTTGCCGCTTCCGAAGCACGGAAGCCGCTGTATTCATTTATCAATATAATCATTTGTCGAAATCGAATTCGTAATTCGCTCCAGTCATCTCTTCAAAACCAAAAGCCTGCCGCTTGCGGCTCGTTTCGTCGTCGAGCTCGATCCCGCTTTGCTCGACCGCGACGAGCCGGCCGACAAACGACTTCTGGCCGTCGCGTGCGCGATGCGTGCGGACCTTCACCCGCTCCCCCTTCACCGCCTCGAAATGCTCGAGTTTGCGCAACGGCCGGTTGACTCCCGGCGACGCGACCTCCAGCGTGTAGCGGCCCTCGACCGGGTCGTACACGTCGAGCAGATCGCCGAGCGTCGGGCTCAACTTCTCGAGGTCGCTAAGGGCAATTCCGCCACCGGGCTTGTCGACCAGCAGGCGCAGCAGCGAATTTCGCGCGCCCTTGCGAAAGTCGACCGAGACCAGCTCGTAGCCCTGGCGTTCGATATGCGGCTCGAGCAGCTCGACCACCTTTTCCGCAGTCGGATGAAGCGTCAGGGCGTTCATGCTTTCACCTATACGCTGCCTACTGCCGCCTGCCCGGCATATGTCACGCAATCCTTTTGGCGACGCCAACAAAAAAGTGGGCCGAGCCCACTTCACGCCAGCAAGATACCACTGTGGCGGAGGTGTCAGCAAGGCGGGAGGTTTATGTGTCCACAGCCCGCCCCTGCTAACCCCTGCGTGGCAGAGATTGGGCTGGCGGAGCACATGCATCCGCGCTGCTAGTCGGCTTCCAACATTACTATTGCCGCGGCTGCCATTCCGTCGCCGCGGCCCAGCGCGCCAAGGCCTTCCGGGCTCGAGGCCTTGACGTTCACGCGCGTCTCATCTGTGGCCAGGGCGGCGGCGAGGCGGGCGCGCATTGGGTCGAGATGCGGCTTCAGCTTTGGCTTCTCGGCGAAGATTGTCAGGTCGGCGTTGCCCAGCCGCCATCCTTGATCGATAGCGAGTTTCCAGACAGCGGTCAGCAGTGTAATCGAGTCGGCATCTTTGTACTGCGGATCGTTGTCCGGGAAATGTCGGCCGAGGTCGCCTGCGCCTATCGCCCCGAGGATGGCGTTGGCGAGCGCATGGGTGGCGACGTCGGCGTCTGAATGGCCGCGGAGTCCCTGGTCGTGCTTGATTTCGACGCCGCCGAGAATGAGCCGGCGGCCCGCTTCGAGCGGATGGAAATCGAAGCCGTTGCCTACGCGAAAGCGCGTCGCCATCGAGCGAACCCTCGCGCGAGCGCATGATTCGTGCTGCGCCGGACTGCGTTGACAATCGGTATTTCAGCCGCCAATCTTTTCCCATCGCACCTGTCAGGAGGACCGCTCGCGATGCCCGCATTCGTCAAGAACCCGAAATTCATCATCGGCACGATCGTGGTCCTGTGGGTGGCGTACGTCATTTACGCGAATTTCCAGATCGACATGGTGACGTTCTACCTGCTGCCCTTCAACGTCCTGAAACTGCAGCTCCGACTCTCGGCGGTGATAATCGGCGCGGCGATCTTCGGGGCGGTCGCGGCGATCGTGATTCAATGGTTATGGCAGCGACCTTCGAACAGTTCATCAGCGGTAACATCGCCGGTTCGGCCGCCGCCGCCACCGAGGAGCAGCACGGTCGCCTGAGCGCCAGCCTTCAAGATCGTTTCGGTTGACGGGCCTATCAAGAGACCGTCGGCGCGCGACAGCGAACTTAGAATCCCCGAGCCTTGATCGCCGGTGGGGGTCGCGAGGTAGTTGTCGCCGTCGCGATCGAGTTTTACTCGCACGAATTCGGTGAGGTCCTTCGCAGTCTTGATGTTAACGGCGCATCGCGCGCTGACGCGCGGCAGACCGACGTCGCTGCGGCCGCTCATCTTGCGGAGCGCGGGGCGTGCGTAAAGATAAAAGCAGACGAGCGTCGAGACGGGATTGCCGGGAAGGCCGAAGATCGGGCGGTAGCCGACGGTGCCGAACTTGAGCGGACGTCCGGGCCTTTGGGCGACGCCGTGGAACAGCTGGCGCATGCCGAGGTCGTCGAGGGCGCCCTTGACGTGATCAAACTGGCCGACGGAAACGCCGCCGGTCGAGAGCACCGCGTCGAAGGTCATCGCTTCGGCGAGGCGATCGCGAATCTCGTGCGCGGTGTCGCGCGCTATGCGGAGAATGACAGCATCGGCGCCGGCTTCGCGCACGGCGCCGGCGAGAGCATACGCGTTGGAGTTGACAATCTGTGCGCCGGTGGGAGCTTGATCGACATCCACCAATTCGTCGCCGGTGGCAACGATCGCGACCCGCGGGCGGCGAATGACTTCGACCATCGCGCGGTTCACCGAGGCCAGCGTCCCCATGTCGGCCGGCGTCAGGGTCTTGCCCGCGGACATGACGAGCTCGCCGCGGCGCAGGTCCTCGCCGCGCGGCCGGATGAACGCGCGAGGCTCGACGGACACCATGAACTCGACCAGGTCGCCGCTGCCGCGGGTTCTCTCGACCTGGATGACAGCGTCGGCGCCGCTTGCGATTGGCGCACCGGTCATCGTGCGAACCGCCTCGCCCGCGCCGACCGTGCGCGAGGGCATCTGACCGGCGCCGACGGTCTCGACGACCTTGAGCTTGACGGGATTCGCCTCGGAAGCCCGGGCGACGTCGGCGGCGCGGACGGCGTAACCGTCCATCGCGGAGTTGTCGAAGCCGGGGATGTCGCGGGAGGAGCTGATATCCTCGGCGAGCACGCGGCCGAGGGCATCGAGGATTGGGATGCGCTCGACGCCGAGGGGTGCGGTGTTTTCGAGGACGGTTTGGAGGGCCTGGTCGGCGCTAATCATGCGGAGTGGATGATACGCGGCTTTTGGTTGCGATTGAACCTTCTTTCATCAAAGCGACTCACCCGGGTAAGCCATCCGGGTGAGTCGTCTGTCGGGGTGTGCCTTTAGGAGCCGTGCTGACTGTCGTCGTTAATAGTCGGTGACAGTCGTGCTACTCGTTGTCGTGGTCGCGGGCACAGCGGGCACCACCGTCGTCCTATATGGAGGTCCCAAGCTGGTATATCCGGGGTTGTAGTCGGTGGTCGTCTGCTTCTCCACGGTTCCGTTGCCGTATTGCGTCGTCACAGTCGTCGAGTTCGTTGTCGGCGGGACATTCGTCACGGCGGTCGGCACGTGAACCACCTCCACCGGCGGGTTGTATGCCTCGGTCGTATCGGTATCGGCACATCCGATGAGCGCTGCGGCGGCAATGCTGACGAATCCTGCTATCACTACATTTTTGATGGACGCCTTCATGATTTCACCTCTTTTTTGGAGCTTGGAACCGGTTCGATGATTACGAGCGCAATTGATGTGCCGAATAACTCGGGGAGTGAAAGGCTTGTAATTTTGGGTTCATGCTGCCGGAAGTCCTGAATCGGAAAATTTTTCCGGGATTTCCACAGTCTACTCTCGATGTCGGAACGGGAGCGCTGGGATCAGGGCGAAATAGGCGGCAACCAGTACTCCAGGTGCTCTGAAGCACCGAGCTGCTGGAGGCGCTGCAGCGTGTTGCGGCGATTCACCGCGACGCGCTCCGCGGAAATCTGGAAGTCTAGAACTCTACGTGCTCTGCGCTGGCGTGGTAGTCGGTTGGATCTACCGGGACGCGGATGCTGTAGGAGGTCTGGTCGGGAGGAACGACATCCTGCAGCAAGGCCGGGTTGAGTTCATGCAGACGCTGCAGCGTGGTGCCGTGATTCAGGGCGACGCGGCTTAGCGGAGTGCCGCCGCTCACCGGCAGCATCATGTAGGACGGCGGTTCGTCGAGCTTGATGGGAGTGACGCCGTAAGCGTCGGCATGGTGGGCGATGTAGGCGACGGCCATGAAGCGTCCCATCAGGCCGCGGGTGCGTCGCGGGAGCCGATTGCCGAACTTCTCCATGTTGGGGCCGCGCAGCGACCAGTACTTGTTGATGGCGCGGTCGCCGTTGTTCCATGCAACCAGAGTCATCGGCCAATCGTCACCGGCTTCGTCGTGCAAGGTCGCGAGGTACTCAGCGGCAGCTTTGGTGGACATCACGGGGTCGCGGCGCTCGTCGACGTAGTCGTCGATGCGGAGGCCGAAGCGCTTCGCGGTGTCGCTATTCAGCTGCCATGGACCGCGGCCGAGCTTGGAAAATTCGCTTTCAGCGAAAGCGAGGTAGATCAGGTCGTCAGGGAGGCCGTAGCTTCGCAGCACACGAACCATGTCGGGCAAGTACTGATGACTGCGGTCGAAAGTATCCTGCAGACGGTCGGGGGAGCTCATGAAATCGGACACATAGCGACGCACAGCCCGATTAAGAAGAATCGGGAACGGTGGCACCGGCTCTGGCAAGGGCAGGACGAAGGGCGTTGTGATCGGTCGGGCACCTGCCTCGGCAGGAGTTTCGAGATCAAAGCCGTTGCCCTGTTCACCTACCAGGCTCGGCGAGGAGCTATCACCGGCTTGAGCGCCGAAGCCGTCAAAATCCCCGGCCAGCGCGTGAGTGGATGCCCATCCGGCGACGATCAGGACAGCGGTCAGGGCAACAAGCACTCGATAGATAAGGTTAGTCTTTAGCATTCTCCCCCGAAAAGATGCCCCAACCGTACCGACCGATTCGGACGAGATCAACCCATCCGCGGCCGATCATCTATTAAAAAGTCTAATGTTAAAAAATCACATTCTTAACTAAGGCTTGCAAACGCTACGTAATATTGGCCTTGGCAGGCCGAGTATTCGGCAGCCCAAATGTTTAGCCGCATGGCGCCATGTGTTACGGTTGGAACACATGGCCGGTTTTGAGGGCGACTGACCGGTAATCAAAATTTGAATCTCTGGCATGACATTGTCGACAGCCTGACGGATGCCATCATTGTGCTTTCGCCGGCGATGGAACCGCAGGTGGTTAATCCGGCGGCAGAGACGATGCTCGGTGTATCGCAGATTAGCCCAGCAACGGTAGCCGACCTGGTGCGCCAGAACGATTGGCTGGGTCGGATGGTCGGGGCGTGCCTGGAAAGCGGTCAGAACCTGGGCGACATGGAGACGGCGCTGACGATGGGCCCGCGCGAACTGACGGTTCGCGTTGAGGTGTCGCCGCTGCTCAACGCCGAGGGACGGCCCGGCGGCGTCATTATACTGCTGCACGACCTGTCTCATGAGAAAGGCGCGGCCGAGGCTGCGGTCACGGGAGATTTGAGCCTGCGGCTGTCGCCGGCTGGACTGGCGCACGAGGTCAAAAATCCGCTGACGGGGATCAAGGGAGCGGCGGAGCTGATGTCGGGGATGTTCCCCGAGGACCCGCGCGCGCAGCAGTACTGCAGCGTGATTCTCGACGGCGTCAATCGGATTGCGGCGCTGGTCGAGCAGGTGCTGCTGGTCAGCGGGCCGCAGCGACTGGCGCAGGAGCCGGTGAACATCCACATGGTGCTGCACCAGGCGATGCGGATGGCGGGTTTGTTCCCGCAGCCGCCGGAGGGGGTCGTGGTGCTGCAGGATTTCGATCCCAGCCTGCCCGACGTGGTGGGAGACACGGGCGCGCTGGAGCGAACCTTTCTGAACCTGATCAAGAACGCGGCGGAAGCGATAGGCGAGTCGGGGACGATTCGGTTGCATACGCGAATCGAGCGGGAGTTCCGGATGTCGGCGGAGGGCCGGCGGCGGCAGTTCCTGCGGGTCGAAGTGAGCGACAGCGGCGCGGGCATCCCGGAGGATCAACTTACGCAACTATTCACGCCCTTCTTCACCACCAAGCCGTCAGGAACCGGGCTGGGGCTGGTGCTGTGTCAGCGGATTATCGCGCTGCATGGCGGCAGATTGTGGGCGCAGCGCGGGGGCGTAGATCGGACCAAGGGGACGCATTCGACGCGCGACGGAATGACATTCAAGGTAACTCTCCCAATGATGCCAACGGAAAAAAGACCGCGATGAAGATTTCAGAAGGTTGGAGCATTCGCGACAAGAATGCGGTTACTGTTACCATTGTAGCCCGTGAGCACGACGACCATGGGCGCTAGCGCAACCAATCAAAACTACATCGAGCGCCTGAAGGAACCCGGCACCGGCTCGGCGATTCTTATCGCGGACGACGATCCGGCGATTCGGCTGGTCCTGCGGCATCGGCTGGAAGCCGACGGCCATCGGGTCGAGGAGGCGGTCGACAGCGGCGCTGCGTTGGCGGCGTTGCGCACCAATCGATTCGACGTGGCGCTGCTGGACATCATCATGCCGGGGACCGGCGGCCTCGATGTGCTGTCGGCGGCGCATAGTGAATCCGTGCGCACGCTCATCATAGTGATCACCGCGGCGAGCACGATGAACAATGCGGTCGAGGCGATGAAGCGCGGCGCCCATGACTACCTGACCAAGCCGTTCGCCAACCTCGACCTGGTCGCAGCGGCGGTGAAGCGCGGGGTGGAAGTGGGGGCGCAGGCGGCGGATCTGAACCGGCTGAAGGACGAGGTTAATCGCCAGCTGGTCGGCGGCGAAATAATCGGCCGCAGTGCGGCGATGCAGGAAGTCTACAAACTGATCGGGCGGGTCGTGACCAATGACGCGACCGTATTGCTGAGTGGCGAGAGCGGCACGGGCAAGGAGCTGGTGGCGCGCGCGATACATTTCAAATCGGCGCGCTGGCGGTCGCCGTTCGTCGCCGTCAACTGCTCGGCGATCCCGCATGGCCTGCTCGAGAGCGAGCTGTTCGGGCATGAGCGGGGATCTTTTACCGGCGCCTCAGAACGGCGCGCCGGCAAATTCGAGATGGCCGACACGGGCACCATCTTCCTCGACGAAATCGGCGACCTGCCGGTCGAGCTGCAGCCGAAACTGCTGCGGGTGCTGCAGGAGCGCGAGTTCAACCGGGTCGGCAGCGTCGAGACGCTCAAGCTTAAGGCGCGGGTTATCGCGGCGACCAACCAGAATCTCGAGACGCTGGTGGCGGCGCGGAAATTTCGCGAGGACCTCTATTTCCGGCTGCGCGTGATTCCGATCCAGATGCCGGCGCTGCGCGAGCGGCGCGACGATATTTCCGAGCTCACTGACTACTTCGTCTCCAAGGCGGTCCAGGAGATGGGCGCGCGCGCCAACACCATCAGTCCGGAAGCGCGGGTCAAGCTTGAGTCGGCCGAGTGGCCGGGCAACGTGCGCGAACTGGAAAATGCGGTGATGCGTGCTGCGCTGCTGGCGCCGGGCTCGACGATTCGCGACGACGATATTGAGCTCTCGCGCCCGGGAGTCGCGGGGCCAGGTGCAGCCGCGGCGGCTGACGGCGCTTCGCTGGGGGATATCATCTCGGTCCGGATAGCAGGATGGTTCGATTCGCCGGGCGGCGAGGAACCGCGCGACCTCTACCATCGGCTGGTGGCGGAGATCGAGCGGCCGCTGGTAGAGCTGGCGCTCAAGCGCGCGGGCGGCAACCAGGTGCGGGCGGCGCGGATGCTTGGACTCAATCGCAACACGCTGCGCAAAAAGATCACCGACCACAAGATCGTACTGACCAAATTCCCGTCCGGATGACGCTGCCGCCTTCGCACTTTTACGCGATGGTCGATACGGCGGGCGGGCACGAGCCGGTCACGCTGGCGGAAACCCTGCTCGACGCCGGCGCGCGAATCATGCAACTGCGGCTGAAGGATGTTCGAGGGCGCGATTTTCTGGCGATCGCGCGGGCGGTAGCCGAGATGTGCCGCAAGCGCGGCGCGACTTTCATCGTCAACGATCGGGTCGATATCGCGATGCTGGCCGATGCGGACGGAGTCCATCTCGGGCAGACTGATCTTCCGCTCGAGGCGGCGCGGCGAATCGCCGGTCGCGGCATGATAATCGGAATCTCGACCCGCAACCTCGAACAGGCGCGCGCCGCGGAAATCGGCGGCGCGGACTACATCGGCTTCGGCCCGATGTATCCCGGCGGCTTGAAGAACAACGCGGTGGGGATGGGCCTCGACAATCTTCGCACGATTCGGGCGGCGGTAAAGATTCCAATCGTCGCGATTGGCGGTATTACCGAGGCGCGCGTCGCAGAAACTCTGGCGGCGGGCGCGGACGCAACGGCGATCATCACGGACGTCTCAAACGCACCGGACATCGGCGCCAAAGTTCGCGCAATCCTCGCCCTCGCCCGCAACTGACTACAGCCGCGAGGCCGACTGGCTATTGTACCGATGGTCAGTTTCCTTTGAGGCGACCTTCTTGGAATAGTGCCGTCATGAATCTGCAATCGATCAAGCGTTCGATCGTTGGCCTGTTTTTCGAGATGGCGCCGACGGTGCTTTTCTTCTTCGTCGCCTTCATGCTGATGGGCGTGCTGTTCAAGCTGTTCGTGTCGCGCTACCAGATCGAATTCTCCGCGTTTGCGCGAGCGGCGGTCGCGGCGCTGGTGGTCGGCAAAGTGATTCTGCTGGTCGACTGGGCGGAGTCCAACCGCAAGCTCAGCTCCCACAGGCGCATCGTTGCTATCGCGGGCAAAACCCTGGTCTATGCGTTGGCCGTCCTGGTGTTTGGCGTCGGCGAGAAGATCTTCGAGGCGGCGCGCAAGGCGCACAGCGTCGGCGGCGGCGTCCACGATCTGATCGCCAACGCCAACATGGACCGCTTTATCGGGCTGGTGCTGCTCATCAGCATGATCGTATTTTTCTATCTCCTGATGCAGGAAGTCGAAAGCGCGCTGGGTGAAGGCGGCCTCTTCCGGCTGCTGTTCAAACTCCCCGAGCCCGCGCCGGAGAGCCATCTGTCGCAGAACAGAAGTTCTATGCAGTAACGGGTACGGCGGCGCCGGTTTGGTGCGACTGCTCGGACTCGAGCGAGCGGGTTGCGAAGGTGACCGCTGCGCCCAGGATGCACATGACGACGAAGACTTCGAATGCGGGGACGTAGCTGCCGGTGAGATCGTAAATCTTGCCGGCTCCGACCGGGCCGACGAATGCGCCGACCGTGTTGAACATGCCTGCGATGCCGCCGATCGAGCCGAAGCGCTTGAGCCCGAGCGACTCCGCCACCAGCATCGGGATCAGAACCAGCGGCGCGCCTAACGTCAATCCGCAGATCAGCACGAAGGGAATCAGAACCGAGGTTCGCGCCACGCCGAAGATGAGCATCATGCCGACGCCGGCGAGCAGGAAATTGAAGGTCAGCGCGATTCGTGCGCTGACGCGATCGGCAAACAGGCCCATCGCGAGCTTGCCGAATGCGGCGAACACCAGCACCAGGCTCATCATGCCGGCCGCGAACGACGGGGTGTAGCCGATTTCGGTGAGGTAGGTGATTAGATGAAGGCCCGCGCCAGCCGAGACGGCGGCGAAAAAGAATTGCGCCGCGGAAATCATCCAGAACGATCGGCAGCGGAACGCTTCGCGCAGCTCGAATCCGGGCAAGGCGTCGCTGGCATGCGCGACGCTGAGCTTGACGCCAGCGGCTTGCGGCGGCCGCGTTCGCACCATGATGATGATCAACGGAATGACGACGACGAACATCGGGACCGCGAGCGCAACGTAGCCGGCGCGCCAGCCGCCGTGCGCGATTGCGAAACTCCCGACCATCGTCATCGCGGCGCCGCCGAGCGAGGTGCCGGCGAACGCAAGACCCATCGCGAGTCCGCGGCGCGCACCAAACCAGTTTGCGATCACCAGCGAGCATGGCAGCAGGGTCGAGGCGCCGATGCCGACCCCGAGCATGACGTAGGCGCCGAACAGCGGGGCGAATGAATCGACGCGGCTGGCGAGCAAAAAAGAAGTGCCGGTCATGAGCACGCCGGCGACCATTACGATCCGCGCCTCGACGCGATCGAGCAGCCATCCGATTAGCGGTGCGGCGAGGCCGGCGGAGATCGGGAGCGCGAGGCCTTGAAGGGTCGAGAGCTGAGCGCGCGGCCATCCGAAATATTTGAGCAGATGGGCGAAGAACAGGCCGCCGGTGTTGTAGCCGGATCCGAAAATGAAAACGAGCACGACGAAGAGGCTCGCGACGATATACCAACCCTGCCGTTCCCGCTCCGTCATTGGATGCTGCCTCGCAGAAACTTATAGCGGGACGACAGCGGATCGTCGAGTGCGAAATATTCGAGCGCGGCTCGCGAGGGCGCCCGGTTACTCGAGCGCGGTGGTCGGGACGAAGCCCTGCAGGCCGCTCTTCATGCGGATTTGCAGGTAGTTCAACGAGATACCGATGACGTGAACGTTGTGACCCTGATGCACCTCGGCGAGCTTCTTCGACCATCGATTAGGCTTTTCGAGGACGCCCGCGTCATGCGTGAGCACGAACATCTTGTCGGTCGGCTTGACCAGCTCGACCGACGACGGATCGATGTAGCCGGTCTGGCCGGATTTCAGCTTGACCTGCAGATAGTAGTGAGTGGCGCCGGTCACCTCGACGAATTTCTCGGGCGTGAGCTCTTCGATTTTTTTGCCGGCCCTGGTCGGCGCGGAATATACCGGCGCGGCCTGCAGCACCTTGAGCCGCGCCTGAGTGGGTTCAACTTCCAGCGCGCGGCTGGCAGCGTGATGCGCAGAGGATCTTGGCTTCGCGGGAAGAGCAGTCGAGCCCTCAGAAGGAAGCCCCCGCGCGGTGCTCATCGACGATGGAGCGCTTGCACTTGCCGCGCCGCTGGGGCCTTCAGCGGGAACGATTGAAGTAGAGGGAACGTCTTCGTCGCCGTTGCCCGCCGCGAAGGACGCCACCGGCCACGTGAGCGTCGCCACGGCCACAACCACCAGAGCCGCCATGAGAGCCGTTATGCGCGCTGAACGAAAACTGCGACGAAACATCTTCCTCTTCCTCCGCTCCTCGACTTGCAACCTCTATTCTAGCAGGCTCCGCAAACGGTGCATCGCTCGACGTCGCACGGCGGGCTCTGATGCTCGTGATGCGCCTTTTTGCGCTCGGCGAGCAGGAACCATTTGTGAATGTGATGATCGATAAAATCCCATGGCAGCAGCTCGTCGTCGACGTAATGGCGGGTGACGAAAAAATCGGGGTCGGGCAGCGACGAATTTTCCGCTGCCTGCACCTCGCGATGAATCTTCGACAGCTCGTGCCAGATAGGGCCGGCAGTTTCGCAGCCCGCAGCCTCGAGGCGTTCGAGGATACCACTGACGCGCCGATCGCCGCGTGAAACCATGGTCTGGAAGTACGCCTCGCGCGGCGATTCCGCGTCGAGTTCGACCTGGCCCAGCTTCGTGAGGCGATTGCGCAGCATCGCGACCTTGCGCTTGATCGCGCGCGCGTCCTGCATCGGATCCCATTGGAACGGCGTCCACGGTTTGGGCACGAATGGATTGAGCGACACGGTCACCGAACCGATACGAGTGCGGCGCGCGCGGGCGCGTTCGAGAACCTTGGCGACCAGGTCGGCAATCGCAAGGACGTCCTCGTCGCGCTCCTCGGGCAGACCGATCATGAAATAAAACTTCAGGTTGCCGACACCCTCGCCGAGCATCATCTCGGCCGCGCCCAGGATTTCCGCTTCGGTCAGATTTTTGTTGATAACCTTGCGCATCCGTTCGCTGCCCGCCTCCGGCGCTACGGTCACGCTTTGATTTCCGCCGCGCGCCAACGCCGACGCGAGGGCAGGCGAGATGCAATCGGCCTTCAGCGACGAGGGCGAGAGCCGG
>Ga0302325_10022527_pt1 | contig 13183 bp, 11 predicted proteins | sample Palsa_T0_2_FD_201948 | JGI IMG/M metagenome (GOLD analysis project Ga0302325, IMG submission 201948) | Peat permafrost microbial communities from Stordalen Mire near Abisko, Sweden - Palsa_T0_2 | ecosystem: Environmental > Terrestrial > Soil > Palsa > Peat permafrost | place: Sweden: Abisko... | reverse complement strand
GTGTTCATCTTGGGGCTCGGGGTCGCGCTCTTGTATTCCGCGTCGTCGGCGGTCGGCATCGCCGTCGGGGTCATTCTCGGGACGATATTCCTGATCGTGACGCTCGGCTTCGTGGTCGTCGCGATGCTCGCGTGGCAGATCTCGATGGTGAGTTGCGTCGTCGAAAAATTGAACCTCGCCGTTGCGTTCATGAAGGGCATTTCGCGCGTCTTTACCGGGATTGGTTTGCGCCGTTCTTTGCTCGTGGGCTGTGCGTACGGGGCGATTCTTTTGGGCATTCAGATGGTCGCGGGCTTCGGCGAACTCGTCGTCATCGGCTTGCTGAAAAGCGACCTCGCCGGAACCGTGTACATCACGCTCGTCAGCGTCGCGACCGCGGCGTTCACCACGGCCTTCATCACGATCTTCTACTTCGATCTGCGCGTTCGCGAAGAAGGCCTCGACCTGCAGCTTGCGGCGCAAGCGGCGCAAGCCTCGGCGATCCCTTCGGTTTGAAGCCCTGGCCGCACGGCGATCCCGATGCGGTTGCGCGCGCCGTCCTCGCGCAGCCGGCGTACCGGCACGCCCCGCCGTCGACCGCCGTCGCCCCCTCGCCGAGCTTCTGGCAGATCCTTTGGAACTGGTTGGTCGACCACGTCCTGCGCCCGTTGTTCGGTCCGATCGCGCACGTCCTGGGCAGCGCGCATCCGGTGGGTGCGGCCCTCGGCCTCGTGCTGATCGTGATTGCACTGCTCGGGCTCGCTTTTCTCGTGTTTCGCTTGGCGGTCGCCTTCATCGGCCCCGCGCTCGCGCGCGACGGCGGCGGCGCCGTTGCCGGTGTGGCGCTCGATGCCGAGCGCACGCGCGAGGATTGGCTCACCGCGGCGCGCGCGGCAGCGGCGCGCGGCGACTACGCGCGCGCGATCGCCGCGCTGTTCGGCGCGTCGCTCGCGGCGCTCGACGAGCGGTCGATCGTGCCCTTCGATCCGGCGCGTACGCCGGGCGAATACCGTCGCATGGTGCGCCAAGCCACGCGACCTGCGAGCGCGGCGTTCGACGAGCTGACCGATCGCTTCGTGCGCGCCGCATACGCGCCGCGCGTTCCCGCGCGCGACGACTTCGACGCCGCCGAGCGTGCCTTCGCGGCCTTCGAGCCGTTGGCGAAACGCTGATGCAGGCCGTGCGCCGCGTGCTCGCCGGCGTGTCGTTGCCCGAGATCTTGCTGATCGTCTTGGCCATCGCGGCGCTCGTGACGCTCGCCGTGCTCGAGCAGACACAGAACGCCGCCGAAGCACCGGATTCGTACTCGACGTACGATACCACGAACGGCGGCTACAAAGCATTCTACGAGCTGCTCGAGCGCGAGGGTATCCGGGTCGAGCGGTTCGAACAGCGGCCGGGGTTCCTCGACGATTCCACGGACACGCTCGTGTATGCCGAACCGCTGAGCTTCGATCCGCGCCAGGTTGCATCGACGAAACAAGATGCCTACGACATCGAGGCGTGGGTGCGGCGCGGCGGCCGGCTGCTGTACCTCGGGTTCGATGACGCCGCTGCGAAGGAGCGGATTCTCGCACTTCCGTTCAGCACGCCCAAGAGTAAGCCGCGGCCGGTCGTCATCGATCCCGCGCTGCGCGACGCCGGTGTCGCAAGCGTCGGCATTTTTTCGTCCAACCTGCGTTGGAAAACGAGTGGGCAGCACGTGCTCGTCGACGACGGGCGCGGCCCCGCGATTCTCACGTATCACTTCGGCAAGGGCACCGTGACCACGATCATCGATCAGACGGTCTTCGACGATGAGAATCTGGCCGTCGGCGATCGGGCGCGCCTCGCCCTGGCGCTCGCCGCGCCGGGACGCACCCGCGGGATCGTCGCCTTCGACGAGACGATTCACGGATATTATACGCCCGAGCACTGGTGGCAAATCGTCCCCCGCCCGTTCGCGATCGCGCTTGGGATCGCGCTCGTCGCGTTGCTCGTGGCGCTCGGCGGCGCCATGTCACGGCTCGGGCCGCCGATCGTGCCGCGGGCGCGCGACGACCGCACGTCTTCCGATTTCATCGATGCGCTGTCGGCCTTGCTCGAGCGCGGCCACGCATCGCGGACGGTGCTCGCCGAGGCCGTGACCTCGGCGACGCGTTCGATCGCGCGAGGCGTGGGTGCGGGCGACGACGCAACGCCCGCACAAGTTGCCGAGCGCATCGAAAGCGTGCAGGGCCGCGCGGATTTTCGCGAGATGACCTACCTCGCCGAGAGCGGCGCCTACGAACCCCGAAACCTCGTGCGCGCGGTCGCGCTCGCCCAACGCCTACGAAAGGAATTCGCGCCGCATGGCCGTTAGCGCAACCGAACTCGCTCGCCGCTTGCAGGAGGGCGTGGACAAAGTCATCGTCGGCAACGAACGGGCGTCGTACGCGTTTCTCATCGCCCTGCTGGGCAACGGACACATCCTGATCGAAGGCGTCCCCGGCACCGCGAAGACGCTGTTCGTGCGGACCTACGCAACCTTGCTCGGGGTTCCGTTCCGGCGCATTCAATTCACGCCCGACCTGATGCCGGCCGACGTCGTCGGAACGACGGTCTTCAATCCGAAAACGGTCGAGTTCAGTTTGCGCAAGGGCCCGATCTTCACGAGCTTATTGCTCGCGGACGAAATCAACCGCACGCCGCCGAAAACGCAGTCCGCCTTGCTCGAGGCGATGGAAGAACGGCAAGTCACGATCGACGGCGAGAGCCAGCCGCTGCCCGAGTTCTTTCTCGTCTGCGCCACCCAGAATCCGATCGAGTTCGAAGGAACCTATCCCCTGCCCGAGGCCCAGCTCGACCGCTTTTTCGTGCGCGCCCGGACCGCATATCCGAGCGGTGCCGAAGAACGCAAGCTGCTGGAGCGTAGCGCGGCCGGATTCGACGCGCGCGATTTACGGACCGCGGGTCTCGAGCAGGTTGCGGCGGCGGACGACATCGTCACCGCGCAACGCGAAGTACGCGCGATGTACGTCGCGCCGGCGCTGCAGGGTTACATCTACGAAATCGTCGCGCGGACGCGCGCGTCCAACGACTTAGCGCTCGGCGCGAGCCCGCGCGCAGGGCTCGCGCTGCTCGGCGCCGCACAAGCCGCGGCGGCGATCGAGGGCCGCGATTTTGCGACGCCCGACGACGTCAAGAGCGTCGCGCCGATCGTGTTGCCGCATCGTACGATCGTGCGGCCCGAAGCGGAGATCGAAGGCGTGACGGCCGACAAAGTGATCGAGCGGATCCTCGCCGCGGTCGACGTTCCCAAAGACGTCGCGCGTCCGGCGAGCGCCGTTTAAGCAGCAACGAGATGCGGCCGGTTTTCCCGGCGATTTGGCTATCGGTGCGCGGCGTGTGGGTCGCGCTCGGACTTTCCGTCGTGCTCGCCGTCGCGAGCGTCGTTCCGGGGCTGCTGTATCTCTTCGCTGCGGCGGCCGTGGCGTCGCTCGCCCTCATCGCGGCCGACGCATGGCTCGGACCGTCGGCGCGCACCTTGCGAGTGGTCCGGCGCAACGTCGGCCACATCGCGCTGCGGCATCCGGGCACGCTCGTCTACGACGTCGAGAACCGCGCCCCGGTTCCGGTGCGGATCGGGCTGATCGAATCGCCCGTTCCGATCCTGGATTTCGCGGTCGACACGGTGACCGCGCGCATCGGCGCGCGCTCGGCCGTCGTGCTCGAACGGCCGTACGTCGCGCTCGAACGCGGCCTCGCATCCTTTGGTGCCGTGTACGTGTGGGTTGAAAACGGCATCGGTTTGTTGCGCCGCCGCTACCGCATCGACGCCGCTGAAGCCGTGCGCGTGCTGCCCAATCTTTCGGCCGTCGAGCGCTACGGCACGCTCGCCAAACGCAGCACGTTGATCGATGCGGGCTTGCGCCGCTTGCGATACCGCGGCGTCGGCAGCGAATACGAGAGCCTGCGCGACTATCAGGCGGGGGACGCCTTTCGTCTCGTGGATTGGAAGGCGACCGCGCGCCGCGGCCACCTGATGGTGACGCAGTACGACATCGAGCGCAGCCAGAACGTCATCGTCGCGCTCGATTGCGGCCGCTTGATGACGCCGCGCATCGGCACCCAGCGCAAGTTCGACTATGCGCTCACCGCTGCGCTCTCGGTGACGCGCATCGCCCAAGCCGCGGGCGACAACGTCGGGCTGCTTGCGTTCGCCTCGAAGCCGATCCTCTCGATCGCGCCGCGCCGCGGGGCCGCGCATGCCAACGCGATCGCGCACGCTGCCTACGATCTGCAAGCGCGCTTCGAGGAACCCGATTACGAAACGATCTTCACGGAGCTCCGCCGCGCGTATTCCAAGCGCAGCCTGATCGTGCTCTTCACCGACATCTTCGATCCCGTCACCTCGGCGTCGGTGCTCGGCGCGGTCGCGATGCTTTCCCCACGCCACCTCGTGATGTGCGTGCTGATGAACGACGCCGCAATCGCGACGGCCCTCGACGAAGAGCCGCTGACCGTCCCCGCCGCCTACCGCACCGCGGTCGCGATCTCCCTCGCCGACGAACGCGCGAAAGCGATCGCCGTCTTGCGCTCGCGCGGCGTCATCGTCGTCGACGTCCCCGCCTCGCGCCTCACGGTCGCCCTCCTAGACGCCTACCTCGACGTCAAGGCGCGGGGAACGCTATAACCCCAACCTCGTCACGCTGAGCCTGTCGAAGCGCAGCCGCGTTAAACGCTACGGTGATATCGACGACTCGGCTGCGCTTCGACTGCGGCGCTTCGCGCCTTCGCTCAGCGTGACAACGTGCGGCGGGCGGCCGGCGAGGGAGAAGTAGGCGATCAGCGCGATGCCGGTGCAGGCGCCGAAGCCGATGCGGAACCATTCGCTCGTGCGCTGCGGGGAGATGAAGCCTTCGATCGTGCCCGCGACGCACAGCATGCCGGCGACGCCGATCAGCAGCACGCCCGCGCGACGTGCCGCGATCTTCAGCGCGTCGATGCGGCGCAAGCGGCCGGGTGCGAGAATGGCGAGCGCCAGCTGCAGGCCGGCGGCGCCGGAGATTTGGATCGCGGTAAGTTCGATGTAGCCGTGCGGCGAGATCGTCGCCCAAAAGTCCAGGCCGAAGCCTTTCTGCGTGAAGAGCGCGGCGAGGCCACCGACCATTAAGCCGTTGTTCAAGATCGCCCACAGCGTCAAGTAGCCGAGCGTGAGGATGCCGCCCGCGAACGCGAGCATCGCGACTTCGATGTTGTTGGTGATGATCATACTCGACATCGTCGGCGCGAAGTCGCGATCGAAGCCGAAGTTCGAATCGTGCAGGCTCTTGGTGATGACGGGAATGTCTCCGCCGGGCAGCACCGCGTAGGCATTTGCGGGCCGGATGCTGACGAGCCAATACGCGACCAGCGCGGAGATGACGAACAAGGCGCTCGTGCCCGCGATGATGCCGCCCGAACGGCGCACTTCGTTTGGAAACGTCGAGCCGAAGAAGCGCGCGATGTTCGACCAGCCGCCGGGCGCGGTGCCCACGTGAACGTAGGCGTACGCGCGCGCCGTCAGCCGGTTGAGATATGCGCGCAACTCGGGCGAGTATGCGCGGCTCTGGGCCGCCGCGAGGTCGGACGTGGCCGAGCGGTAGAGCAGCGCGAGCTCTTGGAGTTCCTCGCCGTTGAGCGAGCGCAGGCCCTTGCGGGTGGCGCGGTCGAGCAGCGCTTCGAGTCGCTCCCAGCCCCCCTGCCGCCGATCGACGAACGTGCGTTCTCGCATGCGATGCACTACGGATACGCCCGCAGCCGTCCTGCTTTCACCGCCGTGTCCGACGCGCCGGGATTTATGGAGCGGCGCGCTAAGCAAGGGCGATGGAGCGGAGCGTCGAGGTCGCGACGGGCGAGAGCGTCGCATTTTCGTACGAACTCGCCGGTTTAGGCAGCCGGTTCTTCGCCGTGTTCATCGACCTGGTGATTCAGGTGAGCGTCGCCGTGATCGGGGGGCTCCTCGTCGTATGGGCGGTAACCGCCTTTCCGCCGCCCGCGGGCGCCCCGCAAATTTCGAAGATCGCTCAGGCGATTCTCACCGCGGTCTTCGTCTTCGCCGGCTTCATGCTCTTCGTCGGATACTTCATCGTCTTCGAATGGCGCTGGGGCGGGCGCACGCCGGGCAAACGTCTGCTCGGGATTCGCGTCGTGCGCGACGGCGGGTTTCCGGTCGACTTCACGGCGGCCGTCATTCGAAACGTCGTGCGGATTTTCGAAGCCTCGTTCGGCTTCTACGCGATCTCCGCCGTCGCAACGCTCCTCTCGCCGCAGAACCGGCGTCTGGGCGACATGGCCGCGGGCACGATCGTCGTTCGCGACAGCCGCTTCGAACGCACGACCGCCGCATCGCTGCGCGGTGACGGGCGCGAGCGCGAGGACGACGTCGTCCGCGCGCTCACGCCCGCGGAGCGCGAGCTGATCCGCCGGTACGTCGAACGCCGCAAGACCCTCAGTCTCGATGCGCGCACCACCGTCGCCGCGCAAATCGCCGCGACGATCCGCCCGAAACTCGAGGTCTCGTTCGATCACATCGACGACGACCATCTGCTCGTGCATCTGGCGGCGACCGCGCTCAGCTAGAGCGCGCGATCAGGAGGTCGGCTTGGACTTCGGGCGCGCGAACGTGACCAGGACGCCGACGAAGGTGTCGAGCACCGCGAGGCTGCGCTCGTTGTCGTGGTCGACGATGTAGGCGAGCATCAAGCCGTCGAAGGTGACCAGCGTCCAGCGCTTGAGGGTCTCGAACGGCAAGGCATATTCCATGCCGGCTTCGTCCGCGGCCTGCACGAGCATCGTGCCTGCCGTTTCGATGTAGCCGGCATATTGATCGCGAGCGACCTGCGTGTGCTTCTTGCTGCGCACCGACCACGTCGCAATCTCGTAGGTGACCAGACGTCGCAGCTTGTCGCGGATGGCGGTGTCCCAGATTGCGTGCAGTGCGTGCGTGAGGTTCGTGCGCAGATCACCGCCCCGAACGAGTGCGATCTGCCCGGCCTCACTCAGCTCTTGGCTCAGGTCGCTCACGGCTGCGAGCAACAAGTCTTCCTTCGTTTCGAAGCAGTAGTGCAGCGTGCCGAGCGGCACCTTCGCTTCATCCGCGACACGCCGAGTGGTCATGCGCGCGATGCCCTCCCGCGTCATTACCGCGATCGCTGCGGCGACGAGCTGTTTGCGGCGCTCCTCGATCGACATGTACGACATGCGCGTTACATGCGCATCACATACGCATCACGCCTGCGACTCGAGGAGTGCGCGGAGATAGGGCGTGGTGAATCGGCCCTGCGGATCGAGCTGCCGCCGCACCGTCGCGAAGGAATCCCACTGGGGGTACAACCCGCGCAGATCGTTCGCGCGCAGGGTGTGGATTTTTCCCCAGTGCGGCCGGCCGCCGTGCTTGCGGAAGATGCGCTCACCCATCTCGAAGTACTCGGCGTAGGAGAGCTTGGGATCCTGGTGGATCGAGATCGTCACCGTATCCCGGCCGTAGGCAGGGCTGAGCCAGATGTCGTCGCCCTTCACCCAGCGGTACTCAACGGGGAAGAACACGGGAAAGCGCTCGCGCTCGAAGGTCGCGACGAATTCGCGAAACGCATCCGGGGCGCGCTCGGCGGGCAAGGCGTATTCCATCTCGTTGAAGCGCACGTAGCGGGGGCTCGTCAGCTGCTTGTGGCTAATGTCGACCGTGCTGCCCGAACCGGACAGCCCCACGATGAGCTTGCTTAGGCTCGGGATCAACGCCGGGAAGCGCCGTACGACGTCGCACAAGAGACCGAACGTCGTGTTTTCGAGCAGCACGCCGTCGACGTACCGCGTGAGCTTGGAAACCGCGCCCGCTTCGTTCGTGACGTCCCAGGCTTTGGTCGCGACGCGGCCGGTGTAGGGAAACCAGTAGAATTCGAAGTTGCGGTGCCGTTCGATCAGTTGCGCGGCGCTCGCGAGCGCCTCTTCGATGGGCATTACCGAGCGCGCCAGGCGCAGTCTGAAGAGCGGCACGATCCGCACCCGCACGCGCGTGAGGATACCGAGCGTGCCGAGCGCGACGCGACCCGCCGCGAAGACGTCTGCGCCTGCGTCGCGATCGCACCACAGACGCTCACCGCTCGCGAGCACGAGTTCGAAGCCCGTGACTTGCGTCGAGAGCGAGCCGAAGTCGCGGCCCGTGCCGTGCGTTCCCGTGGAGACGGCACCCGCGATCGACTGCCGGTCGATGTCGCCGAGATTTTCCATCGCGTAGCCGGCCTTCGCGAGTGCAGGGCCCAGCTCGTAGAGTCGCGTGCCGGCGAACACCGTCGCTTCCAAGGCGTCGGAATCGATCGATTCGATGCCGCGCAGCCGATCGAGCGACACGAGTACGCCTTCGGTTTCAATCAACGGCGTAAACGAATGCCCCGCGCCGGCGACACGGACCGAACGCCGCGCCGCCGTCGCCGCACGCACGAGACGCTGCACGTCCGCAATCGAGCGCGGCTTCGCGATCTTCGCGGGCCTGAACGAGACGTCGCCCGACCAGTTTTCGAAAGCGCCCATCAGAGGAAGCACTTTCCGTCGCCGCGATACGTCGTCGCTTCACCGACGATCGCGCCGCGCCGCACCAGCAGCATGCGCTCGAAATGTTCCCCGAGTTCGCCCGCCTTGACGTGGCGGAAGACGATCGGATCCCCGATCTGCAGCGATTCGTCGCCGTCGTACGCTACCGGCGTCTGGACTTCGCCCGCTCCTTCGTTCGGCAGCAGTCGCGCGCCGTGCGGAAGAAACGGCTGCGGCAAGCGATCGGGGCTGCCGTGTCCCGAGGCGATGTAGCCGCCCCCGAGACACGTGTAGATGCCACGCTGCGGCCGGCGCACGATCGGCAGCGCGAACGTCAGCGCCGGTGCCGGCGAAAACGAGCGGAAGCCGTCGAACAACGCGGAGCCGTACAAACCGCTGCCGGCGGCAACGTCGGTGACCGCAGGATCCGCGCTCGTCGAACCGATGCTGCCGCTCCCGCCGCCGTTGACGAAACGCAACATGAAGCCGGCGTTTTCGAGCCCGTGCCGCGCGTCTCCGCGCCGCGTGGCGATATCGGCGAGCGAACGTCTCTTGAGAAAACGCACGATCGCGTTTTTTAGCGCCGCTCCCGGTACGTTGTCGGGTAAGCCCGCGATCTGTCCCTCGTACCCCATGATGCCGTCGAGCCGAAGGTGTTCGTAGCGAGAGATTTCGCGCGCGAGCGCGAGCGCCCCATCCGTCGTGCGAATCGGCGAACGTTGCGAACCGAAGAAGAGGAACGGGAAGCGCGTCGACATGTCGATGTCGATCGACAACGGCAGCACGACGCCCCGCGCGTCCGCAGCAGCGCCGAGGATCGCGACTTGCGCGGGGTCATCGACCATCAGCACGACACGGGCGCCGTGCGCATTTGCGTCGAGCGCGGCGGCGACGTCCGCGTGGTCGACCGTTGGATACGCGACGACGAGATCATCGAACCCAAGCGAGGCAAGCCACGCCGCCTCGCGCGCCGTGTAACACAGCAGGCCCGCGAACGACGACGACAGCGCCATCGTGTGCCGCAGCACGTCGACGCTGCGGATCGACTTCGTCCCCAAACGGATCGGCCGCCCCGCGGAGCGGCGCAGCATGTCGCGCGCGTTCCACTCGAGCAGGTCGAGATCGAGGATCGCACACGGCAGCGACTGGTCCCGAAGCATCCGCCGCACCTCGGCATACTGGAGCGCCGCCGGCCGGGGGACGCTGTGCGCGCCGTCGCGCGAAATTGCGGTGACCGTATCTATGTTGGTCATTTGACCGACTTACGAGCCAAGACCCGCCGCTCCTTCACCCCCACCTCCTGTCACGCTGAGCGGAGGCGCGAAGCGCCGCAGTCGAAGCGCAGCCGAGTCGTCGATAACGCCGTAAAACGCCATGACCCGTCTGCGCTTCGACAGGCTCGGCGTGACAGAGGCGGGGGCTCAGCGTGACAGCTGCTACGATTTCCGGAAGCGCGAAGCGAAGTCGCGCGCGAAGGTCATCGCGGCGCGTTTTCTGTCCTCGTAGAGTTGGCCCGCTTGGGCGGCGGTCATGTGGCGGCCGTGTTCGTAGTAGAAGCCGACGCCTTCGCCGACGACGATCGTACCCGCATAGGCGATCGCACCCTTGATCGCCACACCCGCGACGGGGATGAACCCGGCGACTTCGCGCGAGAGTGCCCGCCAGCCGAGGCCCCCGCCGACCACCGGCAGCAGCTCCCAGATGCGCTGGACGTCGGGATCCTTGCCGTAGGTCGCGCCGATCTGCAGCATCAGCACGATCTGAATGCCCGTGATCGCGACCATGTCGCCGGCCGATGCGACCGCACCGAGGATGATGCCGAGCAGCGGCACGTGATCGACGACGGCGCTCGCCGCCGCGATCTTCAACGCCGACGACGCCGCATCGCGCGTCAGCTTCGCCGCCACCGTCTCGCGCAGCGCGGGGAGGCGCCGCCCGACCGCGACCTCGATGCCCTTGCACCGGTCGATCAGATGCGGGAAGAACCGGCCGCGCAGCGCGTCGCGGTCCACGCGAAGCGCCGTGTACTCCGCGATCTCGCCCGCAAGCGGCGCGGTGAGCGGCTGCGGGACGCCGCCGGTTCCGGCCGGATCGACCGTCAACGCGAACACGGGCAACTTGAGCTGCTGCAGTAAATCGAGCCGCGCTCCCGCGACGTCGCCCGGATGGCCGAGGAAGATCACGCAGCGCGCGTCGGGCCCGGCCGTGGTCGTCAGGCGCAGCGGATCGATCGTCTCGAGCGTCGAGGCCGCATCGAGCGGCGCGTTGGCTTCGCGCGGCGCGAACAACAAGAGCGCGCGCAGTTCCGCGACCAATCCCGGATCGCCGCACAAGAGAAAGCGGAACGGTTTGCGGGCCTCGGCGTGTACCGCGGTCGCGTTGACGCGCTTGCGGACGAGCGTGAGAAGGTCGCCCGTCGTCATCGACGCGGCTTTGAAATTTGCCCCCACGCTAGTGTCCCCGCGCCTCTTTCAGCGGATCGTCGGTATAGTCGAGATAGACGAGTCCCAGGAAGATCTCGAGCGCTTCCGAGCGCATGCCGCGCGCGTTGGCAACGTCGACGATGCGGCGGTCCGTCGCCTTCGATTCGTCGACGATCGCTTCGGGCGTCGAGTTGGTGTCGGCGGCGACGATCGATGCGGCAGCGACTTCGCCGGGCGAGAGATCGTCGCGCTGCATCGTCTCGAAGCTGATGCCGTCGTTCTTCACGCGCTGCTGGAGCGCCGTTTGCAGCGTCGCGTAGCGATCCTCGGGGTAGTTGATGCCGAGCATCGTAATGCGTGTCTGCAGTTGGCGCGAACGCGCGAGGTTGTAGAGCTGCTCCGATTGCGAACCCGCGATCGCTGCTTTGTTGAGCCCGTCGCTGGCTTTCTGCATCAGCGGAACGAGCGCGTTGTAGTCGGCGAGGCCGACGTCGCCGCTATAGTCGAAGTTCGAATGTCCGAGGCGATTGATGAAGTCGTTGAGGTCGCCAAGCGCGACGTCGCACAGCGCGAGCGACGAACGGGCGCCGTCGAGCGCGCGAATCATGTCGCCGTCGGTCAGCGACATGTCCTCGAGCATGCGCGGGTAGTAGGGTAGAATCGAGAGCGACTGCGCCGGGACCGGGTCGAGCGCGAGCGGCGCCGCGAGTTCGTGCAAGATCTCGTCGTTTTCTTTAACGAGACCGCTTTCTTTATTGCGCTCGAGCGTGCCCACGTTGTTGATGACGCGCGACGACTTCCCGAACGCGGCGTCGATCGAGCGGCTCATCGCGCTGAGGTTCTTCAGGATGGCATCGAGACGGCCGCCCGAGCGAACTTGGATGCGGCTGAAGTCGGGCACGCCGTACGAGACGTTTTGAATGCGCGTGTCGAGTGACTTGATGAGGTCCTTGCCCGCATCGCGCCGCGTTTGAATCGCGGCGACGGCTTCGGTCTCGCGGGCCTGCGTCTCGGCCATCTCCTGGCGGAGCGGCTGGAGGTTCGGCTTCGCGAGCGTGAATCGCGCCTGGCTTTCGCGCAGCGCCGCGATGTTGGAGAGCGCGGTGGTCTTGGTTTCGGGCGTGCCGCTTGCGGCCGCCTCGGCAAGGGTCTGCTGGCTCTTCTCGGTTTCGCCGAGCGCGATTTGCGTTTGGCCCTCGTGCAGCAGCGCCAGCGTGTTCGACGGATCGGCTTTGAGCACGCGCGCGAACTTCATCGACGCGATGTTATAGCGCGCGGTGTCCTGGTCGTGCAGCGCCTCGGCCAGCAACTGGTCGTTCGTGCGTTTGGTCGGGTCGAGTTCGTAGTAGCCGACCAAGTGCGAGACGCGATCGGGGAAGCCCGGGTGGTCGGCGAGATACTTGTCCACGAGGCTGTCGTGGTCGGCTTCCGCGGCGCCGAGGTGGTTCATGAACGAAACCATGGCCTCGGGATCGTAGCCCGCGCGCGTCATCAGCTGCAGGCCGTATTGGTCGGCTTGAAGCTCGTCCGCGCGCGACTGTTTGGCGAGGATGCCGGCCTCGGCGAGCTGGCCGAAGTGATAGATGAAGGGCGAGAAGATCGATGCGATGCCGAAGAGCAGGTCGAGCGCTTGCGCCTTTGCGGGCAGGGTGACCGTGTGACGGCGTTCGTTGTGGCCGGTTTCGTGTCCGATCACGCCCGCCAGTTCGTCGTCCGACTGCACGAAGTCGAGCAGCCCTTCGTTGATGTAAACGTAGCCGCCGCCGATCGTGAACGAGTTGATATCGGCCGCGTCGAGGATCTTGACGTTGTACGGCAGGTCTTTGCGGGCGACCTGACTCCAGTCTTTGTTGGCAACCTCGTTGACCCACGCGTTGAGCAGCGGGTCGGAAACGACGTTGTACTGGTTGAGGACCTGCTTCTCGGTTTCTTTCGCCTGCAGCACCTCGGCCGCGGTCGACATGGCGTTCGACTGTGCCGGTATGGTGGCACACAGGAGCGCTAGGATAAGCGAGCATGGCAACGAGCGGCGAGCAAACATCAGCGTACCTCGGAGCAGCCGCCGGTGGACCGGCGGGCGGTTGGTGTTCGACGCGCTCCGAGGCGAAACATGTGCGCCCTTCGACTCGCTTCGCTCGCTCAGGACAGGCTCGGCAAGGAGTTGGGGATGGGTGGTGCAACGGATGTGGGTAAGCGGTGAAACTTGTGAATCGCGTGTGGACGACGGAGGGCTGCCCTCCGAAAGCGCCGCA